>Ga0114918_10002026_pt1 | contig 18186 bp, 16 predicted proteins | sample LantaG_FD_87015 | JGI IMG/M metagenome (GOLD analysis project Ga0114918, IMG submission 87015) | Deep subsurface microbial communities from Baltic Sea to uncover new lineages of life (NeLLi) - Landsort_02402 metaG | ecosystem: Environmental > Aquatic > Marine > Oceanic > Sediment | place... | reverse complement strand
CGGTCAAGGTGGTCGATTGCATCGCAGAGCGGATGACGTGGCCCCAGTTCGAGCGTTTCCTGGTAGATGAGCGGCCGAGGTACTACATCACGCAGGCCACGGCGCCGACCCTCACTAACGATATGCGCGGCGCCTTTCTAGCCAAGTCGTTGGGTGCAACGACGATCGCGATGGGCACTCACGTCAGCCCGGCGACAGAGGCGACGCTCAGGGCATATCCTGCGCTTGACTTTGCCATTCGCGGTGAGCCGGAAGAGACCGTGCAGGAACTTGTGGGCGCACTCGAGGCCATCAGGGTTGGGTCAGACACCCGGAGCGAGGTCGCCCCCACCCTGGCCCTCCCCCGGGAGGGGAGGGAGACGGAGATTCTGGAAGGGGTGAAGGGCATCGCGTATCTTCGCGATGGATGCATGCAGGTAACGCCCGATCGTCCGTTCATCGAGGACCTGGACACGCTGCCCATCCCGCGACACGAACTGCTGCCGCTGAAGCGTTACAAGCTGCCCATCGTCGCTGGGCGCTACACCTTTGTCGTTACCAGTCGGGGGTGTCCGGGCGGCTGCCGGTTCTGTATCAAGCATGTTACTTATCAGAATACGTATCGGTTCCGCTCGCCGGAGCACATTATGCGGGAGGTGGACCAGCTCGTCGAGCTGGGGACAACCAACATCCATTTTGAAGCCGACCTGTTCACGATCAATCGCGCCCAGGTGCTGGGGCTCTGTCAAGCACTCATCGAGCGGGGCAATCCGATCCGCTGGACATGCAACAGCCGAGTCGACTTCGTGGACCAGGAGCTGCTGCAGATGATGGCCCGGTCGGGCTGCTGGATGGTTGCCTGGGGCATCGAGTCAGGCTCTCCTGAGATTCTGCAACGCGTGCGCAAGGGCATCCAACCCGAGCAGGTAGTGCAGGCACTACAATGGGCGAAGGCTGCCGGTATCCGAAACTACGGCTATTTCATCATCGGTCTGCCTGGCGAGACCCAGGAAACGATTGAACAGACAATCGCTTTCTCAAAGACACTGCCTTTGGACTTTGCTCTCTTTCACATCGCAGTCCCCTATCCTGGAACCCCCCTGTGGTACGAGGCACTTGAGCAGGGGTGGCTGCGTGTAACACGGTGGGAAGATTTCGACATGTACAACTCAGCCGCGCTGGAGTACCCGAACTTGACAGCTGAGGCACTCCAGCAGGCAGCGCAGCGTGCGGCTCGCGAATGGGCTCTGCGCCCAGGCCCGATTTGGACGTTTATCAAAGAACTGCGCCACCTGGACACGTTGGGCCAGTGGGTGCGGATTGGTGCCCGCCACCTGAGTTGGATCGTTGGGCAACCGTAGGATGGTTTCCTAGCATGGCAACAGGTGCCAAGGACAGCGAGACAATGAGCCACACCCAAAAACTGCTTTTGCCCGGCATACTTGTTTGTTCGGTCATGCTTCGAATGGCCGTGGCCTTCTACCTTGGTGATATTGTCGACGCGCCCCCGCTGATGACCGACCAGCGCTCTTATCACGCACTGGGGGCTCGTCTCATCTCAGGCTATGGCTTTAGCTTCGACAAACCTTGGTATCCGTTTACCCTGGCCAACACGCCCACGGCCCACTGGTCGTTTCTGTACTCACTGGTTGTAGCATGCGTCTACGCTACCTTCGGGGTACATCCGCTCTTTATGCGCTTGGTGCAAGCAATCCTGGGGGGTCTCTTGTTGCCCCTGGCAGTCTACAGGCTAGCGTACCAGGTGTTTGGATCCGTCGTGCCCGACGAATCAGCCGCTCACACACGGGGAGGTCAAGTGCCGGATGTCGTGCCGCTTGTCGCGGCAGCGATTTCCGCTGTCTATGGTTACTTCGTGCTCTATGCCGCTACGATCATGACCGAGACATTGTTCATCGTAGCTGTGCTGTGGTCGCTTGACGTAGGGCTGCGGATCATCAACTACACTCAACTCGAGAGACGAGTGCCCAATGGCCTGGTCCTCCAGCTAGGTTTCAGCCTGAGCATCGGCACCTTGTTGCGTCAGTCCATCCTGCCCTGGGTGCCAGCGCTCGTTGCCTGTCTCCTGTGGGTGGGTTGGCGAAACGGGCAACTAAGGGATATGGCGCGCGTGGGGCTGCTGGTGTGCGCTATGTTCGCAGCTAGTATCTTGCCCTGGACCTACCGCAACTACCGCGCCTACGGACAGTTCCTCCTGCTGAACTCCAACACGGGATACGCGATGTACTCAGCTCAGCACCCCATGCACGGCACTCATTTCCGTGAGTTCGATGCGGCGCCGTTGCCTCAGGACGTCGTCTGGGGCAATGAAGCCATGATGGACCGAGAGCTTCTGCGACGAGGCCTGGAATTTGTGATCGAGGATCCTGGTCGGTATCTTGTTCTCTCGCTGAGCAGGGCCCGTGCTTTCTTTGAGTTTTGGCCTACGACCGACACGACATGGCTGCACAACATTGGACGTGTGGGCTCCTTCGGCCTCTTTCTACCGTTCATGCTCTACGGGCTTTGCCATATGCTGCGGAGACCATCCCTCATGCAGAGTAGCGGCCTTGTGCTTGTGTTCGCCACCTACCATACACTGCTCCATCTGTTGACGTGGGCAATGGTACGCTACCGCCTACCCGTGGATGCAGTAATGATGCCATTCGCTGGCTGGGCAGTGGTCGATCTGAGTCGCCGGGCCTCACGCGTTCTGCGCAATATGCATATAATACGAAGGAAGTCGGCTGATCTCGAGCCAAATGCGTTTCCCTCTGTCCCCCCCAGTGTGGGAGGATCGTGACATCGCAGAATCGTGGAGGGTATATGGCACTTGAAGAATACTGGGCAATTGCCAAGAAGTGGTGGTGGTTGCTCATTCTGTCGACACTTGTTGCCGTGGGCTCCAGCTACTACTCTGTCTCGCGGATGCCACGCATCTATCAGGCGACCACCACCGTGATCGTCGGTCAGAGCCTGAACAAGTCCAACCCCACTTATAACGACTTCAGCATCGGTCAGCAACTTGCGCAGACGTACGTCAACATGGTTCAGCGACAGCCGATTCTGCAGGGGGCAGCGGCGGCCCTGGGGCTTGACTATGTTCCCTGGAGTGGGAACATATCGGCGGCTATCGTCCCCGGCACGCAGCTCGTTGAGATCAGCGTTCGTGACACTTCGCCGAAGCGCGCCGAGGCTCTTGCAGATGAGATTGCACGCCAACTGGTTCTGCAGACGCCCGAAGACCCAGCAAATAGCCAAACGCGCCGCAGCTTCGTCCAGGAGCAATTGCAGAATCTCGAGGTGAACATCAAGGCAACGGAGCAGGAAATTGAGGATGAGCAGACCAGACTGGATGCCGCCAACAGTGCTCGGGCCATACAGCAGTACGAGAGCAACATAGCCGCCCTGCAACAGAAACTCGCTTCATACCAGACAAACTACGTGTCGCTTCTCCAGACACTAAGTGGAGGCACCAACAGCATCTCAATCATAGAGCCGGCAATCGCGCCGACTGAGCCCATCAGCCCCAATGTCGCGGAGACAGTGGCGCTTGCTGCGGCGATCGGCTTCGTGCTGGCCGCAGGCGGGGCATTCTTGATCGAGTTCCTCGATGACACAATCAAGACACCCGATGACGTAACCCGTGTGACTGACCTCCCCACGCTCGGGACGATCGCCAGAATAGAGGAGCGGCAATACGAGGACCAGCTCGTCACAGCATATACTCCTCAGAGTCCAGTTTCCGAGGCATTTCGTGCCCTTCGAACCAGCATCCAGTACTGCACGATCAACAAGCAGTTGCGCACTCTGGTGCTGACCAGTGCAGCTCCGACCGAAGGCAAGAGCATCATTGTGGCGAACCTAGCGATTGTGATGGCTCAGTCAGGGTACTCCGTAGTTCTCGTCGACGCCGATATGCGGCGTCCAGTGCAGCACGAGATCTTCGCAGTGCATAACGAAAGTGGCTTGAGCGATGCCCTTCTAGCCGCAGCCACTGATCTCACCCCCTACAGCCAAACCGTGACGTCGGGAGCCTTAACCGAGGTAAACGCAAACGGTGGCACAGAACCCAGACGAGCCATCACCGTAGAGGGAGGAAGCCTACGTCTGATCACTGCGGGCACACCTCCACCCAATCCCGCCGATCTCCTGGGTTCAGAGCGCATGAAGGATTTTATTCGTGGGGTGCAACGTGATGCGGACATCGTGCTCTTCGATACGCCCCCCGTGCTGGCAGTTACCGATGCTGTGATACTCGCCAGATCCGTAGACGGAGTTCTTCTGCTGGCTGATGTTGGCCACACAAAGTGTGCAGCAGCCAGACAAGCAGCGGAGAGGTTACGACAAGTTGGCAGCAATCTTCTCGGTGTTGTCCTGAACCGCGCTTCATCAGGCGAGGGTAGTTACTACTCGTACGATTACTACACAAGCGGCAATAATGGACAACACGAACCAACACGCCGTAGAGACAATAGACGAAGGGCGCACATACGACCAGCATGGGTCAATCCATCTGAGAGCGGCGCCAACCAGAGGGGCCAACCTGCCGTTGGCGATGACGGAGCCCACGAGAGCGTAGACACCACAACAGTGGAACGCAAGGTCTAGACCGCCAATCGCAGAGGAAAGAATGATGGAACCAATCGTGATGGCGCGCGCACCCGGTCACATAAGCTTGGGGTCTGATCATCCCACGACTAACTGGTACGGCAGCGTGAATAGACAATCGATCATCACTGTGGCGGTCAACTACTATGCATACGCTATCATCTCGCCAAGCCACACTGACGGCGTCCACATCATCTACGCCGGGCATGGCGCTCATCCCTGCTTGCTGGAGGGCGACAAGGCCTGGGAAGATGAACTTGCCGTACCCAAAGCTGTTGCACATCTCTTCGGAATCCGCGACGGAATGACCATCTTTTTGAGTGCGCAAGCGCCACTTGGAGTCGGACTAGGGCTCTCCGGCAGCCTGACTGCCTCCTTGATTAAGGCCCTCGCTTTCTCGTGTGGCCTTGACCTAGAACCCATGGAAGTGGCCGGACTGGCGTGCCATGTGAGGGCTGAGACGCTCCGAACTGAAGATGACAGCCTTGACCAGTACACCGCCATCTGTGGTGGGTTCAACAGTATCGAATCTGCAGAGAAGGTGGTTCGGATCGAACCCCTGAACATCCCCTTGGGGACCCTCCGGTCTCTGGAGCGGCAGATCATGCTGTTTTTGATCAAGCCCTCTGGTCACTTGCCAGATACCGGCGAACATCGGAAGACAGGCCGATTCCGGAACTCACCAGCAGCTCGTCAAGGCGAGACTTCACAGACGACCAGCCGACGGATTCGTTCTTCACTCGAGGGCGGAGACCTAGCGGTGCTCTGGACGCTGCTTGACCAATCCTGGCTGCAGCAGGGCCATCTCTACGATGGAAGTGAGCGAAATCTGCTCGTCCAGAGCTACAAAACTGCACGGGAAAGCGGGGCGCTTTGTGGGAGATGCATCCCAGCCAATGGCGGCGGTTCTCTTGTGTTGTTCTGTCCTGAGGAACATCAACAGAGCGTGACAGACTCGCTTGCTCTACTGGGGCTGCAGCGATGGCCTATTGCCCTGGCGGAAGACGGTGTGCAAGTGATGGAAGCCGTCTCGAGGCCCAAGCTGGCATCCGTACGTGAACCTGTGAATCTTAGCAGCTACCTCCAACATCCTAGATAGTGAAGCGTTTCACCTCAGCGTTGGGTCAGACAAGGCCCTACGCTTTGGCGCCCTGGCTAGGCCAATCCCTAGCTAGCGGAACGCTCTTTCAGTCACTCAGTTTTTCTGCAGCGTCCCGAGCCCATATCTCTCGCTGGTTATCGTCATCCAGATGATACCTGGACCAGGCCTGACCCAGCAGGCGAGACTTGGCAAAGGATACCCCTTGCACGGCCGCAACTGCTTCATCCACTTGCCCGGCAGCTGTCAACGCGTCCCCATATAGCAGCCGGGTGACCCTGTCTCGATGTCCACTGACCCAGAGATCCCGCATCATTTGCAGGGCATCGCCGTATTGACCGCGAGCAAGGGCGATGGCAGCCAGCCTCTGTGTGGCCGTTACCTGTGTCGGATCGTGGGCAAGTGCCGCCTCAAAGTGGGCAACAGCCTCCGCCAGATCCAGGTGCCGCCGTACCTGATCCAGTGTTGGATCGTCGAAGTGCTCCTGATCGTAGACGGAGAGTTCACACCTCGCCTCGGCGATGACGCCAGCATTGGCGTGCCAGGCAGCCTGCAGCCGCGGCCACATAGCACGCGGTCCTCCTTGTGTACCGATCAGGGCCACAACCAGAGAGGTACACAAGACGATAACGATTGCCAACGGCAGAAGATGCGCGCTCCTCGTGGCGCGCCGATATACAGTGTCTGAGGTGCGGACAGCTAGCGGCGCCCGAACTTCGCGGCTTGCGCGAATTGCAGCAACCAGAATGCCGAAAGGCACGAAAAGAAATAGCACCGCTCGGCTGCCATAGAGCGGGTCATCCACGAGTCCGTGAATGAAGACAGCTGTCAGTGAGGCAAGCGCAGACTCAATGAGGAGTCGACAATCCGACATCGCAGCTCGCAGGTGCGATGTCCGTGCTCGACTGTCAGCGGCACGGAGTTCGCTCCCAAATCCCCACCCGCTGCCCGGCAGATCTCGGCTACCACCTGCTCTACCCAGCTCCTGAACACCGATAACGAGCGCCGTTGCAACCATCGTGCCGTAAGCCCCGACGCCTAGCAGCCCCTGTTCGATCGCCATATCCACCAGTAAGTTGTGGCTGTGCTCAACGAAGCCGACGTGGATGAGCAGTGCGTAGATCGAAAAGTGCATCTCGAACATGCCCAGTCCGATACCGGTGAAAAACGTGTCACGGGCCAGCAAGGCCCCCAACTTCGCCAGAAAAATGCGGTTAGCCAAGACCTCGCGTATGCCGCCAATGATGCCGTCCACACGACTACTGAGGAGCTCCTGGCTTGCTGTGCACAACGCCAACGCCACGAACATCGTCAGAAGAGCCACAGCTACCAGCCTCGTACGCCACACCGAGCCTTTGGATAGACGCCAGACGGCCCACAGACCAGCCGTCAGCGCGAGCGCCAACCACGCTCCCCACGAGAATGTCATCAGACAACCCAGCAGAACAGACCCCAGGACCACAGCAACAATAGTAAGGCAAAGACCACGCAGCCGCGGAGTTGGTTGCGCACAGGTCATACAGTTTCCTGTGCCGCGCTGCGGACCTGCCCACAGCCGCACGACAAGCGGCACGCAGAGGGGGAATACCAAGACCAATATGCCTGCGGCGACGTTGGGATTCAGGGTTTCGGTAGCAAGCCGCAGAGGCAAGGAGGATGCCGCGATCCGAGCGAAGCGTGCGAACGGCTGAAGCGCGGCAGGGTAGGTCGCCCAGTCATTAGTCATCAGGAAGAAAATCGCGATACCGGCCCCCACGACCTCCCAAAAACCCAGCGCCTCGAGCAGTCTCTTGAGGTCCGGCTGACCTGCCATTGCCCAGTACAGGCCCATTGCACCGACGATCAGCCACCACTTGGCCTGGGCCGGCCCAGAGTCGTAGGCAACCTGTAGTCCGACCCCGGCGGAGAGCAGGAAGAGACCGAAGGGCAGCGCGAAAGGTGAAGGGGGTAGATGGGCACGGCCTTCGGCGGTAGGCAGGCTGCGGATCAGGCGCAAGGCCCACATCAGGGCTAGCAGCACCAGCGGCCAGGGCCCTGGCCCAGCCCCTGCGTAAGCGACCCAACCGCCCTGCGCATACCACAGCGCTCCAGCGGAGACCGCCAGCCAAAGTTCTGCCGCCGCGCTCCAGCGCCGTACGCCAGACGCCATGGGCCCTGGACTGGACACAAGGTGTTCACGCCGGACCTTCAATGTGTCATCCTTAACCTAGATATCGCCTAGGTTCACGACTTGGGATCTGTGACTGAGGACTCCGAGCTAGAAGTACACTGGTCCCCGATCCGAGGACTCGTATCTATCGATGCCGCGTAGGACCCGCGCCGGAACGCCCCCAACGATTGTGTGGGCTGGAACATCCTTGGTCACTACCGCGCCAGCTGCCACAACGGCCCCTTTGCCGACTGTGATCCCATCGGTGATGATGGCGCCGGACCCAATCCAGACATCGTCCTCGATCACGATGCCCTGGGCGGTGATGCCTTGCTCGACGAAAGGACGCATCGGGTCCTCGAAGACATGGTTCACGGCGATGATCTGCACCATCGGCGAGGTATAGACACCATTTCCGATCGTGACCCCTCCCTGTCCTCGGATCACGTTGTACTCGCCGATCAGGCTTCCTTGCCCAATGTAGATGCCCGCGTGGGGCAAATCGCGAAAGTTGTAGACGTGCAGCACGGCCCCATGCATCACCAGGCTCCCGGCACCAATCTCGATGCCCTGTGGGCACGCGTGAAGGTAGGTGCCCTGGTCGAGATAGACGCCACGGCCTAGGTGGATATGGTTGGCGAACCGTAGCCTCACGCCTGCCTCAATAGCCGCCAGGCCATCCATCCTTAGGATCAGCCGGAAAAGCACAGCCCGCAAGCCGATCCCCACGACCGTGGGAACCCAGCCGACCAGCGCTTGCAGCGCCTGCTCAAGCACATAGCGCCCTAGCGAATCGGCCTGGCGAGCCAAGTAAAGCGAGAGCCTCTTCTCGGATTCTTCGTCTAGCATAGGTATGGTGTCGGCCCCTGGGTGGTTCTCCGCCCAATTTGATGAGAGATTCTGTCCATCTGTGATACTGAAGCCACCTGATAGAGAAAACGGCTCCTGAGGAGGCTTCTTCCAACGGTAGACATGCCGAAGTGTAAGTCAGCACGTCGCGACACGATTGACCGCATCACGCCACTAATGAATATTCGCGTAGCTTCGCCCTTTGGGCGCCAGAGGACGACGCTGCTTTCAACAGGATCCTATGAGACTTAGCCAACCGGCCCACTTGGGAATGGACTGCGTTCGGATTTCACGCCAAACGGGTAAAACCAAAGTGGCTTGGCGACTGTGATGGGTTTCGGGCTGTCCGCAGTCAACCGCCGACGCTCTGCTGGGAATTCTGTCACGACTTCGTCCAGCAGTTGACTGTAGCTTGCACTATCCCTGCGCGGACTTAGCATGAGTGTCGCTTGGCCCCTCCCTGGCGGCGCCATAGATGACATCTATGCTCCCCTTTTTCACGAACTCGGGAGCCTGGCAATACTGTCGAGGTGGAAGATGTAAGGAGACGCACACCGTCATGGGAGGTTGACGACCCTGACGTGATTCCCTTCTAGATAGAGGCCCCCGAGGGCGCCCCTGCTTTTTCCGGGCAAGCCCAATATCATCATGCACGTCTATGATGCTGACCATACGGTTGAGGCTAACTCATAGATCTAGTCCCACCCATCCTCACCTGGGAAAACGCTGTCGTACTTGATGCTATGCCGGTCCTCCGCCATCATATCCACGACGGTATCCCGCCAGGTCGCATAGTGCGCGGTCTGCTTGTGCTTCACAGTATCTGCAACCTCACGGTATGCTTCGACCAGCACAAAGCGTGTGGGATCATCCTGCTGCTGCACGACGTCGAATCGGGCGATGCCCGGCTCCTGGACGCTGTTACGCGCATTCTCCACCGTGGCAGCCTTGAACGCCTCAACTGCATCCACTTTGACATGCACAAATACGTGAACAACCAACATAGGCACCTCCCTCAGTTGTCGGATGACGCCGGCCCGCCGGCCTGACTCTCTTGAAAGCCGATGGCTTCGATCTGAAGCAACCGGTGTTTCATCTCCTCGCCGATTACCGGTTGCTCGACCGGCAATAGCACGTGGAAGCTGCTCCCCGGGCACACATGGGTGTCATGCCCGTCGCTCTCGACCCACACATCTCCCCGGTGCGCAGTCACGATCCCCCTGACGATGGCGAGGCCCAGCCCACAAGCCCCTGCTTGCCGATCTCGCGCCGGCAGCCCTCTGCCAGAAGCTGCTTACCCGCCGTCCCGGTGGCAGCGCGGGAATCAAGGTAGCGTCCTGTCTCGTCAGCCAGGAAGACACCCACACACTCATAGCCGAAGCTGGCATGCAGTGTCTCGACTACGTGGTCAAGGAGTGCGTCTACCTTGAGGAAGCCGTTGATGCTGTGCCCAACGCTGATGAGCGTTTCGAGATGACGCGTGCGCTGCGGCAGCGCGCGCGTGCGATCGTCGGCTTGGCGCCTGAGGGCTTCGAGGTGCCGGTAACTATGCAAGCGCGTCGTCTGCAGAATGAAGCCGAGCGCAGCAGAAGACAAAAGGGAAAGCCCATAGGAACGCCACGGCAGGACCAGGGCCTCCGGGCCAGCCACCAGCCTCCACCCGACAAGCACAACGCCCACCAACCCGATCAGCATCTGTTTCGATAGGAAAATGAAGCTTCCGCCAACCAACAGCAGCATCAGGTTTATTGTCAGCGAGGGAGCACGTGTCAGGGATAGGCTGGCGGGGCTGTGTGAGAAGACAATCGCGGCCACGGCGGCCGAGGTGAGATGGATGAGCAGCCTGGTCTTGTGACTCCGTCTAAGTTGCCACCGCAACCATAGCAGCAACACAGACGAACACAGCGCCCACGGCACCAGGATCGTGGATAGAGGTCGGGGCAGCTGCGTGTGAGCGGTTGCGAAAAACAGGTAGGGGATGCCCAGGACAGCGGTCGTGGGGCGTAGACCCTCCAGCGTCATCTGTGCGACGCCGGTGGTCGCCGGCGCAGCACGATCTAGGGGGACGCCGGAAGTCTTGTCGTGTTGGGACGCGTTGTCTGGATCCATAGAGTCCTTGCGCAAGATACGGGATGACCGTCACGCAGACCATTATACCCGCACCCCACGACCGCGCCACATAGAGGCAGAACGTACCAGGGTCATCGCATTTGCCCGGAATAGGCAGCGGACTTGTCATTCCGAGTGGGTCCTGCAGGCCCCATGCACCACAGAGAGCCATGACGAGGAATCTTGTGCCCCAAACTCGCACGTCCTTGTGAGACAAGATCCCTCACTCCAGCCATTTGGAGAGCCGGTTGTGCTCTTGATCCGTTCGGGATGACAGCTTACACGCGTCTCTTGCCAAATGCGATAACCCTTCAGGACGTACGCACCTTGGACGACTGGCGCAGCACCTGTCATGCCGATCACCGCCACCGCGCGAGAGCCGCACGGTTCGGGCTGCAAAGACCCGCAAGTAGTGTCATCCTGAGCGGCTTGAGGAAGTACCCTCGGTCCTTCAGCAAGAGAGCGAAGGATCTTGTCCTGGGATGTTCAGACCGGTTTCTAGCAGGGCGTCATTAGTAGTAGTGGGCCTGGCACACCGCCCGAGCTGGAGGGAAGGTCAACGAGGGATCTTGCGAACCCAAGGGGCCGGCTGATGCTGGCGTCGGCGCTAATGCGTCACAAGATTCTTCGCTTTCTAGCGTTGCCTAATGCGAGTCCCTATGAACCGCTCAGAATGACGCCAGTCCTTGTTTGATTGCCGGGCAGAACCGCATACCCTGATATGAAAGGTACCCTCTTGAGCAAATGACAGCACAGGTATCAGGGCGCGCCCTGATACCTGTGCCGAGCTTCTTACCGGTCTACCAAGCGTACGCTTCGGGGGCCGTGCCTCCAGGTCCAGGGAAGATCGCTGAGAGACGCGCCAGCACTTCGTTCGACAGCGAGATCTCGGGCACACCGGCAGCGCCATCGAGCTGAGCCAGCGTGCGCGGGCCGATGATCGGCGCCGTCACCACGGGGTTGTGCAACAGCCAGGCCAGCGCGACGTTCGCGGGCGCTTCGCCAAGCTCATCACAGAGACTCTCGTAGGCCTCGATCTCATCGCGGTGCTCGGCGACCTGCGCCTGCATACGATCCGACCCGCGGCGCCCGCCAGTGGCCTTCTTCAGCACGCCGGCCAACAGGCCACCCGCCAACGGGCTCCAGGGGATCACGCCCAGGCCGTAATCCTCGGCGGCCGGGAGCACCTCCAGCTCAACCGTTCGCGCCGTCAGGTTGTAGAGGCTCTGCTCCGCCACGAGGCCCATGAAGTTACGACGGGCCGCCGCCGCTTGCGCCTTGGCAATATGCCATCCGGCGAAGTTGCTGCTGCCCACATACAAGACCTTACCCTCGCGCACCAACTGCTCCATCGCCTGCCAGATCTCCTCCCACGGCGTATCACGCTGGACGTGGTGCATCTGGTAGAGGTCAATGTGATCGGTCTGCAACCGCCGGAGGCTGTCCTCACAGGCCTTCTTGATATGGTACGCCGAAAGCCCGCGATCATTGGGGCCCTCGCCCATCGCGTTGTAGACCTTGGTCGCCAACACGATCTTATCGCGGCGGCCGCCGCCCTGCGCCAACCAGCGGCCGATGATCTGCTCGGTCACACCCTCGCCAAGCTTGTGACCGTAGACGTCGGCCGTGTCAAGGAAGTTGATCCCCAACTCCAGGGCGCGATCCATAATCGCATAGCTGTCCTCCTCCGTGGTGTAGGGGCCGAAGTTCATCGTTCCCAAGCACAAGCGGCTGACCTTCAAGCCTGTGCGTCCTAAGTACGTGGTTTCCATATCTGTACACTCCTGTATAACTGGCTCTAATACTGTTTCTTCTTGGGCTGTGCAAAAAACCCACCTTCGTATTATAATAGATATCGATAGATTAAACCAGTCCCAACGTGACGAATGGGTGCGCTCCCGAGATGGTGGCAAGCTTCCAGGCCGGGAGACGATGCTGGATCAGCGAGTCGCATATCGCCCATCCTGGAACGCACCCTGATCGACCAGTAATTCCCGTAATCGCCCTTTGCCGGGAGGACAGATGAAAACGCTGCTGATCCTACGCCATGCCAAGTCCAGTTGGAAACAGACTGACCTTCCGGACCACGATCGTCCCCTGAAGAAGCGCGGCGAGCGCGCGGCCCCAAGAATGGGAGAGCTCCTGGTTAAGGAAGAACTGGTTCCTCAGCTGATCATCAGCTCAACCGCCAAACGCGCGCTCAAGACGACGGCACTCGTGGCAGAGGCCTGTCAATACGACGGGGAGGTGCAACCGGAACACGGTCTTTACGGGGCAGGGCCTATGGGCTACATCCGGATTCTGCAGGAAGTTCCCGACGTCTATCAACGCATTATGGTCGTGGGCCACAACCCCGGCCTGGAGGTGTTGCTGGAAGTGCTGACCGGCGAAGCAGTGTGGCTCCCCACCGGCGCGCTGGCGCACGTCGAGCTGCCCATCGACACGTGGGCGGAGATCAGAGAATACGTCGGCGGCAGGCTCGTCGACCTCTGGGAACCCGAGAAGCTGCCACCCACCTCAGGGTAGCACAGCCGGTATCTTGTAGGACCCGTTGGCCAGGTCGTCCCAGTAAGCCTTGATGTCGACGCCGCTGTAAGAGAAGATCACGTGACCGCCCGTGCCGGCCAACCGCGTGGCCTCGATGCGCGTTGAGATGGCGGCGAAATCCGCGTAATTGCCACCGATTCCCGGATAGACGTCGCCGGCTGCCGGCGTCGCCGCGAAGTCCTCCATCAGCACCTGCCACCTGGCAAGATCATCCGCCGACCCTCCATAGAGCATCGGGGCAATGGCATCCACAGCGCCGCTGATCAACCACGCCTTGGAGTCCTGGTAGTAGTCGCTGTACCCCTCGCTGGCGCCCCACCCCCAGACGTCGACATAAAGCGGCCAGACAGCGGCCGACACAAGGACCTCGGGCCGGAGCGCGTGCGTCTCATCCCGCACCTGTTGCACCAGCGCGGTCACCCGGTCTCGTTGCCACTGATCCCGGGCCGGCGTCTTGCTCGCCCCGGCGGCCAGGTTGCTGGCAGGGTCATGCGAATAGCCGCTGCCGGCATAGCGTACCAGGTCGAGGTGCACACCGTCGACATCGTAGCGCTGGACGATATCGCGAACCACGGCAGCGATATGCGCCTGAACCTCATCCACGCCCGGACTCGCCCAGAGATACTCTTCCCAAGCCAGCGGCATAGGAGCCAAACTCTCGTCGTATTGGCGCCAGGTGTATCCCAGCCCATAGACGCCGGGGTGGTCGACATAGGCAGGGCCATAGGTGAACAGGTCGAACATCTGCGGCGGCTCCGTTGCCGGGGGCCATAGCCGGCCGTAGCTCAAGTTTGCCGGGGAGAGCCACGCCGTGTAGACATTGACGTAGGCGTGGACCTCCACACCCACGGCGTGCGCCTGTGAGATCATCCGCGCCAGGGGATCCCAGCCCGGATCCACGCCCAGCGTCTCCGACACCGGACCCGTCGTAAGGCGATCGGCCCAGGGCTCCAGACCCGGCGTGTAGTAGGCATCGCCCGCACCGCGCACCTGGAAGAAGATCGTGTTGAAGCCCGCAGACGCCACGTTGCACACAATCGTATCGATCGTCTCCGGGGTCGGGGCTGCGCCCAGCGTCGTCCAGTCATAGCGCGTCACCCAGATCGCCCGGCGTTCCACCATCGGCGCGGCTTCGGCGCGAAGCACCAAGGGCAGATGGACCGTGTGGGTCAGTGTATCGGAACTCACCACATCCCGTACCAAGAACTGCGGCAGATCGGTTCCTGGGGCCGGAGGATACGCCGGCCCATGCAGCTCGAACCAAGCCTCCGCCCGCCCGATCTGACCGGCCCGCGCATCAAAGTCATCGGCAGTTGAGAGAGATCGCGCGACATGTGGTTGGCCCGTGAACAGCAGAAACAGCATCAAAACGACGGACACGCGATACTTGGTGCGCTTGAACAGCAAACTGCTCATCACAACCACCTCCTGACCCCGAGCAAGACATAAGCTAAAAACCGCTGAGGTCGCCGAGACAGAAACGGCGCGAAGAGCTTAGCTGCGCCTCGCGCCGTACGTAGCCGTTGGCCCGGCAGAGCCGACATCCGTGAGAAAGGGATCACTGGCTCCCCACCAACAAAGCCCTCCCTGAAAGGCCACCCTACTCGGCGGCGATATCACGCTGGCCCTCGCCAAGGATCTCGACCGTCATCCCCTCATCATCAATGCCCTTCTTCTCACAGTACTGAGCGACGAAGGCGCCGATGCAGCTTCCCAACGAGGCTACAAACAGCTGTGGCGGTTGCGGGCCGCGGTCACTGCCGCCCATCACATCCGGCACATCGACTATCACAGAATGATTGCCGATCTTGGACTCGACCAGCATATCGCCCTTGTACAATGTCGTGATCTTGCCCAAGTATCCTCCAATAGATCTAGGCCAGGTGATGTAGCTGGGGCCAACTATGCTGTATCTTCCACTCGCATAACTATGGCGTGTTTCCGGCGGAACGCAACTGTCGAGGAGGCATCTCAGCGAGTACGCATCTTAACTAACGAAGCGGATCAATTGACTAGCAGTGGGCCCTCCCTATACTATCCAAGTAGCTGAAGTACTCTCCCGACTCAGCCAGACCTCAACAAGACAGGAGGAGGAGTCACCATTGACACATATCTCCATCGACCTTAACTGCGACATGGGCGAAAGCTTCGGTCGCTACAGCCTGGGCAACGACGCCGCAATGCTGGACTTCGTCACCTCCGCCAACATCGCCTGCGGACTGCACGCCGGAGATCCGCCGGTGATGCACCGCACCGTCGAGATGGCGACCGCCCGCGGGGTAGCCATTGGTGCTCACCCAGGATATCCGGATCTCCAGGGATTCGGCCGGCGCGCTCTGAGCATGAGCGCGGAGGAGCTTGAGGCCACCATCCTCTACCAGCTTGGGGCCCTAGCGGGCTTCGTCGCTGCCGCCGGGGATCGCCTGATCCACGTGAAGCCCCACGGCGCGCTCTACAACGCCGCCACGCGAGATCCCGAGGTCGCGGGAGCAATCGCCCGCGCCGTCACGAACTTTGACCCGCAGCTGATCGTGATCACCCTGCCCGGCTCTGCATTGGCAGAGGCCGCAGGCAGAGAGGGACTGTCAGTGGCGACGGAGGGCTTTGCCGACCGCGCTTACCAGGATGACGGCACCCTGGTGCCCAGAAGCCGTCCCGGCGCCGTCATCCACGACCCGGCGCAGGCGGCTGCTCGCGCCGTTCGAATGGTCACCGAGGGCACCGTCGAAGCGATCACCGGGAAGACCATTGCCCTGAAGATTGATACGCTCTGCGTCCACGGCGACACGCCCAACGCGCCGGCCATCGCGCAATCACTGCGCCGGGCGTTGGAAGCGGCCGGTGTGAGCATCAACCGGTTGGCGACACCCTGAGCCCCATCACCATGGAAGACCACAACAATCCCCCTGCCTACCCGCGCATCCGCCCGGTTGGAGAAACGGCGTTCACCATCGAGTTTGGAGATCGCGTGGACGCGGACCTCAACCGCCGGGTCCACGCACTTGACGCCTTGCTGGAGGACGCCCCCCTGGCTGGGATCGTGGAACGCGTCCCCACCTACCGCTCGCTGCTGATCGTCTTCGATCCGTTGACCACGAATGTTGCGGCGCTACAGACCGAGCTTCTCCGGCTCGCCACCGGCGACCTGGCACAGAGCCCGATTGCACCGGGACGCCTCATCAAGATCCCCGTACGTTACGGCGGCAGCGATGGGCCGGACCTCGATGACGTCGCCGCCCACTGCGGGCTCACCCCGGCGGACGTGATCGCACAGCACGCCGCTGCCACCTACCAGGTGGCGATGCTCGGCTTTGCGCCGGGATTCACCTACCTGCTGGGCCTCCCGCCAGCCCTGGCCACGCCACGTCTGGCGACACCGCGCCTGCGGGTTCCGCCCGGCAGCATCGGCATCGCCGGCAGCCAGACCGGCATCTACGCCCTCAGCACACCCGGTGGCTGGCGCATCATTGGCCACACCCCGCTGCTGCTCTTCGATCCAGATAGAGACAAGCCGTTCTTGGTGGAAGCAGGAGACCGTGTGCAGTTTGTGGTGAGCGGTTGAGCGAGCAAGCGATAGAGCGAAAGAGCGAGTGTAGAATGGAAGAATCAGCGAATGAAAGAAACAGCGGACTGATAAGCTTCTTTCCGGTTCGCTTGCTCGCTTTCTCGCCTTCTCGCTCTTTCGCTTCATCGCCTTCTCGCACTATCCCTATCTCCTATGCTTACAGTCCTTGATCCAGGCGCACTAACCACCGTCCAGGACGCCGGGCGCATCGGCTGGGGACGTTACGGCATTCCCCCGTCCGGGCCGATGGATGCAGCCGCGTTGGTGGCAGCCAACCGGCTGGTCGGCAACCCGGCAGGGACGGCTGCACTGGAGATCACGCTCACCGGACCGGCGCTGAGAGCGTGGCGAGATTGCCTGATCGCGGTTTGCGGCGCGGACTTCGAATTGTGGGCGGGCCACCTGGCGGTCCCCACCTGGCACGCTGTCTACCTACGCGCCGGATACACCCTGCGCTTCGGCAAACGACTCAACGGGGCCAGGGCGTACCTCGCAGTTGATGGTGGTATCGATGTGCCACCGTATCTGGGGTCGCGATCCACCTATCTGAAGGGTGGCTTTGGAGGACTTGAGGGGCGCGCGCTCCGGGCGGGAGATCGGCTGTCACTCGGGGTCGGCGTGCGATCAGCCGCTATCGAACGCGCCGGCGCGCATTGGCCCGCACCAACACGGAGCACCACTTCAGATGTCCCCACCGTGCATGTTGTGCTGGGCCCGCAAGAGGACTACTTCTCTGAAGAGACCATCAAGCAGTTCCTCGGAAGCCGCTACACGGTCACCGCAGCTGCAGACCGCATGGGGATCCGCCTGCAGGGCCCCCACCTCGATCACATAGGAGAGACCGGCATTGTGTCTGATGGGATTATCACCGGCAGCATCCAAGTTCCTCCGGATGGCCAGCCTATCGTCATGATGGTGGATCACCAGACCACAGGGGGTTACCCCAAGATTGCGACCGTGATCCAGACCGACCTACCGCTGCTCGCGCAGCGGCTACCGGGGGATGAGGTTCGGTTCGCGCACGTGACGCTGGATGAGGCGCGTGCTGCCTATCGGCAGTACGTCAAGAGTCAAAAGTCTTGAGTCACGAAGCCCTCCGCTGGGTAGTCTAGCTTCCAGCAGCGTAGCCGCAACCACGGCCAACGACATCGGACTTTGGACTTGTGACTTCGGACTTCCCCTATTCCTCTCCCCAGATCCGCACCACCTCGCCCACATACATGCGGTGGAAATCTCGGGAGGCATAGGCCTGGTCAACGATGGCAGTATCCACGAAGTTGG
>Ga0114918_10002024_pt1 | contig 18205 bp, 15 predicted proteins | sample LantaG_FD_87015 | JGI IMG/M metagenome (GOLD analysis project Ga0114918, IMG submission 87015) | Deep subsurface microbial communities from Baltic Sea to uncover new lineages of life (NeLLi) - Landsort_02402 metaG | ecosystem: Environmental > Aquatic > Marine > Oceanic > Sediment | place... | reverse complement strand
GCGATATGCATTTCGACAAGATGGCTCATCATGATTTCGAGTGGGTAAAGGCCGACAAGCCGAACGATATCAGGCAGATAGACGGGTACGTAGAAAATACGGAAAAATACACCCCCGGGCTTCTGAGACGAATCCAGACATCTATAAAATCCAGTGCCGGCCGGATAAAAATGGTTGTCCAGGGCGGGGATCTTACCGAGGGACTGTGCGGCAGCCGTGAGTTGCAGGAGACTCAATTCAAAGATGCCAGGGAGGTTATACGCAAATATATACCTGAGACCAAATTCGTCACCGTCAAGGGCAATCACGATATCACCGGCCCCGGCGCCAGGGAGGCCTATGACAATGTGATGCTGCCGTGGCTGTCTGAAGAATGTGGAAAGGAAATAGATTCTGCGTCTTTCTTTTTCATGCAGGGCCCGGATATTTTCGTGTTCTTCGATGCGTATCACAACAACAAGCTCGACTGGCTTGAGAAAACTCTTAGCGAGAACAAACATCGCCATGCGATCGTCGTCATGCACCCCCCCGCGGTTCCTTATAACGCAAGATCCACGTGGCATCTTTTTTCGAGGGACAGGGAGAAAGACGTTCGCGAGAGATTCCTCAATATACTCGGCAAGTATAAAGTCGTGCTGCTGACCGCGCACCTGCACAAGTACCACGTTCTCGTACGAAAAACGCCCGCGGGTGCATTTACTCAGTTCAGCATGAGCAGCGTCCTCGGCTCGCCGGACATATCGGTGAGGAATCATCGTGAAGGTGTTGAGAATTATGGCGCTGCGATTATGGAGTTCGAACCCGAGTTTCAGCCTGATTCAAAGCAGCTACGCCAGAAGATGCTCGAAGATGAAAAACCATATATAACTCGCTTTGAGTTTGCGAATTTCCCCGGATACGCCGTCATTAATATATCGGACGCGGGAATCAACGCCGATATCTACACGGGCGATTCCGGCAGGATATGGAAGAGCACGCCTCTCAGCTCAGTGCCTGAAAATTAAATCGATAGTAATTCACGTTAATAGTTCAATTTTTGCTAAATTTTCTACCGACAATTATTTCTTTCGCTTGAATACGAATCCGGTTTCTTTGCTGTTGCAGACAAGCTCCCAGCATTCGTTGCCTAAAAGGTTCGTTTTGGCGGCAATCTCCGCATTGAGCTTCTCGGCCCCCTCAAAAGACAACGCTCCGTTCTCGCCGAAAGCCTTCGCCCAGACATCTTCCATTGATTTTATGCCGGCCAGCGATGCGTGAGAGACAATCTTGTACTCCCATTTTGCCGATGACTGCACAGCCCCCGGCTACGCCCTTGCTCCCCAGACAATGGCGGCCAGCGTGACGATTATGCAGATAATCAGAATTGCGGCTCTATCTTTCATACAAGTGACTCCTTTCTGCGACCTTGCCTCTGAGTTCCATGAAATGTATCTCCAAATAAGATTTACTACGCTGTCGAATATCATAATAATAAAAATTTATGGAAAACCGATTAAAAAAAGTGTCTCTTAAGCGTCATATATATGAAAGAACAACATGACGACAATAAGTCAGAAGCAATTGGCGCAATGGTATGAGGTTCACGGAACGGAATTGATGCTTTATGCCCGTCAGTGGTGCCCGGATCAACAGGCTGAAGACATAGTCCAGGATGCGTTCATCAAACTGTTGAAGCAACGCACGTGTCCGGACAATGCCAGGGCGTGGCTGTTTCGTGTCGTGCGAAATGCCTCGATCAGCATGACAAGGCGTTTACGGCGGCGAGAGGCAGGACAGAAGTCCGTGCACCGAGAGACCCTGTGGTTCGAATTGCGATGTGACGACCTGATTGACGCCCGGCTGGCTCAAGACTTGTTGCAAACGCTTCCATCGCATTTGCGTGAGATTGTCATGTTGCGAATATGGGGCCAGATGACTCTTAAGGATATATCGCAAGTGATGAATAAGTCTATTCCCTGGATTCTTCATGAATACAAAATGGCCCTGGAAATGATAAGAAAGAAACTGGAGCATTCATCATGCATAAAGAAGAAGGCCTGACCCCTGCCGAGCAGGAACTGGAATCTGTTCTCGGCCGGTTGAAGCCGGCTGCGAATACGCTGAACCGTGATGAGTTGATGTTTAATGCAGGCCGTGCGGCTGCCGGCAAGAAACAGCCCTGGCAAATGCTCTCCGGCGTGCTGATGGTGCTGCTGCTTTGTTCGGTGCTGATCCGTTCCGATATATATGGGCCCCGAGAATCATCGCCTCCTCACGATCCTGGACAATTCCGGATAGCACAGACGACGTATCGGCCCGTGCAAACCGAGTCTCCGGGTCCATTGGTGTACCCGGCGCTGCGCAGGAATATCGTGAGGTATGGACTGGATGCTTTGCCACTCAAGCAAGGCATCAGCAGCGATGCTCAGCACAAGAATCGGAAACAGTGGTTGGAAAGCATGTTGTCGTCATAGTGTTCGATCAGCTCCCAGGAGCTGATGTATGGATCTTGACCGGTCACCTATAACGTTAATAAGAAACCTTAGATATTAGAGGGAGTATTACAATGTATAAGAAAATTATCATATGGTTTGTGGTTGCTGCGTTGGGTACTTTGCCATTGTGCGGACACGTCCTCGGCGCACTCGTCATCAGCGCAGACCAGACGGAAGACGAGAGTATTGAGGTAAGAAAGCTGTCACTGTCGCCGGCGGCCGAGCCCGTGCCGGCGATGGCCTATAGATTACTGCCGCGTCTCCTGGATCAGAAAACCGGCAACGCTGCATTGCTCTATTATTCGGCCGCAGCACTGTGTCCGGATAAAGAGCCGGAAGATTTGTATGAAAAGATCGGCGAATGGCGCGACTTGCCCGTCGATCAGTTGCCGCGCAAGGAAGTTGAACAGGCTCTTTCGTCTTTTTCGAACAGTTTCCATTACATCGCATTGGCTTCTCAGCGCGCCGACTGCCAATGGGAAATGCCTCTGGAAGATGGCTATTCCCTGCAGTTGCCGCACCTGGCGACCTTTCGCCGTATGATCTTTGCGATGCAATTGCGGATACGCCTGAAGATTGCCGACGGACAAACCGATCAAGCGATGGAGATGCTGCAACAAGGCTTCTACATGGGCAGGAGCATTGCCCGGGGGCGGACCATTATTCAGGATTTGGTCGGAACTGCCATCTCAGCCCTGATGCTCAAGGAGGTAGAAGGTCTGATACAGATGCCGGATTCGGCCAACCTGTACTGGGCCCTGACCTCTCTTCCGGACCCCTTGATTGATATGCATTCATCACTCGAATACGAGGGGGAAGTGCTTTTCATAGAATTTCCGGCGTTGCGCGACCTGGAAGACGAGGTTCTGACGCCCGCGCAGGCTTCAGCGGTCGTTTCGGACTTCATGAAGAAGATACAGACATTGGGTGGGAAAGATGGCGAAGTGCCTTTCGAGGGACTCATGCCGCTCGGGTGGGTCATGCTGCATTATTCCGACGCGAAGCAATTCCTGGCCCGCAAGGGATTCTCTCAGCAGCGGATCGAGGCGATGCCCGCCGCTCAGGCTGTTTTGATCTACCAGAAACAGGAGTACAAGGAAATGATGGACAACATATACAAATGGTTTGCGTTTCCCTATTATCAGGCTCAGCCCTATTTGGAAAAAGGTGAGGATCAGTTCGACGATCATCACCGCACAAGAGGGATCAAGACAAACCTTTTTACCACTTTGTTGCCGGCCTTGTCGAGGATTGCGTTCATACAGGCGCGTCTGGATCGACATATTGCCTTGCTGCGAACCATAGAAGCCATCCGGATGTTCGCCGCGGATCATTCCGGACGACTGCCCGGCTCTCTTGCCGAAATCACTTCGGTGCCGATACCTGCCGATCCGGTGACAGGTAAGGATTTTCTTTACGACCGCATTAATGCTCGAAGCGCCCGTCTGGAAGCACCCGTTTCGCCGGCGGAAAGCAGAAAGCGGCCGGTCTATGAACTCACTATCAAGCCATAGAGCCATTTGCAAATATTCACTCTTTTTAAGGAGTATAACGATGCAGACAAAAACAACCGTGAATTGGTTATTCGTATTGACACTTTGTTTCTCCGTCAGCTTATCTGCTTTCGCCGCCGATGCACCTGCAAGGCTGAATCGGCTTGTGGGGCCTTGTATTGACGACCAGACATTTGCCGTTATCCACCTGGACCTGACCAGGCTCGATGTCGATGTTCTGGTCGATTACGCAGTTGGCCAGATGAGCAAACATGCCGGGCCGGATTCGGTCAAACTCGCCGAAGCCGGCCTCAATGACTTCCGAGCGGGTGCCGGTGCGCGATTGGACGGCCTGGCGGAAGCCGGCGCAAGGGACATCTTTGCGGTGTTCAGCATGTACGATTTCCCCTATTTCTTTCTGGCCGTTCCGATCCCTTCGGGCGGTAATCAAGTCAAGCTGTACCAACAGGTGCAGAGTATTGCTGACGATTTCAACGTCGGAGATCTGGAGACCCATGTTTCCGGTCAATTGGTTATGTTTGGATTGAAGCGGACCATCACGAGGCTCAAAACGGTCCCTGCCGTGCAGTCACGGGACCTGGAAGCGGTGTTGCAGGCATGCGCCGACAAGACCGTTAAGATTATGCTGTTCCCCAGTTCGGATCAGCGTCGCATTCTTGCTGAAATGATGCCGAAGATATCCCCCGAATCCGGCACGATTCAGATGACAACGATCGGTCAGGACCTGCAGTGGGTGGCTTTGGGACTTGATGGCCCGCCTGCGATTTCATTGAGTCTGACCATTCAATCGGCGAGCGCCGAGGGTGCGGATCGCATGTTGACGCTTGTTAAAGGTCTTTATGCTTTGGCAGAGCAACACAATGAGGCCCGACCGCTCATACCGGAACTGGACCAGATTCTCAAACGCCTGACGCCTCACAAGCAGGGCAGACGCTTACTCTTGCAGGTTGACTCTGCTGCTGCGAACTCACTCATCGACGACATTGTGGTCCCGTCTCTTGACAAACTCCGCGCCACAGCCAGGCGCACGGTGTGTGGGACGAACATGAGCGGCATAGGCAAGGCCCTCCTGATCTATTCCAATGACCACAACGATGAGTTACCGCCGGATCTGGAAACGCTGACTCGCACAGTAGAGATGACGCCCAGGGGCTTGATCTGTCCGGCCAACGGTCTGAGAGAATCCTATGTCTACAGAGGAGCGGCGCTCACAACATCGGCTCCACCTTTTATGGTCACGGTCTACGAGAAAGCGAGCAATCACGGCGACGGACGAAACGTGGCGTTCCTGGACAGCCACGTACAGTGGGTCTCGGAAGAAAGCTTCCAGGAATTCATCGAGAAGGACAATGAATATCGCCGGCAAAAGGGACTTCCAGTACTGCCGGCCGAATGAAGCGGGCCCCAACTCATGACACATTGATGGAAGTGTTACTTTGTCGGCTGCCCTTTCAGGCTTTCCCTGACCAGCTCAATCTGAGACTCCAGCCTGGCGACCTTTGCCTTGTTCACATCCATTTGAGTGGCCCGTCCCTCAGCAGCCCTTCTTGCCATCCAAGCTTCGCATTCTGTTTGGAACTGGATGATTTTCTCAAGGATTTTCAGACGGTCGTCTTGGGTTTTACACAAGTCCATTTCCGCTCGCAGCAGCGCTACGTTTGCGTCTCGGTACTCCTCAAGACCGACCCTGCCTGATTCGAAGAATATTTTCATTGATTCAACGATAGGACTCAGCAATCTCTTGCGTTCGGTCAGGAGCTGTTGCAGCTCGTTTTCGAGGCTATCCCGCCCTTCGGCGGCGCCCGGCTGGGATGCTCCGGCCGCCTGCGCAGCATTGAGACCCCCCGGATGCATACCGCCCGGAGATATAGCCAGGACGGTAAATATTGTGACAGCCGAAAAGACAAGCCCTGTTATTAATGTCCGTGACATAAGCTTTATTCTCCTTTCACCGGTCTTTAATTTTCAGTTTCTTCGGGCCGACTCGTTCCGCATTGCCAGCAGTCGGTATATTGAGCTTCTATTTCCTCGCCGCAGTTGGGGCATTGCCAGGGCTTTTCGCCGGTATTTGCGTTTAATGTTTTGTTCTCAATTTGCCGGACGAGCTTTTCGGCCTGCTCAATTTTATTATCATCCTGTATCCAGACTGTAGGCAGAGTATCCGGCGACAAAGGTAATGCTCCGCGTGCACCCCATAGATCTTCGCCGCAAATCTCGCATGAGATTCCATATTGCTCCAGTATTCCCGCAACAAAATGAGCATCAGGTGGGTTTTGTGCTATGTATACCTTTTTCATATTCATTTTCCTCAAAATGTATGCCTTTGCACGGCAGCCGGTCTAATCCTGAATCACAAATACAGGATGTCCTCGCTTGCTTGCCGGTAAGGAGTTTATAATATTCCAGCGGGATTTTCAAAGAAGAAACAAAAAATATTGGCGGCTGCTATGAAGCTTAATATAGCTTATAGAGCACATGCCACTAATTAGATAGATGTCCTTTACACATTACAACCTGCCCCCTTTTGCTGCCCTGGGAGTAATTCCTAATATGCATTAGAGCAACATTCCAACCGTTACTCAGAATTGGACTTCGATATTGACTCACTCCTGCCACTAAGATCAGTTGTTAGCTTCTCCTCATATTTTGACACATATCCATCATCAGGGGCTCTTAGTATCGAGTCTTTCTTCAGACGGACAATAAGATCACCAATAAGTATTCCAAACCCATGCCCGACAAGGTGGCCGGCAGTGAGCGAGACACTCATCCCAGCAGCGAATATTAACAACTGCTGGAACAACCTGTACTTTAGGAACACGTCAAAAATGCCAGGATAATGGGCATTGCCAGGCCGACCCTCCCACCTCCATGCAATAACTGAGGTGATTATTATCAATGGGATAGATATAACAAGTAACAAAAACACATGAGCATTTTCAGCATACACAGCTTCAGGCTCGTAATACTTTCTAACACCAGGAACTTGTTCCCCAATTGGACGCCACTCAAGCTTCCTCCTCCACCGATCCAAGTCGTACTTTGTATCGATTGGGTCTTTACTTTTCACTGGCTTGGGCTCAATCCATCGACTTAAGTTGTGCCTAGTCAACTTGCCTTGAATCAAATGATAATAGAGAACTTCAATGTTGTCATAACGTACAGTTTCGTCGTCCACTAAAACCTCAAGATATGGCTCACTACCATGAGGGGGGATCTCTGGTCGGCGTAATTCCTCCTGTGAGAAATCATGAATTTCTGCAAGTTGGTCAATCGTCAGTGGACTTGTAGCAACTTCGTGCCAAGATGAAAAGCAGTTTGGACACTGCTGAGCAACATCGGTTCGTAGCTTATCACTGCAAATCGGGCAAATACCAGGTGCAGAACTGCATCTAACGCAAATCGGTTGGCGTGTTATCTTTCCTTCTTTTCGTACTATCCTTAAAGACTCATTGCATTTCTCACATCGCATCCCTGCATGGGAACCATTATCGCTACCTACTTTCGGTTTTGGCTTTGCTGTTATATCTTCGCTTAACTTTTTATCAGCCTCTTTAACCAAAGTTTGGCTGTGTATTTTACTCTGAAACTGATCTTTCGACATAGGAACTTTGAGAAGAGCTTGACAGCGAGGGCACTTACCCCGTTTCCCTGCGTGTTTCGCATTAACTACTATTGACTTATTGCACACAGGACATTGCCATCGGATTCGGTCTTTGTCAGACATCTCACTACCCAAGACAATAATTAAGACTACCCTATATCGGTGGCGGTGCCGTCATAACCTTTGCACATAACCAGGCAGTATCACACATATCTAAATTTGGTTTTCTTAGCTTTTACAGCTATGCAGTGATTGTTAATCGTTAAAACTATTTGACTGGGATTTCCCATTTAAACACTTAACAAACATAATTTTCTCCACATGACATCAATAATCTTACCATATTCCCCATTAACGGCCAAGAAATTTCTTTTCCGAGGCAGTATTGCTAAAAATATGCACGAAAACACGTTTTTTATGCCTCATCTTTCTTCCAATCCGTAGTTTGGAGGGTGGAAGCCTCAAGCGGCAGTCACCTGGGGATGGCTTCTGGCGTATTGACCATCCCCAAAGCCTTCGGCTTTGAGGCTGCCACCCGACTTCACCCTGAGCCCAGATGAAGGGTGAGCAGGCTCGAACTGTTTTTAGTGCTGTTGAGCTGAATAGAGAAAGGTACGACCTGGATCTGTTTTCGGTGTGAATTTCGTGCAGAGCAAAAAAGCGTTTTACGGATTGGAAATCCGTCTATCCTCCACAGATAATTTTACCGCTGGTTTGAAAGCGATACGGCGGAAGTGTGAGAACTGTTTTTCCAGTACAAGTTAGAATCCACATTCTCCCAATCATCAGACACCAACTGTTTATCTCCGTCGAAAATGACGTAAGAACAATCCGAATCGTACAATCCCAAGTCCCACATATTCAACGTAGCTTCCGGGCTTAGGCCAGAATACATAACTATTAGTCCTCCACCATCTTTGGGATTTTCAATAACTTGAGCCACTCCTTGAGTCGGCTTACTATACGTTGTTCCTTGCCAGGTGAACTTGGCACCATCGAACTTTATAGGGAAACTGCCTTTGAACTGTTGAGCAATCGTGTTGGTCTCAGGTCTTCCAAAGAGAATAACACACTTGGCTCTCAGGTCTGCGTCATTCACATCCATATCTGCCCTTATTTTCTTACCACTCACACCAAGCCAGTAACCGCAAAAACGCTCAGCAGCAGTCCTATTTGCCTTAGCTTCAGCTATAGTTCCATAGACTATAATATACTCAGGAAAGACATCCCAATGCCACACGAGGTGTGGGGGCATTTCTTGCAGCTTAAGAACCTTGTATTCGGGATCAACAATGAGTGCTTCTGGCTTGCTCAGAGTACGCAAATCAATATCAGTAACCTTGTCGTCCATCCAGAGCGTCCGTATTTCTCTGCCATTTTCTATATCGATAGCCAGTTCAATTGGCAGGCGGAAGATATTCTTGGCCGACTGCACTAGACGTCCTCGGATCCGCCAACCATAATTGTCTTGCGTCGCAGTGACATTTTCGAGCTTGAGTCTGGGTAATTCAGTACTATTGATCCACTGACTAAAAAACCACTCCAAAGGTTTTCCGTGAATATCTTCGGCAAGTTTCTGGAAATGGATCGTTGGCACGGCCTTCTTAGATTTCTGTCGCAACTTTATATACTTGTCGCACAGTATTTCGAACTGCTCATCGCCCAGGTGTCTGCGTAATATGCCACAAACAATGCCGTCCATTGTCGCTCTGGTTTCGGGATATTCACTATATAACTGAGTTAGACTGAAACTGTCTGGCACGGAATCTCGCACGAAGCGACAAGGTAAACTCAAGGCCTCCTGACGATAATGTTTACGCCAACGCATAACATCCTCTCTTATTGGCTGAGGAACGACGAGGCCCGGCTTCTGATTATAGCTGACCAAGCCATCAGCAGGGAATGGATCTGAGTAGTGTAAGACTGTAACCTTGCTATCGTGTATCTTGGCAATATTCAAAGCTCCGTAACACAAGCTATCTGCTTTGCCTTTGTGAAGTGCGACCCAGTTAACGCCATAGCCTTCGCTGTCCTCTTGTGGGGCATAAGGTCCAAGTTGAATGTCTCGGCCTTTGTACTTGATCCACAATCGATTGTCCTGGTGTCCGAATATGTTTCGCTGGGCATCAGCGGGAATCCAGCCGTAGTTGGGAATGAAGAACTCACTCCACATATGGGGTATGAGTTCACCATAAGTTTGCGTCGCGGCCAGGCCTTCCGGTGATAGCTTCGTCTCGAACGGGTATCTCGCTTTTACGTCGTTTGGGTCAACCCAGGGATTCCAGCCGATATATCCGGAAACGCACCTTGCAGGTATGCCGACAGCCCGACACAAGGCTACCATCAGAGTCGCATACTGGTTGCAGGCACCCTCGTAGTACTCCTGGCCGGGCTCTTCATCAGTAACTGGATATGCAAGCAGGCAGGCGATTCCTCTGCCTCTTTCGAAAGCTAATCTCTTAAAACGCATCTTTTGACGGACAAAGTTAAATATTCGGTCCGCTTGGATATATGAATTCTCTTCGTTTCCAATCGCGACTTGAGCCAGTTCTCTTATTTTAGGTGTAATACTGATTGTGTGGGTACTTTGGGTATAAACTGCATATTCTTTGCTCGTTTTGTCGTAGGAACCTACTTGTTCAGGATCAACCTGCACGCTGACGTCGTACGATTCCAGGCGGAATTTGATATCCACCTTATATATGGGTTGCTCCGGCTCTTTGCCAAAGTCCCAGAACAACATCGGATTTCCGTATTCCGGATCTACATATTTAGCGTGAGGCTCGGGTTCGACTGAGATAATCTTCACGGCTTTCTGGGAATCCCATTCGCGAGGTATGGGAATCCACAGTTTCAGGTCTTTGCTCCTGTCAATCTTATTTGGGTCGGGAACCATCTCAAACGAATAGTCTACGTTGTACACACGAGGATTCCTGTAGATGATTCCGGATTCAGCGGAAACGGACGAGGCAAAACACAGTAATACTAGCCCAAATAAAATATAACATCTTGACACGCATCTCATGGTCTGACCTCCAATGAACATGAGGCTATATACTGTTACCACAACGGCATAGGAGAAATAGCCAATATGATTATACTCGGCAAGAGATGCATTCCCAGCAAATTCAATCTGACATTTCCCATTTAAACGCTTAAAAAACATAATTCAATCCTTCCTACATCAATAACTTTTCAAAATCACCTTGATCTATCCAGGATTTTCGTTTTCGATGTGGTTTTATTGGAAATTGGCAGGAATACATGGCTTTTTATACCTCGTCTTTCTTCCAATCCGTAGTTTGGAGGGTGGAAGCCTCAAGCGGCAGTCACCTGGGGATGGCTTCTGGCGTATTGACCATCCCCATCCCTAAGGGATGAGGATGCCACCCTGTCTTCTTCACCCTGATGCCTCGTCTTCGCTCGGCATGAAGAAAATCTTCACCCTGAGCTACCCTGCCCCCTCTTCACCCTGGGCGTAGACGAAGGGTGAGCGTAGCCGAAGTTTCTTATGATAAGCTCAGGGAACCTCAGCTTTCGGTAGATTCTCAGGAGCTGCCGGTTGGTTAGAATCAATTGGCGGCACATCATATTCCCGAACCAGAGATTCCCACGTCGGCATTCTCTCGGGGCGGTCGGTTATGCTAAGCGTTTTACTCCATCCGACACTGTAGGAGGAACGAGGGTGTCTGCGACGAAACTCCTCGAACATGGCTTGAACCTGCGGCGATCTTGAAGTGAGAAATTTCGTCTGAAACCTTCGCTCTTCAAGATATCCAAGACGTATCAGAGCTTCCTGATGATGCTGGAGTCGATTCCCATGTTTACTATAGCTCTCAGGCCGCATCTCGGGTCTCGCAGGACGCCGCATTGCCCTGAGTGCCGAGCGTTGACCCAGTCTGTGATACGTAATGAACATGGGTTTGCGGAAAAGGTATCCAAGAGTCACCAGTCCCGCCAGGGCAAGTATGATGATGAACTCTAACGAGAGTATGCGAATGAGATCGTGCGCTAACTTTCTCATAGTCCTTTTACTCAAAATATATGTATTTTCACAACCGCCGCCCTGGTTCTGAATCACAAATATAGCACGCTCGCCCGTCAAAGTGAAATTTAATCGAATTTAAGATAGTGCGCAAATAATATCAACTTTTAATTATGACGCAGCCTGGAAGCGGCGCCAGCTTGAATGAATTATTAGGGCACACCAATTGAACTGGGATTATCGGTCATCATTGCGCACCCACACTGCGAATTGAAATTCGTTCCTTTGCCCGTTCAATTAATCCACGAGCAATCGCAGTCCACTGAGTGCCTTCTTCACCACTCGGGATAAGTTGAGCGACCGTCACCCCAGTCGGTGCCATGTCCTCAAGGTATATGATCATGAGCTCACCGCGCTTACTGTCGTCGAGTAGGTGAGCCAATCGCACATTCATCATCTCCTTGGGCAGCATGAACCCTTTGTTCCGGATCAGACGTAACACGTGCTCAAGATCTGATCCGGATTTGGGTGCTTCGTACATGCGACCAAACCTTGCACGTACAAAGAAATCCAATCCGTCCAATTGGGTAGTGGGGCCGGAATACCCGTATGTGAGTGTGGGCTTGGATGGAATGTACCGCTCAAATTGAATCCAGTAAGCTCGACGGACCCTTTGTAGCTCGTCCGCCTCGACAAAAACATGCACTTCGCAATCCGCAATGTCATATAGAACCCACCTATCCGCGCCCACATAAACAGCCCTGGGCGGCAACTCAATTTCTACAGCGGGTTCACGCGTTGAGATTAGTCTATTATCGTGCGCCGTACGATTTGGCATCAAACTCAGCGTGTTGTGAGCACATGATGTAAGAAATGCGGCTATTACTATGGCTGCGAGTTTGGACATCATGTACCTCGACTTTTTGGCAGGCGCTTTGCGCCCTAACGCCAAATTGAGGGGCGGAGGTACGACGTCCCTCTCCAATGACATGTTGGCTTTATTATGATTAAAGTGAAACATTACCGTGATCTGACATTTCCCATTTACATGGTTAAGAACAACCATTTTACTCCATACAACACAAATAATCTTATAAAATCCCCTTGAACTGTCAAGGATTTTCGTTTTTGATGTGGTGTTATTGGAAATTGGCAGGAATACATGGCTTTTTATACCACGTCTTTCTTCCAATCCGTAGTTTGGAGGCTCGGTTGTCCACACAGAGCCACCCAAGACCTTTCTGCGGAACCTGCCACCCTTTCACCCTGAGCGGAGATGAAGGGTGAGCGAGTTCGAACCTTTTTTATAGCGAATCTTTTTACTTTGTAAGCTGTTTTGTTTCGGTTATACTTGCCGGCTGCGTGAACTGACGAATTTTACTTGTGAAACGATGGTTTCTCGATGTGCATAGAACCAAATTTTAAGGAGAATATCTGATGACGACTGAAAATCACGAAGAATACCCGGTTAGAAGGACTTGCTGTCCTTGCGGTCATGACCATTCGGCCAGCGGAATCACACGCCGGGGCTTTCTGCAGGGCGTGGGCGGAGCGGCGGCTATGGGAGTAGCCCTGACGGGTTTGACCTGGTCGGGCGTTTCGGCCGCCGAGCAGGAGGGTAATGGAGAGCTTAAACGACGCCCGCTTGTGGTTAAACCGATTCTTGTTTACAGCATCCCGATAAAGCGGCATCAAAGCAGTTGGCGAAGTTGGGGCGGCATCCAGACGCAGCAAGACGCCGATCAGGAGCTGGCCAGTATCAGGCGAGAACTAAGCGATATGGAAAACAAGGCTGATTTTCCCGTGCAGTTTCTGCCGCCGACAGGCATCAGGGGTACCGGCGAATTGTCCGGAATAAGCGATCTGGCCAAGGCGGATGTGTATATTATTTACGCCGCAGGTGGCGGGATGGATACCTTTGCCAAGCTGGCCGAGAGCGGCAAAGACATCATCATTTTCTGCCGGCACAAATCGGGGCCGGTCTATCTGTGGTACGAAATCATCAGTCCTCGCTACCTCCGGCAGCATACAGACACGCTGGCTCTCAAGGGAATCGACGACACTGATGTGGTCATAGACAGCCAGGATGAGATTATGTGGCGTCTGCGTGCGCTGTGCGGCCTGCATAACACGAAAGGTACGAAGATCATGGCTATCGGCGGACCTGCCGCCTGGGCGCAGCCGAGAGATGTTGTGCCGAACCTGGTCAAAGATACGTGGAAATTCGATATGCAGACGGTTTCGTACAAAGATGTGGGCGAGCTGATAAAACAGGCGCGGGCAGACAAAGCCGCGGTTAAGCGCGCACGCGAGCGGGCCGAGGCGTATCTAAAAGCGCCCGGCAATACCCTGGAGACCAAGCGGGAGTTTGTTGACAACGCTTTTCTTCTGGACCAGGTATTCCGCGGGATAATGAAGAAGGCCGACTGCCAGGCAATAACGATCAACGGCTGCATGGGGACAATTATGCCTCTGGCCGAGACGTCGGCCTGCCTGACGCTGATGCTGCTGAACGACGCCGGATACATGGCGTTCTGCGAATCGGACTTTGTGGTGATTCCATCCGGCGTGCTGCTGGCGAATATCGCCGGAAAACCCGTTTTCCTGAACGACCCGACCTATCCGCACGACGGCGTGATTACGCTGGCCCACTGCACGGCGCCGCGAAAGATGAACGGTAAAGATCTCGACCAGGTGCGAATCCTGACGCATTTCGAGTCCGATTACGGTGCAGCCCCCAAGGTCGAGATGCGCATGGGCCAGATTGTCACCAATATCGTGCCCGACTTTAAGTCTGAGCGATGGGTGGGCCTGCTGGGCGAGATTACCGATGTTCCGTTCATGGATATCTGCCGGTCGCAAATCGATATCAGCTATAAATGTGACGACCTGACGCTGGCCGAGCGGATGCCCGGCTTCCACTGGATGACCTGCTACGGTGACTACATGAAGGAACTTGGCTACTCGCTGAAAAAGGTCGGAATCAAATGGGAGAATCTGACAGCTTAAGACGAAGTGTAAGGTTTCTTTAATCTTGTTCCAATATGAGGTGAAGTGACATGAGAGAGAATGGCTCGAATTTGAAGCGATATTTAATCTGCGGCGTGGTCCTTTTGTTCGTATGGATTCAGGCGGCCGATGCGATGAACCTGTATGTTTCTCCGACCGGCAGCGACCAATGGTCCGGCAGGCTTGAGCAGCCCAACAGCGCACGAACCGATGGGCCGCTCGCTTCGCTTGGCGGTGCCCGCGATCAGTTACGGCGGTTACGGTTGATCGCCAGGATCCCGGAACCGATTCATGTCGTTATCGCTGAGGGACGCTACACCCTCAATGAGCCGTTTGTTCTTGGGCCGGAAGATAGCGGCACCGGGCAGCTTCCGGTCAGCTATGAAGCCGCTGACGGCGCCAGGCCGGTCTTCACGGGCGGGCGTACTATTACAGGTTTCAAACGCGGCGCCAACGGCATCTGGCAAACGCAAATTCCGGATGCCGCCGCCGGTAAATGGTATTTCGAGCAGTTGTTCGTCAACGGCCGGAGAGCCGTCCGCGCGCGGACGCCGAATAAATTCTACCATTATATGGGCAAGACCGTCGAAGTGCCGGTTGAGGGCGAGCAGGGAAAGTTCCGCCGGACGACGATTGTTCGCCCGGATGACCTGGAGCTGCTCAAGGACCTCGGCCCGGACGAGATTAAAGACGTTACGCTCATAGCTTATCATAAATGGTGCATCAGCCGGCGGTTCCTGACCGAGATCGACGCTGGAAGTAACACGATAATCACGGTCGGCGAGAAGCTCAAGAGCTATTCCGGCTGGCCGGCGAATACACGATATCAGCTTGAGAATCTCAGGACGGCTCTCGATACGCCGGGCGAATGGTTCCTTTCCCGTGACGGCACGCTGAGCTACATGCCGATGCCGGGCGAAGATCCCGCTACGGCACAGGTTGTCGCTCCGGTCATTAAAAAACTGGTACTCTTTCAGGGTGAGCCCGAGAACTCCAAATTTGTCGAGCATATCACGCTGAAGGGCCTTGTCTTCGAGCACAACCAGGAATTGCTGCCCCGAGCGGGTTACGCCCCGTACCAGGCGGCATATGTCACCGAGGCGGCGGTCATGGCCGACGGCGCGCACAATGTCACCATCGCCGATTGCGAAGTGGGACACATCGCGACCTACGCGGTGTGGTTCAGGCAGGGTTGTAAAGATTGCCTGCTGACGCGCAGCTATCTGTACGATCTTGGCGCAGGCGGCGTGCGAATCGGCGAGGGCAGCATACGGGCCGACGAGCCTTCACGCACGAGTCATATTACGGTCGATAATAACATCATCCGTTCGGGCGGGCGTATCTACACCTCTGCGGTTGGTGTCTGGATCGGCCAGAGCGGCGACAATAACGTGACGCACAACGAAATCGCCGACCTTTTCTATACGGGCCTGTCGGTCGGCTGGAGATGGGGCTATTCCGACAGCCTTGCAAAGCGCAACATCATCCGCTTCAATAACGTGCATCATATCGGCTGGGGCGTGCTCAGTGACATGGGCGGCATTTACACGCTCGGCCCGTCAGAAGGCACCGTCGTCAGCGACAACGTCTTTCACGATATCTATTCCTACGATTACGGCGGCTGGGGTCTCTATACCGACGAAGGCAGCACCGGAATCGTGATGGAAAATAATCTCGTCTACAACACCAGGACCGGCGGCTTCCACCAGCATTACGGCAAGGAAAATATCGTCCGCAACAACATTCTCGCTTTCAGCAAGCTGCACCAGATACAGGCGACGCGCGTCGAGGAGCATTTGTCGTTTACCTTCGAGAACAACATCGTCTACTGGACCGAAGGCCCCCTGCTTGCCGGGCGCTGGAAGGAAATCAACATTGTAATGGACAGGAACTGCTTCTGGAACGCCTCCGGCGCCGAGATCAAACCCGCCGGGCTGACACTCGAAGCATGGCGTCAAATGGGCCGCGATAAAAACTCGATTATCGCCGATCCGCTTTTTGTCGATCCGGAACGGTACGACTTTCGCATTGCGCCCAATTCCCCGGCGCTGGAAATCGGCTTTAAGCCGTTCGATTACACCAAGGCGGGAGTTTACGGCGACCGGCGATGGATAAGAAAGGCCGTGAGCGTGACATTCCCGGAGCTTCAAATTGCGCCCGATCCGCCGCCCGTTTCTATTAACGATAACTTCGAGACGGTTCCCGCCGGGCAGCAGCCGGGCACTGCCCAGTGCAACGTAGAGAACAGGGGCGATGCCATCGTTGTCACCGACGAGACAGCCGCGTCCGGCGAGCGGAGCCTGAAAATCGTTGACGCCCCCGGCCTGCAAAATACGTGGAATCCGCACTACGTTTACTCGCCCAATTACAGCAGCGGCACGGCACGTTGCGCCTTCGATATCCGCATCGGCAAGGATGTGCAGATCAATCACGAGTGGCGTGATTGGCGCACTTCGCCCTACGGCGTCGGACCGAGCCTCTCGATTGACGGAACCCAGTTAAAAGTCGCCGGAAAGACTCTGCTGGAGCTGCCTGTCGGTAAGTGGGTGCACTTCGAGATTACCGCCGATTTGGGCGACGATAACGGGAATACCTGGGACATGGCCGTGACAATGCCGGGCAGCACGGCCAGAAAATTCAAAGGGCTGAAAGCCGGAAACGCCAAATTCAACAGGCTCACATGGCTCGGCTTCACAAGCAACGCCACAAAAAAAACCGTCTTCTACCTCGACAACCTGAAACTCACAAACAAAGTATAGCGCCAGCACCCGCGCATTCATACTTTGTGGCGCTCGTATGAGCTAATTAGAGTACTCTTTGGCTGACCGCATCTGCCGGCATTGGAGAGTTGGAATGCTTCTCTTATGCGTTTGCCAAGTTGACAGTTCAGCGCGTGCTTCTCTACGTCTTTTCTTGTCAAGCCTTCGTACTCTTGCTTGAGCGTGCCGTCATTCTGGATCATGAGAAATACACAGTCTGTAATTTCATCGGTAAACTTCTTAACGACTTTGTCTATATAGGCATTTCTGCTGCTCATTTGAACCCTTTCGTTGAAAACCAAACTAGTTTTGCCTTACAATTCTCTGCCTCGGAAAACAGATTTCTCGCTTAAACTATCTTCGGATCAATCTCTGCGCTACTTTAGGAAACGCAAGAATCTTTTAGGTACCAATACTATGCCGAATATGGATGCCGATGGGAGAAATAGATATCAGGATGAGCTTTAGCCCATGCGGATATTCAGACAACGCCATCCAAGCCGGCAGGATATGCCTCAAGTTCACGCGGTTTGTATCAGGCCACGTGGTTCCGTGATGCGTTCATTTCAGCGGAATTGCCGGCAGTCTTTTCAGAGTCTTATTGGCGGGATCAACGATTATTCCTACCGATTCAAGAGCCGTCACTCCTAAAAGTGGCTCACTGCCGGACTCGGAGAAAGCAGAAATTTTTTTTGTGCCTTTCATTGATCCCTCCTTCTTCCTCAGTAATACCAAGCTTAAAAGTTAGTGTTGCTGAAATCAAAAATTGCGATGTCACCCCTGCGAAAGCAGGGGTCCAGAATCCAAGAACTGGATACCCGCTTTTGCGGGAATGACATATATTATTTCCTCCTGAATAT
>Ga0114918_10002023_pt1 | contig 18210 bp, 12 predicted proteins | sample LantaG_FD_87015 | JGI IMG/M metagenome (GOLD analysis project Ga0114918, IMG submission 87015) | Deep subsurface microbial communities from Baltic Sea to uncover new lineages of life (NeLLi) - Landsort_02402 metaG | ecosystem: Environmental > Aquatic > Marine > Oceanic > Sediment | place... | reverse complement strand
TTTTTTTTTTTCCTCCCCCCTCCCCCCCCCTTCCTTTTTCCGTTTCCCCCCCCCCCCCCCCCCCAAAAAAAAAAGCCTGCAAATGAAAAAACAACGACGCAGATCCACCAGGCGATCAAGGCCGCGGAAGAGTTCGACGCGCTCGTCGCTCGGAGGGAAGCGATGGAGCGAGAAATCAGGGCAGCGAGCGAGCGAGGAGAACCGTCCCAGCCGCGAGAGAGGGCCGCGGCGCTCGTCGCGCTCGCCCCCGCGGCAGAGATCGGAAGCCTCCCCCCCGCCGCCGTCGACGAGGGCCCGCTCCTCCCTTCCACCAGCATGGCCATCGTGGGCACGCTCGATCTTGTCGCGGCCAGGTCCGTCGAGGGCGAGGTTTTGCTCGGGGGAGGGAAAGCCCCTGCTTACCTCGCCAACGTCTGCGTCGCTCCCGCGGGCAGGCGGCGGGGCGTCGGTGCGGCCCTCCTCGAGAGGGCCCGAGCGCTGGCCCGCGACTGGGAATGCGACGGGCTGTTCGTGCACTCCCTGGTTATCAACGAGGTCGCAGAGAGGTTTTACCTCGGTGCGGGATTCGTGGTTGAGGCGGAGGAGGGGGCGGCCGAGGCGGCGAGGAGGGGCCACTGCTTGGACGGGGTTGAGGGGTTGGGGAGGAGCGTGCTTTACCGAGACGCGACGTTTCTGAAGTAGAATGTGTAAGGAAGAGAAAGCAATGGACTGAACTGAACCTGGAAAAGGAAGGGAAAAGCCGCGTTGTTGTTGCTTTATTGGCGGTGTTTTTGTTTTGAGATTTAAAAAGAGTGTGATCGACAACGAAGAAAGAAATCGGCAAAGAAAATGAAAAAAAAACTCATCTCTCTCTCTCTCTCTCTCTCTCTCTCTCTCTCTCTCTCTCTCTCTCTCCTTCTCTATTCATACATATTTTCCGCGGCGGCAGCAGCGCCGCCGTCGCCGCAGCCTCGGCCGCGGCGGCGGGAACGGAGACGCCCTATCCCGCGGCCAGGAGCCGGCGGTTTCCTCCTTCCCTCTTAATCGAAAAAGTCCGGCTTCCTCTGCGGGTCGAGCTCGTACTGGATAGGGTCGTATTTGTTCCTCCCCCGCGGCATCGACGGCGAGGAACCTCCTCCTCCCTGGCTCCTCTTCCTCCTCCTCTCCTCGGCCTGCCTGCGCCTCTCCTCGGCGACCTCCGCCGCCGAGAGCACCAACTGCCTCAGGAAGTCGGCGCGCGGCGGCGGGCCCCTCGCCGGCGCCTCGAGCGCCGCGAGCGCGGAGAGCGGGTCGTACCTCGCCCGCGAGCCAGTGGGGGCGTCGCCCACCGCCGCCGAGAACGACGCCGACATCGACGAGCCCACGCGGCCCGTGCCCCCGACACGCGAGGAGCCCCGCTGCTGCCCGGCCGCGACGGCGTCGGCGAGGGCGCGTACGGGCGACGGCGCCCGCGTCGCTCGGGAGGAGTTCCTGCCTCCGCTGGCCCTCGCCGCGGCGGCCTCGCGCTCGTCGGCCGAGCGGCGCAGCGAGCGGCGCGCGAGCGCGGCCTCGTCCATCCACATCGGCGCGAGCGAGTCCGCCGCCGCGGCGAGCACGGAGCCCAGCAGCATGGCCGGGGACCCCTCGCCCTTGTGGGCCAGCAGCGAGGCGATGCCTTCTCCGGCGATGGTTCTGTCGGCGGTGGCGTCGGGAGGAGGCCTCGAGGAGCCGCCAGAGAACCTCGCCGCGAACGCCGCCGCAGCCTTCTCCCGCAGCGTCGAGGGGGAGTCGCCCTCCGCGGCGCGCTCGAGGGCGGCGCGGGCCTTGACGACGGCCTCGGCGGCCTCGGCTGGAGTGAGGCGGCCAGCGGCGGCGGCGGCGGCGGCGGCGGCGGCTGCGTTGGAGGAGAAGGCGTCTGATGCGGAGGCCGCCGTCGCTGTCGAAGACAGAGACGTCTCTCCTCCACCGCCGCCGCCGAAGCGAGAGGCTATCTTTCCAAAGATCCATTTCGAGGACGACGGCGACCGCGACGCCGACGAAGAGGGAGAGCCAGCAGCAGCATCAGCATCAGCAACTCCCCCGAAGGCGGGCTGCCCGACCGCGCCCTTGACCGCGGTCTCGGCGGCGGAGGAAGAGGAGAAGACGCTGCTGTCGCCCCTGCTGCCGCTGCCGCTGCCGCAGCTGAGAGCTCTGGCAGCAGCAGCAGAGGCAGCGGCGCCGCCCGGGGCTCCTCCGACCCTCCCCGCGCGAGCGCCCGGCAAAGGAGGAGCCGCCGCTGCCGCTCCCCCGACGTCTGCCGCGGCTGCGCCCCCGGCCCCGTCCGCGGCCTCCTTCGCGGCGACCGCAGCGGAGGCGCTCAGCGAAGCCGCGGCTCCCGAGGCCTTCTCGGCCGCGGCGGCGACGGCCTCTGCCGCCGCGTCTCCGCCGCCGCCGCCGCCTCCGCCGAAGCGAGACGCGACCTTGCCGAAGAACGACTGCGAAGAGGAAGAAGAGGAACTCAAGGCGGCAGCGGAGGACCGCCCGACCGCGCCCTTGACCGCGGCCTCCGCCGCCGCCGCCGCTGACGAGATCACCGGAGTGCCTCCGGCTGCCTGCCCCGCGGCGCCCGCTGCCGCGTCGGCGGCGGCGGCGACGGCCTCCTTCGCGGCCGCGAGCCCCTCGATGGCCCCGGCGACGGCGCTCGAGTCGCCCGTGAGGGCCCTGGAGCGGCCAGCGTCCCGCGCCGCCGACCTCGCTGCCGAGAGCGCCTTGTCGGCCGCGGCCCTCGCCGCGGCGGCCGAGGAGCGCACCTCGGACGGCGACGACGGGACGGCGCCGAGCGCCCCCGCTGCGCCCCCGGAGGCCTTGGCCGCGGCGGCTCTTGAGCTTTCGTGAGATGAAGCCGCTGCGCCGACATCGGCGTCGGAGGCAATGGAAGAAGCGGCGCCGGTCGCGCTGTCGAAGAAGCCGCGGGCTGATTCTCCGGCCTTGGCTGCAGCCGCAGATGCAGCCGCAGCAGCGTCCTTCGCGGCGACCCCCGAGCTTTCGTGAGACGAAGCCGCGGCCCCCACGCCCGAGTCCTTGGCCGAGGCCGCGGCCCTGCCCGAGCCGGCGCCGGCCGCAGCAGAGCCAGCAGATGCAGCAGCGGCGCTAGGAGCGGAAGAGGAGGAGGGCGACGACGACGAGGGGACGGAAGCGCCGAGCGCCCCCGCGGCCCTCGAGGCCGCCCTCGAGCCCGTCGCGTTTTGCCAATCAAAGTCCTCCCCGCGCTCGCGCCGCCGGAGCAGCTCCAGCTCCTCCTCGGAGGGCTTCTCTCCGCTTGCCCAGAAGCGTCCCGCGATGCGGTCGATCATCGAGCCGCCCTTGCCCAGGGAACTGCCGTCGAGCGTGTCTCCCGGGAGCAAGAGAAGAGGGGCGATTCGAGAGGGAGGAGGGGAAGCGGCCGGGGAAGTGGAGGAGGAGGATGTGGCCGCTGCCGCCGCCGCCGCGCCGGCTCCGGCTCCGGCCCCGGCTCCTCCCGCGCCGCCGTCGCCCCCGCCGGCAGAAGGGGAGGGGACGGCGACCATCCAGCCCCCGCCCTGCGACGGGTCCTTCTGAGCAGCAAAAGAAGAAGAAGGCGAGGAGGCGGGGAGAGGGGAAGGGGTCAACTTTCCGCCCATTGCTCCCGCTGCCACTGCCGCTCCCGCCGCTGCTTCCGCCGCCGCCGCCGCCGGAGCAGAGGCGGCAGCAAAGGCGCCACCGCTGCCCCCCGCGGCACCACTAGCCCCTCCTCCTCTTCCACCTCCGCCAATGAGCCCGCCGGCGAGCGCCGACCTGGCCTGCGCCGGGGTCAACGGGCGCGACGATTCGCCCCCAAAGGACGACGACGACGACGGCGAGCCGGGGCCGGGCCCGCCAATCCCTCCTGCGCCTCCGCCTCCGCCTCTTCCGCCCCTTCCACCAGCGACAGAGGCCCCCTTCCCGCTGCCTCCCCCACGAGACAGGGCACAGAGGCCCATAATCATCAGGAAGCAAGCGACGGTCACCGCGGCCCTGTCCGCGGCCTCCCTGTCGACCTTGGCGTCGATCCCGAGGAGGCCAGCCGCGAAATCCCTCAGGATCGGGACGACGTCGCCCCGCCTCCCCGTTCCTGCCAGCAGCCACATCTTGACGGTGTGCTCCATCCCCAGGGCTGCCTCGACGACGGCGTCCTCGGCCACGCCCTGGGCTTTGATGCCAAACGTCCGGAGCGCCGAGCGCGCGGCGACCGAGGCGTCGTCGGCGAGGTCCCGAGCGACGTCGAGCCCTCCCAGAGCGTAGTCCCCCGCGGCGGCGGCGGCCTCGGACGCTTTCCTAGCTGCGACGCCCGCGGCCTCGCCCGCGACGCCCGCGGCGACGTCGGTCACGGCCGCGGCGACGTCTGCAGCCTGGTGGAAGGCCTCGACGACGACGGCGTGAGGCGGCGGCGGCGGCGGCGGTGGCGGGGCGCGGGAGCGGCGGAAGATGCCAGCCGAGGCGGAGAGGGGCGTCGCGGCCGCGGCGAGGGCGAGGACGCCCAGCGCCGTGGTCAGGACCGACGCGAGGAGCGGGCGCTTGCTTCCTCCCGGCAATGTCCTGCTCGTCGTCGGCAGGAGGGACGAGGACGCGGGCGGGGGCTGCAGGTTGAGGTGGTCGCCGAGGGCTAGATCGTCGGCTGACGACGACAAAGATGATGGTGCCGACGGCGATGACTTGGATGTTTTAGGTTTTTGCGAGCATCCCGAGCGTGGTTTCAAGCGTTTTTTGGTGAGAGGGACGCGTCTTGATGTCGCGCATTGTAATTACGAGGCGCTACTGCAATCTCACCGGTACAAGAGAAGCGCTAGGGCTCGACGAAATGGCGATACCGGTCGACCCGCAGGGGCTAGCAAAGGGAAGAGAAAAGACAGCTTGCATTCCTCGTTCGCCCCGTCTCTGGTTTGAGGTTTCTTCTCGCATCTCATGCCCAGAGGCAAGGATTCGACGTTGTCCACCAATTTATCAAGAGAGAGTGAATGAATGAGGTCTACTTACCTCGTTGTGAGCATGAGAGACTGCGCCTCTGCACGCCGCCGACGCCGTCGCCGGCATGCTTCGGAGACACGAGCGCTCGACGAGCGGAATGAGGCCGATGACGGCCTTCCGACAGCCAATTACGCCCCTGGCGCTGCCGCGGAGCACGGGAGCTGCCACAGTCGCCGGCGACGACGTCGTAGTCGTCGCGCGCAGCATGTTTGCTTCACGAACCAAGGAGAGAAAGAGAGACGAAAACAGGGAAAAGATAAAAGGTTTTTCTAGTTTTTTCTTTCTTGCTTTTTGCTTTTTTCTTCGAACAAACTTCTCAATCGACGATGGGGAAGAGGCATTCAAAAACGTCTCGTTCTCGTTCGCCATGCCTCCAAGCGATCGCGTCGTCGTCGACCACTTTGGCTTCGAGCTCCTTGATCTCACGCCGGAGCTAGCGAGGGCCCGAAAGGCTTGCCACGAAGAGGCGTCGAAGCGAGAAGCCAAGACGGAGTGGGCGGCGATCGACCGCGACCGGACGTCGCTGCCGTCGCCCTCGGAGCTGAAGAAGCTGGCAAGGAAGGTAAGCGTCGGCTGGCATTTCTTCGAGCTTCAGTGATGCTGTTCTCTGAGCTTGCTCCCCTGGAAGTGACAAAGGAGAGAAACAAGGAGAGACGAGGGATGACGGCAAGCGAAAAGAAGATGATGACAGAGGGAGAGAGGGCATCGGTTTTTTTCTTCCTTTCCCCTCTCTCGCTCATCTCGACCTCTTCTCTCCTCCTTCTTCCCCTCTTCTCCAACAGGGCGTCCCCCCGCACCTCCGCCCCTGGGTCTGGTCCTCCGCCTCGGGCGCCCTCGCCCGCCGCGAGGAGCACGGCCCGGACTACTACCCTGCGATGGTGCACATGGGAGAGGGCCACGCGGCGGTTGTTACCAACGGAGAGGGAGGCTCCCCGTCTGCTTCGACAAGGTCGGCGGTCGGGCGCCAGGTCGACCTCGACCTCCCTCGGACCTTTCCGGGCAACCGCCGCGTCGAGCTCTGCCTGCCGGCGCTGCGGCGGGTGCTGCTCGCGTTCGCAGCGCACGCGCCCGAGGTCGGGTACTGTCAGTCCATGAACTTCATCGCCGCGCTGCTGCTTGTCGCGACCGTCCTGGCCGACGACGACCAGCTCCACGGCGACGGCGACGGCGGCGACGGCGACGGCGAGGAGCCGCGGCGGCGACAACAAAACGGCGGGAGCAGCAGCAGCAGAGGGCGGAAGCCGTTCCCGCAGCCCGCCCGCGCCCCGACCCCGAGGGAGGAAGAGACGGCGTTCTGGCTGCTGGTGGCGCTGGCGGACGACTCTCCGAGCAGCAGCACGGCCCCCTTGACAGCGACGACGCCGACGCCGACGCCGGCGCCTGCGAAGAAAGCCCGGGGCGGCGCCGGCGGCGGGGGCATTGGAAGCAGCAGCAGCAGCGCCGGCGCGACCACCTCCCCCTCTCCCCCCCCGCCTTTCTTCTCCGGCGGCGACGGCAGCATCCTGCCCCCAGGGATGTACGGCCGCGACCTGAAGGGGTGCCGCGTCGAGCTGGGGGCGCTAGCGAGGCTCCTCCGGCCGCGGCAGCCGAGGCTGGCCAGGCACGTCCTGGACTCGCTGGGCTGCGACGCCTCGCTGCTGGCGACCGAGTGGTTCCTGTGCCTCTTCGCGACCTCCCTGCCGGCGGAGACCACGGCGCGCCTCTGGGACGCGCTCTTCGTGGAGGGGAACAAGGTGCTGCACCGGGCGGCGCTCGCGCTGCTGAAGCGGCACTCGAGGGGGCTGCTCGTGGCGGCCAACGCCGGCGCGGCGATGCGCGCCGCGCGCGACGGCGCGGCGGCGGAGCACGACGCCGACGGGCTCCTGAATACCTGCTTCGACGGCATCGGGAGCCTGCCGATGGCGAAGATCGAGCAGGCGAGGAAAGAGGCGAGCAGGGAGGTGGAGAAAGAGGTGGCCGGGAGGGCGGCGAGGCGGGCAGGAGGAGGAGGGAGAGCGGGTCGGGGTTGAAAGAACGAGAAAAAGTCGATGAACACGGAAAGAGCTCTGCTCCCTCTCTCTCTCTTTTTTTACTATTGTTTTCTTCCGACTTTCCTCGGGGGTGGCACGCAGGCGCGCATATCTGTTCATTCTTCGTCCCCCTTTTTTCGAGATGTTGCGCACAGCTGCGCTGGCAGCTGCTAGACGGATGCGGACAGCTGGAGGCAGCGCCGCCGCCGAGGCGAGCAGCGCTTCCTCTTCGTCGTCATCGGCCGCCGCCGTTTCGGCAGTCTCGTCAATGCTTGCGGCCGTCGGCATCACGGGCGCCGCCTCGCTCGCGCTCTGCGAGAAGACCCCTGCTGCCGCCGCCGCTGCAGCCCCTTCCTTCGACCCCGAAGCCCTCGAACGCGGAGCCAAGGCCCTGAGGGAGATCAACAAGTCTGCCAACGCGAAGCAGGTGAGAAATTGAACGCGAGAAGAGAATCAAACCACGACGGCGACGACACAAACGGCAGCGCCTTCTCCTCAACCTCCTCCTATTCTATTCTTCCCTCCTCCCGCCAACTAAAAACGCCAACGCTCAACGAAAACAACAACAACAACAACACCATTAACAAACAAACAACAACAACAACAACAATGACGAAAAACAACACAGGTCATCGAGCTCGCCAGGCAGCAAGAGGTAACAAAGGCCCAGGAGCTCAAGACCAAACAGGCCGAGCTCGAGGCGTACGCCAAGCAGCAAAGCGTCGAACAGGAGCGCGTCCGGTGGGAGGAGCAGCGGAAGACGATGCAGCAGGACGCGCAGGCGAAGGCGCAGCTGGCACAGTACCAGGACGAGCTGGCGAGGAAGCGCAACGCGGGCGAGCACGAGGCCGCGCGGGCGAGGAACGCCGAGCTGGTCGCGCTCCAGGAGGAAGGTGTGCGGCGGCAGGAGCAGGAGCGGGCGCGTGCGGCGGCGGCGATCGAGGCCGAGCGGCGCGCGACCGAAAAGTACAAGAGCGACCTCGAGTCGCGAGTGCAGCAGGCGCGCGCTCTCGCCGAGGCCGAAGGAAGGATCAAAGAGGGCCGCGCCAACGAGGACGTCAACCGCAGGGCCGCGCTGCTCGCGCTCGAGGAAGGGAGGAAGAAGGCGCTCGCGGAGATCGATGCCGTGTTTACGAACCTGGGCTCGGCGGCGTCGGCGCTGCTGTCCGACCGCGCCAAGCTCTCCGCGGCCGTGGCGGGCCTGTCGGCACTGGCTCTTGGGGTGTACGGCGCGCGGGAGGGCACGAGGGTGGCGGCGCGGGCGCTGGACAGGTGGCTGGGAACGCCCTCCCTCGTGCGCGAGACCTCGCGCTCGGGGCTCTGGAAGAAGGGGAGCGCCTCCACGACGACGGCTGTCGCGGCCTCGAACGCCAGGCGCGACTTTTCCGATATCGTGCTTCCGGGCGGCCTGTCTGACCGCGTGCGCGGTCTGGCCGCGGCAACGGCGTCGACCAAAAGGCACAACGCGCCGTTCAGGCACATGCTGTTCTATGGTGAGAATTGTTTTTTTTCTTTCCTCCGTTTCCATTTTTCTTTCTTTCGAGCGCGCGAGAGGAAGGGACAGAGAAAACTCACACTCTTTTTAAAAAATTCTCGACAGGCCCCCCCGGCACCGGCAAGTCCCTGGCGGCCAAGCGCCTCGCTAGGACCGCAGGCCTCGACTACGCGATCCTTTCGGGCGGAGACGTCGCCCCCCTGGGCCCCGCGGCCGTCCCGGCGCTCCACTCGCTGTTCGACTGGGCCGAGCGCTCCCCCCGCGGGCTGCTGCTCTTTGTCGACGAGGCGGACGCCTTCCTGGGGAGGCGCGGCGCGGCCTCAGGCCAGGGCGAGGCCCTCCGCGGCGCGCTCAACGCGACGCTCTTCCGCACGGGCGACCAGTCGCGCGACTTCTGCCTCGTCCTGGCGACCAACAGGCCGTCGGACCTGGACCCGGCGGTCCTCGACCGCGTCGACGAGGCGCTGCTCTTCCCGCTGCCCGGCCAGACGGAGCGGAGGCGGATCCTGCAGCTGTACCTGGATCGGTACATCTCTCACGCGGCCGACGCCGAGGGCGAGGCTGGCGCCGGAGCCGCCCCGCGCCCGCTGGTGCTGAGGGCGCGCGACTTTTTCAGGGGCAGGGGCCGCCGCGACGCCATCAGGGTCGAGGGGATCTCGGACGCCGACGTCGAGGCGGCGGCGAGGAAGACCGACGGCTTCTCGGGCCGCGAGCTCGCGAAGCTGGTGGCCTCGGCGCAGGCCGCGGCCTACGGCACGCCCGACGCGACGCTGCGGCGCGAGCTGTTCACCGCCGTGATCGACGCCAAGGTGGAGGAGCACAAGGCGCGGGCGCGGTTTGTGGACGAGGGGGCCGAGAACGAGGCGGCGGCGCTGGCGCTGCGGGGGGCGTAAGGGGGTCTCGCTCTTCTTTTTCGAATTTGTTCAACGCCCTTTTTTCATCATCACGGTTTTTGTGCCTTTTTACCCGAGAGAGATTTCTTTCGTGCCTTCGTTTCTTTGTTACATGCAGCGAGTGGGAGGAGACAGAGAGAGAGCATCACCGGAAGCGCGGAGAGAGAGGTGGTGGAGGTCGAGTGCCGAGAGGTTTCGTTTTCGTCGGACGAACAAATCCCCTCCACTTTCGTCTCTTTTGCTTTTCGACTCTCTCTCTTCCCCTTTTTCTCTCGAGAAAGAGGCCCACACTTACCACTCCGCCGCAGAGCCTGAGGGCTCGCCAGCCAGTCCTTCTCGCAGAGGCCCTCGGAATCAAGATGGTGGCCATCAGGCTGCCGAGCTCGGGCAGGCTGCCGACGATAATGCGTTCGTCTTCGACGGCGGCGCCGACGGCGGCGGCGGCGGCGCCGACGTTGCTTTGCCGAGTCGCTAGCGCTGCTTTTCAGCTTCCTCGCCGCCGCAGCCAAGCCTCATCCTGCGCTGCTGCTGCTCTGTCTCGTGACGGCGACGATGGTGGGTGCCGATTTGCGAGAGAAGAGACAGACGCTGAAAGAAAGCTATGCTTCTTCCTTTTCTTCTCCTTCTTCGCCAAAGTCTCTCCATCCATCGATCGGGGAGGCGCGCCGCTTCGAAATTGGCGACGGCTGTTGACGGTTCTCTCTTTGCCGATTCGGTTTCACCGTGTTTCTCACCCTTGCTTTCCTCTTTTTTAACCAACAAACAGCCCCATCCCGCGGCTCCATCTCGCGCAGTGCTGCATCTGCATCGGCTGCTGCGTCGGTGAGTGTTTGTGGAAGAGAGAGAGAGAACCGTGCCTTGAGAGAGAGTTTTCCGGCGCTGTCGGCGTCGCTTCAGTCGATTGCCATCAAAACTGAAAAAGAAAAAACCTACCGCTTCTCCTGCCACTTGACTTTTCGTCCTGCTCTGTCTACTTTTTCACCTCGCCCCGTTGCACCAGCCGATGGTCAGAGCGAGAGCGAGCGCCCTCGTGCTCGAAACTTCAGCCCGCGCATCGCGAAGCAACAGAGAGCATTTCGCATTTCGCCCTCCCCTTCTCAACTGTTTTTCGCACTCGATCGGCGCCCGGGGGGCTGAGAAAAACTCAAAAACTCCCTCAACACCACACCACCTCTTCAAAAAAAAAAAAACAGCCCCTGCTCCTCTCCGCGGCCGACGTCGCCGAGGCCCCCGTCGCGGCCCTCGCCACGGCCCCTCCGCGCTCCGTCGTCCAGCTTTACCGCTCCTCGGCCTCCTCGGTCGCCAGCGCCGCGCGGGCGCGGGCCCTGGCCGACAGGGCGAGGAGGGAGGTCAGCCCGGCGATCCTCTCTGTCGAGCTCGAGACCTGCTTCAACGTCGGGCTCGGGGGGGCGGCCCCGCTGGGCAGGGAGCGCGCCGCGACGCTGGCTTGGCTGCTTGCGGAGACGTTCGAGCCCGAGGCTCTCTCGCCGGAGAGCTCCTTCGGGTCTTCTGGAGGGTGAGATGGTGGTTTCCTTTTCCTCCTTCTTTCCCTCCTTCTCCGTCGTCGTCGTCGTCGTCGTCGTCAAAAACCTCTCTCTCATTCTCTCTCTCTCTCTCTCTCTCCCCCCCCCTCAAACCAAAACACCGCCACCAAAAAACAACGAAACAGCGACGCCGTCATCGAGGTCGGGCCGCGCCTCTCGTACGCCTCGGCCTGGTCCACCAACGCGGTGTCCGTCTGCTCCTCGGCCGGCCTAGGCGGCGCGGACCCCGGGGACCCCTCCGCGGAGCCGCTCGTCGAGCGCCTCGAGCCGTCGCGCCGCTACCGCGTTCGCATGAAGGAGGGCGCCGCCCCCCTGAGCGCGGAGCAGAGGAAGGCGTTCGCGGCGCTGGTGCACGACAGGATGACGGAGCAGGTCTACGCCGAGCCGCTCTCGAGCTTCAGCTCGTCCTCTCTCGCTGCCGCCGCCGCTTCGGCCACGTCGAAGCCCGTCCGCACCATCCCGCTCCTCGCTGAGGGCAAGGCTGCCCTCGCGCGCGTCGACGCCGAGCTCGGGCTCGCCTTCGACGAGCAGGACGTCGAGTTCTACATCGACCTGTTCCAGAACAAGCTCAAGCGCGACCCGACCGACGTCGAGCTGTTCGACCTCGCGCAGTCGAACAGCGAGCACTCGCGCCACTGGTTCTTCGGCGCCAAGCTGGTGCTCGACGGGCAGCCGGCCCCGGCCACGCTGATGCAGCTCGTGAAGGAGACCCTGAAGAAGAACCCGGGGAACTCGGTGATCGGCTTCAAGGACAACTCGTCCGCGATCCGCGGCGGGCGGATCAGGCCCCTGCTCCCGGCGACCCCGGGAAAGCCGGGCCCGCTCGTGCCGCTCGCGAGGGACTGGGACATCCTGCTGACGGCCGAGACGCACAACTTCCCGTGCGCCGTCGCCCCGTATCCGGGGGCCGAGACCGGCGCCGGGGGGCGCATCAGGGACACGCACGCGACGGGCATCGGGTCGATGATGGGTGCCTCGACCGCCGGCTACTGCGTCGGCAACCTCGGCCTCGGCGTCGAGGGAGAAGATGTGAAATCTTCGATCCCGTCCGAGGACTCTTCGTTCGCCTACCCTCCCAACCTCGCCAGCCCGCTCCAGATCCTGCTCGACTCGTCCAACGGCGCGAGCGACTACGGCAACAAGTTCGGGGAGCCGCTGGTTGCGGGCTACACGAGGACGTTCGGGCTCCGCGTTCCCGGCGCCGGCGGGGACAAGAGCTCGGGGGAGCGCCGCGAGTGGATCAAGCCTATTATGTTTTCCGGCGGGCTGGGACAGATCGACCACGCGCACCTGGAGAAGCTGCCGCCGAAGCTGGGAATGCTGGTCGTCAAGGTAAGGGAGGGAGAGAAAGGGAGAAAGAGAGAAAGGTTTTTTTTTTTGTTGTCTCTCTCTCTCGTCTCTTCTCTTCTCCTCAAGATCTCTCACCTCTCCTTTGAAAAACGCACAAAAAAAACAGATCGGCGGCCCTGCCTACCGCATCGGCATGGGCGGAGGCGCCGCCTCCTCCGTGCCCTCCGGCGGCGGGGACCGCGCCGCGGACCTCGACTTCGACGCCGTGCAGCGAGGCGACGCCGAGATGGCGCAGAAGCTCTGGCGCGTCGTGCGCGCCTGCTGCGAGCTCGGCGACTGCAACCCGATCCAGCAGATCCACGACCAGGGCGCCGGCGGCAACTGCAACGTCGTGAAGGAGATCATCTACCCGCTGGGGGCGACGATCGACATCCGCAAGGTGGCCCTGGGGGACGCGTCGATGTCGGTGCTCGAGATCTGGGGGGCCGAGTACCAGGAGAACGACTGCATCCTGATCAAGCCCAAGGACAGGGCCCTGCTCGCTGCGATCTGCGCGCGCGAGCGGTGCCTGATGCAGGTGATCGGCGCGATCGACGGGTCGGGGCGCGTGACGGTCGTTGACTCGGCGCCCCCGGCCGGAGACGACGCCACGGACGCGCAGAGGACACCCGTGGACCTGGACCTGGAGCTGGTGCTGGGGGACATGCCGCCCAAGACGTTTGAGTTCTCGGGGGCCGGGGCCGCCCGCGCCGCGCGCGCGTCGGCGCCCTTGGTGGTGGAGGAGGCCTCGACCTCTTCTTCTTCTCCCTCTTCCCCCTCCTCCTCCGTCGCCCAGGCCGCGCTCTCCCGCGTCCTCCGCCTCCCCTCCGTCTGCTCCAAGCGCTTCCTGACGACCAAGGTCGACCGGTCCGTCACTGGCCTGGTGGCGAGGCAGCAGTGCGTCGGGCCGCTGCAGCTGCCGCTCGCCGACGTCGCCGTCGTCGCGCGGGCGCACACGGGCGTCGAGGGCGCCGCGACGTCGATCGGCGAGCAGCCGCTCAAGGGCCTGCTCGACCCCGCCGCGATGGCGCGCCTGTCGCTCGCCGAGTCCCTGACCAACATGGTCTTCGCGCCCATCACGAGCCTGCCGGACGTGAAGGTCTCTGTCAACTGGATGTACGCGGCCAAGATGGGCAGCGAGGGCAGCGACATGTTCGACGCGGCGGTCGCGATGCGCGACGCGATGCTCGCCCTGCGCGTCGCGTGCGATGGCGGCAATGACTCGCTGTCGATGGCCGCGGCCGCCGGCGGCGAGACCGTGATGGCGCCCGGGAACGTCGTGGTCTCGGCCTACGCGCCCTGCACGGACGTGACGCGCGTCGTGACCCCGGACCTGAAGCTGCCCGGGCAGGGCATCCTCGTCCACGTCGACCTCGCCGGCGTCGGCGGCGGCAGCAAGGAGTCCTCCTCGACCCCCGCGGCCGTCCCGCTCCGGCGCCTGGGAGGCTCCGCGCTGGCCCACGCGTACGGCCAGGTGGGCTCGCTCTCGCCCGACGTCGACCTCGGGGCCCTCGAAAAGGCCTTCGAGGTCACCCAGAGGCTGGTCAAGAAGAAGGACTCGCCGATCGCCTCGGGGCACGACGTCTCGGACGGCGGGCTCGCCGTCGCGCTCCTGGAGATGGCGTTCGCCGGCAACGTCGGCATCGACGTCTCGCTGCCGGCCTCGGCCTCCCCCGCGCTGTCCTCGGGACAGGACGCCATCGACCACCCGGAGCTCGCGGCGCTGTTTGCCGAGGAGCCCGGGCTCGTCTTGGAGGTCTCCGGCGGAGCCAAGGGGGCGGCCGCCGTCGTCGCCGCCTACGCCGCGGCCGGCGTCCGCGCCTCGGTCGTCGGCTTCGTGCGCGGCGACGGCAGCGGGCGCGTCTCGGTCAACGTCGGCGAGGCCGCCAAGGTGATCCACGGAGACGTCGCCGCGCTCCGCGACGAGTGGGAGGAGACGTCGTTCAGGCTCGACGCTCTTCAGGCCGCTCCGGGGTGCGTGGCCCAGGAGAGGGAGGGCCTCCGCGGGGCCCAGGCGCCCAAGTGGGAGCTGCCCTACCCCCTGCGCTGGTCGCAGCCGCCGCCGTTCTCCTCCAGCTCTGGCGGCGACGGCGGCGCGGCGTCGATCCTGGCGCCCGGCTCCTCCGTCTCCTCCTCCGACGCCTCCCGCCCGCGCGTCGCCGTCCTCCGCGAGGAGGGGTCCAACGGCGACCGCGAGATGGCCGCCGCGCTCCACGCGGCCGGGCTCGAACCGTGGGACGTCACCATGTCGGACCTGCTCGCAGGGCGCGCGGCGCTCGCGAGCTTCCGCGGCCTCGTCTTCGTCGGCGGGTTTTCGTACGCCGACGTGCTCGACTCCGCCAAGGGCTGGGCAGGCGGCATCAGGGGCAACGCCGGGCTGGCGGCGCAGTTCGCCGACTTCAGGGCGCGCGAGGACACGTGGTCGCTGGGCGTCTGCAACGGGTGCCAGCTGATGGCGCTGCTCGGTTGGGTCCCCGGTGGCGCGGGCGCGGAAGGGGAGGCGGCGGCGAGCGGGGGGGGCGCGGCGGCGGCGGCGGCGACGGCGGCGGGCGCGCCCCCCTCGCTGGCGCGGCCGGCGGGCCCGGCGCAGCCCCGGTTCACCCACAACGAGTCGGGACGCTTCGAGTCCCGCTGGTCGCACGTCGCGGTGCTCGACTCTCCCGCAGTCCTCCTCGAGGGGATGGCGGGCGCCAAGCTCGGCGTGTGGGTCGCCCACGGCGAGGGCAAGGCGACGTTCCCCGACGCCGAGGTCTTTGGCAGGGTCGTCGAGGGGAACCTCGCGCCGCTGCGGTACGCCGACCCGGCGACGGGCGCGCCCACCGAGGGCTACCCGGCCAACCCAAACGGCTCGCCGCTGGGCATCGCGGCTCTCTGCTCGCCCTGCGGGAGGCACCTGGCGATGATGCCGCACCCGGAGCGGTGCTTCCTGGGCTGGCAGGTGCCCTTCTCGCCGAGCGAGGCGGGCATCAAGAAAGACGGGCCGGGCCCGTGGCTGAGGCTGTTCCAGAACGCCGCCGCCTTTTGCGCGAGGGTGCAGTAGTTTTTCCCTTTTTTTTTAAAGTGGTTTTCTCTGGAGGGTAGAGAGAGAAGGGAGAGACAGAGATAATATATGAACACAAAGAGAGAGAGAGAGAGAGAGAGAGAGAGAGAGAGAGAGAGAGAGAGAGAGAGAGAGAGAGAGAGAGAGAGAGAGAGAGAGAGAGAGAGAGAGGCGCGAAGGGGAAAAGAATCGCGGTCAAAACTCAGAGAGGCGGGCACGAAAAAAAGGCAAAATCTTTTTTTAGCAACTTCGAGGGAGACGAAAAGTTTGCGTTTTTTCCTGCCCCTTCGAACAAAGGACGCACGCACCTTCCTTGCGCTCTTTCTCGGCTTCGTAGGCAACGAGCAAGGCCCATTCATCAGTGGCGGTGGAGGCAGAAAGCTTTGGTCCGGAGGCCTTGATCCTGAAGGAAGGGGAAGAAGGGAAGAGGTTGTTTTCTCTCCGCGACGAGAGCGGCGCAGGAGAGGAGGGAGGAGGAGAGGGCGACATCGGGCCCTCTCTGCTTCTCTCTCTGTCTCTCTGTCTCTCTGAGCGGAGCAAAAGAGGACGCGGGCGTTCTTGTCGTTGAGAGAGCGGGGAGGAAGGCGAAGAAGACGAAGAAAGAGGAGGAAGCGGCGCAAGGAAGAGGAAAAGTAACCGACAAGTCCCTCTCTGTCTCTCTCTCTCACTCTCGAAAAGAAGAAAAAGTGAAGAAAGAAAAAAGCTTCGTTTCGGTGTAACAGTGAATTTGAAGAAAAAAAACACCAAAAACTATCTCTGTCTCTCTCAAATTACCCTCTTTCTCTCTCTCTCTCTCTTTCTCTCTCTCTCTCGCAGAAACAAAAAACCCCTCAAAAAGCAGCGGCCTCGTCGGCGGAGACGAGGACGGCGTCCGCGAAGATCCCAGCCCCGGCGGCCCTTTCGCTCCCGCCGTCGTTCTCCGCCTCTCCCCCCTTCCCCACTCCCGCGCCGCCTCGCGCCCTCTGCTTCCTCGGGTGCACCGCCGACGCCGGGGTGCGAGACGCGAGGGACGCGTCGCGCTTCGATCCAGGAGAGACGAGGGGCCCGCCGGGGGTCGTCGCTGCGGCTGCGGCTCCGGCTTTGGCAGGGCCGGGAGCGGCGGTCGTCGCCGCCGCCGCTTCGCCTTCGCCTGCCTCTCCTGCTCCCGCTCCTCCTTCTCCCTCGGGGTCCCACTCGTGGAGCATCCGGCGCCACTTGCGGACCTGTCCGTCGAAGGCGCGCTTGGAGCAGGACTGTCGGATGTCCGGGGTCATGGGGTCGATCGGGACGATGCCGCCGTGGAGGAAGCGGCGCTTGTCGCTGTCGGTGAAGAGGTTTGAGGACGAGGCGAGAGAGGGGGAGGATGAGCGAGGTCGAGACGGCGAAAAAAGAGCAAAAAAAAAAAGAGACGCAGAGAAACTCAAAGAAGGAAGGGGGACAGTTCGCGAAAAAGAGGGCCCTCGTTTCGCCCTCTTCTCGTGCACGAGATCCTTCTTCGCGCCTGTCGAGAGGCAGAGCTCGCATGTCTGCTCCCCATGGCCTGGCTCTGCAACGCCTGGCTTTGCCCCTTCAGCCCTGGAAGCGACAAGGGTGACTGCCATCGCGCGTCGTCGTCGCCGCCGTCGTTTCTTTTTTTTCCTTTGTCCGATGTCGTCGCTCTCTCTTCTCAATTCAACTCACCGAGGCACCGCCGCGGCGTACCGCTGGTAGCCGCGCGTGTTCTTGCCAAAGTCGATCTGCTTCTGCCTCTGCTCGAGCCTGCGCGGGTCGGTCTCCTGCTGCTGGGCGACGTTGGAGCGGACCGAGGCCGGAGCTGGAGTTTTTTTTTTCCCGGAGGGGGCGAGTGAGCGATTGCTCAACTGAAAAAAAATTGAATCAATGCCGGCGACGAGACGCGCATTTTCTCTCTCTCTCTCTCCCAACCCTTCTTCCCGCTCTCTCTTTGTCTTCACTCACCGGGAGCCGCGGCCTCGTCGCCGACGGCAAAGTCATCGGTGGTGTCCTTGGCTGCCGCCGCGGAGGGGGCGGGCGGTCTGGACGCCATCTCTTCTTCGTCTTCTTCTCCTCTCTTTCTCTTTGAGGGCGTCGTGATTTTGGAGGAAAAAAGTCCCAGCGAGAAGAGAAAGAAAAGAGTGAGAGAGGAAAAAGAAAGCGGCGGAGGAGGAGGGGGGAAAAAAACTCGGTCGCCTTCGTCATAATTTTTCCCTCCTCCCCTCTTCCCTCTCCCTCATTCTCTCTCCCTTCCGGGCACGCCCTTCCTCTCTTTCGTTCCCTCCGACGTCCACGCCACGAGACGACCGAGATGACCGCCGAATTCAAGGCGTCGAGAGCGGAAAGAAGCGGAGACGGAGACGCTGCTGCAGCAGCAGCTGCTGCTGCTGCCTCTTCTTCCTCATCCGCCGCCGCCGCTGCCGCTGCCACTTCGGCCGCTTCGGCCGACGACCTCGCCCCGGTCAGCCCGCCGCGCGCGGTCGGCGGCAGAGAGCTCCGCTCAACCCAGGTGCTGCCGGTGATTCTGACGGAGGCAGGAACAGCTGCCTCCGCAAGAGTCGTGGCGCAAGCCGTCGAGTGCGAAGAGGAAGAGGAGGAGGAGAGCGACGGCGACGGAGAAGAAGCCGGCGTCGGAGTCGCCGATGGACTCTCGGCTTCTGCTCCTCCTCTCCTGCCGGCCACCTCTTCGCCTCTCACGGAGGGCCGCCCCTCCTGCTACCTCGTCGTGCACAATGTGTCGAAGAAGCACAACGTTGGGTCGCTAGCGAGAGCCGCCACGGCGTTTGGCGTATCGGAGGTGAGGGAGAAGAAGCAGAGAGAGAGAGAAGAGCATCAAGCCAAGGTTGCGAGAAAAAAACGCTCTCTCGCGGCCTCCTCTCTACCTTCTCTCTCTGACTCTCTCTCTCTCTCTCTCTCTCTCTCTCTCTCTCTCTCTCTCTCTCTCTCTCTCTCTCTCTCTCTCTCTCTCTCT
>Ga0114918_10002022_pt1 | contig 18213 bp, 10 predicted proteins | sample LantaG_FD_87015 | JGI IMG/M metagenome (GOLD analysis project Ga0114918, IMG submission 87015) | Deep subsurface microbial communities from Baltic Sea to uncover new lineages of life (NeLLi) - Landsort_02402 metaG | ecosystem: Environmental > Aquatic > Marine > Oceanic > Sediment | place... | reverse complement strand
CCCCCGGCGGCGTCTCCAGCCCCAGCGCGGCCAGCCCCCTCCCCGGCGGCGCGGCCAGCAGGCGGTCCAGCCGCCCCGCCCCGACCTCCCTCTCCCACCGGGAGTGGTGCAGGCCCTCAAAGGTGGAGCGCGTCGTCGCGATGTGCAGCAGGTACACCGCCAGCTTCTCCAGCTCCCGGTCGGTGGCGGCCCGGGTGGCGGACTTGCGGTAGGGGCGGATGACCAGGCCCTGGCCCGGGTTGAACACGTAGTTGCGCTTCAGGTCGTCCAACATGATGGTGTTGTGCGGGCCGTACACGCCCGGGAACTTGGCCCAGATCAGCGGTAGAGGCTTGCAGTCGTACACGCCGTGGCGGGCGGTGCGCACGGTGACCATCGCCCGGTGGTCGTAGTACGCGGACAGCTTGAAGTCGGGCGAGTCGGCGACGCCCATCTCCCGCATCTTCAGCTCCACGAACTTCATGGAGGAGGCGGACCAGATGTGGATGTCCTGTTGAACGGAGACAGGGGAGAGAGAGAGAGAAAGAAAAAGGGAGAGAGCGAATGAGAGAGGTGGGAAAGGGTTCGAGTCGTCGACTCGAACCCTTTCCGAGATGGAGGGAAGCATTCCTTCTTTCTTCCTCTGAAGCCACAAAACTCACGTAGTGCGGGTAGACCGCCCTGAAGAAGCCGGCCAGGAAGGGGCGGGCGACGGCGGTCGCGGACGGGCCGCCGCCCAGGTCGAACAGGCAGTAGTCTGGCGGGAGAAGGAGAGAGTGGGGTTGGAATGGAGAGAGTGTTGGAGAGGTGAGAAATCCCCACGCACACCCACTCTCTCTTCTCTCTCTCTCTCTCTCTCTCTCTCTCTCTCCACTCCACTCACCAATGTCGCACACCAGCAGGCGCTTGCCCGGCCGGGGCGGCGCCCGGATGACCGGGTTGAAGGCCGCGATGCGGCGGGACAGCTTCTCCTGGTTTTCAGGGCGGTCCGGGACGGGGACCTCCTCCTCCGCCGCCCGCCGGCCGGGTCCGGAGTCGTCGGACGCCCAGTCGTCCTCCAGGGGCGGTGCGGCGGCGGCTTCGGCGGCGGCGGCCGCCAGGGCGGCGCCCGGGTCCGCCCCGGGCGCGCCCAGGACGAGGAAGCGGGTGCCGGGCTTGGGCGGGGCCAGGTCGGCCAGCGTGTCGCCATCGCTCGGCGGCTTGCCGTCGCCGCCCCGTTTCAGGCCCAGGATCTTTTGGCGGGCCGGGGGGACGAAGGTGATGGCCTCGATGGCGGCCTTCAGGGCGGCCAACGTCATGGAGGGGGAGGTTGCCACCTCGAACTCGCGGCCGGCGTGCTTGAAGGCGAGGGAGGAGCAGGCGGAGGGACCGGGGTCGGCGTCCATGGTGGTGGTGGTGGGGGGTTGAAAAAAATGAATGCCTGGCTTATCTCTTTGTGCACGGTGCGAAGGGTTCACACCTCGTCCAGCGCGCTTGCCCCGTGTTGCGCGTGTCCAGGTGCGGCGGCCTGGGTGGGTGGGATGGGGTGTGCGAGGGCAGCGGGGTGTGTGTGCGCGCCGGAAGAGAGTGAGAGGAAAACAAATCACTCAGCAGTTCGGCGGTCTGCTCATCCGCTCCCAGTTCCGCGTCACGCGCGCCTTTCTCTCACTCTTTGCGGCGCGCGCCCGCAGCACAACCAGGGAGAATCAAGGCGGCGCGCATCACCCACCCCAACACCTGCCCCCCTCTCCTTGATCTACGCACTCGAACCCGCCTGCATTCGCCCCAGCGGCCGTTTTCTGAGAGAGAAAGAGAGTTTTCCGCTCGCGCCGATGGACGACCCGGCCGTCCGCCCCTTGCGGGACGCCCTCGTCCAGACGCTGTCCACCAACCCGGTGCGTGCGTGGAAAGAGTGCGAGTCTGCGCACCTGGCCAGCGTGTGCGCGTGCAAATCGGGAGGGGATGCTTGCCCGTGGCCTGACTGTGCATCGCCCGGCGGGCGCGCCCATTTGCGTCTTGTCCCTCTCCATCAACTCTCTCACCGCCTCTCCCCTCTCTCTCCGCCCCCACAGGCCGTCATCAAGCAGGCGGAGGTCGCCCTCCAGCAGGCGGCCACCCAGCCTGGCTACGCTTTCGCGCTGTTAAAGGTGAGCAGCAGAGAGAGAGAGGCAAGCTTTTCACCCCGCCACTACTCTTGCTCGCTCGCTCAACCCCTCTCCATCCCTCTCCTCTCCATTAGATCGTCTCCACCGACTCGCCCGTCGAGCTGCGCCAGGCGGCCGCCGTCAACTTCAAGAACTTTGTCAAGTTTCACTGGGCGCCCAGGGAGGACGCGGACGGCGCGGCGCCTGCCCCCATCCCGGACCCGGAGAAGGCGCAGGTGCGCGGCCTGATCACTGGCCTCATGCTGGCCGCGCCGCCCATCGTGCGCGCCCAGCTGGCCGAGGCGCTGGCCCTGATCGGGTCGACCGACTTCCCGGGCCGGTGGCCGGAGCTGCTGCCCGACCTGATCACCCGCCTCGAGACGGGCCCTCCCCACGCCGTCCACGGCGTCCTGGAGACGGCCAACGCCATTTACAAACGGTACCGGGGCACCTTCATGACGCCCGCCCTGTCGGCGGAGCTGGAGTACTCGCAGGCCCTGGTCCGCCCGCTGCTTGGGGCCCTGGAGGGCGCCCTGGAGCGGGCCCGGTCCGCGGCGGCCGTCCTGGGCTCCGCCCCCGGCGAGGCGGAGGCGGTGGCGGCCGCCACTCTGGCCCTGTCCACCGCCCGCCTGGCCGTGCGCGTCTTCTTCTCCCTCAACTCTCCCGGGCTGACGGAGGATTTCGAGGCCGCCCTGCCCGGCTGGATGGCGGCCCTGCATGCCGCGCTGACTCTGCCCACCCCGCCTGGCACCGCCCCGGCCGACCCGGACGCGGAGTCCCCGTCCGAGGCGCTCCGCCGGGCGGTCGCCGACGCGGCCACCCTGTTCATGGAGGTCAACGAGGACGAGTTTGCGCCCTTCCTGCCCTCCTTCGCCCGGGACGTGTGGGCGCTCCTGGTCAACCTGCCGGCCACGCCGGGCGCGGACGGCCTGGCCATGGCCGCCACCCGCTTCCTGACCACCGTCGCCAAGTCGGTGCACTCCTCCCTGTTTGCGGCCGACGGCGCGCTGGCGCAGGTGTGCGGGTCCGTCGTCCTGCCCGCCCTGCGCCTACGCCCGGAGGCGGAAGAGCTGTTTGAGCTGAACTACGTGGAGTATATCCGTCGGGACACGGAGGGCGGGGACGCGGACACCCGACGGCGGGCGGCGACGGAGCTGGTGCGGGCCCTGGCCGCCCGTTTTCCGTCCGAGGTGACAGCGGAGCTGTCACGCCTGGTGGGCGGCCTGCTGGCCTCCTCGGCCGCGGGCGGCGGCGGCGGCGAGGACGGGTGGCGGGCCAAGGACTGCGCAGTCTACCTGGTGTCGGCCCTGGCCGCCCGCGCCCGCACGGCGGGCGGCGGCGTGGCGGGCACGACCGACCTCGTGGACGTCCCAGACTTTTTCGGTCGCCACGTGTCGCCCGACCTGGCCGCCCGCGCGGCGTGCCTGGCGTCCGCGGCGTCCGGGTCCGCGGCTCCGCCCCTGCCTCCCGGCGCCACGCCCTGCCCGGCCGGCTCCATCGGGCCGGACGTCCTGGCCGCGGACGCGCTGCGGTTCGCGACCCTCTTCCGGTCGACGCTGGCCACGCCGGTCCTCCTCGCCCTGCTGCCCCACGCGATCACCTGTCTGGCCGCGCCCTCCAACGTCCTGCACTCGTACGCCGCCCTCTTCATCGACCGCCTCCTGGCGGCGCGCGTGCCGGCGGCGGGGAGCGGGGCGGCTGCTGCTGCCGCCGGCCCCGGCGCCGCCACCGCCGCACCCCCAGCCCCCTCCACCCCGCGCGTCTCGCCCACCGACCTGGCCCCGCACCTGGCCCCCCTCCTCGACCGCCTCTTTGCCGCGCTCGACCACCCGGACTCGGGCGAGAACGAGTACGTGATGGCGGCCATCACCCGCGTCATCTCGGCGGCGGGCGGGCCGGCCATCGCGCCCGCCGCGCCGACCGTGCTGGCCCGCCTGGCGGCCCTGCTGGGCCGGGCGGCGTCCAACCCGGGCCACCCGGGCTTCAACCACGCGCTGTTTGAGGCGATCGCCTGCCTGGTGTCCCAGGCGGCGCCAGCGGGGGAGCCGGCCCTGGCGGCCCTGGAGGCCGCCCTCTTCCCGGCTCTCACTGTTGTCCTCCGGGACGACGTCGCCGACTTCCACCCCTACACCTTCCAGGTCCTGGCCCAGCTGGTGGAGGCGCGGCCGGCCGTGCCCGGCGCGGGCGGGCCGGGTGGGCCGCCCTCCCCGCTCCCGCCCGCCTACCTCTCCCTCCTCTCCCCCCTCCTGGCGCTCGCCTTCTGGGAGCGGCCCGCCAACGTGCCCGCCCTGGCCCGCTTCCTGCGGGCCCTGCTGCTGCGGGCGGGCGGCGCGATTGTGGGCAGCGGCCAGCTGGAGGCGGTGCTTGGGGTGCTCCAGAAGCTCATCTCCACGAAAGCCGCCGACGGGGAGAGCTTGAGGGTCGCGGTCTCCCTGCTCCGGGGCGCGCCGCGGGGCGCGCTGGCCCCCTACGCCCCCACCCTGTGGAGCCTCCTCTTCCGCCGCTTGCAAGCCGCCCGCACCCCGCGCTTCGCCGCGGGCGTCGTCCTTTTCTGCGCCGCGACGGCGGCCCTGGAGGGCGGCGCAGCCCTGGCGGCCGCGGTCGATTCGGTCCAGCCCGGCCTCTTCGCGGGCGCCCTGGTGCGCCAGGTGTGGGCGCCCGGCCTGGCGCCCGCCGCCATCGGGTCCTCCCTGGCCGACCGCAAGCTGCTGGCGGTCGGGACGGCGGCGGCCTTGGTGGACGTCCCCGCCCTGGCGGCCGACCCGGGCCTGTGGGGCGCGCTGCTAGGGGACGCGGTGGCCATCGCGGCCGGCGCGGCCGCGGGCGTGGGCGGCCCCCACCGGCCGTACCACCTGCACGATGAGGACGAGGATGATGGGGCCGCCAGCGCGGCCGCCGCCGCCGCGGCGGGCGGGTACGTCCTGCTCCGCCACGCCGCGCCGCCGCCGGAGGGGACGCCTGCGGACGACGCTCTGCCGGGCGTGCCCTCCCCCGCGGCGGGCCTGGCCGCGGAGCTGGCGCGCGGGTGTGGCGCCCGGCCCGGCACGTTCCCGCCCCTGATCGCTGCGCACGTGCCCGCCGACCCGCAGGCGCGGCTGCGGGACATGTGCGCGGCGGCGGGAGCCACGCTGGCGTGATATGTGAAAAATGGAAAAAATGGAAAAAGAATGGAGGTTGTGTGCGAGGAATGGTTTGTCGAGAGCGTGGAGATGTTACACGTCGTCCGCTCTCCCTTCCCTCTCTCTCTCACTTGCCACCATCCGGCTGCGTCAGGAAGAGCTTGGACGGGTCGGACGGGTCCACGAACGCGGTCGCGACGGCCTGGGCGACGGCCGGCGGCGGAGCCGGCTTGGCGTCCGCCGCAGCGGCGGCCGCCCCAGACCCGCCCGCACCACCACTACCACCAGACGCGGCGACGGCGCGCGCGTACTCCAGCAGGCGGAAGTAGAGGGGCAGGAACGTCCCGACGCCGCCCTCTTTAAACTCCAGCTTGAACGCGTGCGCCTCGCCGGTCGCGCCGGCACACACCCCGGAAAGGTGGTTGGCCGCAAAGATGGGCTGCTTGAACTCGGTGGAGGGGGCCAGGGCCGTGAAGGGCAGGGCGAAAGCCACCAGGCCGGACGGGTCGGGTGGGCCGCCGCCCGCGATGAAGACGAGGCGGGTGGTAGTGAGGTACAGGATGCCCTTGGCGGTCCACCTGGAGGGGGAGCGAGGAGAGAGGGCGTGTGAGATGGATGGGGAGCGGCCCAGCGGGTTCTCGCCAGCGGCGGGCATCCCCCCCCCCTCTCCTCTCCTCTCTCACTTTTTGGAGGGCGTCCGCCCGCCGTCCACAGTCCACCGCATGCCTGGCCGGGCCAAGACCAGCAGCTCGCCGTCCGCCACGGTCGGCGCCAGCGATCCGTCCGGTAGCTGTGTGAGGGGCGGGTTGGCAGACATTGAATAGCGTGAAAAGACGTTTCCTGAGTGCCGGCCCACCCACTCTCAATCACTCTCTTATCGCTTCAAGCAAGAGCAAACAGCGTTGCCCCCGGAGCACTCGCACACACACACGCACACACACACACACACACACACACACACACACACACACACATACACCTTCACCATGCGCCGCTCCGCCTGGCGCCTGGCCTCCCACGCCCTGGCCGCCTCCTCGACCAGCGGTGCCGCGCCCGCTGCTGCGGACGGCGCTGCGGCGTCGTGCTCGTCCGCCCGCATCGGCGTTGGTGCCCTCCGCCGCTACGCCGCCTCCCCCTCCCCGCCCGCCGCCGGCGCGGGCGGGGCCACCGCGGCCGCCGTCGACAGCCTGCGCCAGCGCCTGGCGGATGGTGTGTGAGAGAGAGAGGGGGCAGAGGGAAAGTAGGAGAGAACGAACCCCCCGACACGCACGCGCGCTAGGCGTGGCCTTTCCTTCCCTTCGCTCATCTCTCTCCTCCCTTTCCCTCTCCCCTCACTCTGCAGGCCCCGACTTTGGCGACTTTGTCAAGCAGCGGGGGGCCGACTACTCGGTGCGCGCGCCCAACTGGAAGGTGAGAAAAGGAGGGGGAAGAGGGAGGGGAGCGCAAGTGCGGGGAAAAACATTCACATGCTCGCGCCCCTCTGACGCTCAACCACACCCACACTCATTCGTTCCACCCGCTCGCCGCACTCACCCGCCTCTACCTCTCTCTCTCTCTCTCTCTCTCTCTCTCCTGCTTCAACAGGAAAAGGCGCGCAAGCCGGACTGGCTGAAGCGGTCCGTCCCGGGTGGCGAGGAGTCGTCCGCCTACGCCCGCATCAAAGGCCGCCTGCGCGACCTGAACCTGTCGACCGTGTGCGAGGAGGCGCGTTGCCCGAACGTGGGCGAGTACTGGGGCGGCGGGGACGGGCACGCCGCGACGGCGACCATCATGCTGATGGGCGACACCTGCACACGTGGTACGTGGGAAAGGGAGAAGGAGAGAGGGAGGCAGGCGCGGGCGGGGCCGGGCACACGACGCCGGAGCTCGAGAAGGACACACACACAAAAACCACTCATTCCCATCTCTCCCATCTCCATTCCCATTTCCACTCTTCAGGCTGCCGCTTCTGCGCGGTGAAGACCTCCCAGGCCCCGCCCCCTCTAGACCCGGCCGAACCGGCCCGCGTCGCCACCGCCGTGGCGGAGTGGGGCATCGGCTACGTCGTCCTCACCTCCGTCGACCGGGACGACCTGGCGGACGGCGGGGCGGGGCACATCGCGGCCACCATCCGGGAGCTGAAAACTCGCACGGACGGCAAGCTGCTGGTGGAGGCCCTCGTCCCAGACTTCAAGGGCGACCTGGCGGGAGTGGCCACCGTCGTGGCTTCCGGCCTGGACGTGTACGCGCACAACGTGGAGACGGTGCCGCGGCTGCAGGGCACTGTCCGCGACCGGCGGGCGGGGTGGGATCAGTCGATCTCGACCCTGGTCGCCGCGAAAGCCGCGGGCGCCCGCCTGACCAAGACGTCGCTCATGCTGGGGTGCGGGGAGAGCCGGGAGGAGGTGCTGGCGGCGTTGAAGCTGCTGCGGGCGGCCGGTGTGGACGTGGTGACGTTCGGACAGTACATGCGCCCGACCAAGCGCCACATGGCAGTCGCAGAGTATGTCACGCCCGCCGCGTTTCAGTCTTACGTGGGTGCGGCGGAGGCGATGGGCTTCGCGTACGCGGCGGGCGGGCCCATGGTGCGATCCTCCTACAAGGCGGGCGAGTTTTTCCTGGAGGCCAAGCTGAAGCGGGAGAAGGCGGCGGCGGCGGCCGAGGGGGTGGCGGCGCAGGCGGGTTGAAATTTTGTGCAATTTTCGTGTCTTTTTCTCTCACAACAAACAGCCCTCTGTCTCTCTCTTTCACCCTGGCTCTACTGCCCCGCCACCACCTCGCCCTGCAGCTCCCACCGCCCCGCCAGCGTGGGCCGCCAAAGGCAGACCCGGGGCGGCGGCAGGGGCGGCGCATCACCACCCTCACCACCACCACCCTCACCAACCACGCGCCCCGCCAGCGAGGCTGCCAGCCAGGTGCCGAAGGCATCGAACTCCAGGGCCCACACCCCGTCTGCGGGCCCGCCGGAGGCCGCCCCCGGCGCGGGCAGGGTCGCCACGGGCCGCACAGTCGGCCCGTCGGCCGGGCCGGCCAGGGCGTGCAGGGAGATGGCGCCCGGGCGGGCGGAGGCGAGGAGCTCTGTCGGCCGGCCGAGGCGGGGCGCCCAGGCGAGGGCGGAGATGCCGCCCCCGCCACCCGCCGCGTCCGCCGCGCCGCCGCCGCCTCCCTGGAGGACCGCCGCCCGGGCCCAGATGCCCAGGGAGGGGCGGTACGCCCAGACGGCTGCGTCGCCGCCGGCGGTGCCGGTCGCCAACAGGGCGGGCAAGGCAGGCAGCGAGGGCGGGGGGGGCGGGGGCGGGTTGCCGCTGCTCCCTTCCTCCTCCTCGCCGGTCGGGCGCCACGCGAGGGCCGTGACGGGGGCGGCCCGCGCCTGCTCCCCCCCACCGCACTCGCTCTCCAGCTCCCAGGCCCGCCCCACGCCCAGCAGGGCGTCGCCCACGTAGACGCGGGTCACCCCGTCGCCGCCGCCGGCCGCCAGGCGAGGGCCGTGCGCGGGCGGCGCCCAGGCGAGCGGGGGCGGGCGCGCCGCGTCCGCGCCGCCCGGGACGGGCCAGGGCCCTCCCGCCCGCCGCCAGGGCTGGTCACCCTTGGCCTGCTCCCAGATGGATAGGCTGCCGTCGGTGGCGGCGACGGCGAGGGCGGGCCCAAAGTCCGGGTGCGCCCAGGCGAGCTGTGCGGTGGCGTGGATGTAGTGGATGCAGAGATGTACGGAGAGAGTGAGAGGTTGATGAGAGCGCGCCTTTTTAGCATCGGCGCGCTCCTGTCCGCGGTCCGCGTGCCCCGCCTGGGCATGCAGTCCACTCCACCCACTCTTTCCCACATACCTGCGCCACGCCCACGCCCGGCCCCAGGTCAATGCTCCCCGCCTCCGCCCACAGCGGCGACCCGCCCCCGCCGGCGTAGAGCGACACGCGGCCGGGCCCGCCTACGGCCAGGCGGGAGCCGTGCGCATTTGTTGACGAGGCGGTGATGGGGGTGGGGGCGTGCGAGAGGGACGCTTGGTCGGCCAGTACGTCGCCCATGGCGTGTGTGTGAGGGAGGGGCGGGCGCGCGGCCGAGTTGAAAGGAAGTGTGCGCAGAGGGAGAGCGGAGCGGAACGCGAGGGGATTTTGCATTCACGCGTCCGCCGCGCTCTCGCCCCCTCTCCACCAAAAGCGTGCCAACCTCACAGGGTGGGGAGGCCGCACCCGTCCACTGCCCTTGCTGAGCTTAAGCTCGCCCACTAGCCCACCCGATCCTCCCGGGCAAAAGCAGCAGCAGCATGGGCGGCCCCTTCACGGCCGCGCGGGCCCGGCCGGCCGCGACGGCTGCTCGGCCCAATGCCAGGTTCGTTTTGAGAGAGAGAGAGGGCACGGCGTGCGGGGGCCCCTCATCGGTCGAATCGGCAGGGTCTTGCGGGTCACGGACCTGGTGGACCATGCACAGCGGGCAGTTGGCGGGCGGGACGGCCTGCGGGTCGTGCGGCAGAGGGCGTGGGGAGAGAGAGAAGGGGGCCGCCGCCCGCCCGCCCGGTGCGCCCTCAACGCTCACCGCTCCCCTGAGCCGCTCTCCTCCCTCTCCCTCCCTCTCTCTCCACCACCCCCAGCCGCCGCCCCGCCCCGCTGCCCCTGCTCCGGCCGGCCACCCCGCCCTATCCGCCGCCACGCCCCTCCACGACGGCTCCCTCTGCCATTTCACCCTCCGCCACGTCACCCTCCGTCCCGCCAACGCCCGCCACGACCCCTTCCCCAGGCGACTTGCGTACGTACGGCCTGCCCGCGTCCGACTGGACGTCCTCGTCCCTGACGGTCGTGGTCGTCGGCGCGTCCGGCGACCTGGCCCGCAAAAAAATCTACCCCGCCCTGTTTGCGCTGTACTATGAAGGCCACCTGCCCCCCAACTTTCAGATCTTCGGGTACGCCCGGTCCGACCTCACCGACGAAGCCTTCCGGGCCTCCATCGGGGGCGCCCTCACCTGCCGCGTCGCGGCGGGGGCGCGGTGCGGCCAGGCCATGGAGGCCTTCCTGGCCCGCTGCTTCTACCAACCCGGCCAGTACGGGTCGGGTGACGACTTTGCGGCCCTGGACGCCCGGTGCAAAGAAGCGGAGGCCGGGTTTGCCCGGGCGGACCGCATGTTCTACCTCTCCATCCCGCCCTCCGTCTTCACGGCTGCCGCTGCGGCGGCCACCTCCGCCGCGTCCGCGCCCGCCCCCGGCTGGACGCGCGTCATTGTCGAAAAACCGTTCGGCCGGGACTCCGACTCCTTCCGCGCCCTCAACGAGGAGCTGTCGGAGCATTTATCGGAGGATGACACGTACCGCATCGACCACTACCTGGGGAAAGAGCTCATCGAGAACCTGACCGTCCTCCGCTTTGCCAACCTGGTCTTCGAACCGCTCTGGTCGCGGCAGTACATCCGCAACGTGCAAGTCATTTTCAGCGAAGATTTCGGCACCGAGGGGCGGGGGGGGTACTTTGACGCGTACGGCATCATCCGGGACGTCATCCAGAACCACCTGCTCCAAATCCTGGCGCTCTTCGCCATGGAGCCGCCCGTGTCCCTCGCGGCGGAGGACATTCGCAACGAAAAAGTGAAGGTCCTGCGCTCCATGCAGCCCGTGTCCTTGGAGGACGTCGTCGTCGGCCAGTACCGGGGCCGGGCCGCCTCGTCCGACCGCCAGGCCCTGCCCGGCTACCTGGACGACCCGACCGTCCCGCCGGGGTCCCTGTGCCCGACCTTTGCAGCGGTCGCAGTCTTCATCAACAACCCGCGCTGGGATGGGGTGCCCTTCCTGCTGAAGGCCGGCAAGGCCCTGGCCGCCCGGTCCGCGGAGATCCGGGTCCAGTTCCGGCACGTCCCGGGCAACCTGTACCGGGACAAGCTGGGCGGGGGCGGGGCCGGGCGGCCGGGCGGCAGCCTGGGCGGGTCCCCCGCGGACCGGGCCGCAAACGAGCTGGTCATCCGCATCCAACCTGATGAGGCCATTTACCTGAAGGTGGCCAACAAGGTGCCCGGCCTGGGCCTGCGCCTGGACACGTCCCGCCTGGACCTGACGTACAAGGCCCGTTACGCGGACGCCTCCCTCCCCGACGCGTACGAGCGGCTGCTGCTGGACGTCATCAATGGGGACAAGCGCCTGTTCATCCGGGCGGACGAGCTGGAGGCGGCCTGGGCGCTGTTCACGCCCCTTTTAAATGAGTTGGACGAGCGGGGCGTCGCGCCGGAGCTGTACCCGTACGGCTCGCGCGGGCCGCTGGGGGCGCACTACCTGGCGGCCAAGTACGGGGTCCGGTGGGGCGACCACGAGGAGGAGTGAAAGAAGAAGACGCCCCCTGGGGAGAGAGGTGGAGGGATGGATGGAGGGGATGGTGCGTGTGTGTGTTTGGGGTTTTTCTGTGTGTCCGTGTGTCGGCCCGTGCGGTCGTGTGAGAGTGGCTAGACAGTCCGGTGTGAGCTGGGTGTTGTGTTGGCTGTGTGGTGCGGGGCGGGCGGCGGCGGGGCGTGTGAAGAAAAGGAGAGATGCACGAGGTTGCTCGCCGCCCGCGTCCTCTCACACACACTCGCGTCTCTTCTCGAGACGGCGTGCCCCTCCTCCCCGCACGCCCACCCACCGTATACACACCCACGCACACCTGGAGCAGCGCCTGACTCGTACTCCACACCCGTAGTCGACAACTGGAGAGCGCCCCTCCCCCGTGCCTCTCTCCTCCCCGCGCCCCCCAATCGGCGCATGCCCGGCGGCTTGTTTCGCTAGCTGCTTCTTCGCGCCCGCTTAGCCACGCCGCCCACCACCCACCATGGGCGTCCCCGCCTTCTACCGGTGGCTGAGCCAGCGGTGAGTTGGGCCAATGGAAAAGAAGGGGGAGCGGGTGTGCGCGCGTCGAGAAATTGAAGCTGCGGGCGGCGGCGGGCGGCGGCGGGCGGCTGCGGCTGGCTGCCCTCCCTCCCTCTCTCAACCTGCTATCTTACGCCCCCACACACACTCTCTCTCCCCCTCTCTCCTCTCCCCCTCCCTCCCCACCATCCAGCTACCCCCTCATCATCCAGGACTGCATCGAGGCGGCCCCCACGACCGTGGACGGCACGCTCATCCCCGTCGACACATCCGCCCCCAACCCCAACGGCCTGGAATTCGACAACCTGTACCTGGACATGAACGGCATCATCCACCCCTGCTTCCACCCGGAGGACCGGCCGCCGCCCACGACGGAGGCGGAGGTCTTCACCACCATGTTCGACTACATCGACCGCCTCTTCGCCATCGTCCGCCCGCGCAAGCTGCTGTACATGGCCATCGACGGCGTCGCCCCCCGCGCCAAAATGAACCAGCAGCGCTCCCGCCGCTTCCGGGCCGCCCAGGACGCGGCGGAGCGGGAGGTGGAGGAGGCCCGCCTGCGCGCCGAGTTTGCGCGCCAGGGCATCGTCCTGCCCGGCGGGGAGACCGACGGCGACGGCGCGCCCGCTAAAAAATCGGAGACGTTCGACTCCAACACCATCACGCCCGGCACGCCCTTCATGCACCGCGTCTCCCTCGCGCTGCAGTACTACGCGCACGCCCGCCTGAACACCGACCCGGGGTGGCGGGGCGTCACCGTCCTCCTGTCGGATGCCAACGTCCCGGGCGAGGGCGAGCACAAGATCATGGCGTACATACGGGAGCAGCGGGGGCGGCCCGGGTGGAACCCCAACACCCAACACTGCCTGTACGGCCTGGACGCCGACCTCATCATGCTGGCCCTGGCCACGCACGAGCCCCGGTTCGCCATCCTGCGGGAGGTCGTGTTTCAAGCGGATCAGAACAACGCCAACCGGGGCGGCCGGGGCGGGCCGGGCGGGCGGGGCGGGCCCGGGCCCGGGGGCAGGCACGGCGGCGGCGGCCCGCCCACGCTCGCGGAGACCATGGCCGAGGCCGCCCGCCGGGGCGGGCCCGGCGGCGGCCCTTCCAACGACGCCGCCTCCGCCGGCGCGGCCGCGGCCGGCCTGAAACCCTATCAATTCCTGCTCGTCGGCGTCCTGCGGGAGTACCTGGCCCTGGAATTTGCGTTCCCGCCCGGCTCGCCCACGCCCTACGACCCGGAGCGCATTCTGGACGATTTCGTCTTCATGTGCTTCTTCGTGGGCAACGACTTCCTGCCGCACATGCCCACCCTGGAGATCCGGGAGGGCGCCATCGAGCTGCTCATGGCCGTGTACAAGCGGGAGGCGCCGTCCATGGGCTACCTCGTCGACGGCGAGGACCTGGACCTGGCCCGCGTGGAGCACTTCATTCGCGTCATCGGCGGGTTCGAGGACGCCATCTTCTCCAAGCGGGCCCGCATGCTGGCCCGGGACAAGCAGCGGCGGGAGCGGGACAAGCAGCTCAAAGCGGCGGCCGAGGCGGAGAAGGCGCTCAAGGAGGCGGGTGGTGGGAAGGGCGGCGGTGGCGGCGGGGCCAGCCACGGGCGCGGCCCGGGCAAGTGGACGGCCGCCGCGCCCGCCGCGGACTACATGGCCTCCCTGACCGTCGCGCCCGTGGGAAAAGGCACGACGGCCGGGCCCCGGTTTGGTGGGGGTGGTGGTGCCGGCCCCGCCCCCCTGCCCCCGCCCGCCTTCGCGGTCGCCCCGGTGCCCGGCGCGCCCGGCGGCGGGTTTGCGCTCCCGCCCGGCCTGGGCGCGCCCTCCGGCCCGCTCCCGCCCGGCCTGGGCGGCCCGCTGCCGCCCATCCCGGCCTCCAACAAGTCGGCCGCCGCCCAGCTGAAGGAGCGGCTGGTGGCGGGGGCGAAGCGGGGCGGGGAGGCGGCGGCCGCGGCGGCGGCGGCGGCGGTCAAGGAGGAGGAGGCGCCGGAAGAAACCACCGCCGCTGTACCCGAGCCCGCCAAGCGGCGCAAGGGCGGCGGTGGCGAGGCGGTCAAGGTCGAGCCGGCGTCCAAGCCGGACCGCACCCCCGCCGACACGGTCGTGTCCGCCGCCGAATTCTGGTCGGCCCTGCAGGAGAAGAAGGGGGCGGGAGGTGCGGTGGCGCCTAAAAAGGAGGAGGCGGAGGAGGCCGAGGCGGACGACAAAAAACCCGCGCGCAAAAAGTCGGACGCGTCCATGGGCGGCGGCGACGGCGACGGTGACGGCGCGGACCTAGACGTCGACGAGGACGACGGCTACGTCGTGTCGGACGAGGACGAGGCGGACGAGCCGCCCGTCGAGCGCGGCCCGGGCGGCGGCGGCGGCGGCGAAAGCGGCAGCCGCCAAAGCGGCCGAAGCGGAAGCCGGCGCGGCCGCGGCCGCGGCCGACGCGGCCAAACGCCTAGAGGACGCGATGAAGGACCGCCTGAAAGAGCAGTCCGACAAGTTTGACGACATGATCGTTCACGAGGGCCGCATCCGCCTGGGCGAGCCGGGGTGGAAGGCTCGGTACTACGCCGAAAAGCTGGGCCTGCCCGCGGACGACCCGGCCCAGGCGCGCGTCGCGCGCGACATGGTGCGCCACTACGTGCGTGGCCTGGCCTGGGTGCTGAAATACTATTACCGGGGTGTGGCCTCCTGGACCTGGTTTTACCCCTACCACTACGCCCCCTTCGCGTCCGACCTGGTGGACCTCCCGTCCATCGACGTGAGCTTCGAGCTGGGCGAGCCCTTTGCGCCCTTCAACCAGCTGATGGGCGTCCTCCCCGCCGCGTCCGCGCACGCGCTGCCCCTGCCTTACCAGCCCCTCTTCGCCCTCGACTCGCCCATCGCTGACTTTTACCCGCGCGATTTCGAGGTGGACATGAATGGCAAGCGCTTTTCCTGGCAGGGCGTGGCCCTGCTGCCTTTTATCGACGAGGCCCGCCTCCTGGCCGCGACGGGGCCGGTGGAGAAGGAGCTCGACCAGGAAGAGACCGCGCGCAATGGGCGGCGGGACGAGCTCATCTTTTGCGCGACCTCCCACCCGCTGGCGCCGGAGGCGTTTGAGCTGGCGGACGCGGCGACCGGGGGGGACGCGGTCGCCGCGGCGGGGGCCAAGGAGTGTGGCCGCGACATCGACCGGGCCCTGACGGGCGGCCTGGGCGGCCTGCTGCTGGCGCCGTACGGGGAGGCCTGCCCGCCGTCCCTGCCCCCGCCCCTGCCAGGGATGGGCGACCCCGTCACGCCCAATGCGGTCGTCACTGCCCGCTTCCGCCTGCCACCGCCGCGAGACGGCCATCGCCACGTGTGCCGCCCCCTGGAGGGGCAGGCCATCGACCCACCCATCGTCAGCGAGGCCGACCTGCCGCCGCCCAAGCCGCTGTGGCATGAGGACCGGCGGGGCGGGGGGGGCGGGGGGGGCGGTTTCCAGGGCGGCCGGCCCGGCGTCGGCCCGCCCAACGGGGGCTGGCAGGCGCGCGGCGTCGGCTACGGCATGCCACCCGGGTGGGGCGGTGGCGGCGGTGGCGGGCCGCCGCCCAACCACTACCAGGGCGGCGGCGGCGGCGGGCCGCCGCCCCAGTGGGGCCCGCCCGGCGGCGGCGGCGGCGGCGGCCCCGGGTGGGGCCCGCCCCCTCAACACGCCTACGGTGGCGGCGGCGGCGGCCACCACAACCCCTTCCCCGGCCTCGCCCCCCCGCCCGGATACGGTGGCGGCGGCGGCGGTGGCAGGACCGGCTACGGCGGCGGCGGCGGCGGCCCGCCCCCGCCAGGCTATTACGGCGGCTTTGCTGCGCCACCTGGCATGTACGGCGGTGGCGGTGGCGGTGGACCCCCACCCGGCGCGTACGGCCGGGGCGGCGGCGGCTGGGGCCCGCCCCCGCCCGGCGGAGGACGGGGTGCGGGTGACGTCGGCAACCCGTACGCCCCGCTCGGCCGGGGCGGCGGGCGCGGCGGGCGGCGGTGAAGAGAAGAGAAGAGAAGAGAGAGTCTTTGTTGCAGTTGCAGTCCCATTCTTTTTTTTAGACACCCCGTCTCTCCCACTTTTCTCTCCTTCTCCTCCTCCTCACTCATTCCACTGCCACCCGCACCGGGTGGCACTCCAGCGTGCGCAGGTTGACCAGGACGATGACCCCCGTGGCCGAAAACTCAGGGATGCTGATGAGGCGGACCTCCCGCTGCTCTGGACCGTCCAGCCTCACCACCCCCGTCTCGAACGCGCCCGCCCCGCCCGCAAACAGGACGTGCGGGGCGCCCTGGAGGACGAAGGGGTCCCGGTCCTTGAAGGGGTAGGCCGGCAGCGTGTCGGGCGCGGTCGGCGCCAGGTGGCCCCACCGCAGCAGGGCCTCCAGGCAGGCCAGGCGGGTCGGGGCGGTCGAGTAGCGGCCCACGTCAGCCACGTTCTGGCCCGCGCTGCCCAGGAAGCGCACTCCCGCCAGGTCGAACTCGTGCGGGTTGGTGGCGCGCACACAGGACGCCGGCCCAAAGCCGGCCGACCCGGGCAGCAGGCAGGCGTGGAGGGGCTGCTGGGGCAAGGCGGCGTTCGTCGGGTCGGGCGCGCCGGGCATCACATCTACGGGCAGCGCGGCCGCCAGGCTGGCCGCCGCCGCGTCCGCGTCGCGCAGGGGGGCCAGGGCGGCGCGGGCGGTGGCCGCGACCGTGGCGGGCGCGTCCGACGCGCCGGTGGCGGCCCGGATGCTCGCCAGCCCGTCCGAGGAGCGGAGCAGGCCACCCGCGACGACGACGCGCGCGACGCGGCTCCACAGGGCCGCGTCCGGGCCGCAGCCCGCCATCCCCGCCAGCAGGTCGACGGCCAGGGAGGCGGCGTGCGCGGCTTTCCCCGCCGAGTCGCCCATGCCCAGGCCGGACAGGAGGGCGAGGTAGGTGTCGCCCCCGGGCGGCGGCGGGGGCGGCGGGCAGGGGCGGGGTGGCGGGCCGCCCGACGTGCTGGGGCCACGGAAGAGGGTGGCGCTCACTTCCAGCTCGCCGCTGGGGCCCACCTTGCCCCGCAGGGCGGCGACGATGCCCGTGACCAGCGGGCCCGGGTCCAGGCCGGATAAGGAAACACGGGCGCCCGCGTCTTCCAGGACCAAAGAGTCGCTGGGCCCGGCCAGGCGGGGGACACCGATCAGCGCTTCCAGGCCGCCGCCGCCGGGCGACGGCGCGCCGTCCGTGGCGGTGCCCGTGCCCGCGCCACTGCCGCCCGTCGCCCGGCCCGTGCCACCCGGCTGGTTGGCGACGAAGTCGTCCAGGGCGGACGGCTTGGCGGCCTGCTCCTTGTACAGGGTGCCAATGACGGCCACCTCCTTGTCTTCCGGCAGATCTAGGACAGACACTAGAGGCACGCCCGGCCAGGCGGCCGCGACGGCGGCTTTGAGGTCGGGCGCCATGGCGGCCAGGCGGCAGAAGTAGGTGGCCGCATACTGGTCGCCGTAGGTGCGGTCCTGTGAAAAGGGAGAGAGAGCGGAGCACATGATGCCAGGTTGAGAGGAGCGGCTCGATGGGGGGAGGCGCGCCGCGCGCCGCGCTCCTGTCTCGCTCTCGAGAATTCTCCTCCTCACCTTGAGCTTGAACCGGTCGTCCAGGTTGACGTACTCCGCCGTTGCGCGCTGGGCGGGCACCTCCGGCGCGGCGGTCGGCGGAGGCGGGCCCAGGAGTTCGGGCGGGGGGAGGGGGCGGATGGAGAGGGACAGTGTTTTGAATGGGGGGGCATGAGTCTTTGTGAAGAGAAGAGCGTGCGAGAGAGAGGCGTGGGGCGACCGCCCCGCGTCAGGGGGAGAGGGGCAGGGTGTGGGCACACACGCAGGAAGTAAAACTTACCCCGTGGGCGGGCCCTCGACGCCGGCGAGCATGGTGTTGTGTGGGTTTTGATGGGAAGAGAGAAGAAAGAGTGAGAGGGCAGCCAGCCAGCCCTCCATCCCCTCCATCCTCTTCTCGGGCAACCTCACTCGCCCCATTCAAGGTGGTGGCTGCACACACGCGTGCGCCCTGGGCTCTCCCTCCCTGCTCTCCCTCCACCTCCGACACTCCGGCGTGGTCCCAATACACCTGTGCTCCACTGCCAGCGTGTCGCCGCGTGCACGTAAGGTCCCCGCACCTTGAACGAGCGGGCGTGAAGTGACAAGGGGCACTCTCCAAACAGCTCTTTTCAACCCGCCGGCGCGTCGTTTCCTCTTCT
>Ga0114918_10002021_pt1 | contig 18214 bp, 5 predicted proteins | sample LantaG_FD_87015 | JGI IMG/M metagenome (GOLD analysis project Ga0114918, IMG submission 87015) | Deep subsurface microbial communities from Baltic Sea to uncover new lineages of life (NeLLi) - Landsort_02402 metaG | ecosystem: Environmental > Aquatic > Marine > Oceanic > Sediment | place: Baltic... | reverse complement strand
GCCTCGCGCCGGGGGGGGTGGTGGCCGCCGGCGGGGGGGGGGGGGGGGGAGGAGGAGCGGAGGGGAGGAGGAGAGGCTGGCGCCGCCGCCGCCGACGGCGATCAGGGCGACGCGCGGAGAGGAGCCTCAGCCGCCGCCGCCGCCGACGGCCGAGCGAGGCCCCTCGGACCCTCCGACTTACTCGCGCTGCGCGCCACCGAGGAGGCTCTCCTGGCCCAGAGGCGAGAGCTGTCGAGCCTCGAGGGCAGGCACCGCGCCGCGAGGGCGGCCCTGGACGCCGTCGCGGCCGAGGCCGCCGCCGCGGGCGCGCGGGTCGAAGCTCTGCTGCGGACGAGGGACGACGCGTACGCCCGCGTCTTCTGCCTCGGTCCGACTTCAAATGCTGCTGCTGCTGCTTTCGCGGCGCGGAGCAGCAGCGCCGGAGGGGAACTGTAAACATTTTTATTGCACTTGAAAAAAAAAGAGACGGGATGAAAAAAGAAACATGTCGAGTTACAGAAAAGAGGTGAAGAAATAAAAGAAAACTCCCTATTTCGCGCCGACGCCAGGCAAGTCCCCCGCGCTCTCCGCCGTCCGGGGCATCTTCGCCCCCTTTTCGACGAGCTTCGACAGGGCCCCCTCGACGCCAGCGGCGTCGAGCCCGTCGAGCCTCTCCGCGACCTCCATGCCACCGTCGTATCGGGCGTGCGCAGCCGCCTGGATGCCCTCGCCCTCGCGGACCAGGAGCAGGAAGCCCGGGTTTTTTTTTTTTAGGTCGGCTGCGGCGGCCTTTAGAAAGTCCCTGTCGTGTGTCGGATTGGGTTGGCGTGGTGTGGTTTGATGCGGAAGAGAGAGAGAGAGAGAGCGTGCGTCAGTAGAGGTTCGGAAGGAAGAGGAGGTCGAGGTCGAGGTTGCAGAGGGCGGTCGATCGAGGCAAATAGAGCTTTCTTTTGCCTCATTCACACTCCATCGCTTCCCCAATTGCTCCTTTGAGCGGCAATGTACCTGACACCCTGGCTGCCCGGGGACGTCGCGCAGAGGTGGATTCTGTTTTGTTGATGTGTTTTTGGGAGAGAAGAAAAAAAGGATTCGTCAGAAGAAGATTTTCTTTCGATGCCGCCGTCGGTCGTCGTCGTTGATCTTCATCCTCTTTCGCTGTTCTTTTTACTCACCGGAGCTCCTGCATGTTGCGGCTCAGCGCGCCGCGCCAGGTAGCTGCGGCCATGGTGCTGCGATAGAGAGAGAGAAAGAGAGAGAGAGGGAGAGAGAAAGAAGGAACAAGAACAAAGAACAAACGAGGTTTGCTCCCCCCTTCTGCTTTTTTCGAGTCGATCGGCGTTTTTCTCGCGAGTGGTGAGGGCGAGAAAGTTTTTGACGAGGGAATTCTCTCCGAGAGAATTCTCGCTCACTCTTTTTCCCCGTATTCTTTCGAGGGGGCTCTTTTCGCAAGGGCACCTTGTTCCGCGTTTGCGCGAAGCCGCAATTTCGGAGCACGCGAGCGTACATCATCGACGTCAGAAACCTGTCTAGCTGATTGGAAAACAACCCGTAGGGCCATCGGAGGGGAAATATGACGCAGGCGACGGATGCGTCGGCACCGCTGCCGTCTCCGACGACGTCCCTTGCGGAAGAGCTCTCCAGGAGCAGGCTCTCTTCCGGCGCCGCCTCGAGCTCCTCCAGCGCGCCTCCCGCTGCTCCGGCGGCCAGCAGGATCGCCTTTGATGACTCTGACATCCCGCCGTCGACGTCTCCCGGGGTCTACTTTTGCGAGGTGAGGGTTTCGAGGAGGATGAAAGAGGGCGGGAAGGGCGACGATGCGAGAGCAGAGCGAACGCGAGGGGGAAAAAAGCAAGGGCGGAACCAAGCCAAAACTCACCCTCTGTTCTCTTCCTCCCCTCTTTTTCCTTGTTCACCAGGCCCGGCACGAGACCTCCGCCGCCGCCTCCTCTTCCGTCGCGATCTCGACGTGTTCCTCTTCCGGAAACAACGTCCTCGCCACACCTTCCCCCACCCCCGGCGCCCCGCCCGTCTCCCGCTGGCGCCAGAAGGAGCGCACCAAGACGACTGCCGTCGCCCTGGCTCTGTGCCTCAACATCGGCGTTGACCCGCCGGATGTGCTCCGCCTCTCCCCCTGCGCGCGCCTCGAGTGCTGGGTCGACCCGTTGTCGATGGCGCCCCCCAAGGCCCTCGAAACCGTGGGCAAGAACCTGCAGGCGCAGTACGAGCGCTGGCAGCCGCGCGCGCGCTACCGAGCGCACCTCGACCCGACGCTCGACGACGTGCGCAAGCTCGCCGCGTCCTCGCGCCGCACCGCCCGCGGCGAGCGCGTGCTCTTCCACTACAACGGCCACGGCGTGCCGAGGCCGACGGCCAACGGCGAGGTCTGGGTCTTCAACAAGAGCTACACGCAGTACATCCCCCTGTCTGTGTACGACCTGCAGGCGTGGGTCGGCGCTCCGGCGATCTACGTGCTTGACTGCTCGGCCGCCGGGCTCGTGGCCTCGTGCTTCCGCGCGTTCGCGGCGCAGAGGGCCGCCGACTCGCAGCAGGCGGCCACGCAGGCGAGCGCGCAGGCGCAGCAGCAGCACCAGCAGGCGTGCGCCGCCGCCGCCGCGGCAGGGTTGCCGACCCCCCCGCAGCCGCCTCCGCCGCCGCCGCCGCCCGCTGGGGACGCGCTGGCGGACGTAATCCTCCTCGCGGCCTGCGGCGCCCGCGAATCCCTGCCGCAGACCCCAGATCTGCCCGCCGACGCCTTCACGGCCTGCCTGACGACCCCCATCAAGGTCGCGCTGCGCTGGCACGCGGCGCGGTCGCCCCTGGCCCCCGAGGGCCTCACGAGAGACCTGGTCGACCGCATCCCGGGCAAGCAGACCGACCGCAAGACGCCGCTGGGGGAGCTCAACTGGATCTTCACGGCCGTCACCGACTCGATCGCGTGGAACACGCTGCCTCGGGCGCTGTTCCAGCGCCTTTTCCGCCAGGATTTGCTGGTGGCCTCGCTGTTCCGCAACTTTTTGCTGGCCGAGCGCGTGCTGCGCGCCGCGGGCGTCACGCCCCGATCGCACCCGGCGCTGCCTCCGACGGCGTCTCACCCGCTCTGGGAGGCGTGGGACCTGGCTGCCGAAGCTTGCCTGCTGCAGCTGCCCGCGATGCTCGCCGCGGGGGGAGGGAGCGGAGGAGGAAACGGAGGAGGCGGCCAGACCGAGCGGGGGCCTTTGGAGAGCGGCGGCGGCGGTGGCACCGGCGGCGCGCCCTTTTCGCCGTCGCCGTTCTTCGCGGACCAGCTGACGGCCTTTGAGCTCTGGCTCGAGAGGGCCGCGGCGGTCGGTGGGGGTGGGAGCGGTGCTGCTGCTGGCGCGGGAGGAGCTGATGCTGCTGCCGCCGCTGCCGCTGCCGCTGCAGCAAACGCCGCCGCCGGCACCTCGAGCTCCTCCTCCCCTCCCCCGCCACTGCCGCCTTTCCCCGCCACGGGCCCCGGCGGCGCCCGCCCGCCCGAGCAGCTCCCCATCGTCCTGCAGGTGTTGCTGTCCCAGGTCCACCGCCTGCGCGCCCTGGCACTGCTCGCTCGGTTCGTCGACTCGGGGGCCTGGGCCGTCGACCTCGCGCTATCGGTCGGCATCTTCCCCTACGTCCTGAAGCTGCTGCAGACGACGGCGGCCGACCTCCGCGGGACCCTGGTCTTCATCTGGGCCAAGGTGCTCGCGCTCGACCCGACGTGCCAGGCCGACCTGGTGAAGGACGGCGGGCATCTCTATTTCCTGCGGCAGCTGGACGCGCCCGACGCCGGGACGGCCGCGGCGGCGGCGGCGGCGCAGGCCTGGCAGCAGCAGCAGCAGCAGGCCGCCGCCGCGGCGGCAGGGGGGGGCGGCGCCAGCGTCAGCGCCCCGCTCCCTTCGCCGCCGCCCCCGCCGGGGAACGCCCCGCGGGCCCACGCGGCCTTTGTCCTCGCGTCCGTGTGCGCGGGGGGGCACGGGAGGGGCCGGGCGCTGTGCGCCGGGGCGGGGCTCGTCGAGGTCCTGTGCCGCAGGCTCGTCGGCGCCGCGGCCGCGGGCCAGGCCGCGGCGACGGCGCCCGGTTCCTCCGCCGCCGCCGCCGCCGCCGCCGCCGCCTCCGCGAAGGGGGGGCTGCGGGGCCCCTCCCAGCAGCCTTCGCTGTCGCCACTGGACTCCCTGCCTCCGGCGACGGGCGGCGTCGACGGCGACGCGGACGGCGGCGGGCTCCTCCTGGCGCAGTGGCTCTCCCTGTGCCTGGGCGCGCTGGTCGACGGGTCGCCCGAGCTCGCGGCGGCGGCCTCGAGCTCCGGCGCGCCGGGGGCGCTCGCGGCCCTCCTGTCGTGGGAGAGCCCCGAGGCGAGGGCCGCGGCCGTGTTCGCGCTGGGGAGGCTGATCTGCACCGCCGCGGAGGGCGAAGGCGAGGGAGAAGACGCGGCGGCGGCAGCGGCGGAGGCCGCGCTGCAGCACCAGCAGCGGCACCAGCAAGAGCAGCACGAGCAGCAGCAGGCGGCTCCAGCGCCGGCGGCGGCGACGAACGAGCAGCAGCAGCAAAACGCCGACGGGTCCTCTGTCGATGCTGCCTCCGTTGCTCCTTCGCCGCCGCCTCCGCCACCTCCGCCGCCACCTCCTCTTCCTCTGACACACCTCAGCACCGCCCCGCGGGAGGCCACCGAGGCCGCCGCGGCCGACTCGATCCTGCGCCGGGCCGTCGCCGACGGCTCCCCGCTCGTGCGGGCCGAGGCCGCGGCGGCGCTCGCGAGGCTCGCCGTGGGGCAGGCTCCGGCTTTTTTGGCCGCCGTCTCGGAGGCCTACGAACGCGGCGTCTCGGCCGCGTCCGTGCCGCAGCAGAGAGCGGCGAGCAGTAGCGCACTCCTGTCGCTGGACGCCACTGGAGCTCCTTCCGCTGTCGCTGGCGCCGCCGCTTCCGGCGGCGGCGGCGGAGCTCCCTCTTCTTCTTTGTCTCCGATCTCGATCCACGAGCGCGTGCGCGCGGCGCTGGCGGCGCTCGCCGCGGACCCTTCCCCGAAGGTCTCGGCCATGGCAGAGGCGGCGCTGCGCGCCGCGGGCGTCGACGTCGAGCCCGTGCCTGGGGCCGTCGGGGTGCCTCTGCCCTCTTCTTCGTCGTCTTCCTCGGCGACGGCGGCGGCGGCGGCAGCAGGAGGTCTGGGCCCTTCCGGTTTCGTCTCCGGCTCTTCCTCCAATGCTGGTGGCCCCTCTGGTTCTTCGGTGCGGTTTGGATACGCGACGCCGCTGTCTCCCCGCGGGATCGGCGCGGGGGCCTCTTCGTACCGCGGGGGCGCTGCCTCCTCCGCCGCTGCGGATCAGCTCCGCGGCAGTGCCGGCGCCGGTGCTGCCGGAGGAGGAGGCACCTCTCGCTGGAAGCCCCTGTCGTGGAGGCACTCGAACGAGCGCGACCGCGTGCAGGCTGCAGCAGGCCAGCAGCAGCAATACCAGCAGCAGCAGCAGCAGCAATACCAACAGCAGCAGCAGCAGCAGCAGAGCGAGCCCTCCCTTGCCTCGCCAGTGCTCTCGCCTCCTCACGCCGGCCGCGAGAGGCAGACAGCTGCCGCCGCCGCCGCGGGTTCCGCGGCCTGGCCTCCGTTCGTGCTCCGCCCTTCGAGCGCGGGAGTTAACGGCTACCCTCGCGGCTCCGCCGGGATGGCGGGCTCCGCGGCGAGCTCCGACGACGGGCGCGGAGGAGGCGGAAACTGCAGGCCCCTGACCCCGCCGCCGCCGCCGCCGCCGCTGCCGCCCTCGCCGGCGTTTGCGGAAGCCAGAGCGCGCTTCTCCGAGCCCATGCTGGTTCGCGACGGCGCAGGCTGGGCGGGAGTCCCTCGTGGGATCAGGACCGCGGCGGCCGCCTTTTTGGCGGCGAGGAGGGCCGGCGCGGAGGCGGCATATGCTCATTCGCCGTCGCCGTCGTTCCACCACCACCTCTCGCCGTCGGCGTCGCCGCGCGACGCCGCCCTCACCGCGGCCCGCCGCCGCGACCGCGCCGCCGCCCTGGCCGCGTGCGCGACCGCCTACTCTCGCGGGGCGCGCCTGGCCGACGGCGCCGTCGTCTGCATCGAGACCGCGGGCGTCCAGGGCACAGACGCGCTCGCGCTGCACCCCTTCAGGCCGGCGCTGGCCGCCGCGGGGGAGGACGGCGTGCTGCGCGTCTACTCCTCTCTCTCTTCCTCTTCTTCTTCCTCGGGCTCCTCGACCTCCGGCTGGGGGGCGGGAGGAGGGGCGCCCAGCAGCTCCGCGGAGCACGCGGACCCGGCCGCGGCGCGCCTCGTCAACGCGTTCGCGCTCGACGGGTCGGACACCTCGGCGAGCGCCGGCGGGAGCGCCGGCGGGAGGGGCGGCGGGGGCGGCGGGACGGCCGTGGCGGCGGCGGCGGGCGCGCCGGCGACCACCGCCGCCGCCGCGGCCGCGGCGGCCGCCGTCCGCTCCGCCGCGGCCGCCTCCGCCGGCGGGGCCCCGCCCTCGCTCTTCCTGCTCAACGAGACGCACGCGTCCGTGCTGCTGGCCGGCGGCTGCGACGGCTGCGTGCGCGTGTGGCGGGACTGGTCGTTCCGCGGCGCGCAGCGGCTCGCGACGGCGTGGCAGGCCGCGCCGCGGGAGCGGGCGGCGGGCTCGGGCGCCTCCGGCGGCGGGGACGGCCTCGGCGGCGTCGGCGTCGTCCGAGGGGCCTCTCCCTCCGGCTCCTTCGCCGCGCTCTCCTCCGCCTCCTCCCTGGGCGCCTGCGCCGGAGGCGGCGGCGGCGGCGGCGGCGGCTTCGGGCTGGGCTTCGCCAACGCGGCCGGCGGGCTCCGTTTCGACCCGGCGACCTTCGCGCTCGACGAGCGGAGGGGCCTGCTCTACGCCGCGGGGGGCGGCGGGTCGGCGAGGGGCCGCGTCGCCGTCTGGTCGCTGGCGTCGGAGCGCCGGATAGGCACGCTCGTGGGGAGCGGCAGCGGCGGCGGCGCCGGCGCGGCCGCCGTCGTCACGAGGCTTGCGGCGCTCGACTCGAGCACGGGCGGCCCGCCGCTCGTCGCCGCCGCTCTCTCCGACGGCTCGCTCGCGCTCCTCGACGCCCGCCTCTCGTCCTCCTCCTCCTCCTCCTCCTCGGCGCCTTCCTGCGTCCTGTCGCTGCGCCCGCACGCCGGCGCCGCGCTCGTCGGGCTCGCGGCACCCTCGCTGTCGGAGGGCTCCCCGCACGCCCTGGTGACCGCGGCGGCCTGCGGCGAGCTCGCCTTCGTCGACGTGCGCTCGCCTGGCGGCGGCGCCGCCGCGCCCTCCCCCTTCCGCCCCGGCGCCTCCGCCGGCGTCGCCGCGGTCCTGTCCGCGCACTCGGCGGGGGGGCTCACGGCCCTCGCGGCGCACCCGCACGCCCCGCTGCTCGCCACGGGCACGACGGCGTCCGTCGTCAAGCTCTGGCACGCCGGCGGCGCGCCCGCGGGCACCGTCCGGGCGCACGGCCCGCTGCTGGGCGCGAGGCCGGGGGCGGTGGGGGCGCTGGCGTTCCACCCGTACCGCGGGCTTCTGGCGTCGGGAGGGAGGGACGCGTTCGTGGCGATGTTCCCGATCGCGCCGGGGAGCGGCGGCGGCGCTGGCGCGAGCGTCGGCGGAGGTGGGAAGTGAGGGAGAGGGGGGAGAGAGAACGAAGGAGAAAGAGAGGGGCCGTGTTGCCGGGTAAAAGAATCTGTCAGTCTGTTTCATTTCTTTTTTCTTTCTAGTAAAATCGTGCGGGCGAGGAGGCGCCCTCTCTCCCCGAGATGCCCTCTCGCAAGAAACGACGAATACCGGAAGGTGAACTGGCCGACACCAAGGGGCCAGCAAGCGCAGCGGGCCAGGCACCGTCCGTCGTCGGGGCCGATGCCGCTGGCGACGCCGCAGGCGACGCTCCTCCCGCCGCATCAACTTCCGTCTCTTCTTCCACCTCCTCGCACGACCTCCACGCCAATCTTCCGCTGTTCGTCACCGGTCCGGCGATTGTTCAGGCGACGTCCGGCGCTGCGTGGTGCCACGGCTGGAGGCTGCAGAGCGCAAAACAAGGCGACGATGACGCTGCAGCATTGTCGCCGTCGCCGAGAAAGCGAAGCCCCCCAGACCACCTCGCCGTCCCGGCCGGCGTCGTCGCCAGGCTCGAGGCCGCGCCGCTCGGGCCGGGGGACGTCCCCCTGACCGCGCGCAGCTGTCGCGTCGCGGTCACGGCCCCGAAAGATCGCAACGAAGAAGCAGCAGCACCGCCGCCCGTCTCGCGCGCCTTCCCTCAGCAAAGCGGAGCGGCAGCGGCAGCGGCGACGGCGAGCCTGCCCCCTCCGCCTCCGGCCTCTTGGAGGGCCGCGGCGGCCTCCATCGCCGGCGGCGCGCGGGCGAGCGTCGCCGCCGGCGGGGGGCCACCCTCCGTCGTCGTCATAGGGCCCAAAAACTCGGGGAAGTCTTCCTTCGCGCGCCTGCTGACGAACGAGCTCCTGAGCTCGTTTTCGACCGCCGCCGCTGCTGCTGCTGCTGCTGCTGCCGCGAAGAACGACTCGACGGGAGGCGCTGCTCCGGCCTTCTCCCCCGTCGTCGCCTGGTGCGACGTCGACTGCGGGCAGCCCGAGCTGACGCCTCCGGGGCTCGCCTCGCTGAGCCACGTGTCTCGGCCCCTGCTCGCGAGCGGCGGGCCGAGCGCCCGCGCGACGGGGGCGGGAGGCGCCGGCGCCGTCCGGCGGCAGCCCGCCCGAGCCCACTTCCTGGGCGCGTTGTCCCCCGCGAGCGACCCAGAGAGGGCCTGCGCCGTCGCTGCCTGCCTTCTGGGCTGGCACTGGCAGCACGGCGGCGTCGAGAGCGGCGGCGGAGAGGCACAGTGCAAGGGGAAAAGGGCAAGGAGCTGGCCGCCGCTCGTCGTCAACTCGCCCGGATGGATCCGCGGCGCCGGGCTCGACCTGCTGCGGGCCGCACTCGCCGCGGCGCGGCCCACGCACGTGGTCAGGCTCTCGACGGGCAACGCCGAGAGGGACGCACCAGCGGTCTTCGAGCTCTTCGAAGGGGGGTGCCTGCCTCCGTTTCTGGAGGTCGTGGAGCTCCCGGCACTCGGCGGCAGCAGCAGCAGCGGCAGCAGGATGCGCGGCAACGACGCCGAAGACTGCGGCGCCGAGCACGGAGACGCCGCGGCGGCGCCGCCCTCCCTCTTCCAGGGCATTATCCCGACGACTCCCGCGTCAACGAGGTACTCTGCCGCAGATGCTCGAACGGCATCGTGGTTCTCCTTTGCCCGCTCCTGCGTCGAGAGCGCCGCGGCGGACGACTGCTGCGACGACGACGACGACGTCGTCGCCGAAGGAGGAGGAGGAGAGCGAGAACGAGGAGGGAGAGAACCCCCGAGCTTCTCCTCCTCCGTCGCCGCCGACGTCCTCCTCCTCCCGGCGGCCCTTGCCGCCGCTCGCCCAATGGTCCTCCCGCTCTCGTCGGTCCGGCTCGAGTTCCTGGGAGAGCGGCCCTCGAGTTTTTCGAACGCGCTGCGGGCGCTGAACGGTTCCGTCGTTGCGCTCGCAACGGCCGCGGAGGCCGGGAAGGGACTAGCAGAGGAAGGAGAGGCCGACTTTCTCGACTCCCCGGCGACTCCCTCCCCGATAGTGTCGCTCGCCCTCGTACGCGGGGTCGACGGCAGGCGCGGGCTCGTCCACCTGCTGTGCCCACTGCGGTCCGCGGAGGCCGCCGCCGCCGGAATTGTCGCCGTCCAGGTCGGGCACGCCTCGCTCGAGCTGCCGCCGGCGCTGCTCGCCGGGGGGGTCGTCCCCGCCGCCGCCGCCGGCGGCGCCGTTTCCGCCGCTCGACGCGGCGGCGACTACGACAGTGACAGGAAACCGATCGCGGTCTCCGCGTCGCCCTACCTGGCGCCGTGGTGCCTGGCCGCCGGAGGCACGGGGGCGCGGGCCGCCAAGGCGAGGAACGACTTGGCCCGCGGCGGCGGCGCGAGGAGCTAGATAACATCTTTTTTGTTATTGTTTTGGTTTCATTTTTTCTGTTTTTGCAAGTACTTGAAGAAGAACGAAAGAAGATGGACAACGATAGAAAGATGTGAGCGATCTAGACGGGGAGCAATGAGCGACCTCGGTTGCCGCTCCCCGGCGCCGTCGCCGTCGCCGAAGAGCCAGGGCCCGCCGGAGACGCCGAAACGGAAGAAAGCTCCACCGAACCGCCACCGTTATTACTGCCACCGCCCACTCCTGTCGCCGCCGCCTTGGCCGCAGCCAGCCCCGCGGCGCCTCCCTGCGCCGCGGCGGCTGCGGCTCGCCTCAAAGCCTGCCCCAAGGGGATGTCGGCCATCTCCCTCTGCAGGCAGACGTACTCGCTCGAGAGCGCCGCCGCCGCGAAGCCCCCCGCGTTCACCAGCCACCAGCCGCCACCGCGAGGGAAGCCCCCCACGACGCAGCACGCCACAAAATGCAAAGCATACGCGGTCGAGGCAAAGTCGAGGCACTTTTTCGCCCGCTCCACGAGCGCGGCGACGGCGACGGCACAGGCGACGGCGGCGCCGAGGTGCGAGAGAGCGGTCATCCAGCTGCCAAAGGAGCGGAAGTCAAGGGCCTTGAAGGAGAAGACGTGGTCGAGGGAGAGGTGGTCCGTGTAAGGGCCTTGAAGTGTATGGAGGGGTGGGAGGGAAGCGGAAGCGGAAAGAGGAGGTGAGAGAGGGAGTTGGTCGTTGGTCTCCTCGAGGTCGAGAAGGTCTCGTTTCTTCGCCGCCGCCGACGTCCATCATCAAGCATCTCTCTCCCCCTTACCGACGAGCAGAATCAGGAGCGCCCCGAGGCTCGAATAGAACGCCGCCTGAATCGCGACGATCTGCGCAACGATCAGTCCCGGATTCCACTCAGACCTGCCCCGCCACATGTGGAGACACGGAAAGCAAGAAGGAAAGAGCAAGAAGAGAACGAGAGAGCAATCGATGCCTGTTTATTCGACGATGGGTTGACTTGTTGAACCGCTTCTTTTTAATTTGTCCAGTCTCCGATCAAGGTCTCTTCGCTTCTCTCTGTTGTCAAGTGTGCGATCGACAGGCAGCCAGAGGCAGTCGTGCAGTTTTTGGATCGAAATGAAGAAGCAAGTAAAAGAAAAGAGGAGAGAGTCGATGCCTTTCTTTTCAATCTTTTTTTCGAAAGTGACACCGAAACAAACGGGAAAAGAGTACTCCTCTTCTCCTCCTCCTAACTCCAGTCGCTCTGGCAGTGCGGGCAGCTCGCGGCCCTTGCGGAGCTCCTAAACCACTTGTATAGGCACGCGCCGTGGAACTTCTTCCCGCAGGTCTTGCACGCCCTCCGCGGCAGCGCCCCGGCACCGGAATTCCCGCCACTACCGCCAGCCGCGGCGGCGGACGCGAGCACGACAGAGTAGCAAATGAGACATTCCTCGACGCTCTCGAACTCCTTGGAGACGGAGGCGCGCCAGAGCCTCAGGGCGGCGCCGAGCCCCCCTTCGCCTCCTCCCTCGGGTGCCAGGTTCCCTCCCGAAGACGCGTACCCGAGGCCGCCGATGCGGAGGAGCGCAGACGCCGAGAGGAGCCAGCGCCTGGCCCTTGCGTCCGAGACGCCCGCGGCAGTGCGCGCGTCGATGGTCGCCGGCCGCAGCGGCCACGAGCGCGGCAGCGCCACCGCGAGCTCGACGGCGACGCCGTCCTCGACCTGCAGGGTCGCGACGGCCTCCCGGATGGCGGCGTTGGTCTTCACCTGGAACGAGGACGACGAAGAGGAAGAAGAGCTCGAAGGAGGAGCGGCGCCGGCAGAGGCGGCGCCGGCGAGCTCGCCCCGGATGATCGAGGGCGACTCGACCCGGACGGTGTAGCCCTCGACGCGCGCCTGGAGCCTCTTGTGCCTGAGCCCTCCGAACCAGTCGCGGGAGGCTGCCGGGAGGAGGCGGAGGCAGGCCCGGAAGACGGCGACGGCGAGCAGGCGGTTTTGGGTTTCGGTGCTACTGTTGCTGCTGCTGGAACGGCGGCGAGGCCTTTTCTTCTTCCTCGCTGCCGCCCCTTCTTCTTCCTTCTTCCCCGTCGAGTCCAGAGCGGCTGCCGCCAAGGAGCGCAGCGAGTGACTCAGAGTCCACGAAGCGGACGTCGTCGCGCCTGCGGCGCGGGAAGCAGCAGCCTCGGCGGCGGCGGTCGCGGGAGTCGCGGCCTTGGCTCTGCTCCTCTTCTTCTTCGAGCTCCCTTCCTCCCCGTCTCCATCCCCCTCCGAGAGCGGCAGCCACCTCGTCGCGACCAAGTCGAGCAGCGCGGACACCGCGGAGCTCCTCGAGCTGGACGTGAAGGGCCCCCTGCTGCTCGAGACATCGACGCACTCGGCCTCGGAGAGCGCAGCCGCGAGCGCGCCCCGCTCGGCGCTGCCGGGTGCCGCGGCCTCGCAGCGCGCGAGCGCGAGCGCCCAGGCGGAGAGGAACCGGAGCCGGAGAGATGTCGCCGCCGCCCTGGCTTCCCCGCTGCTGCTCTCGGTGAGCGACGTGGCGGCGGGGCGGGAGACGAGGGCGGCGGCGAGCTCGGGGCGGACGCCGGCGGCTTTCTCGAGGGCGGCGGCGGCGGCAGCCGCGGCCGAGGAGGCAGTTGCCGGCGCAGACGCGGGTTTTCTCCTTCGAGTGCTGTCGTCGTCGTCGTCGTCACTGCTGGAATCCGAGAGGTCGAAAGCGCTGTCGTCGTCGTCTTCCGCGCGCGGAGGAGGGGGATCCGCGAGACGAAGCAGGACTTGCGGGCACGCGAGGAGAGCGAGCGCCCCGGAGCGCAACAGCGAGGAGGAGCTGCTGCTGCTGCTGCTGCTGCTCGAAGACGACGTTCCGTTCCCGCAGAGCGCGAGGGCGAGCGCGGAGCCGACGCCGTCGACGCCCGTCCCTTCCTCCCCCCACGCGTCCGCCTCCACGACCGCCGCGAGGGCCTCTTCGTCCGACGCAGAAGAGGACGCAGCAGCAGAAGGAGAAGACAAAGAAGAAGTGGAAACAGACAGGAGCGCGGCACCGGCCGCCTCCCAGAGCGGGCGGAGGAGAGGAGCAGATGCAGATGACGACAAACTTTCGCCGCCGTCGCTGCCGGCGCGCCAGGCCGCCGCGGCCGTCGCGGCGGCGCCCCCGCCGGCGGCGGCGGCGAGCGCGGAGATGCTACCGGTGGCCAGCGCGATCCTGCACGCCTCGGCGCGCGCGTCCCTCTGCGCCCCGGCGGGGGACTGCTTCCAGACGACGGCAGCGTGCTTGGCGCCGGCGCTGCCTCCTCGGCCTCCCCGGGCGCGAAGCTGCGAGTCCAAGCAGAGGCCCCAGGCCGCGGCGGCGGCCGCGGCCGGCCCTCGGAGCGGCCTCGCGCCGAGCGCCTGCGCGACGGGCCCCGCCGCCGCCCTCCGGGCCGCCAGGGCCGCGGCTCCGCCTCCCGCAGAGAGCCTGCGCAAGGTCTCGACGGCCGCAGCCAGCGGTGCGTCGGCGCCGGCGGGGCCCGCGAGCCTGCGGGCCGCCCCGGCGGCGGCCTCAGCGGCGGCCTCCGCCGCGGCCTCGGCGGCCGCCGTCGCGGCGGCGACGCCCCTCCTCGCCCTCCGGACCAGCAGGGGCCACGAGTCCTCGGGAACGGCCTCGGGGGCGTGGAGGTGCACCGCCGCGGCGAGCGAGGAGATGATGGCCTCGGCCTCGGCCTCGGCCTCGGAGGCGGTGTCGTCAACGTCTTTGTCGGCGGGAGCGGAAGCGGAAGCGGAAGCGGCTGCAGGCTCGGCCGCTTCCGCTCCCGCCGACGAGGCCGCCGCCTCAAACCTCGCCGCGGCGGCCCTCGCCTGCTCGGCGGCGCGCTCGCCGTTGAGCTGCCGGACGAGCGCGGAGACCAGGGCACGCTTCTCTCTTTCAGTCGCTCTCAGAGCAGCGTACGAGAGCGGGAAGCAGGCCGCTGCGGCGGAGAGCGCCCGGCGAGAGGCCGCGGAACTCGGAGAGCCCTGCTGTTGCTGCGCCAGCGGCGGCGCTTCCTCGGCAGCGCTCAGGAGCCGCAGGGACAGCTCCGGGAGCCCGCTGCTCTCGAGCTCGGACTCGCTCGAGCTCTGCCGTAACGCGAAGGAAACAGCAGGGAGCACGCACGAGGCGAGCAGAGCGGGAGAAGAAGAAAGAGGTCCGATGGCGGGCGCGACGGCCGCGGAGAAGAACTTTCGCGCGACGACGGCCGCGGAAGAGCCCTCGCGGGCGAGGCGAGAGAGCAGAGACGCCAGGGCCGACGCGGCCCGCCGAGGAGCCGTTTCTTCCGCTGCTTCGTCGAGTGCTGATTTCGTGAGACGAGAGAGCAACGCCTCGAGGACGGCGGCGACGACGTCGGGCGATTGCGAGCGCGAAGAGGAGACGAGCTCGGCCGACAGCGAGCGCGCGGCGGCACGGCGCCGGCCAGCAAGGACCAAGGCGGCGGCGGCGCACGCCTTTCCTTGCTCGCTGCTGCTTTTGCTGCTGCTGCTGCCGCCGCCGCAGACGCGGACGAAGCGTCCGGCGCCAAAAGTGTTGATGACCGCAGCGGCCAGCTCCATGGCGCCGACGGAAGAAGACGCAGCGCCGAGGAGCATCTCGACCGCCTCCTCTCCGTCTTCGTCGGCGCCGCCGCCTCCGACGACTTCGTCCGCGACCAGCGCCCTGCGGGCCGCGGCCAGCGGCCAGGCCTTGCCCTCTTCGTTCGAGGCCCTGGCGAGCGCCGACTGCATGAGCGCGACAAGGAGAGAGCTGCGGAGGAGCTCTTTGTCAGCGGTGGCACTTCCGAGGAAGGAGGAGAGCGCCGACGCGACCCGAGGCCAGCAGCGCGCGGCCTCGGCCTCGGGCGAGGCTTCTTGGTCGTTGTCGGCGGCGGCGGCCGCGTCGTCGTCGAGGTCGGTTTCCTCCTCGCGGCTTGAGGCTCCCGACGAGGAGGTGGCGTCTTTGTCATCTTCCTCGGCATCAGAGTCTGCACTTGAAAAACAAGACGAAGAAAAGCCTTCTCTCGAAGAGATCTCCGAGCCCGAGAGGCTCGAGGCGGAGCCTTCCCCGGAGGAGGAAGATGCCAGCGAGCGAGCGTCGGACGACGAAGAGTCTCCGCCGTCGTCATCTCCGCTGCTGCTGCTTCTCTCACCCTCCTCCCAGCGAGCACCGCCGCCTTCTTCTCCCCTCCCGACGCCTCCAGCGACGGCGATATCGAGCAGCGCCGCCGCGGCGGCGCCCGCACCGGCGAGAAGCGAGGCCTTCTTCGCCTCGCTCTCTCGAGAAAGAATCGCCCTCTTGGACTGCAGAGCCGAGGCGACGGCCGAGACCGCCACAAGCGAAGAAGATGAAGAGGGCTCCCCCCTCCTCGACCCCACGGCTGCAGCCAGCGCCCGCCAGGCCGCGTCGGCGGCCGCGTCGCCCAAGAGCCCGCCCCGCAGCAGCGCAGCGAGCGGCGGGCAGGGGAGCACCGAGCCGTTTTGTCCTTCCTTCTTCTTGTTCGAGAGTGAGAGTGAGAGCGAGAGCGACAGGGCGTCTGCCGCGGCGTCGAGCTCGGCGCCGGACCAGAAGGAAGGAGCCCCTCCTCCCCGCGCGATGGCAGCGGAGGCCGCGTCGACGAGCAAGGTCAGGGCCGCGGAAGAAGCAGAAGAAGAAGAAGAAGAAGAAGAAGAAGAAGAAGAAGGAAAGGAAGAAGAAGAAGAGGGAGTCGATGCGTCACTCGCCAGGCGCGACGCCAGCGACCGCCACTCCGCCGCTCCCGCTCCGCCCTTGGCGATCGCTGACGCGGCCACGACGCGCGCCTGCGCCGCCGCGACAGGGGACCCCGGGGGCGCGGCAAGCATGGCCTCGACCGCTGAGGCGAGGTCGAAAGACGAGGTTGGAGGAGTCCCAAGACCTTCGTCTTCGGCAGCCGCCGATGCAACGGCTCTCGGGTCGAGCGTGATGAGGTCGGCGAGAAGCGCCGCCGCCGCCGCGGGGGCCGTCCCGGTCCGGACGGCCGGGGAGAGCACGCGGACGAGCGCCGCGGCGAGTGGGAGGCCAGAAGCAGGAGCTGCGGCGGCGGTGGCGGCGGCGGAGGAGGAGGAGGCGAGAAGCGCAGAGGCGAGCTCCCCCGCGGCCGCGAAGGTCGCTTCGTCGCCGCCGCCGCCGCTGCGAGCGAGGGCGGCCGAGACCGCCAGCGCCGCGGCCTCGGCGAGGGCCGCGTCGCACTCCTCGGAGGCCCACGCCGGCATCGAGGAGCGCAGCGCGTCGTCGCGGCACTTCACGACGAGGTCCCTGGCGACGCGGCGGACAGCGACGGAGGAGGCCGAGGACGAGGAGGAGGCCGCGGAAGCGGCGAGGGCAGCGGGCAGCACGCGGGCGGCGAGCGGGCCGCGGAGGAGCACCGCCGCCGCCGCTCTGGCCGAGTCCCTGTCCCCGTCGCCGCCGGCAGCGTCGTTCCCTCCTTTGCCGCTGATCTCCGCGAGCTCCTGCGCGTGAGCCAGGCCCCAGCGCAAGGCCTCCTGGACCGCTCCCGCGGAGGCCGCCGCTGCAGCTGCGGCGCCGGTGTTGCCGGCGATCCTGCTGCTTCCGTCGCCGCCGCCGCCTCGAAAGCGCACTCCCGTCACCGCCGAAGCCGAAGCCGCCGCCGCTGCCGAAGCAGAAGCAGAGGCTAGCGCCCCCGCCGCGGCCGCATCGAGCAAGACCTCGAGCGAGCGAGCGCCCTCGGGCAAGAGCCTGCCCGCGGGAGCGAGCGACAAGAGAGGGAGCAAGGCCGCGGGAGCGGCCGCGGAGGCCGAGGGGTGCCTGAGCGCCGCGGCGAGCCTCGGGAGCGTCACCGACTTGGCGGCCGCGGGAGACAGCGAGCCCCAGGCGCCCTCCGGTGAGGCCCTCGTCAGCGACAGGACAGCGTCCCAGGCGGCCCCGACGACGGCGGCGTCGCGCTCGCCCACCGCCGCGAGCACCGGCGCGGAGAGCCGCGGGGCGACGGCGGCGAGCGCGGCGCGGGAGGCCCGCGCCGCGAGGGCCGAGACGCACGAGAGCGCGGCGGCGCGGACGGCGGCCGGCGATGTCGGGGAGGCCGCCGCCGCGGCGAGGAGCGTCCGCGAGGGGGGCGGGGGGGCAGGGGGGGGTCCTGTCTCTTCGAGGGAGGCAGCCTCGAGCGCCGCAGCTGCGTCAGCGGCCGCGGCTGCTGCTGCTGCTGCTGATTTCGCCGCGGCCTTGGCGCTGAGCTTGCTGCTGCCGCCGCCGCCGCCGCCGCCGCCGCTCCCAAAGTCCGAGCTGTTGCTTCCGTCGCCGCCCGGCGCAGGCTTGACAGCAGGGGAGAGCAGCAGCTTCACCAGAGATTCCGCTGTGGCGTCGACGGTAGACGGAGAAGAATGGGGAGGCGAGTCGCTCTTCGCCGCTTCTGCAGCAACGTGGAGCGCCGCGGCCGCCGCCCGCAGCGCCGCCGCCCGGGCGCGCTCGGCGCGCTCCGCCGCCTCGTCCTCCGCCACTCCCTCGCTGGAGCCTCCCCCCGTTGAGATCGCGGCGAGCTCTCGGGGGGACGCCGTTGCTGCCGTCGTCAGGAAATCAAACACCTGCGCCGAAGCGTGCGCCAGGGCGGCCGCCGTCTTCGCCGGCGCGGGCGAGAACGCGGCGTCGAGTCCGGCGCGGGCCGCCGCGGCGACGTCCGCAGCGGCGGCGTCGTAGCAGAGCAGCCACCACGGACCCAGCAGCGACCGCACGTGCGGGGCCAGCCTGCGGCCCAGGCGCGAGCTGAGAGCGCCCAGAAGCCTGGCGGTCTCGAGCCTGACGAGCCTGGCGGCGTCGAGGGCGAGGCGCGGGAGGAGCACCGAGAGCGGCGGCGCGAGCGACTCGACGTCTTCGACGGGGCGGCAAGGTGCCGTAGACGATGAGGTCGCTGGTGTCCGCTCGTGCGCGTTGCCCTCCCTTTCTCTTCCTCCGCCGCCCGCCTCGGAGGAGATCGCCTCTCGGAGGGCCCGCAGAGCCTTCGCTCGCGTCCCGGGGTCGCGCTTCAAGAGCCTGCGGAGGCAGAGCTCGAGGTCTGGCGGCGGAGGCCGGAGCTGCTGCTGGAGAACGGAGGAGGAAGAGGAAGGGCGCGACGCTTCGCAGCCGGAAGTAGCAGGAGAGGATGAGTCGTCTTCAGCTTCTCCCGCGATCTTCTGCGAGCCGACGAAGCTGTTGTTTGGTTGATGGTGGTGGTGGAGGAAGAGAGGACGTTGGCGTCGTTGTTGAGAGGGAAGATTTCTAAGTTTTTTTTTCCGCACGATCGATCAAAGGCGAGCCCCTTCTCTCTCTCTCTCTCTCTCTCTCTCTCTCTCTCTCCCCCTCTTCTCTTTCCCTCTCCTCTTTCTCTCTTTCTCTCTTCT
>Ga0114918_10002020_pt1 | contig 18223 bp, 18 predicted proteins | sample LantaG_FD_87015 | JGI IMG/M metagenome (GOLD analysis project Ga0114918, IMG submission 87015) | Deep subsurface microbial communities from Baltic Sea to uncover new lineages of life (NeLLi) - Landsort_02402 metaG | ecosystem: Environmental > Aquatic > Marine > Oceanic > Sediment | place... | reverse complement strand
CCACTATCTTAAAAGTGGATATTCTAGCCGTAGAGATGGTGAATTGCCTGTTCTATCTAGATGGTTACATTACCCAGAAAGACGATTTATTCCTCAAGCAGATTATCTTATACTTAATTTATACTCTAGAAAACAGTGTCTTCAAGAACATGAAGATTGGGTTAAAGAGCAAATGGAAGCGTATGAAAAAAAGAATGGTGAAAAACCATCAGAGGGTGCTGAGTGTATTTTCCCTTTTGAATTTGAAGGTGATGATACTGAATGGGGTATTGTTAATATTATGGGCCAACCTTATCAGGATGCAGACCCAGTTAATCCAGTTACTATAACAAGAAATCATCTTGGTAAAAAATTTGGGGGAAATGGAGTAGAAATTGACAAAGAAAAGTATGAAGAAAGTGTAGAATTTTGGTCTAAACATGCAATAGTAAGGTGAGTAAAAAAGTGTAAATTTAATACCATCACCAAATCAAAAAATATATAATATGAAGGGAAAAAAGGAAGTAAAATTAAAAGGTATTGTTATTGGATATACTTATGATGAAGGTAAAACAATTGAGTTTTTGGATAATGATGAAGTAAATAAAATAAAGACAGAATTATTTAAAGGGCAAGACGCACCTGTTATGCCAGATATTAAATTAATTGATGAAGATGAATTAAAAAAATTCATAAATTTTGATATAACAATAGGTGTATCATCAAGACAAACAGATATAAGGAAAGCAATACAAGATTTTGTTTTTAGCACAATTGTTGAAACAGATAAAGAACTATTAGAAAAAAGTATTCAGGATACTGCTGACCATAAAGCTGCAGTATTTTCTTTTATGGAGAGAGTATGCGATAAACTTTTAGAAAGAGCCGCTCTCCATGATAATTCCAAATTTAGTAAGGAAGAAGCCCCTTACTATGCTAAGGCAAAAGATTTAAGGGGAGTAACTTATGGGACAGATGAGTATTTTAAGCAAATGAAAGAGACTCTAAGTCCTGCATTGGATCACCATTATAAACATAATAGACATCATCCAGAGTTTCATAAGAATGGGTTTCAAGACATGTCATGGATTGATAAAATTGAGATGTTGGTAGATTGGAAAGCTTCAACTAAGAGGTCTCCTGATGGCGATATAAAAAAAAGCATAGAGATAAACCAAGAGAGATTTAGTTACTCTGATAAAGATAAAGAGGATATGATACAATTTTTAAAAGACATTAACCTTTGGTAAAATTATGGCAAAACAAATAGATATTATAAGTAAAGAGTTGATTGGAGTATATGCCGATCACAAAAGAAGGGAAATTTTATTAGAAAAATTAGGTAAAGAACCAACAGAAAAACAAATCAAGGGTCATAGAGAAGTTCAAAAGAAAGTTTGTGATTATATTCACATAGCTCCAATTGGTGTTGAATCGGCGGGACGTAGAAATTATGCATATTCTCTTACAGAACTACGTCAATCTATGAACCATGCAAAGAAATATAGAATGAAAAATTTCCATATAGCGGAGATTGAATCAATTCCATCTAAAAGCATTATTGGATATTCTTTTGGCATTGAACTTATAAAGAGAAAGAAAGATATGGTTAGAGTTTCTGATCAGACTGGAATGTTTAAGATAAAATTTTCAGATGGTTCTATTCTTATGTATGCTAAATGGATAAGTGGTGGCGGTAAGAATAAAGATGTTGAGGGGCTTTTTGCAGCTGAGCAAATAGTTTGGTATAAGTTTATAAAGCTTATGTCCAGAGAAAGAAAAAGAGTTTCAAAACCAACGGTAGGAATTCATAGAGTTGTCGCAGATCATCAAGGAAATGTATCTTATTCAGAACTTGAATTATCTTCTTTTCCTGTGGTCCATCAAAAAACAAAAGTTTTACTTGATGATATAGAATATTATTTTGCAAACACTAAAGATTTTATGAGGTTTAATAGGCCAGGTGCAAGAAAGGCAATATTAATAGGAGAACCTGGAACTGGAAAAAGTAGTTTATGTAATAAAATATCCTTTAAATATAAAAATGATACCAGTGTAGCTTTTACCACAGATATGAAATCTGTAAAACATCATCTTAACGCTTGTGCGAAACATAAATTAAGAACAATAATATTTTTAGAAGATGCAGAAAATGCATTAGGGGGTGGAAATTCTGAAAATTTAAACTTTTTAGATGGAATGGATCAGCCAAGAAATACAGCAGGTTCATATATAATTATGACAACAAACAAGCCAGAGAGAATAGAAAAAAGGATTACCAAAAGGCCTGGTAGAATTGATAAAATCATAAAGTTTGGTGCAGTAGAGGGTGTTTATGCTCTTAAAGTTGCAGAACTTTATTTTGATGAAATAATGGACAAAGGCTTTAAAATTAAAACAGCCTCTAAGGCAGATAAGCAAAGTATGCATAATATTGTTAATGGAATGACTGGAGCTCAAATTAAAAACCTAGCAGAAACAACTGCATCCCATGTTGCAAGTAACCCAAAAATTAAAAAAATTACATTTGAATTAATAGAAAAGATTAAAAAAGAGATTCTAGAAACACTTAAAGAGCTTGATAACCTTGCAGATATGGAATCACTGAACGGTAAAGAAAAAAGTGTGGGATTTGGTAATAACAACAAATTTCAACTTCAACCATATAATGAGAATGATGAAATCTTATTAAATCAGGAAGATTTGCCTTTTTAAATTGATACTTAGTATTTTAAAACCCCCTCTCGAAAGTAAGGGGGTTTTTTATTGATTTATTTTGAAAATTTTTTTATATTTATAAAACCAAACTTAAAAAATAGAAAATGAGTAAATTTTATAAAGTAAATGTAGATGTAACAAAATATAATGAAGTTATTAAAGGTAAAGATAGAAATGATGATCTTGGTTTTAATAGGTTATTTGGAGCAAGTGGCTCTAATAGTTCAAAGAGTTTTAAAGAACGTATGATAATTGCCAATAGCGCAGCTGAAATATATGAAAAATTTGGAGAAGAAAATATTAAGTCAGTAGAAAATATTGATGGAATTAATCTTGATTCTCTTAATGAAGAAAAAATAGGTGCTCCTACTAATATAAGAGACAGCAAAAATACAGAAGAAGTTGCTGAGTATTTTAGAAGAGTTAATTCTGATAGGAGAAGTCAAAACCTTATTGAAGATGTTAAGAAAATGAAAGCTGATCTAGAAGGTGAATTTGGTAAATTCTCAAAAGGTTTTACAGAAAAGGCAAATCTGTTATCTGAAAAACAAACTGAACTTTTTGATCATCTATATAAAAGATTCCAAGATATAAAAGGAATTATAGGAGAAGCCCCAGGCTCTTCTGCAATGAATGTAGCAATTGGAAATGATGGTGATATAGAATTTCCTCAACAGTATTTAAAGAAAGAAGCAATGGGAACAAGATTACGTACTCCACTTGATGATTTAGCAGAAACTTCTGATACAAGTCTAAGGGAAAAATTATTAAGAACTATAAAAGGTGGAAAGTCTGATGCAACAGAAATTTCAAATAAAATGCCAACAAATTCTACTAAGATGCCTACTTTTGGACCACCTCATAATACTGGAATTCCAATTTTTAAAGGACACACATTAATACAAGATGCAATAAAACAAATGCATATAAAAGAAAGCAATCATACAGTTATGATGTTTGATAAAAAAGATGAGATCAAGTCAGCTATAATTCCTATTTCTTATAAAGAATCATTTCTTGGAAAATTCAAAGGTGCAATTCCAAGAGAAGAAGAATATACGGAATGGATTCTTAAAGAGTCTGAATTAAGAGGAGACTGGCTTACTAAAGATGTTATAGGATGTTTTACAGTAACTGAGAAACCAAAAGAATCTAAAGGGTTTCAAATTCCAGAGCATAAAAAAATAAACCCATGTAGTGCTAAAGCTTTTAAAGAGTTTCCAGATATCGCAACTAGTATTGATTATGATGGGCATGGCTTAATAGACGGTGAAAGTTTAACAGCACTTAATTATGGCATAAGTGATGCTACAGAAAAAATAACAGGGGGAGTCCCAGGTTCAAAATTGGCCCAAGAGGTCGAAAGTATGTTTGAATTAGAAGAAGAACTAGAACCTTTTGCAGAAAGTGCAAAAAAAGAGTTAAAAAAACGACTATCAGAAAACTCTATAAATGAGGATGATAAAAATTAATTTTAAACTTTTTTAAAAAAAGACTTGACAAAACGAAACTTTTTTTGTTACTTCGCCGTAGATTAACTTAGAAAAACAAAAATTTTTTCTATTTATTAAAAAATATAAGACCGATGAAAAATTCAGTTACATATCAAACTTCAGAATTCCCGATAGGGATGTATCCATACGCTGCTGATGCGGATTATGGCAAGGGAAGGGGTGTGTTTAAACTCGAATTTGAAGAAGAAGGATAAATCTGATTTAAATAAGATAAAACCAAAAACCCCTAACCGAAAACGTTAGGGGTTTTTTTTTGTCCCATAAAACAAAAAAGAAAAAGTTCTTTAAAATATTGAAAACAAATTTCAGTGACGATGACAAGAGTTACTTCGTAAGTTCGATTCTTATCATCCCCTCAAATTAATAATGACAAAATGGGGATGTTGCCTTAGGGGCACATTACTCTATCTAACTATTCCTGAAATTTAACTGGTCCACTAGGCTTCTTGTGGAGAACTGGGCTGTCACCTCAGTAAAATAAACGGATCATAACCGTTGTGGACCGCAAAAGTGTTCAGTAAAAAACAAGTGTTCAACGACAATGATCACTCGATTAAAATGAACATTGTTCTTTGACGTATTGGAAAAAAGATTTTAAAAAAAAACACATGCTGAAACTCGGCGCTGAGGAGTAGGCATGTATTTATAGGGTAGAGGTGTTGTTGGTAACATATCAGACTGTCACTCTGAGGATTGCGGGTTCGACTCCCGTGTGCCCTGCTAGACATGATTTTGTACTTTTTTTGCATATTTATATATAAACTTATAGTATGGCAAGAAAAGAAAAAAAATATCATTTTATTTATAAAACAACCAATAATTTATCAGGCAGATATTATATTGGAATGCACTCAACTAATAATTTAGATGATGGTTATTTGGGTTCTGGAAATAGAATAATATTAGCAATTAGAAAACATGGTAAAGAAAACTTTACTAGAGAAATTTTAGAATTTTACGATTCTAGATTTGAATTAAAAAAGAAAGAAGAGGAAATTCTCACATTAGATGAAATAGCAAAAAAAGATTGTATGAATTTAGTTGTTGGTGGTGGAGGATTTATGATGGATGACTATCATTATAAGTGTTCAAAAACTGGTGGAAAAGCTTTTAAGCAAAAATTAAAAGAAAATGAAGAATTTCGTGAAAAACATAAAAAAATTGTTTCTTTCAATATGAAAGACAATCATAAAAAAGGCAAAATAAAATATGATACATTTAGAGATAAACAGCATACCGATGAAACCAAAAGGTTAATGTCAGAAAAAAAACGAAATACTGGTTGTGGTGAAGAAAATTCTCAATATGGAACTTGTTGGATTCAAAAAAATGGAGAAAATAAAAAAATAAAAAAAGAAGACCTAAAATTCTTTGAAGTAAAAGGATGGATTAAAGGTAGAAAATTAAAATAAACATGTGGGTTAGGGATGCACACCTGGCAGGGTGCCCGCCCACTCCATGCGAGAGTAGCTCAGTTGGTCAGAGCGTGACCCTTCCAAGGTCAGGGCCGAGGGTTCGAATCCCTTCTCTCGCTCAAAAGTATGTGGTGTTAAGTAGACAACAAACGTTTGGCTTCTAATTATGATGGTTAAAAAGTTTACAAAAATAAAATCAGTGGTGATAAATAAAGTTACTTCGTTTCTGTCTCAAACACAGACCTCACGGTCCAACACTTTGTTTAAATTTTCCCTGATTTTAATTGCGATAGTAGCTCAGTTGGTAGAGCGTGACCTTGCCAAGGTCGAGGCCGTGGGTCCGAGTCCCATCTATCGCTCCATGAATAAACAAATATTAATGTAAAGTTTACTTAACAAAAACAATTAATAACTCAAATAATGTAAATTTAACTTAACTTAAAGGAGGGAACAATCATGCGAAAAGCCAAGAACAACTAAGAATCCAGGAGAAGCTTCAAGAAATTGAAGACAAAAAGAAAAAGGGAGGCTCCAGGAAAGAAAAGAAATTAAAAAAATACTCCCAGAACTTCAATGAAATATTTGAATTCTTTCTTAAATCTTATAGATCAGGTTTGCTAACATTTTGTGGAAGTAACGTTGAAGTCCAGTTTGACCCAAATGGAGATGATGGAAAATACAGCTTCAGACAATATGAAAATGGTCAGATGAAAATTAATGATCTCATAAGTAGTCAACCTAATATATTAAGAAGTGTTGTAATAGGAAAAAAGAGTTGGGGACTTTGGGTGGATCAGTGGACAGATGGAATTAATGAATGGAGTTTCACAAAAGAACAAATACTTGGAGAATTCCATAAAAGAAATATTAAAATTCCAGAACCATTTCTTAAAGATTTTAATAATGTACTGGAAAGAAAAAGATTGAAAAGATTAGAAAAAGAAATTGAAAGATTAATATCTACTGAAGACAAACAGTGATTTTGCAAACTCGCCATGAAAATGGGAGATGAAAACACCTCACAATCACGCCAAGGTGATGTTGTTTGTATGTAAGTTGTTTTTATTGCGCCATAAGAAGGAGCCACATACTTGTTGAGGAGGTTTGATCACCTCAAGCCAAGTTAAAAAGCAATCCACTTGGAAATGGATAGATATTAATTTTAATTGGGGGATTAGCTCAGCCTGGCCGAGCAACTCGTTTGCAACGAGAAGGTACGTGGGTTCAAATCCCATCTCCTCCACTAACTTTTACCACAAAAGTATAAAAAGTGGCTAAAGTTACAAAATGGGAACATTGGCAATTGGTTGCCTAGCAGGCTGTAACCCTGTGGCCTTACGGCGTTGGGAGTTCGAATCTCTCTGGTCCCACGACATAAGTTGGCATTATACTTAAGTAGGAAATGCATTGGTAACGAATTGTAAATACCACCCTCTTTGAAGGGGCCTCGAAAGGGGGTATAAAGAAAATTCGGCTATTGGCAGGTACCAAAGTGGTCAAATGGGGCTGACTGTAACTCAGCTGGCTTTCGCCTTCGAAGGTTCGAATCCTTCCCTGCCGACTTAAAATTATTATTAACTAAAATTTAAAGAGTTCGAAAAATTAATTGAAAAATTCAGAGAATCTTATGGTGATGATTATTACGATAAGATTGAAAAAGAGTCAGGTTTAATTGGAAAAAAAGTGACTCTTAAAAATCAAGAAGAGTTTATTGGAGAAGTTAAGTGCTTATGGTTGCCCGAAAATGAAGAAAGTTATAGAAAAAGTCATCTATGGTATATTCAATGGAGTAATGGAAACATGGGGATTGTAGAATTAAAAGATTTAATAATATAAAATATATTGCGGGGTAGAGCAGTGGCCAGCTCGTCAGGCTCATAACCTGGAGGTCGTGGGTTCAACTCCCACCCCCGCTAGACAATCGAAATTGAAACACTTGCACGTAGTGATTGTTGCACACTTTTAATAGTGACTAAGATTTCAATATTTTCTATCAATTATTTCAGAAATTATATTTAAATATTTATCAGCATTTTTATGTTTGAAATATTTTAATTGAGAAGAGTTGACTAAAACAAGTTCGATGTTATTTTCTAAACATGCTTGAAATTTTCTTTGGTCATTGTTTTGAATTTTTTTAAGTTTTTCTGAGCCAAAAATAGGTTCATAATGAAAAATTCCATTTAATTCAAAAGCAAGTTTGAGAGAGGGGATATAAATATCAAGTTCGGAATTTATTGCATCTTTGCGGTTGAAATGAAAATTTATTTTTGGGTATAATTTTATAAGCTGTTCTTCTAAATAAATTTCAAGTTTTGATCTACGTGTTCCATGAGTTTTATGTTTGTTATTATAAGAAGTAGAGCATGATTTAGAACAAAAATGATTTCCAGATTTAGATTTTTTTATTTCAGATTGTTTTTTATAGAAAATTTCATTACAATTAGTGCAATTTATTTTTTCTCTTCTTTTTTGAAAATTAGAGTTGCATTCTGGGGAACAGAATTTTATTCTACCTCTTTTATATTTTAATTCGTGTGAAATTAATTTTTTTGTTGTAAAATATTTTTTATTACAATTATAACATTGACAACAAAGTTTGTCTTGTGGCTTAGCATTTTCAAATTCTAATTTAGAGTATAAAGTTTTCATGTTTTATTATTTATAAATAATATAAAAAATAAAATTCGAAAAATCAAGTCGCTACAAATAAAAATATATTGCGGGGTGGTCTGGAGTGGTTCCAGCCGAGACTCATAACCTCGATGACGCTAGTTCGATCCTAGCCCCCGCTACTATTTCTTTTAATAATTATTAAAGAAGCTGTTGGGTCATTCCCAACTGATCTGAGGAATTGCAGGCAACCCTCAGTGAGAACGAAAAAAAGCCTGTCCAACCTGGGCATGAGCGAGTGGTTGAAGCTATCCGTCTTGGAAGCGGGTGAGGGCACAAGGGTGTGTCCTCCGCAGGTTCGAATCCTGCTGCCCAGACAAAACTAGTGGCGACAGTAATAAGTTACTTCGACAAATTAGCTCTGCGAAGAGCGTTTTCATTCAGAGAAAAAGGTTCGGGTTAAACTCCCGAATTTGTTCCAAAAGACACTTATGCAATTTATCCCTAGTTTTTTAATGTCGATGTGCGCAGAGTGGCCGATTGCGCTGGGCTCATATCCCAGTAGAGTTTATTCTCTCACGTAGGTTCGAATCCTACCATCGGTACAGTTAAAATACGAGAGTTTCCAATTACAGGCTCCTTTTTAGCGTAATAAAAAGCAGTAATTGACAGTTAGGAATAGACTAACTATGAGGAATAAAAAAGAAAAAATTGAAGTCGCACTTTAATTATCTTTCACTTTTCCTCTTTAACGGGATGTAGGATAGCTAGGTTATTCCGCCTGCTTTGGGAGCAGGAGATCGCAAGTTCGAATCTTGCCATCCCGACAAAATATAAAAAGATAAAAAAATAGTCATGGGGCTGTAACTCAGTTGGCTAGAGTACCTCGCTTGCACCGAGGAAGTCAGGGGTTCGACTCCCCTCAGCTCCACAAAACTAGTGGCGATACTAAGAGTTACTTCGATCTCAGGAATCCGTGGTCGCAGGTTCGAGTCCTGCCCCCCTGACTATAAAACTATTAACATGAGGGGGTAGCTCAGTTGGTTAGAGCACGTAACAGTCTCTTGTTAAAAATCCCTAGTTTAAACTTTTTTTATTTTATTACGTATGTAATATTGTGAAGACATTAAAAGGCAGTATAATTAAAAGGTCAACCAAGTATGGTGTTGGCAAATTTATCGGTGGTAGTATTTATATTCACAAGTCTGTTGAAGATGTATTACCTCAAGATAAACTTAAAGAAGCAAAAAGTATTTTACCAGTTGGTTTTAATTATGATGTTGTAAAATACAATGAGATTAAGAGTTGGTTTACTTTTATTAAGTCAGAAGATTGGGACACATCTCCAGAACCAATTGTTGGGGATGCTTTATTAATCAAAGATGATGCTACTAAATTTATTAAGCAGAAAAATCCTCCACAAATTTACCATCACAAGTGGTTGTTTGTAAGAGATGATTATTTAGGATTTAATGTTGAAGATTCAAAAAACAGAAGTAGACAATGGTTATCTATTCCTAATATAGATTTTAGTCGAATAGGTAATAAGAAATTTTGGAATGAGTTGTGTGCTGACAATGGTATTATTTGTTAGATTGGAAATGATCAAAGGCTAAGAGATTTTTCGTTTAATGATAGTTTGAAATCAAGCCGATTTTAGATACTATATTATTGAATAATGCATTCTGGCTAAAGCTTACTGAAAAGGTAGGCAGGTTGTGGGGTTCGAGGCCCCTATGATTCACAAATACATCTGGATATAGCTCAAAAAATTATTTTAATATTTATTTTTTTTTGAACTATTTATTGTTAAATAGTTTGTATGAATAAAATTAAATTAGAAGAATTAATTAATTATGGGTCAACTCAAAGAGAAATTGGCAAAAAATTAAATCTTTCTCAAACAACAGTAAGGTATTGGCTAAAAAAATATAATCTTAAAACATTAGATAAAAAAAGTAGAAAAGGATTTAAACCTTATTTATGTAGAAGGTGTGGAGAAACTAATTTTGAAAAATTTTATGGAAATAAAAAAGAAATTTGTGGAAATTGTAGTAATCAAGAAAATGTAAAAAGGCAAAAAGAAAGAAAAGCATACGCAAGAAAAAAACTTGGCGGTAAATGTGTGGTTTGTGATTTTAAAAAATATCAAAATTCTTTAGATATTCATCATTTAAATTCAGATATTAAAGATAAATATTTTAAATCAATGAGCAGTTGGTCAATAAAAAGAATTGATAGAGAAATTAAAAATTGTGTTTTGTTATGTAAAAACTGTCATACGGCATATCACACAAATAAAATGTCAGAAGAAAATAAAAACAAAATAATATCATATTTATAAGAGAGGTTAATTAAAAAGGAGGTTAAGATGAAAAATTTTATTAAAAACATTTTCAGCAAAAAATCATCAACTCCTTCAAAGAAAGGAAATATTTACAAAAACAATGAATGGAAAAGAGTTAAAATAAAAGACTCTTTAAAATTTAAAAGTTATTCTAATGCTGATCGTAAAAATTTAAGAGATAATGCAGGTAAAATTGTTTTTGTAAGAAGAGTAGCTAAAGTATTTTATGCTATTAAAGGCTCTAAGAACTTGATATTTCTCTTAGATTTTGAAATTCTTGATGATGATGAATATCTGAAACAGGTTAAAATCTTTTCCAATACTGATACAATATTAACAGTCGGACTTAGTTCGTAACCAATAAAGCATGTATACAATGTGGATTTAGTTAGCTGTTTGTTTAAGCGCTTTGGCGATAGGTTCTGTGGCAAATTTTTGAAAAGCTCTTTGATAATTCTAGGACCCTGGCAAGTTCTAAGAAGTCAATGCGGTAGTTCTTTCTGTCTGGAAGAGCATCAGACAACCGCTTTGGATGTCGATTAGAAGATTTAGTTCCGAGACTTACTTGATGTGCAAGTCATCATAACCAGGAGAGTAAGAGGCTCTCACAGCACTGTTAATATAAAAACCCCCTTTCTTTGGAGAGGGGGTTTGTTTTTTTACTCACTTCTATGTTGTCTATCTCTGTAGGATTTCCAATTTCTTTTAGTTGGAGAACCAAAAGCTTTGTTCCATTCTTTTCCTTTTACATTTTTAATAATATCTGTGGCTCTTTTATCTCCTTTAATAGATTCAGGTGGTACTATTTTACTTATTGTTGTAGGTTTTATCGTATCATCAGATTTTGAATTATCAATTGTACTTCCTGCTGGACTTTCTTCAGGGTTTCTAAAAATAGGGTTATCCATAAAAGAAAAATCATCATCAAATACAGGACCTTCATAATTATCAGGTAATTCAGGTGCTACTTCTGAGGGAGGAGCATCAAGACCAAATGGATCATCACTATCATAAGTAGGGTTAGCAATGTTTTGCATTTCTTCTGCTCCAGGATAATCAAATACATTTCCTTCATCCACTTTATTAAATGTTTCTCGGATAAGTTTCCTTAAATTTTTTGTATCCATATTATTTTTTTTTATAAATAGATTGGAAATTCAAAAATTATCTTTACTTTCGCATTTAATTAACAATTAAAACAATTATTATGTTAGAATTTTTTGAAGTTATGGAACCACTTACAAGGAACTTGTGGTATGTAGCATTACCAATTACTGTTGTATTTGTAATATTTTTCTTTGCTGCTCTTTTTGGAGGAGATGCTGACACGGATGTTGATGTGGATGTTGATGTTGATGGAGATATGAATTCAGATGCAGAAGTTGAAAACTCTCATGGATTTTTCAAAATGTTTTCCTTTAAATTTGTTCTTAATTTTATGATGGTGTTCTGTTGGACCACTATTTTTTGTTTAGAACATCATGTTCCTAGCTTTGTTTCTATTATAATAGGTGTAGCAGCTGGAATGGGTTTTGCTTGGATTATTGCCTGGTCGCTTAGAATGCTTTTAAAGCTTCAGTCTGATAATACACCTGATTTCAGAGATGCAATTGGACAAACTGTAACAGTATATTTAACAGTTCCTCCAGTAGGAAAAGGTGCTATAAAAGTTGCAGTAGGAGGATCATTGCAAGTTATGGATGCTAAATCTCTTAATGGAACAGAATTCAAAACAAAAGAAGATGTTTTAGTCGTAGACTATGTGAACGGAATTTATGTAGTAGATTCTTTATAATTATAATGTTTAATTTAAATTTTTAAAAAAATGAGTGGAATTATTTTAATGTCAGTAGTTGCTATTGCAATTTTTGGCTTGATTGTGACCCTAGTGGCACGTTACAAAAAATGTCCTAGTGACAAATTATTAGTAGTTTATGGACGAGTAGGTTCAAATAAAGAAGGTGGAAAAGCTTCGGCTAAAACTCTTCGTGGTGGTGGTGCTTTTATATGGCCTGTTATCCAGGGGTATGGTTTTCTTGATTTAAAACCTATGACTCTTGATGTAAATTTAACTGGAGCTTTATCAAAACAGAATATTCGTGTTGATGTACCTTCAACTTTTACTATTTCTATTTCTGGTGAAGAAAAAATCAAAGAAAATGCTTCTGAAAAATTGCTTGGTCTTGAAAAGCGATCTATTGAGGAATTAGCAAGAGATATTATCTTCGGTCAATTAAGATTAGTTGTTTCTCAGATGACAATTGAGGAACTTAATTCAAATAGAGATAAATTTTTAGGCAGTATTAAAGACAACTTAGAAGATGAACTTACTAAAGTTGGTTTAAAACTTCTTAATGTTAATATTAAAGATATTACTGATGAGTCAGGATATATCGAGGCTTTAGGTCAAGAAAATGCTTCACAAGCTATTAATGAGGCTAAGAAATCTGTTGCAGAAAGAAATAAAGATGGTGCAATTGGTGTAGCTGAGGCAAGTAAAGAAGAAAGAATAAATGTTGCTCAGAGTAATAATTTTGCTCAAATTGGTGAAGCTGAAGCTGAACAATCAAAACGTATTAAGGTATCAGAAGCTGATGCTACTGCTGTTGAAGGTGAGAATAAAGCTAGAATTACTGTTGCAAAATCTACAGCAGCAAAAGAAGTTGCCGAAGCAGAAGCTCGTAAACTTTCAGAAACAGCTCAAAAAGTTGCTAATGCAAATGTGCTTAAAGATTCTTATCAAGCTGAAGAAGATGCTGAAAAAGCTCGTGCAAAGAAAGATAAAGCATCATATTATGCAAATGTAATTGTTCCTGCAGAAACTGAGAAAGAAAAAGTAGAGATCAATGCTGAAGCTAAAGCTGAAGAAACAAGAAGAATTGCAAAAGGTGAAGCTGATGCTATATTTATGAAAATGGAAGCAGAAGCAAAAGGTACATTAGAAATAATGTCAAAACAAGCTGAAGGTTTCAAACAACAAATAGAAGCTGCTGGTTCTGCTGATAACTCAGTTAAACTTGCAATCGTTGATAAATTGGAAACTCTTTATGATATTCAATCTAAAGCGATCAGTGGAATTAAAATTGATAAACTTACAGTTTGGGAATCTGGAAACGGTGGCAAAGGTGGAAGCTCAACATCAAATTTTGTTGATGGGTTTATGAAATCATTCCCTGGCTATAAAAGTATATTTGAACAAGCTGGTGTAGAAATGCCTGCTTTTCTTCAAGGAGCTGGAGAAAAACAAAATGAGATAAACAAAACTCACGAAAAAGAAAATACTGAACCTCAACTATTAACAGAAGACTAGAAAAAAAAAGCAATATTTTCTAAAAAAAGTATTGCTTTTTTGAAACTTTTGTTGTAAATTTGCGTAAGTATAGAAAAGAAAACGTTCTTTAACATTTTGAAAATATTTTGAGGCAGTATGCTGTCTCGTTTCTCTTCGGAGAAATAGTTTGTGATCTTCGGAAAGCAGAAAAATAAAGCTGGAAACAGTGATAAAGGCAAGGAGGAATACTTTGTCGTCTTAGTAATAAGGTCGAGCATACAATAGGTTAGTACACTTTACAAGGGCATCTGCTGAGTAGAGTACCATCATTATAGGTGGTTGAATCTAGTGATAGATAATAGGAAAAGCCGAGGTTTATTGTTCAAGGCTTGCAGGCTAAGGGCGTGAACCATTTAGTATATGGTAACCCCAGTGGGGCCCGTTATTAATCGTGGTCTTAGCAAAAAGACGCAGGAGGTGTGTGGTATTTTGTTCTCAAAAGGAACGAATCCGCTTTACGGGCACATCTTTATTCAAACTTTAATCTTTGTTAAAAATGGTAAAAAGTAAGAGTCCCGTAACGTTGTAGACAAAAGGTCTCCAATCCCTGGCACTTCGGTGAACTGGGGCGCTAATGGTCACAAGCCTGCGGCAGTTTGTTATGAAAAAGTATTAAACGGGGGCACTCGTCTTAGTGCGGAGTAGTGGCAGAGTAGTTTGCAACGAAAGGAGTGGTTAGTCTAACTAACCGAGATTGAGTGGATACATTCTGAAAGGAATGTGGATAAACTGGGGAACTAATAATCCCACAAAAGATCGCTCGCTAAGACCTATAATCTCAGGGTTTTATTTTAAAAACTTCAGTAAGTAATTATTGAGGTTTTTTTTTGCCTAATTATAAGAAAATTAATTAATGAAAATACTCTTTAACTCCTCATAGTTCAACAATCTGTTGATACTATGGAAAATAAAAAGAAAATTATCCAGAAACAACCAATTAAATGTTGGTTGGTAGAAATCACTCCTACGGGTTGTGATACACTACAATTTTATGTTACAGCGATTAATCAAATAGAAGCTTATAAAAAAGCTGATGATTATGTAGAAATTCTGGAACATGAAACTTTAAGAAAATTTTATGGTGGATTTAAATTGCTACCTTAAAAAATGAGAAAGCCCCAATTTGGGGCTTTTTTTATAAATCTTTTTTAGTATTTGCTTGTTTTCTTTGGTTTTTATCCATAAAGCCAGGAGCATAATAAAATTTCTTATTTTTACCTCCTCCCAAAGGTTTTTCAGCCTCTAAAGCTTTAAGTGTTTCTTCCACTTCAGGTTTAAATTCTTTACTACCATAAGAATTGTTTTTAATTTCTTCAGGGTCTAAGACTTCTTTATAATATTTAATAGCTTTTTTAATTAAATCTGGCTCCATAAAAAATCCATCTTGTAGGGATGTTGTTATCATATTTGCATACATCCATTTTTGCCAAAATTTCCCTTGTTCATTTTTTGGATATCCTGAATCTAATATGTTTTTTTCCATCTTTTTTAGTTCCTTATTTAAAATAGGAGAAGTTTTATCTCTAATAGCTGATAGATGATCTGAAGTGCCATCATCTGAGTATCCTGGATAATAATTTGAAGTACTTTCATATAATGGAATATCTTTAGGAAAATCATCGGGATGTCGTACATGAATTACTAATTTATAAGGCATGTGAGAGTGTTCTGCATTAGAGTCATAAACTCCATATACATCAAAAGTTCCATCTCCGCCAAATAAAGAAAGATATAAGCCAGTGTTATATTTTCCTAAGGATTTTGTTCCCTTCCCTTCATCTGATTTAAAATCACCCTTTAACATATTTTTTATCTCTTTGCTGCAATTTTCTAGGTGAGCTGGATCAACAATAATAGCCTGTCCAGAATCAAGTCCAAATTCTCCTAGTTTTCTATGCTCAATTGCTTCGTTTAGAGGATTTTTTTCTAATTTTTTTACATTTTTGAATTTTTCCTGAGCAAGTTCTTCGTTATCATAAAATTGAGTATAAGAATTTTTCCAATCAGTACCCTTCGGGAATTCAGACCTATTAATACATATTTTATCCTTCATATAATATGCTTTTTCTTTGCTTAATGCAACAGGATATGTAACATCACTATTTCCAATTAGAGAATAATATTTTATTATAGGTTCATCAGTTTCGAAAACATAAACTTCTTCTCCAACAAATAGATATTTATGTTTTAATTTTTTGTAATATAAGATGTCTTTTTTATCTTTTCCATTTGCAGCCAATTCTATTAACACACTACTATTTTCATCTTCTTTATCTCCAGTAAAAATATTCAAAACATTATCATAAATTTATAAAGCATGTTTGAAAATATAAAGATGATTATCTGATTTATGAATTGAGAATGGTCTTCCACCATTAAAGTGAGTGATGTAATTTTTATCCGCTTCGTTTAATAAAGTTTTTCTGACAAATTTTCTTATTTCGTGTAAATTTTCCATTTATTTTATTTAAGTATTTTTCTAATAAACTTTCTAACTTCTGCAACTTGGTCTCTTTGATATCCAGATAAAGCACTTAAAGCAGAACTTCCACCTTTAACAAACCAACCTGCTATATCAGAACGAGGATGAACAATTTCTAAGACTGCATCTGCAAGCTGTAATCTTTTATGTGGGTCATCTGTTGCCCTTAATTCTACTATCTTATTATTAAGTTTATCCATAGCATAATCAGAAATTCTACTTTGACCTAGCATATCATCTTCACAGTAATCTGACCACCACATTTTAACATCTTGTTCTGTTAAATCATAGCCTTCTAATTCATCTACATCTGGACCATACATTTTATGGCCCGTCATCTCAGTATTTATATCTACTTTAATAATATTACGTATTATAGTATTAATAATGTTATTTAGAGTTTTTATTGTTGCTTTAGGAATTTCAATACCTGGAGGAGTAGTTGCAAATCTCCACCAAACATTTTTTAGTGTATTAATGTTAAGAAGTGTCCAAGGTTGACGACCTTCAAAATCAAATTCAAACGCCCGTAGGTCATATTGGTCTTCGCAGTCCCAATACGGTTTCTTTTTTTCAGGATCAGTTGTTATATATTTATCTTTGTCAAATAATGATAATTGATCGGGATGTTCTTTTGCTTGTTCTACGGGGTCAATATATATACAGTTATACTCCTCTTTATGTTCTCTTACTTTTTCAGCAAAATCAGCTAACATTTCACCTTTTATCTCATTTTCCAATTCATAGTAAGCCCAATCTATATCATCGTCATCATATTCTCTTAAAATTCTTCGAATAGATTCTCTTACTAATTCTTTTTCTTGAACTTTTATTTTTAAACTCTCTAAAAATTCTTCACCTTCTTGTATTGACATATATTCTGTCCATTCATCGCCGACCAAAAATTTCACTCTTTTAATTTGGAGACATGAGGGATTGAAAAGTGCATAATCTTCATATTGTCTATTTCCAATTGACCCAGTAGTTAACCATCCATTATATCCATTCTGAGTTAGTGTTGGAATAATTTCTCTGAAATCTTCTAGGCCATAAAATTCCTTAAGTTCTTGTGTAAGATCATATGGAAGTTCAGCTAGATTGTCACAATTTGCTTCTATTTCATATACAACATATAATAGCGAATCCTCGTCTCCCCAATTGGAATTCTCTGAGAATTCTTCTGCTATACTTTCTTCATCTGATACCCATACAGCATCCCAGTCACTATAATCTTCTCTTAGCTCACTAATCAAAGTAGCATCATCTTCAGTTAGATCAACACTGCTCCCATGATAAACTGTACCATTTAGTTCGATAGAATTTATTTCTTCAATTGGGTTTTCATCTTCGTACATTTGACTTTCAACTATTTTTTTTGTATATTTACTATAAATAGTTTATTTTTATGAAAACATAAATAATTAATAGTCTATATTATCTCTCTTAATATCTCTGTTTATTTTAGAACATAACGGTTGTAGATTTGTGTGGTGGTTTAATTTTATCAATTCCTCTTCTGTTTCTGCTGAAGATATTGGTATTATATGATCTATATCCCATCCATAATTAAATTCACCATTATAAAGGCCTTTATTTTCCCATGACATCCAATGCTCAAATTTAGATTCAAGATATAATTTTAGCTCTACAAATGAGCATCCTAAAATTTTCTGGGTTTTTGTGTTTTTTGAATATCCATTTTCTATAAAATATTTTCTTAACTTTGATCTTATTCCTTCTTGAAGTTTGAATAAGGGGTCATTCTTTCTTTTATCGTTTCTTCTTTTATTTCTTAGGCTATTTTCTTTTTTTCTGTTTTTTTGT
>Ga0114918_10002019_pt1 | contig 18227 bp, 12 predicted proteins | sample LantaG_FD_87015 | JGI IMG/M metagenome (GOLD analysis project Ga0114918, IMG submission 87015) | Deep subsurface microbial communities from Baltic Sea to uncover new lineages of life (NeLLi) - Landsort_02402 metaG | ecosystem: Environmental > Aquatic > Marine > Oceanic > Sediment | place... | reverse complement strand
TCTGCTCTCTCTCTCTCTCTCTCTCTCTCTCTCTCTCTCTCTCTCTCTCTCTCTCTCTCTCTCTCTCTCTCTCTCTCTCTCTCTCTCTCTCTCTCTCTCTCTCTGAAGCGACAGCAGCCTGTTTTTTCCCTCTCTCCCTGTGGGCACGTGCCTCGCCGCACGAGAGAGAGACAGAGAGAGAGATGGAGACCCCTAAGCCTGAAGACGCCGCCGTCGCGGCGGCAAACATCGCCGAGGAGGAAGTCGACTCGGAAGTCTTTGTCCCCTACGTGCCGACCATCCCGATTCGCGACGCCAAAAGGCACCCGGCTGACATAGCAGAGAGCGCTAGTCTCGCGTGAGTAGCGAGGGCGTGGAGACGCAATGGGAATCGAAAGAGAGAGAGAGAGAGAGAGAGAGAGAGAGAGAGGCGCGAATCTCTCTCTCGCCTCGAGAGACGAAACAAGTTTTTTTTCCCCCCTCCTTCACGCTGAGCATGCTTTGGTTGCTGACTTTCCTCAACACACAACCACACCCACGACCAAAAACCGCACAGCGCCATCCCTCTGCCTCGGGTCCGCTACCCGCTGGAGGACACCCTGGGCGAGGCCATCTCGTTGGGGAAGATATCGCACCTGCAGGCCGAGTGCGTCGCGCTCGCGGCGAGCAAGCACCTCACCCGCCTCCCCGGAGGGCGGCACGGCGGCGGCGCCCGCGCCGGATTCCTCTGCGGCGATGGGACCGGCGTGGGAAAGGGCCGCGAGATCGCGGCTCTGATCCTCGACCAGATGGCGCGAGGCAAGAGGCGCCACGTGTGGTGAGTCGAAGTCGAGTTCGTCTCGTACAAGGGAGAGTTCAGAAAAGAGGAAGGGAAAAAACGGTTGTCGCCTTTTTTTTCCCCTTCAAAAAGAAAGGTCTCGCTCGCTCTCCTCAAGACACTCGCTCCAACAACAACAACCCAAAAAACCGAACCCACAAAACAGGGTCACCACCTCCTCCGACCTAATGATCGACGCCCGCCGCGATCTGGACGCCATCGGGGCGCTCGGGGTCAGGGTGAGTTTTGGTTGGAAGGCGTCAAAATTGTTTTTCGTGTTTGTACGGCCGTCGCGCTTTTTCTTCTCCTCTCATCCTTTCTTCTCTCCTCTTCTTTCTCTGTCCCCGTCTTTCTCTCTCCCCTTCTCTCTCTCTCCAGCTCATCGGCGGGCCCCAGGAGCTTGATTATGTGACCAAGGCCACGGGACTGCCCGAAGAGTACCGCGAGGGGGTCCTGCTGACGACGTACACCACGCTGAGCCTGAAGAGGCCCCGTCGCGGCGGGCCCGGTGAGGATTTTTTGTTTTTCGAGGGGAATTTCGAAAAAGCTCGAAAAAGAGAAACTATCTCACACACCTTTCTCTCCCTCTCTCTCACCCTCTCAATTATTTCCCTTGAAAAACACAATCAAACAGGCGGCGCGGCGAGGAGGAGCACCTCCCCATCTGCCGCCGGCGGGACCGGCGCCGGCCCCTCGACCTCCGCTCCTCGCCGCGGCGTTCCCCCGCTGCTCAACGGCACTCGGCTGCAGCAGGTGATCGAGTGGTGCGGCGGGCCCGGGTTCGACGGCTGCCTGGTCTTCGACGAGGCGCACAAGTCGAAGAACCTGCACCCGGACGAGGCCGAGATCGACGGCGAAGGCGACGACGGAGGCGGCGCGAACCTCAACGACGACGACGCCGGCGCCGACGCCGACGAGCCCTCGAAAAGGAAGAAGAAGCCCAAGAGCACCAAGACGGCGCGCGTGATCAACCTGATCCAGGCAGAGATGCCCAACGCCCGCGTGATGTACTGCTCGGCCACCGGCATCTCCGAGGTGCGCAACGCAGGATATTTGCGCCGCCTGGGCCTCTGGGGCCCCGGGACCGCGTTCGCCAACTTCCCCGATTTCGTCTCTCGCGTCGCACCGCGCTCGGTGGGATTCCTCGAGCTCCTCTCGATGTCGATGAAGCAGGAGGGGGCGTTCGTGGCCCGCGGGCTCGGCTTTCGCGGGGCCGAGTTCGAGCGGCTGCTGTGCCCGGTGACCGAGGCCAGGGTCCGGCGCTGGAACGAGAGCTCGCGGCTCTGGGAGCGGCTCTGGGAGCTCGACGAGGGCGACGGGATGCTTCCGGGCGCGTTCAGGTCGATGTACTTTGGCGCCATGCTTCGCTTCTACCGCTCTTTGCTCGTGAGCGAGAAGCAGGAGGCCGTGGCGAGGGCCGCGATGCACGCGCGCGACGTCGAGGGGATGAGCGTCGTCATCGGCATCCAGAGCACAGGTTAGAGAGATAGTTTGTTTTTTTGAGAGCGAGAGGAGAGCGAGAAGAGAGGGCGCGAGAAAAACTAACGAGAAAACAAAACTCGCTCATTTTCTTCTTCTTCTCTTACTCTCTCTCTCTCTCTCGACCTGGAAATTTCCCATCCAACAGGCGAAGCTGCTGCTACTAAGCGTGGCTACACGATCGGCCAGGGAATGGTGCGTGCTTGTAGGGATTCGGAGTTTTTTTGTTTTTCTTTGGAGAAAAATGAAAAAAACTCACTTCCCACCCCCTCTCCTCGAACTCTTAATTCTCAAAAACGCTCACAAACAAATTCAGAACGAGTTCACCTCGACGTGCCGCGACACGATGCTCACCTTCATCTCTAGCGTGCAGGAGCAGGGCGGGGGCATGTTTTTGAACGGAGAGGGTGGAGACGACGACGGCGACGACGGCGGCGACGACAGCGACGACGGCGGCGGAAGCGCCGGCGGGAGCGACGACGAGAACTTCCGCTCTTGCTCTTCCGAGGGAGAGGCAGTCAAGCAGGAGAGGTTTCACACCGCTGCTGGTGACGGGAGCGTCATAGTCCTGTCCGACACCGACAATGACGACGGCGTCAAGGTCGAGGGCGGCGGCGGCGACGTCAAGATGGAGGCGTCGGCGGCGGCGGCAGAGGCAGCGGCGGCGGCAGAGGCGGCGGCGCGAATCGAGGTCAAGGCCGAGGCAGGCGCCGGTGTCAAGCCAGAACAGGCTTGGGACGCTGCTGCTGCGCCTGCTGCTGCCACTGCGCCTGCTGCAGCTGCTGGAGGAGGGAGGCGCTTGCCCTCTTCGATGATGCAGGCCCTCCCTGCTGCCGCCGCTGCCGCTGCCGCTGCCGCCGCTGCCGCTGCAGCTGCCGCCTCGACCGCCGCCGCTCCCACCAGCGACAACGAAAACGCTCCGCGCTCGCCCTCGCGCTCGCGCTCACGCTCTCCTCGCGGGCCCAACCCCGACTTCTTCGAGCGCGAATCCCCTTCCGTCGCGAGGCTGAAGCAGGACATCCTCGCCGCGGACCTCCCGGCCAACCCTCTCGACGAGCTCATCGAGCTGCTCGGCGGCTCGGACGAGGTCGCCGAGATGACCGGTGAGAGCTTTCGATTTTTTCCTCCTCTTTGCCTTCCCCCCCCCCCCTTGGGGTCGAGGTCCACAAAAAAAACTCACTGGATTTCTTCAAAAAAAACAACACAGGGAGGAGGGCGCGCGTCGTCCGTGCGCGCCCCGGCAGCGGCGTCAACACGCGCTTCGTCTTCGAGGCCCGCACGCCCGAGACCGCCACGAGCGGGCTCGCCTCGCGTGCCGCCGCCGTCGCCGCCGCCGCCGCTGCCGCAGCGGCCCTCGCGGGCTCACCTCGCCTCGCCCGCCGCGGCGCGGGGCCCGGCGCCGCCGCGGCGACGCAGCAGGAGACCGAGCGTGTCAACGTTTGCGAAGCCGCGCTGTTCAACTCGGGTCAGAAGCGCGTCGCGATCATCTCCGACGCCGCCAGCGTGGGGATTAGCCTCCACGACAGCTTGACGCAGCCCGCCAACGTGCGCCGCCGCAGGGTGAGTTGTTATTCTCTCGGTGTTCGGGATCATTTTTTTTCCTGAGTTTTTCGGCGCGACGACGACGAGCTTGAAGAAACAAAAGACTCACCCCCCTTTTTCCCCCTCCCCCAAAAAATTAAAATTCGCAGGCCCACTTCACCCTCGAGCTCGCCTGGTCCGCCGAGAAGGCCATCCAGCAGCTCGGGCGCACGCACCGCTCGAACGAGGCCACCGCGCCGCGCTACTCGCTCGCGCTGACGTCCCTGGGGGGCGAGTCCCGGTTCGCGTCGGCGGTCGGGAAGCGCCTGCAGTCGATGGGCGCGCTCACCCGCGGCGACCGGAGGGCCGCGACGGGCGGCGACGGAGGCGGAGCCGGCTCAGCCTCCGCCGCGGCCCCCGCCGCCGACGGGCCGTCGATGCTCGAGTCGATCGGCGGCGGCGGCGACGCCGGCCTTGGCGACGCCGCGCTCGTCGACTCCGTCTACGGCCTCAACGCCCTCCGCGCGATGAGCGACGCGGCCCGCCTGGCCTTCAACACGTCGGCGAGGGCGATGGCCGAGGCCGCGGCCGACGCGACGGGGAAGCGCGCCGCGGAGGCCGTCGAGGCGCTGCTGCCGCCGACGGTCGAGCTCCGCGCGGTCGCCGCGGGCGTCGCGACGGCGCTCGAGCACCTGCCGGCGTCGCTGCGCGACTCGGACCGCTGCATCGGCCTGCTACTCGAGGCCGCGGGGGAGCCCGGCGGCGGGAGGAGCCCGGCCAGCAGCGGCGAGGTGCGCATCTTGGCGGCCAGGCGCCTGCTCGAGGTGACGGCGGAGGCCCTGCATTCCATGGACCTGGGGGAGATCGGGTCCGACGCGTCGATGCCCGGCTTCGCGCCGAGGCAGCCGCAGCCGGGCGTCTCGAAGACGAAGGCCGCGGCTGCGAACGGCGTGAAGAAGTTCCTCAACCGGCTGCTGGCCAAGACGATCGAGGTGCAGGTCGTCGTGTTCGCGTTCTTCATGGCCTGCTTGGAGGCCAAGATCGCGATGGCCAAGGTGAGAGAGAGCGAGAGGGGGGAGCGGAGTTTTGAGTTGCAACGTGCGCGGTCGGATTCGATGTCTTTTTTTTCACACCCTCTTTCCTCTTTCTTTTTCGCTCACCTTGCACCTTCCGTCTCCACTCTCTCTTCCAACCTCAAAACCAAAAAACAACAGCGCGCCGGGACGTTCGACCCCGGCGTCTCGAAGCTCGTGGGCACCCTCGTCCCCGAGTCGGAGTCGTCGTTCGGCGCCGTTGTTGCCGGCCGCGCCGCCGAGACGACCGACGCCGCCGCGGCCAATGCCGCCGCGGCTGCCGCGCCCGACGAGCTCTTCCGCCTGCTATGGCGCGAGCGCCAGCCCCCGCACCGCGAGCTCCGTTTCGTCGAGCTCAGGATCGATCGCGGCGTCTCCTTCGAGGCCGCGATGGCGAGGCTCCGCGCGCAGCTGCCCAAGCCGCACCCGCGCGCCAGGACCGGCTTCTTCGTCTCGAGGAACCGCATCATCGGGCCGCACTTCGCGGTGCTGCTGGCTCTGGTCCGCGGGTACAGCGCGCCCGTGGGCGCCGCCGCGGCGGCAGCTGAAGCCGCGGACGCCGCCGTTGCCGCCTCTGAGAACGAGGAGGAGGAGGAGGAGGAGGAGGAAGACGAGGAAGAAGCCGCCGCCGCCGCTCCAGATGCTGTCGCCGCTCCAGCCGCTCCTGCCGGGCTGCAAGTCGTCGGCGCAGGCGCCAACAACTTCTACTCCGCGGACCAGCAGCACCAGCACCGCCTCCAGCGCCAACAGGCGGTAGCAGGTACCGGCGGCGGGACCGCGACGCCCGCCGCCTCCCTCCGCCCCCCGCCCTCCAAGTACCTCGTCGTCCGCCCCAACACGGGCGTGTCGGCGCCGGCGTTCGACCTGCCCCTCGAGGACCTGCTGCGCATCTACGAGCCCGTGCCTCCCCAGGTCGCGGAGCACTACTGGAGGCAGGCGTACGAGAGGACGGAGCGCGGGTGTGCGCACGGGCCGGGAGGGTGCAAGGTGCCCAACTGCACCAACGGGACCAGGTGAGCAGTTTTTTTTTGTTCGAGAGAGAGAGAGAGAGGGAAGAGAGAGAAGAAGAAAAAAAAAGAAAAAAAAAGAAGCGGCTCACATCGACGACTTTTTCTTTTCCCTTCCCCCAAAACTCAACGAAACGCAACAGGATGAGAAACGTGTGCGTGCTCTCCGGGGCCGTCGTCAGGCTCTGGCGCGTCATCTCCGGGGTCGTGGGGGACGAGGGAGGCGGGCCCGATGCGCTGAGGACCGTGCGCGCGACGGTGCCTGCCGCCGAGGGCGGCAGCGGCGGCGGCGGCGACGCCGCTTCCTCCGCTCTCGCCTCTTCTTCTGCCGCTTCTTCGCGCACCATCGTCGGCGTCCGCTTCCCGGCCGAAATCATCCCGCGGCTGAGGCTGGCGCTCGAGCGCCCCGACCGCGGAGAGATGGGCAGCGACGACGGCGGCAGAGGAGCAGGAGGAGCAGGAGGAGTTCTCGACGGCCCCTACGACGACGAGGAAGATGATGACTACTGCGACGACGACGACGACGAGGATGACGAGGACGACGATGCCGACGACGACGGTCCTCCTCGTCACCGCCGCCGCCGCCGCGGAAACGGCGCTGCTGCTGCCGCTGCGGCAGCTCGCCGCCCGAGCGTCGCCGGCGGCGCCCCGCCCCCGCCGCCCGAGCAGCCGGCGCCTGTCAACCGCGCGCGCCTGACGAAGCTGACGCAGCCGCCGCGCACGATCGCAGGGATGTTCGCCGCGGCCGCGGGTGGAGGAGGAGGAGGCAAAGGAGGCAAAGGCCGCGGCGGCGGCGGCGGCGGCGGCGGAGCAAAGGGCTTCACTGTCAGCGGTTCCGGCTTCAGCGTCAGCGGCGCCGGCTTTGGCTTTGGCGGCGGCGGAGCCCCCCCCTCCGCGGTTGAGCTGCGCAAGCGCAAGCGCGAGGAGGAGGCGATCGAAGCCGTCATGACGGTCACGATGTGTTCCTACGCCATCGCACATCAGGCTGTGAGGCTCGCCGGCGGGGACACGGGAAGGGCGGCGGTGATGGTCCTCGAGAAAGAGGTCGGGCCGCAGCAGTGAGGAAGTGGAGGCCTGTTTTTTTTTGTTTCCTTTTGTTTTTCTTCTTCTTCTTCCGCAGCAGCAGCAGCAGCTTTTTCGCTCTTTAACTTGCCCTCCCTGAACTTGTCTGACACACCAGAACTCAAAGAAACGCAAAGAAACGCATTTTCTAGTCCTCAGATTCACACGCTTTTGCAATGAAAAAACGAGAAATTTGATGATAGAGAGGAGAAAAAGAGGAAAGAGAGAGGGAAAAAAAAAATCTCTCTCTTTTTCACCACCTGCATAAACGATGAAGTAGACCCAAAAATCCCAAAACTGACGCAAAGAATGAGGTGGGGCGTGCCGGAAGTAAGGGAAGTGGGAGAGCGGTTGAGTTCAACGTTTGATGCCCACATCAAAGACGTTGTCCCCTCTCCTTTTCTCTCTCTCTCGGTCGCGCCCTCTCTCTCGGTCCCGTAGCTCAGCTGGTTAGAGCGTGGTACTAATAATGCCAAGGCCGGCGGTTCGATCCCGTCCGGGACCACCTTTTTTTTCTTTTGTCCTGGGGGGGTGGCGGGCGCGGCGGCGGCGGTGGTCGGGGAGGTTTGAAAGAAGTAAAGAGGGAGGCGAACGAGAGTCGAGGCAACGGGTCGCTTTTGTCACTTTTTTTTTTGGTCCCGCTCGACTGGGTCGTCCACGATCAGTCCAATCGGCATCGGCTCTCCGGGAGGTCGCGGGGCCTCTTCTACGCATTCCCACCTCCCGCGGCGAGCCCATTTTTGCGCCGCGAGCGCACGAGGGCAAAAGCCAAGATGCTCCGAGCTCGAATACCGCCCGGCGGAGGCGCCAATGGGTGGCGTCGATTCCTCGCTTCCATCGGCGGCGGCGGTGGCGGCGACGCCGGCAGCAGCGGCCTCAGCGGCAACCTCCCAAGCGACCTCGCCCGCCGCCGCGCCCTGGCCCTCTCCCTGTGGCGCGACTACCTCTGCCTGCTGGAGCGACTCAGCCCGGAGGACGCCTCGAAGCGCAAAGTTTCAGCAGCGGCGGAGATCCGGGGCTGGAACGAGGAGGAGAAAGGAGAGAGAGGAGAAGAGCGGCAGCAAAAGGAGGAGGACGAGGAGAAGAAGCCTCTCGCCCCGGACCCGGACGCCGGGGTCAAGAGGCTGATGGCCGCCGTCTCCTTCCTGCGCGCGACGACCCCGAGGGGCGCAGGTGACAGGAAGAGGCTGTCCGGCGGCGGCGGCGGCGGCGGCGTCTTCGTCGTCCGTAAGGGCGAGCTCGTGCGCGTCGAGGGAGCAGGAGGAGGAGGGGCAGGAGGGGCAGAAGAGGAAGGGCCGAGCTCCTCCTCGACGAGGTTGACGCAGGCTGGCAAGCTCAGCCCAGACGAGGCCTTCCGGAAGCACCGCGATCTGATGCGGCGGCAGTTTTACGGGCGCGAGCCTCCGAGGGGGGCGCAGGGGAGGTTTTGATGACGGGACGAGTGTAAGAACAGTCAGCTTGTAGAGTAGCTTGCGAAGAGAAGAAGAACAAGAAAGGACCAATGAGAAACAAAAAAAAGATGAGACTCTCTTGTTTATCGCTGCTTGTAAAGTTTTTCCCCACGCGAAGTTACAACAACCGCTCACTCAGCAACAAAAAGAAAGAGTCTGCTACGAGAGGGTCTTCCGCTGCTCCTCCAGCGCTCACTCATCTCTCCGTCTTTCTCTCTCTCTGTCCTCTCTTTCGTCGCCGGCCTCTTCGCTCCTCTTCTTCCTCCCTCTCCTTTTTCCTCCCCACTCTCATCAGCACCCCCCCTACGGCTGCAGCTCGTCCTCCAGCTGGTCGTAGGTGAACGTAAAGTCCTGCTTCAGCCTGTAGCACCACCCGGCCGAGGCGTCGTCGTGGACGACGTTGTAGTCGAAGTAGACGAAGGTGCCCCGCTCGAACTCAGCGCCGGCGGCCCTGGGCTCCTCGTGCCTCTGGAACCAGGCGCCGTGCGCCTTGTGGTACCGCCATGACTGACGCTTGAGCTCCCTGGCGGCCAGGTACTGCTGGTGGGTCCCGGGCTGGTGGTAGAACGCGAAAAAGAGCGCCTCGGTGTCGAGGCGCTCGAAGAGGGCCGGGTTGTCGAGGACCGGGAGCCGCGTCGCCGGATACGAGGCCGGGACGACGATGGGCCCGCCTGAAGAGGCAGCTCCGCCGTCGCCGCTGGCGGAGGGGGACGTCGGCGACGAGGCGGGGCCGTCTGCAGATCCTGCCTTCCCGCCGTCGCCGTTGAGCGCCCTCCTCCGCGGCGGGATCCGCGACCACGACGAGTCGGCCGGCGTCGGGATCGAGCGCGGCGCGCAGGCCGTGAGCAGCGACTGGAGCACCGCGGGGGGCGCGGAGGGGACGATCGGGGACGGAGTCGACGAGGTCGGAGGGGGCTGCTGCTGCTGCTGCTGCTGCTGCTGCTGTGGGGCTGCAGTGGCGGCGGAGGAGGAAGACGACGAAGTCGGCTTTGGTGTTGCCGCCGCCGCCGGCGTTGCCGCCGCCGGCGCCGAAGCGGGAGCCGCTCCCGTCAAAGGTCCGTTTGCAGTGGCGCCGACCGCGGCCCTCGCTCCTCCGCCCCCGGCAGAGCTCGCGCGGGGGGTGCCGCTGGCGCTCCCAGGGCCTCCTACCGCCCCTCCCTCCTCCCTTCCCTTGCGGGCAGAGGCCGCGGCGGCGGCCGCCGCCGTCGCTGCGGCGATCCCGGCCCAAGGCGCCGCCGTCCTCGGCGGCGGCGGCGGCGCGGCAGCAGCAGAAGCAGCGGGGGCAGCAGCAGAAGCAGTCCCGGCCGCCAGAGGGCCCGGGGCGTCGAGCCCGCCTTTCCTCGAGATCGCAGGAGAAGAAGGCAGCTCGGTGCCAGAGGTTGAGGGCCTTCGGACCACGGTCGTCTTTGAGGAAGCGTCGTCGTCGTCGTCCTTGGTCACGCCGCGGATGACGCCCGAGGCCGCGAGCTGCTGCTTGGCCGCGGCGGCCACGGCGGCGGCCTTGGACGCAGCTGCAGCAGACGCGGAAGCAGCCGACGACGAAGCGCCGCCGCCAACGCTGCCTCCGCCCGCGGCGGAGCCGGAGGATCCCGCGGTGGCCAGCGACGAGGAGGACGCGCCGCCGCCCTTGTCGTCGCCCTTGTGTGCCTTGAGCGCGACGGCAGAGGGCACCAGCGGCAGCGCCGCCTCCACGGCGTCGAGCCTCTCCAGCAGCCCCTCGTACAGGTCGTCGGGCTCCGAGAACTCGTCCGGGGTCATCGTCGCCGAGGCCCGGTCCGCGGCCTCCTCGCTGCCGCCCTGGTTGCGTGCGAGGTAGTCGTCGACGAGCTCGCGGACGCCCTCGACGTCCTCGACCTCGATGGCCTCGTTGTCGAGCAGCCGCAGCAGCTGCTCGAGCCTCGCGACGTGCGCCCTGTGCCTGTCCGCGGAGGCCTCCAGGTGAGTCACCCGCGGCGGGATCGCCTTCGCTTTCCCCCGCCTGCCGCCGCCCCCGCCGCCGCCTCCCTTCGAGTCCCCGCCGCCGCCGACGCCGCTCCCGCCGCCGAGGCTCTCGACCTCGGCCTCGAACGCCTCGCACTCCTCCTCGAGCGTGCTGACAGTCGCCGTGATCCAGTCCCGCGCGTCGTTGCGCCTCGCCTGGGCCGGGTCCACCTTGGTCGCCTGCAGGCTCAGGCCCTCCTTCGAAAAGGTCTTGGTCTTGGACTCGCGCTCGCAGACCTTGAAGCGCTCCATCTGCCGCTCGACGGCCTTGCGCGCCGCTAGCAGGTCGGTCTTGTCCTTGACCTCGCTGCCCGAGATCCAGTTCTTGATCTGGTCGCGGCACTTTTGGAGCTTTTTGAGCTCCTTCTTGAGGTCGGCCTCGTTCTTCTCCTTGAGCGCGGCTTGGTCCAGGTCGTAGACCTGGAGAGAGAGAGGACGGGGGTTGGCGGGGGAGTGAGTTAAGAGAGAGGAGAGAGGAAAACGAGGCGAGAAAAGAGAACGGCGGCGGGGACGAAGCGGGCGAGATCGCCAACTTTTCTTTTTTCTTCGTCAGGATCCCGCGCCTTTCAGCTCCTGCTTAGGCTTCTACTGCCCAAACTTCCGACGGTCGCCGATAAGAAACGGTCTTCTGTCTCGTAATTGCGGGAGGAAAGAGCGAGCCGAGTTTCGGAACGGAGCCAACGCGCGTGCGAAAAAAAGCAAGACGACGACGCCCGCTCTCGCTTTCCTTCGAAGCCAATGGAGAACCTCGCCGGTCCCTCTCTCCCTCTCCCTCGTCTCATCAAGACGCCCTGTCGCGCGCCACCACAAGCTCAAGGGCCCACCTTGTCCCATATCTGGTCGAACTCATCGCATCCCTCGTTGATGCGCTTGATCGTGCGCTCGATCTCCTGCTGGAGCTTGCGGGACGCGGCCATGGCGATACGGCGACGTCGCTCAAAGGAGACAGACGCCGGGAGTTCTTCCCTCTCGTTTCCGTTCCCCCTCTCTCTGTCTGCCTTTGAGTGAACTAAGCACGGGAGAGAGGCCTCCTCGTCGCGAGAACGTCCGGTCTAGAGGGAGGAGGAGAGGGCTCCTATCTACAGAGAGGGGGAAGAGAGGGGGAAAAACAAGAAGAATCGGAAAAAAAATGAAACGAATCGAAGCCTTTGAGAGACTCAGAGACGACGGGAAAAAAAAAACGGAACGCCTGTCTCTTCCTAGAGCACGCTTTCTCTTGTCCCTCCCTTTCTCTCGAACGACATGCACGACCCGAGCGCGGGCTCAATACCGCCGCTCCCCCTACCTCCTCGTGTGCAGCAGCAGCAGCAGCATGCCTGGGGCGCAGGAGGCGGAGATAGAGAAGAGATGAATGTTGACGACGCGACAACGGCGACGATGCACGCAGGCGCCTCGGGCCGCGCCTCTTCTCACGAGAAGGCTGCGCCTCTAAACTTTCAGCAGCAGCAGCAGCAGCATCAATCAGCAGGTGAGAAAGACGCGGCTTCCATGGCGCAATGTGGCGCATAATCGGCCTACAAGAGGGCCGTTTTGTCGATGACGAAAGGCGTCTTTTCAATGGCGCGTCGCTCTTGGTCATTTTTTTCTTTTCAAAGCTCTCTTCTTCGCCCTCTTCCACTCCCGCATTGCGCGGAATTGCAGCACTGAGGCCTGAAAGACGAGCAACTCTTTTGAACGAGAGAAAGGAAAGTACGAAAAGCGCACGTACAAGCCACGAAAACGCGCTTCCAAAAGAGAGGGTTTCGAAAAACGTTTCGGCTGTCGTTTTCTTCTTCTTCCTCAACGACCTCGACCTTCTTCTTCTTCCCTCTGTTCTCCACCATCACCACCACCACCAACAACAACAACAACAACAACAGCGCCTCCTCCTCCTCCTCCTCTCCCCTTTCCGCCTTCGTTCGCCCCCTCGTCCCTGCCCCGCTCCGGGCTCGACTCCGGGGATGTCGTCTGCCTCTCCGACGCGGGCTCCCCCTTCGCTGCCGTGCCTCTGAACGGCGCCTCTGAACGAAGCGGCGGCGGCTTCCGGCGGCGACAACGCGGCGCTTCAAACCACAACAACAGCGCCTCGGCCGTCGTCGACAGGCTCCTGCAGGTCGACGGAGAAGACCCCTCCTCCTCCTCAAACGGCAACTCCTCTGCCGACGAGGACGCAGGGCCGGGGGTGCACTTTGTCCTCGAGAAAGTCGTCGGGGAGGGCGCGAGAAACGAAAGCAGGTGTTCGTCCTCCTCTTCCTCTTCCTCCTCTCATGCTCCTTTGCACGCCTCCTCGCTCTTGGAGGTCGTGCGCCAGGGCGACTTCTATGGCTTCCGCTCCTCCGTGGCCTCGGGAAGGTTCCTGCAGGCGAGGAGGAAGGGCGTCGTCCGCAGCAGCGGCGGCGGCGGCGGCGCCGAGCAGTGGCACGGAGGGCGGGACCCCCCGACCTCGTCCTCCCCGTCCTCGTCCCCCCCCTCCTCCTCCTCCTCCTTTCACGGCCGCCTCGCCTTCTTCAACCCCCACTTTGGCATCACCGAGCAGTGGGAGCTCGTCGCCGGGATGCCCAGGGGGCCCTGGACGGCCGCGAGGCTCGGGTTCAGGAACCGGAGGTTCCCGCAGGTCGCCTTTTCGGCCGACGTCGAGAGGGTCGGGACCGCCACCGAGGGCCCGAGTGCCGCCCCTTTCGCTTCCGCTTCCGCTTCCGGTTCCGGTTCCGCCGCCGCAGAAGCAGCGGCGGCAGCTCCGCACAGGCCACCTCCTGCTGCTGCTGTTGCCGCTTCTACCGCTCCTTCCGCCGCCGCCGCGACCTCCCAGCAGCAGCCGCGACACCACTTCCCGGCGTCCTCCTCGCTCCACAGCGGCGGCGGCAACCCGCGCTTTGCCGCCAAGATCGTCGCGCAGGAGTGGTCGAGCTTCCTCGGCCGCGAGCGCGCCGCGCGCGCCCAGCTCGACGCGCGCGCCGGCGAGCTCCTCGCCGAGTCCGCCGCCCTGAAGAGCTGGACGATCGGGCAGATGGGCGCGCTGCGGGCCGAGCTCGCGGAGGAGCTGTGCGCGCTGGCCGACGAGCTCGCCGAGGCCGAGAGGCAGGCAGACGCCGCCGAGGCCAGGGGCACCGCCGCCGCGGGCGCGCTCGCGGCCGCGAGGGCGGCCGCGGCCGAGCGCCACGCCGCCGCCGCCGCCGCGGCCCGCGCGAGGCGCGTCGTCGCCGTCCTCAGGGCCAGGGTCGCCCGGCGCAGGGCGCTCGATCGCGCCGCGGACGTCCTCGCCGCGAGGGCCGCGAGGGCCGGGGCCTCGTCGGTCCTGGGGGCCTGGCGCGCGGCGACGACGGCGTCGGCGGCGCTGCGCGCCGCCGGGTGCCGCGGCGTCGTCCGGAGGGCCGAGAGGCTCGCCAGGCTCGCCTTCGCCGAGTGGAGGGAGCGGACCGAGGCCGCGGCCGCCCGGAGGAGGGCGGCGTTCGACCACGGGGCCTCGAGGGAGCGGCTGCTGCTCTCGCGGACGCTCGCGAGCTGGAGGCGCCAGGCGGCGCTCTCCGCGGCGGCGGCCTCGCACGCCGTCGTCCAGAAGGCGCACGCGGCGGCGCTGGCCCGGCGGGCGCTCTCGACCTGGAAGGCCAACGCCATCTCCGGCGCCCGACAGCGCTCCCGCTTCGTGGTCTTTGTCGACGCCGCGGCGGACCGGCGCGCCCTGGCGGCCCTGCGCGCCTGGAGGGCTGAGGCGGGCTGGCGGGCGCGCTCCAGGAGGATCGTCGAGGGCAAGGGGGTCGTCCGCGCCCGCGCGACGGCGAGGGAGGTCGTCGGGGCCTGGTCCGCGCTGGCCCGCGCCGCCGCGGCCTCCAGGCAGGCCGCCGCCGAGGCGCTGAAGGCCTCGGCGCGCAAGACGCAGCGCGGCGTCCTGCGCGCCTGGGCGCGCGCGGCCTCGGACGCCGCCGCGGCGCGCGACGCCGAGGCGACGCTCCGCGCCGCAAGGGCCGAGAAGCTCGCGCGCTGGGCCGTCGGCCGCTGGCGCGCCCGCATCGCCGCGAGGAAGGAGGCGTCCGCGAGGCTGCGGAGGGCCTTTGCCCTGGACGGGCACCGCCACCTCGGCGCCTGGAGGGAGCTGACGGCGGTGCGGAGGCAGGCGCGGCTCGTCGCGGCCGACGCCGCGCGGGTCAGGGCGCTCAAGGCGGCGCGGGCGTGCCTCCAGGGGTGGGCCAGGGAGGGCGCGCGGCGCAGGGAGGCCCGCAGGAAGCTCTCCGAGTCGGTCCGCGGGAGGCTGCTGCGGGACGGGGCCGGCGCGACGCTGCCCCCGCCGCCGACGGGCGACGACGGGCGCGACTGGGGCCGGGCCAGAGGCGCCGCGGTGCTGCTCGCGTGGCGCCGCGCGGCCGCCGACGCCCGCGTCTCGCGCGCCGCGGCCTCCTCCGCGGCGGGGTCGACGCTCCTGCGCCGCACCCTCCGCGGGTGGAAGCGCTCCGTCGACGACTCCGCGGACTTCAGGGCCCGCGCGGCCGACCTGGCGAGGCTGCGCATCGCCAACGCGCAGAGGGCGGCGCTCAGGGGGTGGGGCAGGGCCGCGGCCGGGGCCGCGGGGGCCCGCCGGCGTGTCGCGAGGTGCGTCGCGGCGCAGCGGGCCGCGCGCGACGCGCTCGCCTCGAGGTACTGGGACGCGCTCGACTCGGACGTGGCGGGACTGATCGAGACGCTGTACTCGAGCATGCGGGTCGGCGAGGAGGAGGGCGCCGGAGGAGGAGGACGGGGAGCACGAGGAGACGAGAACGCAAAGCCGCCGGCGGAGGGGGGGCAGGAAGAGAGCTGGCTCTCTCGCGCGGCGGCCAACGCTGCCGCGGCCGCCGACGCCGCCGCCGACGCCGCCGCCGCGGCGGCGACGACGACGCCGAAAAACGCAACCGCCTCTTCCTCGCCGCAGCACGTCGTCGCCGCGACGCTGGCCAGGCTCGCGAGCCACAGGGCCGCGGCCGTGATGGCGAGCGTCTCCGGGGGGGGGCCCTCTCCGAAGCCGTCGGTCGGCTACGGCTCCCGGGCCACGAGAGCCGCCGCCGCAGCTCCGTCGCCAGCCCCGCCGCCTCGGAGGAGGATGACCATGGACGCGACGCCGCCTCCGCCCGCCGCCTCGGCGCTCTGGGCCGCCTTTGGCGTCGACCACGGGCCGCACGAAGAGGCTTCGTCTCCCGCGGCAGCAGCTCCAGCGGCTCCAGAGGCAGCGGCTCCTTCCCCTCAGATCGTGCCCCCCTCGACAGAGTGGGGTGACGTCGAGGGGCTGCTGCTGGGGTCGAGGGGTCGGAGCAGCTCGTCGGTGGCGGCGGAGCACGCCGCGGCGAGGGCGGTGGAGCTCGACGCCGTCGCGGCTGCTCCTGCTCCCGCGCCTCCTTCTTCGCGGATCCCCAAGCCCCCCTCTCAGCCTGCGGGCCGCTCCCCTCTGACGGCCCTGGCGATGCGGAACGCGGCCTTTGCCGCCTCGGCTGCCGCAGCCGTTGCCGCCCCTTGCGCGGCGAGCAGCAAGCAGCAGCAGCAGCAGCGGCGGCGAGGCGACATCGGCGGCACCGACCCGTCGCCGGCGAGAGCCGCCGCTCTGGCCAACGCCGGGCGCGTGCTCACTGCCGCGGCCAAGCTCTCTTCCTCTTCTTCGAATCCCACGTTTTCCAACGCGGCGTTTGAAACGTTTCGATAAAGGGGAGGGAGAGAAAGAGATTGACGAATGACTTTGTAAAAAAACGATCATCGATTTCGTTAAATATTTTCAAGTTTTTTTTACTTCCTCTTCTTCTTCTTGCCGGCCTTTGAGCTCCTTTGCCGAGGCGGATCGCCTCCTCCTCCTCCTGCTCCTCCTCCTCCTCCGGCGGGAGCCATCTCCCTCAGGATCCCAACCTCGTCCCTCGCCTCCTCTTCCCGCCCCGCCGCCCGCAGCGCCGCGACCAGCGCCCGCCGCGCCGCAACTGACAAGGCGTCGATCTCCAGGGCGGAGCGGAAGGCCTCGATCGCCTCCTCGACCCGCGTCGTCGCGGAGGAGGAGGTCGCGACGAGCGCGTTGCCGAGCCCTTCGAAGGCCTCAGCGCAGGGCGGGTCCGCCAGAGACGCGGCGCGCCCGAAGGCCTCGAGCGCTGCGCCGTGGCGCTCGCTCGCCGCGGCCTTCCTCCCGGCGTCGAGGTCGGCCGCCGCCGCGCGCCAGCGAGCCGCCGCGGAGGCGGCAGCCCCCGCAGCCGCTCCTCCTCCCCCTCCTCTCGCCGATACGGACGCGGCGCGAGAGGCGGCCCTCAGGAGGTCGCCCGCAGCTGCGGAGGCGCGGGCGGAGGCCAGCACGAGATCCGGCGGGGGGTCCGCAGAAGTCAAAGTTTCGCTTCTGCCGTCGCCGTCCCTGTCCCTCTCCTTCTCTCTCCTCTTCTCGTACCTCCGGAGCGCCCTCTCGAGCCTCCTGGCAGCCGCCGAGGCGTCGCCCGCGACGGCCTCTGCGCCGGCAAGGGCCACGGCCTCGAGGTCGTCCGCGGTGAGTTTGTAAGAAGAGGAAGGAGGGGAGGGAGCTGCTTCCCGTCTGAGAGAGGCAGCCGCGGGTTCGTCTTCTTCTTCTTCTTCTTCTTCTTCTTCTCCTTCTTTCGCTTGCTCCTCTGGTCGCTCAGGGGGGACCGCTTCTTCTTCCTCGTCTGCTCCTCCTTCGTCTTCCCTCACTTCTCCCTCTTCCCTCTCTTCTTCTTCCTCCTTCTCCCCATCATCATCATCTTCTTCTCCACCTCCTTCGCTCTCCTCCTCTCCTTCTCCGTCGAGCCTCCGCAGCTCCCTCGCCAGGACCGAAAACTTCTCCCTCAGCCCGGGCCGCTCCCTCGAGATCCACGCCAGGCTCTCCGCCGCCACCCGCCGCCTCTCCGCGTCCGTCGCCTTGACCGACCCCGTCGTCAGCTCCTCCTCGCACAGGAAGGACAGGAAGCCCTTCAGGATGGTCGACACGGACCAGCCCGGCGACCACAGCTCCGGGTGGAACTCCGACATCGAGCAGCAGATCGAGACGCCGGTCGCGAAGCGGCCAGAGGGCGTGACCATGGAGAGCGCCGGGGCCTTGTAGGGGTAGTCGGACGGGAAGCGGACCTTGCCGACGTACCAGCCGCCGGCGTAGGGGGTGTCGGGCGGGCCCTGCATGAGGAAGAGCCAGGCTGGATGTTTTTTTTTTTTTTGTGTGTGGGGGGGTCACAGCGCATCAGAGAGGTGGGGACAAAGAAGAAAAAGACGAGAGAGGAAAAAAAACTCTCTCTCTCTCTCTTTCTTTCTTTCTCTCTTTTTCAAACAAAGGAGAACACCACCAACTCACTGGTGATATCATTGTCGTCGACGTAGATCTCCGGGATGAATGGCGGAGGGGACTCCATAAACGCCTTCATTTCCTTCTTAAGTCTAAAAAAAGGGTTTTGAGTGTTTGTTGTTGTTGTTTGGGTCGAAGAAAAAGGTATGAGAGGCAAGGGGGGAAAAAACACGACGCCATCATCGCATCCGTTTCCGCGTCGTGGCACGCGCTTCTCTAGGCGTCTTCTCCCCATTCCACCGCATCTACGACGTACTTTATGACGCATACTTTCGACGGCGCCATTAAAAGAGGCTTCTGTCAACGCAGGGCGCGAGAAAACACAAGGGAAGAAAAATCTCTGCCGACAAAGGAGATCGACGGCGAGACAGAGAAAGTGGGAGAGGAGAGAGACTGCGAAAACTGGGAAACGAAGAAACTGAATTTTCATTCACACGACCCCCACAACCCCCTCTCTCTGTCCCTCTCCCCCCCTCTCTCTTTCTCTCTCTCTCTCTCTCTCTCTCTCTCTCTCTCTCTCCCTCCCCTTTTCCCTCCTCCTCTCCCCCCTCTTCCCCTTTCTTCTTCTTTTCCTCCTCTCCCCCCTCTCTCCCCTCCCCC
>Ga0114918_10002018_pt1 | contig 18238 bp, 38 predicted proteins | sample LantaG_FD_87015 | JGI IMG/M metagenome (GOLD analysis project Ga0114918, IMG submission 87015) | Deep subsurface microbial communities from Baltic Sea to uncover new lineages of life (NeLLi) - Landsort_02402 metaG | ecosystem: Environmental > Aquatic > Marine > Oceanic > Sediment | place... | reverse complement strand
TCTCTTTTAAGAAAACTTTTTCTTATCGGAGTGTATTCAATTTCTTTGATTTTTGTTCTGCCATCATAGTGTCGTTCTATGAGACCACAAGTGAAATCAACGAGCATATCGCCAACAAACATAACAGTAACGTGATGTCTTGCTAAAATTGATTTTAATTCTCCAACAATAGAATCTGGATTCACATTTAAGTTATCCATTATCATATCCGATAATCCTTCGTAACCAATAAACAAGTAGGGGTATTTAAAGTTATCCTTCAACTCTTTCAATTGCTTATCTAAAGTGCCATCAAACATAGATGATGCAAAGTCTTCGTGTTTGAACTCGATTCCAATAAGCATATCTTCTGTGTGATAATCGCTAACTTTAAAATTATCTGTTATAATACCGTCAATGAATTTAGTTTTGCCACTCTTGATATAGACGTCGAATTTCTTTATTCTATCTATATTTGGATTGCGTGTTCTTTCTCGATTATCAATACACAACTTTATGGTTTCACCCCTAAAATTAAATACCAAGAAGCAACACAAAACATTGCAATTGTGATTATATACCAAGGGATATGATACATTGTTTTCTCTCCGTTTTCTAATGTTACATTTCGTTCCTTCTCTTCTTTTCCTGCTTCATAAAAACCCAAAGTAATCAAGAATAATGCACCCGAAATAATAACCATTAGTATATTACTCATCCTTTATCAACTTATCTAAATCTATTCCTCTTCTTTTTAATTCATTACCAATTAAGTCTCTTGCGACTTTGCATTGGTAATTATTTGTTTCAATGTAATCCTTATTTGCATTTTTATATCCTTTAATAAGTTTGTCGTCTGGTTTATCTTGGAGGTCTGTATTCAATTGCATAAGTTTTGTTTTTGCTTTATCTATCGACTTCATTTTTATTTCTCCTTATTATTTTTATTAACTCTTCTATTAAAATAAATGGCAATAACCAAGTTACTGTAAAAAGTATTGATATGAATGTTTTAATGTCTATTTTCATTTGTTACCTCATTTGTATTATCTTTCATTTTTTTCCAATTTGAAACGTAATGTGATTTACAGTAACCTTTTGTTGTTGCTTGCCTTTTACAATTTAAAACTTTGCATTTCTTTCCTTTATTGATTTCATTTACTCTTCTTGGTCTTCTCATCTGCCATTCCTCAATGTGCAATCTTTGCAAAATTCACCATATGTTTTTCTTAAGAAAGTGCATTTTGGATACCGTGCATTAATTGTGCGAACTTGCATTGATGTTTTTGCATAATTATATCTTGTCCAATTTTGATTTTTAATGAAAGCACATATTGCTAAATCAGTGTAACCTAAAAATTTAAGAAATGATACCAACTCTATCCTTTCATAATGTGTTGGATGTGAATGCGTAACTATATCTTGTAAGCAAGGCACTCCAATGGCAGATATTGTTGGAACGTTTGAACCTGTCCTTTCCATTTTTATTCTTTCAATCTTGCCATCTTCTCTATGCAACAACTTAAAATCTTTAAAAGAATCTGCGATTGATTGCAATGTAATATCTGACTTTGCTGGTTTGGGTACGATTCCTGGTTCCATTGCAATTTTACATATCTTCTTTAAACCACTATCAAATTCTGCGTCAGTTAAGTTTCGGCAATAAAATCCAGACTCTTCATATGCTCCAGTTTCTTCATTGCCACGAATATATTTTGATGTTGGAAATCTTGTTAAGAATCTTATTCTACCGAAAGTTGGTTCATCAAATGCTTCAATGCCAATGTCTTTTGCAATTCTCATTTGGACAGAGTACATAAGGTCACGCACTCTTTCTTTTGATGATTCTGATTTTGGTTGCATTGGTTTTAATAAGAGATAAAGATGAAACCCTTTGCCACCTGAGAAGTTGATGACATATGGATAATCTTTGCTGTAAAGATAGTCACGCAGTCGTTTGATATTGCGGTAAGGGAAACGAAGAGAGAAATAAGAGTCGATGTCAAAGTAGAGATTGTCCACGATTGGAAATTCTTTTTTGGTATACTGAAAGGTTGAGACAAAGAATGGGACTTTGTTTTTGAAAGTCCTTTCAAAACTGTCAAAGGCGAACTTAGATGATACATATAACTGATTGGGAAAACCCATATAACAAGGTGTTTTATTAAACATACGTTATTATCATCCCCAATCATCTGACCAACACTGTTCCTCCAATTCTTCATCAGATAACTTATCAACACAATTACCATGTGCCCAATCTTGATTCTCATCGTAAAAGGGATTTGATTCTTTACCCATCTTTTTACCACATATTTTACAAGGAGTATTTATGAATGCTTGATATGCACGGGCAGAACAACCAGAACAAAGAGGATTATCTTCCCAACCCATGTCATCTTCTTCTGCTATTTCTCTATTGCAGGATTCGCAATGGACTGTTTCACCTTTAAACCTCATTTAAAAGACCATGCTTCGTCTGTTTTTTCAATCGAGACAACGGCTTTTCCTTCTTTGCTGTGAGTGTGATTCATCAGTAAAGTAATGACTTTTTTATGTTCTCGTATTTCTTTATCTTGCCTTTCTATCTTTCTTATGAGTACACCGAAAGGACTCCTTTCTTCAAGTTCTTCTTTATAATCATTTTGTTTGTCTCTTTGTTTATCTTGAGTATAAGGTATATCCTTGCCTATCAAATCCAAAAGTTCTGATGTTGGGACTTTTTTGTATTTTCTTTTTTCCATTTACTCACTCTCTACATATGGAGGTATCAACACACCAATAATATATCCTTCTCCTTTTTCAGAAATCCAAGCAGGAGCATTGTTGTTTGTCTTTATGTTTACATGCTTTTCTCTAAAAGTATCTGCAACTGATGATAACCCGTAACTCAGAGTTACTTCAAGACTCTTGCCTTTCTTGATTTCGCATTCTGGATATTCTGTATCGTAATCACTGAAGTCGTGCAGGTCTCCAACTCGGACAGATAGTTTATCTTCTTTGATATTGAATTTGTAGAACTCTGTTTTTAGTGAACTGGCAAAGTTTGAGAGACTCTTAAAGTCTGCCAAGTCAATATTCAATACTATCTCTAGTGGCAACTTTGCGTCACCAACAAGTGGTATCTTTTTGTCTTTCATTTCAAAAGGCATCCCGTCCTTCACTTCACCATCTGGCTCTTTATATGATATTCTGGTAAATCCTTTTTGACCTATTTCTTTGCCATCTTTGTCGAGTATCAATCTGCTTATTGATAACTTATTGCCGACTGTTTCAACAACGAGACTTGTGTTTGATGGAATGTTTTTGACGACGTTTAAAGTTCGGTCAATGTCTATTTCAATTGATTCGTTGGAGTCATCTATTTCTTCGAAATAGGTTTTTTGAAAAGAGACATATCGCAATGCTCTGCCATGCTCTTCTTTTTGGTTTGAAAATAACTTGCCTTCTTTGACGGCAAAGACGCAACTTGGGAAGATGTCCTTTACTATCAACTTTTCCAATAATTCTTGGAATTTTTGTTGTTTCAATTTAAATTTCATTTTCTTTCACCTAATTTTTTAATGGCACATTCTAGACCAGTCCACCAAGCACAATTTGATTCAAGGCAATCGTCGTTGAGGAGAGGACAAGTTTTCAAATGTCCCACTCCTCTTCAACTGATTTTTTTGCTGGTGTTGTTAGTTCTGTTTTAGTCATTGCACCCTCTGTTTCTTTCCCATCTTTTGATTTTGATACTGTTTTGATTGTTTTTTCTTCAGGTTGTTTTTTAGCAGGAGGACTGATGCCTGCTTGTTGTTCAAGGTCTTTTAATTTGCCTACTTTATATCCTAATTCTTCAAGACGTTTACACGCATTTTTATGCTCAGCATAAAGGTTTTTATGTGTTACATTTATTTCTCCATATAATTTTGTATAACCTGTTAATTTATACGGTTTGATAAAAAAGTTGTTGCCTTTGTGCGATAAATAGAGAGCAGTATCCATTTTGTGAGTATTGTGTTTTTCTCCTCCAGGACGGAAACCGAGTTCAGTAAACACTGAATCTTTGTTATCTTCTTCTCGCAATTCAGCAGTAAAGACTTTGTGAAATGGCAACCGTTTGATTTTGTCTATCCAATTAAAGTTATGAAAGAATTTAATAATCGGCCAAGGCCCTCCGAATGGACCTGCAAATGATTCATATGCTGTTTTTTTATCTGCTTTATTACTATCTTTACTCATAATACTTTGCATCTGAGCAAAGAAATCACCCATTGTCTGACCGTATGCTTTTCTACAAAAGTAATCCTGAGCAAACGTCCAATAATTTTCAAGAAATTCAAAAACTAACCAACCATGTTTTCCAGTCTTTTTGTAATGTTCTTCAAGTTTTTTTATTGCTGAATTAGTTGACCTAATAGTGCTTTCATAATCAGTTACTGGTAATATATCAACACTGTCTTGATATGCCTTTGGTATAAATCCAAATAGTTTATTAATACCTTGTGGTCTATCTGGATAAATAATGACCATATAAACGTCTTCAGGTTTTGTTCCAATAATCTCTAAATATTGGAGTATCATTAAATATCCTCTTGTTTTTCCACCACCACTTTCACTAAATAATAAAAGGTTTTCTGTGTCTGCTGTTTCTTCATGAAACCTTTTCATCGGTATAGGTTCAACTATTTCATTCCACAAATTTATTGCATCTTTATGTTTTATATCTGGTTTCTTTTCAACCATTTAAATCACACTAGATTTCAAAGTCAACTTCTTCAGAATTTGCTTCTGCTTTTGGTTTCTCAACTGGTTTTTTTGATTCAGCAGATTTTTCTTTTGGTGCAATATCTTCTGCTTTTACAGTTTCAATATCATCTTTTGTAATTGTTTCTTCTTCTTTCTCTTCTGGAGTAGGTGCATTGATATCCACTGTTTCTTTTTCACCAGTCACTGGTTTGATTGTTATTATTCTTGGTTCAGCAAGTTCGGTTGGCAAGACTGCATATAAATTCCATCTTACTTCTTGCGTTTCTTTATCAATCTCAACAGTACCTATCATATTTAAAACAGAACCTTGATTCCATATAACATCATCTGGATGAACAAAGAAACGTTTCTGCTCTCCCATACTTGTTACATCAGCAATATCATAGTATCCAAACTCCCTTCCATCTCTTTCTCCAACATCAGCATCCATAGCAGTTACTGTTATTACTCTGATATCAGTTGTGTTTTCTGCTTTATTTAAATCCATTTCTCCAACAGTAATATTCTTGTTGAGTGGTTTGATTTCTTTTTCATAAAACTCTTTTAAAGTCATTGGTAATTTGTGCTCAACTTCCATAAAATTGGTATGTCTGTTTGTTGTGATTTCGTAACCCCAAGGATTCTTTTTTGATATTAATGATGCTCTATAAACTTTTTTAGGATTTAAACCCATTATGCTCTTTGCTCCTTCTCTCCAGAATGTTCCAGAGGCAAGTTCAACGTCACCAGTTGTGATTGTGCCGTCCTCTGCTTCTTCAATCTTTTGAACCAATGCTGTTAAATCACCAACGTACATCTTTTCACCAGATTTCTTTGATGTAATTTCTCTTGCATCTGCTACTAATGTTGGTTGTATATAAAAATCATCAGTTTTACCTGTTGATGCAATTTCAGTGTGCAGTTTTGCGAAAGCAAATCGGATTTTAAAATCAACTTTCTCCATTGCTTGGATACTTTCATCTGTCTCGACAATCTCTTTTAATCTCTCCAATAAAGATTTGATTGGTATTTTGTGCTTTTCGCCTAATGCCTTGATATTTGCTTTAATATCATCTGGTACTTGTGCCATTTTATTTACCTCATTTTATATCTTTTATTTTCTTCAGATAGGCAGTATGCCCACCAAAAACTTTCCTTTCAAAAAATTTATCTTTCTCATATTTTGCCAATTCTGAGTATTCTAATTCTGGAGACTTCTCCAATTTCATTAAGTTGCTATCTGCTGTTTCTAGACTACAATTATCCCAGAGTGGTTGCAAATTTTCAACCATTGTTGGTCGTCTTACCCAAACTTTATCTTTTACGAATTTCTTTTCTCTGATTTGTCTATCATATTCTTCAAGTGATGTGCGTATTATTCTGTGCGTTCTTGCTCTCTCTTGTGGACTAATGATTAGAAGTGATTCTATACTAATGATAAGATTTGTCCATATTGGCCAATATAATTGTCTGGCATAGAGAACATCACCAATAGTTAATGTTTGTCTTCGACAGAGAACAGCATGATGAATTGCCAACTTCAGCAGAGTTTCGTGAAGTCTAGTAACAAAGTGCTCAAGTTTTTCTCTTGCTTTTGGAGATGCTCCTTGAATATGATTAGCAAAGTCTGTAATGATTCTAAGTATAACTTTATGAATCTCTTCAGGTATTTCAATACGAGTCCTGTTTGTTCTATATGTATTTATAATAACTTCCAATCTTTCTTTAATAGAATCAAACTTTTCTTTAAACGATTCTTTTGAACTCGTATTAATATTTCTTAACATTGCTTCAATAATCTCTAATCTATCAACGAGTGTTACATCTTCAAAAATTGGAATAACTCTGTCAACAAATCCTGTTTTCAGAAGTCTATCAACAAGTTTATCTGGAGGATATGTCATAAGCACGAAGGAAGCATGAGGTTTGAAATCTATCATTTCAGTACCTAACTTCTTGGTAATATGGCAAGAACTGTCTTGTAGAGCATTCATTGTGATTTGCATATAAGTCATGTTCTTTTTGCTGAAATCGGATGCATAATCAAAGAGTACTGATGCTTCTTCCATACCAACTATGTCTGCTGATTGAAGGAGACCAGGAACAATTTCACCATCTTGAACAGTACCAACAAGACCAGCATCTGTTGATTCTGTTAAGGATTGAAAATCTAATCCAAGTGCCTGCGACATTTTCTCAACGAATCCATAACCTGCACCTTTACCAGTACCTTGTGGTTTGATAAGTAAGAGATGAACTCGTGGTTCAATTTCTCTTGCTCCTTGTCTATAATATATCCTGTCACTTAATGCTTGCCCGAGAATAACGTGAAATGATATTTGTCCATATAATTTGTTTTTAAAACTATGCAGATTAAACAATTCCATATAATCATTTATAATTTTCTCGCCAAAATCTTCTTCATGCTTTACTTTTGACATTTAGCTCTCCTTATAAAAAAATAAGTAAAAATAAGAAAGGGGCGTTTTATTTAAATACCTTTTGGTTATCATTTGCACCTTACACACAATCCATTTTCATCAACTTGTGCACCTTGTTTGCACTTTTTGCAAGTTCCACTTACTGAAACAACATCTGGGTCGTCAAAGACATTAATCTTTTTTTGCACATATTTTGGTTTTTCTTTTGCAGATACTTTTTTGACTTCTACTGAATACATTTTTTTGGTGAGTTCGTCTTTGATATCTTGATACTTGTGAATTGGAAAACACCATGCTTTTTCTTTACGAAAAAAGTAACCATTGTAATTTCGCATAATCTCAACAAGGTCAAGATTATAAGAGAAGTTTATTTTAATTTGCTTTTCTTCTTTTCTGATAATGATTTTGGATTGCATCAAAACTCCTTATAATATCGACACAACTCTTCATTTTTTACACAAGGCATTTTTCGGTATTGACAGCATTTTTCGTTTGCATCTATATTGATGCATTCTTTCATTACTTCCATTATTTCAACTCCTCTATCTTTATCTTTGTTTCTGGACCAACGTTTCCTTGTTGATATAATTTTTCAATTCTAAGTGATGCTATTTGACCATCATCGTGATATGCTATACCATTCAAACCATCTAGTACAGACTTAGCAAGGTTATCTAAATCTGGTCTTTTATCACACCAAACAGCAGGCATTGGTTTTGTCTTCCATATAAGATGTTGCGGTCTTGGTAAATAGAAAGTTATTAATAAAATAACAGGACCAGAAAAAGGTACATCAAAATGTTTTGACGCTTCTAATTTAACAAGATTTTCAAATGTTGCTGTTGTCTTTGGTGTATAAGTACGAAACTTACCGTGTCTTGATGAGAATTGTGGACGTGCTTTTGCTAATGATTTACCTTTAATTATAAATTCCATTCAAAACCCTCTCTTCGTTGCAGTAACACCGAGTACTATTGCTACTATTATAACGATTATTAACATTGGTATAATGTTTACTCCAAATGTTGCGGAAGTGTTTAGTGTCGCATTCCAACTTTGAGCATTGGGACTTTCCATATCCCACATTACTTCCGATTCGTATAATACTATTGCTCCTCCAAGTAGTGCAACTACTAGGGCACAACCAATTGCTAATGCTATCCATTGTACATTTCCACCTGTTTCATTATCTAATCTTTTTTTTTAATCTGCTTATGCATAAATCTTGCTACAAATTCAGATACAATAGCACCTACACCACCATACAGCATCATAAATTCTGGGAGTGTAAGCCTAAGCAGTTCTGTTCCTTCCCACAAGAAACCAAATACAAACACTGCTATACAAATGCCTTCAATATATCTAAATGCTAAATAAGCATTTCTTTTAATTTCATCTTCCATCTTTTAATACCTCTTTTCTTCTTTTTGCTAAGTTTTTCAATTTATTATAATAAGTCCAATCTGATGTTTCTTTTCTTTTAACTCCTGTTCTATATCGCCATTGATTGTGACAAATTTTATTACAAAAGTGGTGATTCCATTTTGCAACTTGACTTGCTGGTTTACGAACCCTTTTACCACAATTTTCGCATTCTATTACTACCATTATTTTTCATCTTCTTCAAATACTGGTAAATCTGTTCTAAATTCATAATTAGTTGTTGATATTGCTTCCTTGATTTCTGCATTTAATTTATCATTAAGAGAAGAACTTATAATAAAGTTATCTTTAACAACAAAAACAGAACGAATTATATTTCCAAGTTTTTCTTCGTTATCTATTAATTCTCTTTTATTTTCTTGAAGATAATTAGAGAATGCTCGCAATACAGTAATAAATGCGTTGCTCTCTTTGTATGATATGTATATTTTACCTTTGAGTGTTTTTGATAATACCCAATTAGTCAAATGCTCTCTTTTTATTGTTTCTGTGCTGTTAATTGCTATATCAATTTGGTGATACAATTGATTTAAGTCCCAACTTGGAAACGTAACTTTTAATGGAACCTTTTTTTTATAATCGTATTTAAACATTGCTAAACTCGTGTAAGTAAATCGTAACATAGATATGCAATGTCTTAGTATGCATATAAACCTTTTGGTTTTTTTAATATTAAAAAAAGAGATGTAGGCAATTGCCTACTCATTTTTAAGATAGGGGAGTCCTGTCTTTTTATTTACACCTACAACTTTGCCAGATGGCATGTCGCATGGTGCTCCGTTTTTTGGTTTGCCTTTTGAAAAGAAGTAGATTGTTTGGTCTCTACCTCCTCGTAAGGTAACACTCATACTATGGAGTGTATAACCATCTTTTGTGTATGCCATATAGAAACCTTATCTTATAACTCGTATATAAACTTTTGGTTTATTTATTAAGGAAACTTGCACACGTTTCAACAGAAATAACATTAATTGTTTGATTATTCCATTTTAAAGGAACTTGTTGCCCTGTTGATACTTGTTGTGCTATTTGAGAAATAGCAAGAATAACACCTTGCTGTAAACCATCTTGATATGCTTTATCTTCTGCTTCTTCTTGTGCTATAACGATTTTATCATATATCGTATATGTTACCAAACAAACAACGATGACAGCAAGCAAAGTGATTGTTATTGTTTGATTTGTTGTTTTCTTTTTTATATCTTCACTCATTTTATTTCTCCTGTTCTGATAAATAATAAGGTAAATAGAATATCCACAAAATGATTTTAAGAAAGACAACGATAGGTAATATTGCATAAATAATTTCTACTTGTGGTTTGTATGGTTTATATTCTGCTTTTTGCCACTTGCGATATGCCAACCATAGTTTGAATCTAGTAAACTTCTTTATCAATAATTGCCCAACCTGATTTTTTGTTTGTTTTGATTTTTTGAATTCTCGGTTGTCGGAATTTAGTAGTGCGTTGCAATTGATATAGTGCCTGACCTACTTGAGAATCTGGGTTTTTAAGTTTAAACCCTTTTTGTTTTATATGTATAATGATTTCTTTTTTGTTGATGCAATCGTAACCCATTCGTTTGCTATCTTTGATTGCTTGCAGAACATAATCCTGTATTCCCATCTGTGCATTTTTTTTCATTTCTTAACTCCTTCTCGTTTATCGAAACACCAAAAACAAACACCTCTTTTATTCAAATGCCTCTTTTTATTACAACACTTACAAATTCCTTTTTTACATCGTTCTCTTCCTTCCTTAATGTCTGCTTTTAATCTTTGCCATTTTTGTGATATGCGTTGTTTGACAGTTCCTTCTCCTGAAATTATTTGTTTAAAATAAATATTTTTAAATACAGTGTGAGATAGAATCACTGCTATAAGAGACCAAACAAATTCGATTGTTGCATAACACACAGACTTAATCCAAGGTTCTACTTGATGTTCTACTTCATACTCATTCCAAATCGTTCCTATCTCAAGTATTTCCATCATTATAATAATCATTATAGATGTTATTATTAAAATAGTAACACCTAGACAAAATAAAAACTTGAGCATTTCTATTGTGCTTTCTCTATGAGATTGTATGCGAAATCTAAAAGTCGTTCGTATTATCAAATAAACAAGATATGCAGGAATTATCAGCATTGGTACATTTTCTATTATATCCAATATCATTTGTTTGCCTTCTTCTTTTTATGATGTTCTTTTAATTCAAGATAGAATCCATATAATATGATTGGAAGCAAGACAAGATACATCAACAACTCTGGGAAAGCTTCCCCAAAGTGATTAAAATATATTGTAACTTCGTTGTCATTTGTTATTGCAACAAATAACCAAATATAGAAATTGATTGTTATAGCAAACATTAGGCGAATTGAAAGAGTCTTAATTAAACGTTTGTTTATTTTCACAACATCAACCAATATAATTTTGGACTTTGTCATTGCACTCACTTTCTACTGCATTAAGTGCTGTCATAAAGTTTTTTTCAGAAACAACTATTGATAAAAGATAAGTCAGTGCCATAACGCAATCTCCAATCTTGCGTTTATTTATCAAATTACTTAACTTATGAATAAGTTCTTCATCATAATCAGTTTCATTTAAGTCACTTATGATATCGTGTAAAAGAACACCAAAAGGTTGTGTAAATATTTTATTCTGAACTTCTACGATTTCTCTTGCTTCTTGCATATCGTCTTCACTTAACTTTGATTTGTTATCTTTTTTCTCTGCATTTTGCACATCTATCACCAATTGCTAAAAATCCGCATTGACATTTCCAAGTACCAACATATTTCTGTGTTGATTTTTTTATTTGTCTTTGCAGTTTCGGTTGTTTTATTTGTTTTGATTGATTTGGTTGTTGTTTAACTTGCGATATTGTTTGACCAAACTTTTTTACGCCCCAAGTATCTGGTATATTAAATTCTGTCTTTTTTCCTGTTGGATTTTTTGGTATTTGTAGTTTACCACCTTTAAGTAATTTAGTGACAATCATTACAATAACAACAATTACAACAACATTAAGAAAAGCTGGATTTTGAAACCAAACCATAAAATCACCTGAGACAGAAAAATCATAGATGAATGTTACAGCACCATATATGACAGACATAATTAGCACTATCGACATTATATTCATGTAAAGTTGTTTTAATCTCGGTGGCATATTTGTTATTTTTTCACTTAATCCCATTTACATCATCTCAATAATTTATATTCATCAATATTCTCTTTAATCTTAACTAATTCGTATTTATCTAATATAGATGTTAATGTCTTCTCGGTCTTAAAGTTTTCGTTTGGTATTGATTCAAGTTTGCAATTATGATTTAAGAGTGTGAGTTTTTTGTTCAAATAGAGTTGTTGAAGATATTGATAGAGAGGTTCAGATATAGGAATATCTTCAATTGTTGGATACTTTTTAAGGACGCCTAACGTCTTTTTGGGACCGTACTTGTCTATGCCTTTGATATTGTCCGAAGTATCGCCCAAGATAGCAAGATAGTCTGGAATTTGATGTGGTGCTATACCGAACTTGTGATGGACTGTTGCCTCAGTCATCAATTCTTTGCCTGTCCAAACTTGTATTACTGGACTAACAAGTTGCATGATATCTTTGTCTACTGTATAAATTAATGTTTGATAGTGTGAAGGTTTTACTAACGTCGCAATCACATCATCTGCTTCGTTGTTTGGAGAATAGTATTGTTTGATATTTAATAGATAGAGGAGCAATTGTAGGTCTTGAAGTTCAGAAATATAATCTTGTGATACTGTGCCACTTGATGGTTTATATGTTGGAAGTAATTCACGTCTCCAGGACTTGGTGCCATGCGATTCCCAAGTTATGATGAATTGTTCTGGATTCCATTGTTTGCGGAGAGAGTTTAGAGTGCGAAGGAAAGAGTGAATCATTGTTGCATCGAGTCCAGTTGTTGTGGTAAGTTGATATGGTGCAGTAAATGACCTATGAGCAAGATAAGGCCCATCAATCAGTAGGGTTTGGTATTGCATTCTTTTTCTCCTTTTCTTTTTTTATTATAAAATGTAAACATATAATTGATGATGATACAAGACAAACATAAGAACACACTTGTAATAATCTTATTAAAGGTTCTAAGTTATGTGGGTATAGATACCAAGTAAGACCACCTGTTGTCCTAAGAGTAAACAAGAATACCATAGCAAGAGCAAATAATAAGAAAGTATAGTTTTTCCAACCTGGTTCTAATTCATCAATTATGCAAAACGCAATGTAACTCAAAATAAATAATCCTATAATTCCAATTATTATAAAAGTTGGGAATGCTCCAGTTGAAAGAAAATCAGCAAACTCTCTGTGTGCTTCATGTTCGATGAAGAATTCTGGGTTTCTGATGTAGGCATTTATTGATAGTGTAATATCGTTGACGATGCCGATAAAGGCAAGTAAGGTAAATGCTATGATGTGTTTTTTGCTGATTTTCATTTTATCCTGTCATTTATCATTTTGATTGCTTCTTTTGTTTCTGGGTTTGTGATAATGCGAGTAGTCTTGAAGTTTGCTCCACCTTTATCCCAAGTCGATATTGCAACCCATTTCTTGCGGTCTGCTATCCAACAGATAACTTTGCCATTGTAGACGATTGAGTACTGCTCTTTATCAAATGATGCTGAGAAACCTTCTTTCTTGCAGAGGTCTTGGGTAAGTTTCTTTGCAGTTATCTGTTTTATTGGAGTGGAAGTTTTGTGATACTCCTTTTGATAGTTTGCTTCTATTTCAGCAACTTCACGAGCAAGTTTGCCAGTGAGTGGATGCTCTTTGAGGAGTTGCTCTGCGGTTTTATGTTTTGGTTTCATTTAACCAACCTCTATCATCTATAAATTGGATTAGTTCATCATAGATTGATTCTTCTTCTGGTATACCGTGTCGTTTGCGAAATATCATATTCAAACGCAATGTAATTAATTCTTTTTCAGGAACATCTATAACACTTTTTTTGTTCCAAATTTCTTGGACTGTTGCATCAAGTATTTTCTTCAATTTCTTTTCGTTTTGGTTCATATTATCATATCCTATATCGTTTGTTTGTATTTAAAGATTTTGATATTCCTAGAATTTACAGGGTCTGGCGGAGCAAAAAATATTTTCATGAGGAAAATAAGATTTACCAGACCTATCTGCATCTAGGATATATAGTTTGAAACCTTGTTGGAATTGTTTTGATACCATGGGCATTTATTTCACCTTTTCATTATCGTACAACTGTTTGTAAGCAGTTTTTTCACAAGATTTATGAACAGAAACTTTTTCTTTTTTATTTGTTATATTTGGCACAAGACTTGCTCTTGTAACTTGCCCCAATTCATTACAAATTGGACAAACAAATATACCGTAACCTTTTTCTTCTTTCATTTTATTCCACCTCAAAGAATGTTGGTTCATTGAGTGCTTTGATTACCAGTTTACCAGACATCGTTGTTATGCAATCGTGGTATGAGTGCTCGGTATGATTGCCTTTCTCATGCCCAATTTCGTGTAGTAGCAATTTGATGTTCTTCCAATCCACTTTATCAAAGAAGGTTGCTGGTAGTTGCGACAGATTAAACGTCACTGTCTGACCTCCATAGTTTGCTCTTGATGTATCGTTTGACCTCACGTATCTCACAACGAGGTCAACGTTTAAATACTCTTTGGCAACACGTCTTGCAAAGAGACTAAACAGGGTTTGCCTTAGAGTTGGTTTTTCTTCCTTCTCTATTGCTAATCCTTTTGCACCAAACAAGTCAGTTGATGATGGAATCAAGTTATGCTCACGCATCTGCTCCCACTCTTCAGAAGACATTTGATTACCTGAGATAACATTGTAACCGTGTGCCAGTGCCTCATCGTTTGCGTTTGGGTCAAATGGGTTGCGAGAGACGAACTTATCTCCAAACCGTTTATTCAGGATAACTTTGATGGCACTCTTTTTAACACGTTTGTCTTTGGTTGCTTTGCGAATCCAGAGAGCAGATGATTCTTCTTCTTTGATATCCATATAGGTGTAGTTCAGAGTTTCAGCATAGACATCTTGGATAAATGCGTTGCGTACTGTTTCACGGTCAACTGCTAACGGAATCTTTTGTTGCACATCGATGCTCCACGGACAATCAATCTTCATAATGGGAATGCCCATTTCATATATATATGACTTGTTATTTGGTTCGTGTAAATGAATAGATGTTTTTCGGAACTTTTGCACCATTATATCATCCTCAAGGACTTCTGTATCCAAGGATGCTTCAAACGTCTTAAATGCCGTTTTCGGTGGTACTACGGACTCATTGACTATAAACTTAACATTGTCTGGTGCTATGAGAAGTTTGGTGTGATTTAGTAATTCTTTGTAATCTTTTGTTGTACCATCAAACCTTACTAATATGATACTGCCTTTATCAGTTTTTTCATCTGTTTCTGTTCTTCCGTTTTCGTCAAATATAACTTTGCCTTTTGTTGTAATTATTTCAGCATAGTTACAGATTGATATTACTTGTTTTTCTCCGAGGTTGAAACGTCCTCTTTTGGTTGGGTCTCTTCGTTTGTAGGTGTCTGCGAATAGAGTGTAGGCGTGTGCTATGTTACTGAAACCGTTTGGGTCGTCATCAACAACTTGAATAACAATTTCTCCTTTTCTGTCTTGTATTAGGACATCACAAAAAGTTATGTTCTGGTCAAATGCGTTTTGGCACAATTCATTAACAATGAATGTTTTTGATTTGCCTTTTTGGAGTGCTTTTAATCCTTTACGGTCAACTGTAAACCAATTTTTGGTTGTTGTCATTTATTTACCTCCTAGTAAACCAAGACCAACAGTGCAAGCAATGAGCAGTATGATGATTTGTGTCAGGTTTTGGAGGAGTAATGTATAATCGAAGAGCATAACAAGTCCACAATAGAGAACGATTGTAAGAAAACCAACACCAAGTGTTAATTTAAAGAGGTCTGCGAAGGAGTGTTTAGTTTGGAGTTTGTTGATGCTAAATTCGTGTGTGAGGTCGTGTGACAGTTTGCGGAGACCGTCTTGGGCGTCTTGTGGGAGATTCAGCATTATTTATCCTCCCGTCCAACAACTATACCAGAGTTTTTCCAATGAAATGATTGTAGTATTTCAAAGGTATATTTTCTTTTGCCATCATCTGTTTTGTCTTCGTTAGTCCAACCGTTTGCCCAAGCAGTCATTAGTAATTCTGATAATTCTTCACCTGTAAATGTATAAGTTGATTCTACTTTCATATTTAATCACTCCAGTGTGGCACGTTATCCCAAGATTCATACCAGTTCGGACCATTGCCTAAATGAACTGCTCCACAGTCTTGGCATTCTCGTATCAACACAGGTAACCCAACGTGAAGATTTGCTTCACCAACAACTTTTTTGTTTTCGTGACCGCAGTCCACTGGTATTACAACATAAGTAACCCTGTCATTGTAATTGTTTTTAATTATACCACAATCTTGTAGACTTCTTGATGTATCGAAATTGTGTCTTACGTTGTGAACTTTTATAAAAAGTGATTTTGTGTACTCTCTATAAGGTTTTGATGTTATCTTAAGAAGTTCATTACCATGTTTTTTGCTCTTTACTTTAATGAACATACCTACCTTAACGTTCTTTGAACCTTTTAGAATCTTTTGCTGGATGTAATTTTTTCCCATTTTAAAACATCCCTGGAAATTCGACTTCGGTGTATTCAACTTCTTCGATTGAATTGATTGCTTCATCAAGGTTGTCAATTGCTTCTTGTAATTCTTCTGCCTTTTGACTTTCCTGCAAGTTCTCTGGCATATTATCTAACCAATCTTGCAATTCGTCTCTTAATTCTTCGATTTGAGTCTTTGCATCAGAAATTTGTGCCACTGCATCATCAAATCTTTCTCTTCTTGATACCATATTTTTTGCTCCTATTTTAAGACCATAATAAATTATATGTTTATAATACTTTTGGTGTCTTTAATATTTTTAATCCTCCTCAAAAGTGTCAATACGACTTTGAGTTGGACCAACTCTTTTTTCCCACTTTATGATTGATTTGTTAAGTCCTTTTAAATCACTTACATTAACCATTTCGTTGTTAATAATAGCATACTTGAGGAAGTACGGAAGACCGTCTTCTGGATTAAACAAACCATCAATCAATTCATAATTATCATCACAATCTTCCCAGTGTATTAAACCACCGAGCACTTCTGCTATATCCTTCATAATTTGTTTGCCTTCATCGTTTGCACCAAGTCGTAATTGTGTTGTTGGTCCAAGAGGAGACCAACCATTGACAAAGACTGTCATATATATATTACTGTGCCCATCTTTTGTTAAGTAAAAGTCAAACATTCTTGGAGATGTTTCAACACAACATTTTATTTCAACTTTATAACCAAGATGTTTTTTTATTACTGTTATGATATCTTCTAAACACCAACTTGAGGATAAATATAGAAATGTTACTACAGACATTTAACTACCTCTTTTAAATAAAGTAGGTGGACTATGCCACCAATCTTGGTTCCTCCAGAACATTAAAGACTTTGTTGATTTGCTGTTGAGTGTAAACGAGATTATCGGTGTTAACGTTTGGTGCCATATCGTGAGTTACTGTTCTGGTAAGTTCATTCCAGACGTCGTAGAGTGATTCTTTTGGGCTGAGGTTTTCGGATACGATTTTGAGATATTTCTTTGCCATAATGTTTTGGAGTGGGTTGATTGTTTCTTCGACATTGACTGTTAGTTTAGATGCTTTTTGGAAGATGTCAGTGTTGCCAGTCCAGACTTCCATTCCAAGTTCGATTGCTTTACCAATTTCTGGAACTTGAATGTTCTGGTGTGCGTGGACTTTTTTAAAGTGTGATATTGTTGTTGGTGCGACCATTCCGTTTGAGCAAACGAGTCGGAGACCGTAGGACTGGACTGTTAGTGCTTTGGAACCGTCGTAGGAATTGAATATGCGAACACTTGCTTCCATAAAATCATTTGGAAGTAGTTCAATTTTTGCTGGTTTGCGAGCAACAATTTCCATCATAAAAATTCTACCGTTGTTGTAGAGTTGCCCAGTTTTGATTTTATATTTCTTGTGTTTGACTGCTTCTTTCCAGACATCTTGATGCTGGATTGGTTGATATGTATCGGTAACGATACTGATTGTGTCTTTGGTTTTGTCGTTTACAAGTGCCTTATATCCACTTTCTCTTTTGTGAATAATAACGGGTTCCTCAGATACCCAAGGAATCTCGTTGATTGACTTTATTGTGCTTTCTTTCCATTCTTTCATTTTAAATCCTCCTGACTTCCATAACTGCTTTTTCAAAAAGTGCTTCTCTTATAAGCATTTCTAACCAAGGAATGCGTTCTGCTATAGGTTTTTCTGCCCACTGAGTTCGGAAGGTTTTGCTGAAACCCTTTCCAACTTCACCCCATGCTGTAAGTAATGCAGATTCTTTATCAATAAGTTCTTTGGAGGGTATCATTTAGCACCACTCCTGATGAAAAAAGATTACTATTTCTTCTGCCTGTTTGATATTGGTTTTGTTTTCCATACTTTTTTGCTCCTTGTTGGACTTGCCAACAAAACCATATCGTTTAATGTATATATAAAGTTTTTGGTATCTTTAATAT
>Ga0114918_10002017_pt1 | contig 18238 bp, 10 predicted proteins | sample LantaG_FD_87015 | JGI IMG/M metagenome (GOLD analysis project Ga0114918, IMG submission 87015) | Deep subsurface microbial communities from Baltic Sea to uncover new lineages of life (NeLLi) - Landsort_02402 metaG | ecosystem: Environmental > Aquatic > Marine > Oceanic > Sediment | place... | reverse complement strand
TACCTTAATAAATCAAGAAGTCCATCGGGGGTAGGAGAACAAAATATAGGGAGTTGGATATTTAGGGATGCTCGTACAATTAAATCATTATTAAAGCCTTTTCTAAAAGCAGAGTTTGGTGTTGATATGTTAAGATTACCCAAAGAGGAAGAGGAATATAAAAACAAACAAAAATCATTAATCGGTATTGGAGAGATAAAGAAGAAGATAGCCGGAAAAGATGTTATTGAAGGAATAAGGTTAACAAGACATAAGAGCGGGGACTATGGTGATGCTAGGTCTTTAGAGGTTTATGTTTATCCTATTGAAGCTCCATTTCAGGGGGAGAAAATATTCGTTACAGCTTACAGAATAACAAATTTAGAAAAACAGACAAATGAAGGTGAAAAAATTAAATTTTCAGGAGACTTAGAGCAGGCTATTGATCAAATGAATGAGTTAATAATTAGAGCCAAAGATAATAAATATGTAGATGAAACTTCAACCCTAGTCCCATATATTCCTGAAGGGGCTAATGCAAATAACTATGACTTTGTATTAAGGAGATTTAAAGAAGAGGAAGGTGAAAATATAGAGAGAGAACATCCTACACGTCCTCAAATAAATACAAATATTTTTGGAGGAACAAATAAAGGAATGAAAGTGGCTCAAAATTTCGAAGGTTATTATTCTGGGGATATTCCTGATTATGCCGTTCAAAACTTAGGAACGGGGGCTGTAGATGCTTCTCAAGTTTCCTCTATGTTTAGTAAGGCGGATGATGCGATAAGGCTTGTTAATGAGTTTAATTCGTCTTTACTTAATACTGTGTCTTTCATCTTTAATTTTTCAAAAGGTGGGGCATATGGGGTTTATTTATCTGAATTAGATAGGGCTATTAAGACTAAAGCCCTCCAAAATAAATTAGAGGCTAGTGGATATAAAGTTGAAAATGAAGAGGGAATACTTAGGGCTTATCCTACTAAAGAAGATAAAACACCAGAGCAAGTACAGCAAGATATAGACACCTTATATGCTGATTTAGAATCTAAGGGTGGAACTGCTTTCGGGATAAACATGAATAGCGTTTTAAATGCAGCCAAACAAGATGCTATAGCTACTCAATCAGAAGATCCTAATATATGGGAATGGATGGCTATGTTACATCTTGGAGGCACAATTGTTCATGAGGCTATTCACGCTAAAGGTAATCATGATGAAGGTCCTTCTGAAAATGCCGAAGCATCTTTTACTGCTTGGGCATTACCTAAAATAAACCAACAATATATGCAGTCTTTAGAAACCCAAGGTAAAGGCGAAATGTTCTCTCCTATAATTATGGGAACGGGGAAAAGAAGTGCTGCGAAGAAAGTAACATGGTATAAAAAAGCTCAATATAGTAATTATACACCTCAATCATTTAGTGGGGGGAAGGCTAGGGGGTCAGATTTATCAGGAAGATCGGGCGAATATACCCCTCAAGAAGGTATGGCGGATTGGGGTTTATTAGCTCAGCAGGATCAAAATATTCCATTAGAAGAAAGGCTAGGTAGGGGGTTTATGTCTCCTGTCCCTGCTGATCTAGACCAAGAACATGATAGTTATGAAGAACAGTTAAGAAAGTATACCAGAGGGGACGAAAAACACTCTCATGATGCCACTATGGAAGATTTATTGTCACGAGATTATGAAGATGAAAACACCTCCTACAAATCTATAGAAGAATTACTAGATGAAAGAAGACCTAAGCCTTTAATGATTCCTCTTGATAAGGCGGCTTCATCAAATAATATGGTTAAAACAGCAACTCTTTTTGGATGGATGAATAATTTAGAAATATCAGATGGTTCAACTATTCCGGGACTATCAGATCGAGTAATGCCTTGGGAAGATGGAGAAGAAGATTTTGCTTGGACTGAAAAGGATATAAGAAGCCAACCCAGATATAACCCCACATACGATATTAAGGGATTTTACTATAGGGTGATAAATCCACGTGATAAACCTCAATTATTTGATGATATGACGAGGGATTATTCTGGGACACATCCTGCTAAAAGATTTGCCTCTAAGGATAAAGATGCTTCTCTAATTAAGATATTTAATATTCTTACTATGGCTAAAAGGATGGTAGCAAGTGGAAATATACAAGCTACTCGTTTTGTTATGTCAGAAGATATGTTACCTGTAGTTGAAACAACACTAACGTCTAAGCCCGAAGTTAATATTATGGTTAAATACATAGGTGAGGATAAAGATTCAAATGATGATGTTTATTCGGTTTGGGTTTATGCTAAAGGTGTTGACGAATCTAAAGTTAAAATGGCTGAAGATGTTTTCTCAAAAGGGGGAGAAGTAGATGAGGATATATTTGAGGAGCTATTTAGTATTAAGTCTAAGAGAGAACGGGCTATAAAAAACATCATTACTAATGTTAGAAAAATTTGTAGAGAATATGGCGTTGAAGATGTTTATCTGGTAGGGGGTTATCCAAGGGCTATAGCGAATGGAGAACCTATACATACTGTTGAAGATTTAGACTTTAGTGGAGCATGGCCAAATCAAAGTATAAAAGTAGGTGGATTATTAGCTGAGAGATTAGGAGTTAAAAATGCCCAACTTTACCATAGGACAATGACACTCTCGTTTGTATATAATGGAGTTAAGGTTGACTTTAAGGGTAATTTTTCCCCCGTTGAGATAAGAAAACAAATGAGAACCGAAGATATACCTACCACACCTCTCAATATGGATATATATAATAGGGATTTTACCATCAATATGCTCATATATGATATTAATAAAGATGAGGTTTTTGATATTTGTGGTGACTCTATTAAAGATTTACACTCTAAAATTATAAAAACTTATTTTAATCCTGATTATATATGTAGACAGAACCCATTAATTATAGCAAGAGCCTTGAAGTTTAAAATGAGAGGCTATGAAATAGATCCAGATTTAGAAAGAGCAATGATAGTAAATTCTCCACTATTGTTCGATGGAAGATATCCAGATGCAAGAATATTAATGGCTAGAAAGATTATTGAATCAGGTGGTGAAGAATTAGCTGATGAATTATTTAAAGAATATGGATTAGATAAAATAAAGGAGTATTAATATGCCAATACCAATTAGACCAATACCAGACCAAACAAGGGATGATAAGAATAGCTCTGGAGTAGATTATTCCTTTCTTAGTAATTATTTTACGTCCAAGCCTCAGAATAAAAAAATAGTTACAGCTAGCAATAAGGATGCATCTATGTTATTCGAGATATGGCGCAAAGGGGAAAAATCGGAAGGAAATAGCATTAAGGTAGCTGATTGTAAAATAGATAACCAAGAAATCCTTAGGCTTAAAACAATGGGGCTAATTACAGGCGGAGCAGATACCATTAGAATAACAGAAAGAGGTAAAAGGGTTATAACGGTTATGGCTTTAGGTGAAGTTAATAGATTCGAGAAGAGTAAGCAAGATAAACCATATAATGAAATTTTAGCTGGACTATCTAAAAAAGATAAGCCCGGATATAGAATACCTAAATTTGCTGCTAGTTCTTCAAATAATCTAAGATTGGGATAAATTTAATGGGTAAGCCACAGGTCATTTATGCAGAGGTAACATCACACCAGCTTCGTCAGATAGAAGTTGATGGAGATTTGCAATTCTGTTTTCCAGAGGGTGTAACTATGGAAAGAAAATGGGGTTCTAAAGGGTTTACTCTAACTTGTGACGATGAGGGAGCTTCAGATGTATTGGTGTCAGGATTAGAAAATACAGGGCTTTCTTGGCAAACAATTGATGAGTTTTCTAATTCAGAAGAAGGAGAAGAGCCTAAGTGGTACAAGACCAAGTGGTATAAGTCAAAAGGAGCGTTTTAAATGTGGTATAAAGAATCACAAGGTAATGTTAATATTCCTGCCGATAGAAATCCAGTTAGGTCAACTAAATATGTTAGGCAATATAATTTAGAGAATCGCCAGAATAGTAGTAGGAAATATTACATTATTAGAGTGTATGATTATGAGGATGGGAATTATTCTGTTATAGCTTATAGTGGCAGAATTGGAGGAAGAACCCCTACAACGCAGCCTAAAGGTATGTATCGATCCCTTAGCTCCGCAATGGATGTAGCACAAAGTTTAGCAAGTATTAAAATTAGCGGAGGATACAGAGATCAGGGAGATTTCACAAGAACAAATATACCAGTTGGAACTCCTTCTAATGCAACCCCCAGTAGTCCTACATCACCTACTCAACCATCTCGACCTACTGATGCTGTTTTTAATGCGACCCAAGCTAGAAGTACACATACTCCACCAGAACAACTAGAGGCTGCTTTATTTAATGATCGTCTTCATATTTCCTTGAGATGTGAGGTTGCAGAAAATCTCTCTGTTCCTCCTGAGGCTCTTTTGAGATTTGTTACAGAACATAGTGATAATCCTACTCCTAATGAGGTTACTATATTAACTAGGATTGCTAAGAATATAAGTACTCCGCCATTAGCGTTAGATACTTTATTAAGAAAATTTTATTTAAGAGATAGGGCTGAAGCTCCAAGTAATGTATATACTAGTTTATGGGTTGTCAAAAATAATAAGACCCCCCAAAGTGCATTAAAGTGGGTCGTTGATCAAGAGGTTGCAACTAGCGAAGAGCCAAGTGTAATAGCTGAGATCGCAGTAGACTCTGGAAAATTACCTATCTCTACTATAGCTAAATGGAGAATAAATTTTAAGGATAAATATGAAGGTGGCAACGCTAGGTACATAGAAGCTATGATAGCTCTTTTTGATGGGGCATTATCTTCTCAAAATCCAGAGGTACAGCAAGAAGTATCTGATTTATTGAGTGGTTCTGATTATATGATGTGGACAGAGAATTCATTAGTTGAGAGTTTTATTAATAAACTATTAAGTACAGAAGCATTCCAACAAATAGCCCTTAGTAAATTCCCTAAAGAGTTTTTTGATCATATATCTATGACTTCACAAAATAGAGAAGTCGTTGAACAATATTTTGGTGCATCTAAAGAGTATAGCCCACATACATCTATAATGGAAGGCTTATTCGCTAAAAATAAGAATTGGTATAAAAAAGCTATGATCTCTGAATCGGGCAGAAAAGGATAATTTAAAATGAAACAGTTAAGGATAGAGGTGGCTGATACTTATCCCAAAAGAGAGTATGGCTTAATGAACAGAAAGAAATTAGCCCAAGATAGGGGAATGCTTTTTAAGTTTCCTTATTTTAATAAGTTAAGTTTCTGGATGAAAAATACATACATACCTTTAGATATAGCTTTTTTAGATGACAAGGGAACTGTGTTACAAATAGAATCCATGTCCCCCTTAAGCACAAGAGCTATTGTTTCTAATTATCCATGTAGATATGCCCTAGAGGTTAATAAAGGGTGGATTAAGGACAACGGAGTAAGAGAGGGTTCTATAATTTCAGGCGAAGGTATCACTCATAAAAAGGGTGTTATCATTAAAAAGTTAGCTCAAGTTATAAACGCTCCCCCAATTGCTCCAATAGAGGAAGGCATAGACCCTAATATTACCCCTCCCAATGAGCAGTTGCCGGGAGAGATTCCCCAAAAACAGTTACCGGGAGAGACTCGTGAAGAACAAAGAGATCCCGACGTAAAGCTTAATAGGACAATGAGAGAACTAATAGAGGACGCCGACACTAAAGGCTTATCATTATTAATAATTTACCAAATAAAAGAAAGACCCGATAAGCCTCCTTTAGTGCTTCCCCCTAAGAAAATATCAGGACCTTTTACATTTGAGGCTGACGAATATGGGGACGAAGGATCTGTAGTGAAGTGTTGGGATGAGCAAGATGCGGGTTGGAAAAGCTTCCTAATTGATAATATTATTTCTTTAGATTACTTTAATCCAGAAATTATTGAAAATGTAGGAGGATAATAATAGATAGTTATAGAATAACATCTTTAATACGGAGATAAATTATGAAAAATACATTTAATTTAAAGCAATATACTAAGAAAGCCTTTTATGAAGGCGCTCAGGGATATATAAAACCCCAAACAAGAGCATGGCAAAATTGTTATAAGTGCAAGAGTGATAAGGGTAAAAGACCTCAAGAGGCGTGGAACGAATGTATGGAAGAATATCAGGAAGCTGGAAGCTCTGATTGGTCTTTAAAATATTCCTCTTCTGAACGGTCTTAAAAAAAACTGATAAAAAAAAGAGGATTCTTTGCCATTAGTATTGAACTAAATATTAGTTAAGTTAAAAATAAAATTAATTAGGAGATTAAAATGACTATTATAATGACCGCTGGAAATAAAAAGGTTGAATGGAGTCCTAAGGCTAAGTCCGATAAGGCTGTGGTTAAAACAGCTTCTACAGGTGAACAGGAAGTTCAGGAAAGGGACGAGCTTTTTGAAGCAGCTAAGGGTGTAGTTGAAGCCACTAAGAAATACGAAGAAAAAGAAGAAAAAGAAGAAATCGAAAAGAAAGCTGGACTCTTTGGGGAAGAAGAGGAAGTCGTTCTTGATGTAGATGAAACTAATGGAGGTTTTGAAATTCCTTCTGAAGAGGTTTCTGAAGAGGTTTCTGAAGAAGTAGCTGTTGACTCTGTTGAAGTGGCTGTTGAAGCTGTTGAAGAAGCTGTTGAAGATCTTAAGTCTGTTGTTTTGGAAGAAGAAGACGAAGACGAAGAAGGCGAAAAAGAGGTTGAGATTGAAGTTGTAGATGAAGCTCCTGTTTCTGAAGAAGACGAAATTATTATAGAGTCTGAGCCTACATGTTGCGAATCTTGCGGAGCTACTACAGCATCCTCTGGTGAAGAGTTTGTTAGGTACGCTAGCATTAGTCCTTCTAACCGTAAGAAATTGCGTCAGTATTGGAAAGGTATGCTTAATTACGTACCTGATTATGTTGATCTTATGACCAAATAAGGTTGTATTTGAGCTTAAAAGCCCCCTGATTTTTCAGGGGGCTTTTTTTTATTGAATTTTTCCTTGTTTTTTTTGAGAATAGGTTATAATAGTAAAGTACATCGCAATAAACATACAAGGAACTGAGACACCAAATGACTAAAGATAAAGCAAAGGAACAGGGAAAAAAAGATTCTGCTAAAAAGCAACAGCAAAATATCTCATTTGCTGAGCTTGTTGATAAGAGTAAGAAATTTGCAAAACTAAAGAAGGAGCTTACTGTCGCAACAAAGTTATCTTTAACTGGAATAACAAATCTTGTTGTTAATTATGAAGATCCTCATTTGGTTAACTATTTTATTAAAACATGTTGGAAAGTCTCAGAGCTTTATCATGAGACATATGATATTGATGCGGTTGAATTACAAATGGGCGCTCCCGGACAAGGTAATGCCACAGCTTATTTAGATTCTCTTATTTTTGGCTCTCCATTAATAGAAGAAGATACTGATGGATTGGGCGCAGCCCCTTTTACAACAGACCCCCAGACAGGTGCCCGCCAAAGGAAGGCTGATGGATTTGTTAACCGTAAAGAGGTGGCTATAGGTGAGGCCAAAAACAAGACTTTAATTATAAAAAACATTGATTATTGTATGGACTTCTTTCAGAAAAAACCTGGTGAAATAGACGCTAGGTCTTTATCTATATTTGACAACTTTAGAAACCCCGACATTAAAAGTACTTGTAAAATAGTTCTTGTTACTAACGAAAAAATTAAACTACCATTCTCCGTTAGGACAGTTGAACTTGAACCAGTTGATGAGTTTGAAGCAGATCATATATTTTGTAGCTTTATAAGACTATACCAACGATATAATGTAGAGGTTTCTTTTTCAGAAGCTCAAAAGAAGCAGATTATTCGAAAAATGTGTGGATTAACATATACTGAAGCCGGAGATGCTATCGCAGAAGCTATGTCGAGGTCTATGTCTCCTGAGAGCAAGGATTCGACTGAAAAGAAGATAATACCAACTATGGTGCTTAAGGAATTAAGAGAGAAGATTAATCGTAGTTTTATGGAGAAAGCAGCGGGGCTAACCCATTTGTCTCCTAAGCCGTGGGAAGATTATATTTGCCCCGAATCAAGCAATTTTACAGATGATGTGGAGAAAATTCTTAGAGATTTTAAGGAAATTGAAAAGCTAAAGGAACAGAGTGAAGTATTATCGGCTGAAAATAAAGATAATACAACATTGGAAGATGATATAGAGGCCATTCAAACAAGAATACCGCATGTTATCGTTCTATATGGTAAGGGCGGTGTGGGAAAAAGCGCATTTCCTATTCATTTTGCTGATTTACTTAAGTTTGATGTATGGGATTTTAATATTGGAGCTTCTCATAGTAAATGGATTGGAGAAGGTGCTGAGCGAATGAGAGAATCTTTGGCTAGGATAGACAAGGCTAGTCATGTTGTAGTGAGAATTGACGAGTATGACAGGGCAATGGGAGCAACTGATTCTGCTGGACAAGGGATGCATGAAGCTCATAAGCAGGTTGAAGCTGAGTTCATGAATTGGCTTCAGAATAGCCAAGAAGACAACCTGTTTGTTAAAAATAATATCTTCATAGTTATGACAACAAACCATAAAGATAATATAACAGGACCTCTTCTCCGCTCAGGCAGGGCAGACCTTGTTATTGATATTGATAATTTTGATGAGAAAAGTATGATGCAAACATTTAAGTCTGCCCCACGAAGAAATAAAAATAGGGGCATTAAGATGTTAGGATTAGGAACTCAGGCAAAGCTAGAAGAGGCTATTGATAGGCTTGATCTAGATAAATTGGCTGAACTTGCCACCGCTAAGCATTTTACAGTAAGAGATATTGATATGTTATTGCTAGAAATGGCGGCTCACGACTATTACTTCAGGAAGGGACAGAAGGGCATACAATGGACTACTGATAACTTTGTAAAAGTATTAGAGTGTAGTTCTGGATCTATAAAGGGAGATTCTACTTGCGAATTAAAGATTGGAGATAGGGAGATAGTTAATAGGAATGTATCTAATAACGATCCACAGATGTTATTCCCCTTTGATGAGGAATGTATGGGCGATGACTTTAACATAGATAAATTTAAGAATTCTGATATTTTTAATTAATATTCATATAATATAATTCACTAGTAAAAATGGTTGTTTTACACTTTATTGTGTAAAACAACCATTTTTTGTGTATAATAAAGGAGGTCTATTACTATTGAAATTAGAAATATCCAGTTGTATATCTTTATTTAAAGGATTATGCCTTTTTATTTTTGAAACATATTTATAAAGATAAGGAAAAATTATGTCAAGACATATCTCTAATTTAAAACTAGGAACGTTTTTTGATAAGATTGCGTTAAATAACAAAAAACTAAATAAAAAAGCCTCCGTGGGTCACTTTAATGATATCATTACTGAAGAAGATGTTGCTAAGAATGCAAAGATGATTTCCGAAATGTTACAGCTACCTAAGTATCAAAATATCAAAACAAAACTTCAAAATTCAAGTGGCATTGTTAATTTTATTACCTCAGGTGAATATACCCCTCTTGTTGAATTATTAGTTAAACATTGTTTCCCCCCTAATAATAATGATATTTATAATATGGGAAAACAAGCTCTTCCTGATGATTATTTTGTAGATGCTAAAACATATTTTGGTGGAGTTAATGGTGGAATTCAGGGAGACCCACAGGCTAATCAACTTGCTGGGTATAAACTTTCTGAATTATTATTGGGTAGTCGTAAAAAAATGTCTACCGAATGGGCTAAAGAAATCGGAATGAATCTTTCAGAATTAGATGATTATTTTAGTTCGGGCGCAGATACGGCAGAATTTGGCGGAGATGATGAACCCCAAGGTATTTCTCAGCAAATTTTGGCATATGAAGAGAGTTTGAAAAAATTAAATAACTTAAAGTCCAAAATTAATGACTTAAATAAGAAAATAAGGACAAACGATCAAGCCGAAAGACCTGCATCTCCACTTAAAATCAAAGAAATGGTTCTTCAATTTAAGAGATTGAGAGGGCTTTATTCGTCTTTAAAAAACCAAATAGATACTGCTGGAATGGCTTTAATCATACCTGATGGTTTTTCCGGTGAGGCTGAGCGTAATACAGATGGTTTTATACAATACGATCCATTAAAAGAAATTAGAGCGGTTGGTTCGGAACTTATAAAATCTATAATGCAAGGATCTGATGAGCCTATTATAGCATCTAATATCAATAACTTAAGAGAAAAGATTAAGGAATATAGAACAAGTGATCCGATATTAATGAAGAAACGAAATGAGGTATTAAGCTTCTTGGGTAATGGTGACTCCGATGAGAAAGCCTCTGTTAATAGGGTTATAGCTAATTTTGGCTTATTCGGTAAAATTCAACACGAGTTTAATGAACGAGTAAATGGACACGGTAAGGTTATTTTACTTAAGAACTTTGAAAACTCAGTCCTTTGCACCCCTCCTACCAAAGGAGAAACAAACAGTACATTAAGAGATGCAGGGGTATTAAAGGAGTTTTCGGCGGCCAATACATCTAATTTGACTAGAGATAGGTCTACCAATAAAACCCTCCCCAGTGGCAAAAGAACATTAGTTGTTATATCTGAACAACCCATAGATGGATTACCTTCTAATACTAAAATTAATTTATCTGATTTTCCCGTAGACGCTGCAGAAGCTGATATAATTGTTAGAAATATATTAGAGCAATATGAGTCTAAGTCTAAAACTGTAGCGGAATTAAAAATGTTTAGTGATATTGACGAAAAGTATGAAGACTTAATGACAGGAATGAAGAGTCAAAAAGAACGTATTCCTGTTTCTAATAAGAAGGAACTAGAAGTTAGGTCAGTTCCTTTGCTCCTTCAAAAAATGGAAAACTTAGGTTCTGTTACAAGCGACGTGGAATCCCAAATGGCTAGAATAATTCAAGGAATGGGTCAAAAAGAAGCCATTAATTGCGTTCTTAATTCTTTAGCTTCTAGTACTGTGTTTGAAGAGGATGATCGAGGGCGTTTAATTTCTTTTGGTATTGATGCTAAATCTGTTCTTGGAAATTTAACTACTGAGTTTAACGAGTCTAGTACTGAAAATACTTTGGGATTAGGGGTTAGACCCTCTAAAGTTGAGTTTGATAATTATGTTTATAAAGGGGTATCTGAGTGGGGTAGTAGGGTGGGAGATGTAGGAAGTATATCTAGAGAAATGGCTAGGTTAAAAGAGATTATCAAAAGGTCATATCAGGAAATAAGGGAAATAGATGCACAGTTATTAGATAGGGCGCTTTCCCCAGAAATTAAAAATGAATTAGCAGAAAATAAAGAAGGATGGCGCAATCAGATTCAGGCAGTACAAGGAGAGAAGATCGACCTAATGGCTCAATTACCCCACTATACTATTCTTTGGGGTAAGCCCGGCGTAGGTAAGTCTGTGTGGGCTGATGCTCTTGGTTCTTTATTAGGTTATGCCATTAGAAATGTTAATATTGGACAGACTAAAGATAAATGGCTAGGTAATACAGAAAAGTATACAAAAGAGCTTATTGATAAAATTTTTAATGCAAGAGACACTATCTTTTTAATGGATGAAATTGACAGAATGTTAAGTATGGGTCATGGTTCTCAAGGAGGAAGCGCCGGTTCAAATCAACACGAAACAACAACGGAAACAGTTAAGCAATTCTTAGATGCTTTTGAAGATAGAAAAACCGAGTTAATTGATAATAATATTTTCATTATTATGACTACCAACCACCTTGAAGATATTGACACAGCTCTTCTTGAAAGATCTCAGGGTAATGTTTTTGAAGTTGAATCTGCTGACACTAAAGAAGATTATCTTAAGTTTTTAACAAGCTTTATACAAACAGAGTACAATAAAGATCCAATGCACCCTTGGTTTAAAAAGCCCGGAGATATTACTAACGAACAGAAATGGAAATCTACTTTTGAATTGATTGATTCTTTAGATATGGATGCTTTGGCAACCGCTCTTGAAGGTAAGAGTTTATCATTTAGGAATGTTGAGGGTATGGTAAAACAAGCTTTTGGACATCATCGTAATTATCTCGTTTCACTGAATGCCATAGGAAGGGGGGATACTAAAGTTCTTAGAGGACTGCCTTTAACCACGGAAAACCTCATTTCAGCAGTCCAATTTGCTAAAGATGCGAGTGCCTCTAATGCTGATTACGATTTAGGTATAGACACAGTTAAGTTAAATGTATTAAAAGAAGCTCAAAAGGTATTAGATGAAGTAGAAATGAATAAGGTTGGTGTTGAAAATCCGTTTACTAAAGAGGTTACTTCTGAACTTCAACTTCCCGATGAGGTTGTTAAAATAATGAATGGTTCAATACCTATCGAAGAAACAGCTCCTCAATTCAATGTATTAGAACAAGATGTTGAGGACTCTGAAACAGGAGAAATAAGAAAACAACTAATGATAGAAGAACAACAAGGTAAGAGTATGAATGAATTAATGGATGAGGGCTTTGTCGAAGAAGAACTCGCCCCTCAAAAAACCCCTAAAGGTAAAAAGCCTCAAGCTAAACCCACCACACCCCAATCTCAACCTACTCAGACTGAAGAAGAGGAAGAAGAAAAAGATGAGACTATTACTTCAAATTCTGATTATTTATATAACTTTCTTAAAAGGGGTGGGTTTATAACACCAGACAATAAGATAATAAGTGCACAAAATCAACAAAAACAGGTAGGAAATCAACAAAGAAAAGAAGAAATAGTAAATCAAGAGTTTAATTATCAACAATATAATGATCCTCAGAACTTAGAAAAAAGAGGGGTTATTTATTTTGGTGGCGTTGGAGGCGGATTTATAGCTCCTAATAGTTTTTAAGTTAATAATAAAAAGGGTATGAGATATGAAAATAAATAGAATGGCATCAGAAAAAGAAGTTCCTGATTGGGCTTTCGGTTTGGACAATAATAATGATGTTCAGACGGATTTCATAGAAAATGTTTATATTAATAAAAACGATCTAGGAAGAATAGCTAATTGTATTTTTGATGAAAATAGGATTGTTATAGAAAGAAATATTATAGAAAAGCGTGTAGCTAGTGGTAACCCTTACTACTATAATCAAGAATGGACTGATGGGGTTAAATCAGAACTTAAAGAATATGCATTAGCTTGTAGTATGGATATGTCAAAGTTTAAACCTATTGCATCTCGTACAATTGAAGCATCTTGTGAGTCTATGGTTAGGACAGCTCAATCTAACCCTGACTCTGACGAACAAATTAGTATAGTTTTAGATCCCTTCCACTTAGATATAGAAGAAAGAAATGTCAAAGGAGATTGGGAAAAAATTAGCGGTGAACAGAGATTAGGAGACAAACCCTCTATGATGTCAGGCGCTGTTAAGGGTGTCAGAGGCGGAGAAGATTATTCTACTAACTCAGATATTCACCCAGCCGCTAATCAGAATAGCATTACTAACCCTAACGCTATCGAACAATTAGCAGAGAGTGAAAAAGAAGATAATGGAGTAAGATTATCTAGAGAGAGAGACGAGAGAGAACTTGCTAAAGAAGCTAAGAATAAAGAATGGGAACAGGAAAAAATCGCTTCTATGGAACATATTGATATTATTCCTAAAGGCAATGTTTTTCCAACTGAAGTTATGAATGCTCAGCCCGGACTAAACACCCCTTCTTCTCAAATGGGAGTTTATGCTAAGTTTGATGCAGATAGTATCCCAGATAAGACTGAGGGAGAGAGAATATCTGAGGCAAATGAAACAAGAAGAAAATCTATTCAAGGAGAAGATAAGGCTAAGGGTGGTTTTCAAATGAATAAAGCCCCTGTTCGTTCTATTTCTGATGATTTTGGTGACGCCCTTAAAAAAGCTCTTAAATAAAGTTAATAAAAACGTAGGAGATTAAAATGGAATTCTTTACAAGTCCAGAAGATTTAAATGGATGGGTTAAATCCCAAGAGTCTGCTGATTCAGCAGCACATAAAATAATAGATATTATAGGTGTAAATGACGAACAAGACATTATGGATACTTGCAAAGCTATTTTTGATGACGAAGCTGATAGCGATGCGACCGATGTTCTTTTTGGTACTTTAGCTAAAAACAACTTAGTTAAACTAGTAACAGCTTCGGTAAGTGGCAAAATTATTAAAGAAGCTCAGTCACAAAGAACTGGCTTATATAATGATATGGAGAAAAGGGTTTGCCCTAAGTTGCCAAGACGTAGTAATATAATTAGTACATGGAATTGTCGTGAACATTGTTTAGATAGTATGGTTTTAGATGATGATCCAAATAGAGTTTATTGTAAAGAAGCCTTATGGCGTAGACACGTTATGGATAAATTCTCAAGAGATTTTAAAGATAAAGACGGAAAATTAGTCGGTGGCTATATAAATGAAAGATTCCAAGTTATGAAAGATGATGGTGGAAACCAAATGGAATTAGCTAACGGTGAAAGAACAAGAAAGCCTAGACCCCATCAGTATTCAACAGAAAGAAGACTAGAAGAAGGTAGGGGCGCAAAAACAACAGACATAACGGCTTCTGATGATGGAAAGATAGTTAAGCTTGCATCATATAGCGGATGTAATAAAGATGACGAAAGAATACATAGTATTTTTTCTGATATTATTGATATGACAGAAGCAGGATTGTCTTTTGAAAATATTTTAACAAAAGTATCTGAACATTATGGTATGTCGATAACTAGTGTGGCTTCAGTTCACAAAGTTGCGATGAGTAAGTTTAGGATGCATGCCGGAACTAAATACTCTTATTCTAATCCCATCTCAATTAAGAAAACTTCAGGTTTGGCTTCAGGAACTCCAATGATAGCTGTAGATTTAATTCAAGTTAGAAATGGTAATCCAATACAGCCAAATACTAGGCTTCAAGTTATAGACGAAAGAGCAGGCTCTTATCTTCTTCCTAATGGACAGCAGATAGCATTAGCTAACCCATTAGATGCCAGTAAATTAATAGACGCTGACGTTCAAGCCGGGGCAGACGAAGTAGGCTTATCTGATGACAATTATGATAATATGGCCGAAAAACAAAGCGCTCCTGACTACAATATTGATGAAGCTCCTGAAGATTTCTCCATAAAAGATGTGTAAAATAACACAAATTACTGTATAATAAATAAGATACGAGTGATTTGTTAGGAGATAATTATGGCAGCAGAAATGATTCAAATAACGGATTTGCAGAGTACATTTAAAGCTCTGCGAAACCAAGACCCCTCTAAAATGATGAGGAATAAAGTTCCTTATTCACCAGATTATAAATCAATACCTAATCAAAACTTAGCTCCCACTTCAAGTGCCAATACTGGTTCTTGGGGTAATGGAATGGCTAAATTTGCATCAGGGGTGGTTTATGGACAGCCTCAGTTTTTCTCGCCTGTTCATACTCCTATTAACTGGCAGATTCCTAGTAAAAGATTAGAACAATATCAGTGGGCTAGGTTCTTTTATGAAAATGAACCCAAAGTAGCATCAGCAATTGACTTTTACAGTTATTTTCCTATGAATAACTACGTAAACGAATGTAAAGATAGAAAAGTAAGGGCTTATTTTGATAAGTTCAAGAAACGATTAGAATTGCCAAAATGGACTAGACTAATGAGCCATGAGGTTCATTTATTAGGTGACTGTTTCCCATTTATAGAAGTAAGTTGCCCTGTGTGTGGTGGAAGCGGCAGAATAGGAGATGAAATTTGTGAACACGAAGGTGGAACAGTTAGGCGTATAGTAATTCTTAACCCTGATTATGTTGAGGTCTATACTTCTCCATTAAATCCTGACCCCGTTATAGCGCTCAAGCCCGATGAAGAACTTATTAATATGGTTCAGAAGAAAACTCCAGGATATGAAAAATTAACTCCCGAAGTTATAAAATTAATTTCCTCAGGACAGCCTATTAGATTAGATAATAGAAATGTTTTCCACCTAAAATACGGAGAAGGCGGTTATAGTAAATATGGTATAGGTATGGTTAGAAGATTATTTCCTATTTTATCCTATAAAACTAAGTTAATGGTTGCTCAATGGATTGTTGCAGAAAGGCTTATTGTTCCTATTAAGGTTATTAAAGTAGGTACTGATGAGCGTCCTGCCGGTCCTGCTGATATAGCCGCAGTTCAGTCTCAGCTTGCTCAAACAGCTAATGATCCTAATCTTACCATCGTTACCCATCATGCTTTTGACCTCGAATGGTACGGTGCTTGTTTTAGTTCTGATACTGAAGTACTTACAGAAAACGGTTGGAAGAAGTATGAAGATGTTTCTAAGAATTTTGATGAAAAAATAGCAACATATAATTTGACCAATAACCATATTCAATACGATATACCACAAGAGTATCATCAGTATGATTTTAATGGAGAAATGTATCATTTTCATGGCAGAGGTACTGATGTTATGGTTACACCAAATCATAATATGTTAGCTCAGAAATATAACAATACTACAAAGCAATATGGGGAATGGAAAAAGATTAAAGCCGAGGATATAGATAGTTATAATCATCATTTTAAGGCTACTGCACTATGGAATGATGGGGTAGTTCCCGAAATACTGCCTCACAAGAATACTTTATTGGGGTTTTTAACTTTAGACGAGTATTTAGAGTTTGTCGGCTATTATGTTTCGGAAGGCGGGTTAAAAATATATAATGACAGAGCTAATGCCGTACAAATATCCCAATGTATCGACAGCCCTTGTTTTGAAAATATCAAAGAAATAATGTATAAAGTTGGACAGGGCAAGGTTCAGGAACATTTTGATGGACGAAGAAAGCCATTAATTAACTTTATCGTTAATAATACTAAACTTGGTGAGGAGATAAGATTTATCTTTGGTGAGGGGGCATCAAATAAAAGGATACCGTCATGGATAATGTCTTTGCCGAAAGAGAAATTAGCTTTATTGATAGACTGTTTAATGGATGGCGATGGCTCTACTAGAGAATCTCCTAATGGCTATAAAAGATATAAATATACTACGGTTTCTAAAACATTAGCGGATCAAATCCAAGAAATAGTATTTAAAATAGGGTTTTCTCCCAGTTTGAGTAAATATATCGTAGAAACCGATAATAGAAGTGATATTTATATGGTTAATTGGTCAGAATTGACTAAGAGAAATGATAGAACAATTAATATTAAAGATAATTTATCCAAAGAACCATATAATGGAAAAGTATGGTGTTTTACTGTTCTTAATGGGTTCTTTATAACAAGAAGAAATGGTAAGGTTACAATTCAGGGTAATTCAGGTAAAGTTCTAACCCTCTCTAATGAATTTGAGTTTATCAATCAGGAAATCCTAGACGGTTTGATGATTAATAATGCATTACTCAACGGAGAGGGACCTAACTTCACGCATTCTGATGACACAAGATTATTGACAAACAATGGATTGAAATATCGACAAGAGTTTGATATAGAAAATGATTTAGTTGCTACATTTAATATTCATACGAAAGAAATTGAATATCAAAAAGCTACTGAAAAATTTGAATACGACTGGAATTCAGTTGACGGAGATGATCCTCCCCTAAAACGATTTAAAACTAATAGAATTGACATGCTTGTAACGCCTAACCATAGAATGTTGTGTTCTGAAAGGAAGTTAACAACAAACGATGGGACGGGAGGGCAAAAGGTAAATGGGCAGAAAGAAGGTTTCGGTGAGTGGAAATGCATAAGGGCGCATAGCGTTAAGAAAAGAACTAAATTTAGGGCATGTGTTGATGGTTGGACAGAAACAACCAAAGATGAAAAAGAGTATTTCGGTATTAAAACCCCAGAATTTCTTCAAATTTTAGGTTGGTATATTAGTGAAGGGTATAGGAATAGATGGATTAAAAAAGATGATACTGAAAGTATAACAAGAGTTAGTTTCTCACAGTGTGAAAATGCTAATAAAGAAATTTATGATAAAATGACCAATGTTATGAAGAAAAATGGTATTTACCACATGACTCCTAAATGTAAAAAAGTTTTTTATATAAGGAACAGGGATAATGAAGGACTTGTTAAATATTTAGCTAGTAATTGTGGGGGAAAAGCTAATTCTAAATGTATTCCTAAAGAAATAAAAAATATGTCACAAGAAAATTTAAAGATTCTTTTAAATGCCTTAGTTGAAGGAGATGGTAGTGTTCGTCCAGCAACAAAGAAAAAAGAAACAGATAAAAAATACTATAGTTATACAACCGTTTCAACACAGTTAAGAGATGATGTTATCGAGATTCTATTTAAACTTGGCTTTAG
>Ga0114918_10002016_pt1 | contig 18243 bp, 14 predicted proteins | sample LantaG_FD_87015 | JGI IMG/M metagenome (GOLD analysis project Ga0114918, IMG submission 87015) | Deep subsurface microbial communities from Baltic Sea to uncover new lineages of life (NeLLi) - Landsort_02402 metaG | ecosystem: Environmental > Aquatic > Marine > Oceanic > Sediment | place... | reverse complement strand
TTTTTTTTTACGCCTTTGCGCCTCCTCTTTTTCTCTTCCCTCCGCCGCCTCCTTCTTTTTTTTTGTTGTTTTCTTTTTTTTTTGGTGGGGGGTTTTTTTTTTTTTTTTTTTTTTTTTTTGAGGAGGTCGAGGAAGGTCTGAGAAAGGAACAAGGGGAAAACCGATGCTTCGGTTCTCTTTCTCTCTTCTTTCGTTTCTCTTTCTCTCTTCTTTCTCTTTTCCTGCGTTGTCCTCTCTACTCACCGGGCTCGTCTGTTGCGCCGAGAACGGTCTCCTCGGGGGGATCTGGACCTCGACCTTGAGCGGCGGGAGCGGCCCCCCTCGCGCTCCCTGGAGCGGGACCTCGAGCGAGAGGAGCGTCGATTCCGGTCGGCGTCGGGCGGCGGCGGCGGCGGCGGGAGATGGAGAGAGGAGGAGGAAGGGCCTGCTCCTTCCTCTGCCCCGTTGCTCGCGCCTGCTCTGCCTCCTGCCTGCCGTTCGAGCTCGGCGTATCTGTTTTTTGGAGGTTGATCATTGAGAGAGAGAGAGACGTGGTGAGAAAGAACCGTGGTAAAAGAGAAAGCATTGATTCCTCTCCTAGTAATTTATCTCTGTCGTCGATGGAAAAAAGCTCACTCGTCAAAGTCGGCCATTGCTTGCTTGCTGTCCAGAGAGAGAGAGGCTAGAGGGAGGGATCTCTCAAAGCGAGCGCAGCTCCAGAGAGTCCCAGCCCCGCAGGAGAGAGAGAGAGAGAGAGAAAGAGAGAAAGAGAGAAAGAGACAAAAGAAAGAAATAGTGGCTTTTTTTTTTCCTTTCTCTCGCCGACGATTTCTTTCGCCTCTCAAAACTGCTCGACGATCTCATCAGCAGACGCCTTTCCCCCTGCAGCCTTTCCCTTTTTCTCCGCGCACAAGGGCAAAATGGTGCGTCTGATCGCCTCCTCCTGCTCGGCGGACGCAGGATCATCCCTGCGGCATTCTGGACGCGAGATAGGAGAGCGCGACGAGGAAGCGAGAAGGCGGAGGGCGAGCGAGCTCTTGAGCCCTCTCTCTCTCTCTTTGCCTCTCTCTTGCTCTCGATGTGGAGGTTGGGAGCAAAAGAAAAGAGAGCCGCCGCCTCGGCTTTTGCGAGGCCCGTTAGAGCCCTCAGCGACCCTTCTTTCGGCTTCTCTTACAGGCCGATAGCATCAACCGCTGAGGCGCGGTTTGAGGGGCCGGTCGACGGCGAGCGAGAGGGAAAGAGGGACGATGCGAACGGATGAAGAAGAGCGATGGCGGACTGCCGGCGGCGGCAAGGGAGCGCCGCCGCCGCCGCCGCCGCTGCCGCCTCTTCTCTCATCCGAAGCTGGCTTTCTCGCTGCGCTGCTGTCCGTGCGCCTCCGCGTGCTCGCCGATCTCGATCGGGTCTGCGCCCTCGTGCAGAGAGAGAGGCCATCAGTTGTCGCGCGGATCGCTGGGCACGCGCATCTCTCTTTCAATCTTCGCGCGCTGTTTTTTTCGCTCCGGGCCGCCGTCGATCGACTTTTTTCTCTTTCGCTCATCGTGCCATTTTTCTCTCCCTCGTCCGAAACAAAACGCAGGTCCTCTCCTACGACATCGATCTCCTCAACCCGCCGGCGGCCCTCGAGGCCCGCAAGCACAAGCTCAAGAGGCTCGTCCAGTCGCCCAACAGCTACTTCATGGATGTCAAGTGCCAGGGCTGCTTCCAGATCACCATCGTGTTCAGCAACTCGCAGACGGTCGTCGTCTGCCCGGCGTGCTCGGCGGTGCTGTGCACGCCCACGGGCGGGAGGGCGAGGCTTACCGAGGGCTGCTCGTTCAGGAAGAAGGGAGATTAGAGAGAGAGTTGGAGTGCGTTGACGGTGGGGGACAGGGGGGGGAAGAGAGAGAGAGAGAGAAGAGGGGAACCGAGATGATCCGATCGAGAAACTTTCCGGCGGCTCCTTCGACCTCGCTCTCCCTCTCTCCCTCTCTCGACCTCCTCGCTCCCCCCACTTGAACGCCTTTGACGCTCGTCTTCTTCTGCACTTCTGCCCCGCCCCGCCGCACCCCCACTGATAAAACCACTGTCTTTTTGTTCCTTTAAAAAACCACGCGAGCTTATTGATCACCTCTGTAAGCTTGTCTCAGCCCCCTTACACAAAATCGGAGAAGGAGAAGAGAGAGGAAGAAAGCTTCTCTTTGCGGGTCTCGAGGCCAGAGAAGGAGGAAGGAAAGAGAGGGGTTTCTTGGATCTCCTCGTAAGCGATCTCTCGATCGCTGTCTCTCGCGCGCTCTGTCTCTCTCTCAAAGCAGCTGCATGCGAAAGAAAGAGAGAAAGAGAGCGGGAGAGGATGCGCGGGCTTGGCGTTCTGCGTTTTTTTAGTCGAGGGTTGAGAAAAAGAGCGAGGGAGAGAGAGAATAGGGAATCAGTGTCGAGGTCCACAATCGCTTCTTTCGCTTTTTGCCTTGCTCCGTTCTCTCTCTTCGCTTTTTCTCAAGCAGCGTCGTTCCACCCGCGCAGAGACAGTCCACTAAAAGCTCTCTTCGCGCACACTCTCTCGCTCGTTCGCTATGTCGGTGCGTGAAGACGAGAAGAAAAGACGCTGTCGTCTTTTCGTTATGTCGTCGTCGTCGTCGCCATCGCTTGCCGACGGCTCCGGCTCTCTCGCCTTTCGTTCGCCCCTCTCTCCCTCTCTCTTCTTCTTTCTCTGCTAATGGATTGCATCTGTGGTATCTTCGCTGTCTCCATGACGCGCTCGCGTGCCGTTGGGAGACGCTCAAAGTGTCCAGAGAGGCAGAGAGCGGGCCGGGCGTATCCTTTTTGCTCCGGCCGCCAAACACCGATCGGAACGAAACATCGATTGAACTCTTTCTCTCTCCACTCTGACTCTCTCTCTCTCTCTCTCTCTCTCTCTCTCTCTCTCTCTCTCTCTCTCTCTCTTCCTCTTTCTTTTTCTCTACAAATACAAAAAACGCCAGGCAGAGCAAGCCGCCGTGGTCGCCGAGACCACCGAGAAGCTGGAGGAGCTCCAAGGTGATTAAAGATAGCGCTGAGAGAGAGAGAGAAGAAGGTTGAGAGAGGTTCTTCTTCCCTCGATCTCAACCCACTCAACGAACAAGAAGAAAAAAACTCACCACTCTTTCCAAAAAACAAAAACCTTCTTCCCCCCTCCCGAAAACCAAAAACAGTCGAGGACGAGCTCAACTTTGAGGGCATGAAGAAGAAGAAGAAGAAAAAGGACAAGAGCAAGGACGGAGGCGGCGAAGGGAAAGGAGAGGGAGGCGGCGGCGCCCTGGCGTTGGGCCTCGACGACCTCTTCGACGCCTCGGGCGCGCCCGCCAAGAAGAAGAGGCGCGTCAGTGGCCCTCCGCGCCCCGACGCCGCCTTCGGGGAGACCGCCAGCGGCATGGGCGAAGGAGGAGCGGAGGGAGGGGCCGGCACGAGCGGCGGCGCCGGAGCGGGAGGAGAAGCCGGCGGCGACGACGCCTCGGGCGCCGCTGGCGCCGCTTCGTCCTCCTCCGCCTCGGCCTCTGCCGTCGCCGCCGCGGCCGCCCTCCCCTGGGCCGGCTCCGACCGCGACTACACCTACGCCGAGCTCCTCGACCGCGTGTTCGCCACGCTGCGTGCCAACAACCCGGAGCTGACGGGAGAGAAGCGCCGCACGCTCATGAAGCCGCCGCAGGTCGCCCGCGAGGGCACCAAGAAGACGGTCTTCGCCAACTTCGCGGAGCTGTGCAAGGCGATGAACCGCCCGGGAGAGCACGTTCAGGCTTTCCTGCTGGCCGAGCTGGGCACATCGGGAAACCTGGACGGGCAGTCGAGGCTGATCGTCAAGGGGAGGTTTTTGCCAAAGGTAAAAGGACGTTTTTTTTTCCTTTTTTTCCGTTTCCTTTTTTCCGTTTGGTTTTTTGTTCACCATCATTTTCCTCTGGTTTTTTTCCGTTCTCTCGCCCCTCCCCCCTCGCCAACCACCGCCGCCCGAAACAAAAAACACACCCCAGGCCTTCGAGGGCACGCTGCGCCGCTACGTCAACGAGTACGTCCTCTGCAACAGCTGCAAGAGCCCCGACTCGCTCCTCGACCGCGACTCGAGCTCGCGCATCATGTTCCTTCGCTGCCAGGCCTGCGGGGCATCGAGGACGGTCGCTCCCATCAAGGCCGGGTTCGTGGCGAGGACGACGAGGAGGCCCAAGGTCGGGTAGGAGGGGGGAGAGGGGAGGAGCGGGAGGGGGGGGGGGGGAAGAGGAAAGGAGAAGAGAGAGGAAGAGCTTGCGCGCATTTTTCTTTTGCTCTTTGGTTTTTGTTTTTTATTGTGAACGCTTTGTGTTTGTCTATTTCTTCTCCAAATAACACGTTGACTCTCTCTCTCTCTCTCGCGCGCGCGCGCACGCGCCTCCCAGATCGATCAGAAATGCTTATGAGAACCGAAGAGAAGACGAGAAAAGATTGCATTCCGTTGTTGTTTTCTCTCTCTCTCTCCCTCTCTCTCTCTCTCTCTCTCTCTGTCTCTCTCTCTCTCTCTCTCTCTTTTCTCTCCCCCACACTTTTTCTTCCCTCTCTCTCCCCCCCTCTTCAAGCCTCCTTGCCAGCAGCCAGCTGCTCCGCGGCCACCCTCGCCCTCTCCCGCTGCGACCACGACGGGGCCAGAATCATGGGCGCCATCAGCAGCACCACGATGCCGCAGCAGGCCGCCAGCGCGGCGAAGTAGGCGCCCCACCCGCGCGACTCCACCAGCGCGGCAAGCGGCACGCCGGCGTTGGCCGCGCCTAGGTAGCTGACCCAGCCGAGGAAGCCCAGCGCCGCCGAGACGGCGTGGCGCGGGACGGCCTCGGCGCCGCAGAGGCCGATCAGCATCTGCGGGCCGTAGAGGGCGAAGCCGACGCCCGAGACGAGGAGCCAGAGCAGCGCCGGCGGCGTCGAGGCCGGCGCGGCGGCGAACGCGCCAAGGAAGGCGGCGGTCAGCAGCGTGTAGGCGACGACGACGAGCACGCGCAGGCCCAGGTTGCCCCTCGGCTTGAGGCCGGGGTTGGCCTTCGTCCGCGCCTCGTTGCGGCGCAGCAGCGCGTCGGAGATGGCGCCGGACGAGAGCGACCCGACGAGCCCGCCGAGCTCGAGGCCCGACACCGCGACCGCGGGGTTGGCCGCGCCGCGCTCCTTGAGGTAGAAGACGAACCACGAGGTCACGCCCTGCCTGACGACGTAGACGAAGAAGTAGGCGATCGCGAGCAGCCAGATGTGCGGGTTGGTGAGGACGTCGTCGAGCAGGGTCCGGATCATCGAGGGCTTCTCCGCCCCCGGCGCCTTACCCGCCGCCGCCGCAAGCGAGGCCGCCGCCGCCGAGGTCGCCGCCTCCTCCTTCTGCGCCTTTTTCTGGGCCTTGGAGAGCCTGACGGGGCCGGCGACGGCGGGGAAGCCCATCGACTCCGGGGACTCCTTCATAAAGGCGAAGACCCACAGGCTCGCCACGATCGCGACCAGCCCGGGGGCGAACATCCCCCACCGCCACCCCCACGCCGCCGCGGCCGAGCCGGCGAGCACCGGCGCGAAGAACCCGCCGACGTTGTTCGAGGCGGTCCAGAAGCCCCAGAACGTGCCCCTGAGCGCCTCGGGGTACCACGACGTCAGGATGCGCGCGCACGCGGGCGCTCCCAGGCCCTGGAGCAGCCCGTTGACGCCCCAGAAGAGCATGAATAGAGGGAAGGAGGAGGACGCGCCGACGCAGAGGTTGGCCAGCGCCGTCGCCGCGAGCCCGCCGCCGAGCAGCAGCGTCGGGTGCGTCCGCGCGCCGAGGACGCCGGAGGCGAACTTGGAGACGCCGTACATGACGGGGAGCACCGAGGTGAGGGCGCCGACGGACTGGACGAACGGGGAAGGGAAAGAGGGAGGCAAGGAGGTTTTTTTGGGTTTTGTTTGTTTGTTCGAGAGAGAGAGGTGAGAGGGGGGGAAAAAAAGAGGGGGGAGGAAGTCGAAAAAAGTCGGGGAGAAAAACTGAAACAAAGGGAAAACACTCTTCTTCTCACCTTGAGCGTCAGGCTCAGGCTCTTGTCCTCAAGCATGGCCGGAGCTGTGAACGCGAGCGAATTCCTCGTCAGATAGAACGCGCCGTAGCCGACGAACATCGCGATAAAGGTGCCCCAGCGCGCCCTTTTGAAGGCGGCGTCGTTCTCGAGGTCGTCGGCGTCCGAGTCCGACGACGCGGCCGCGTTGGCATCTCCAAAAGAGGCCGAAGAAGAGGAGCGGGTGGCGACGGAGGTGCGGCGGTGGACGGCAGGGACGAGGACGACGGCTCGGGGGAGCTGCTGCGGGGCCTTGGCGGACTCGGCGTGGCTGTTCGGAGAGAGGGGTCGAGGTCGTCGAGAGGTGAGAGAGAGAGAGAGAGAGAGAGAGTGAGAACACCGAAGGGGGGGAAAACCCCACTGCGAAGGATTTTCGAGCGGGAGGAAAAAAACTCCTCTTCATCTTCCCTCTCTAACGCGCATTCTCCTTGCTGCTGGCCCCCTTTTCCCACACTGCGCGACAGTCCCCATCTGAGAGCTCCGTCGCCCAGGGATGAAATCTGAGAAGAAAGATGGCGTGCAGAAAGGGCGCGCCTTACCGAAGAGACAGTGCGGCGAAACCGGAAAAAGCATCGCGGCGGGGGCGAGCCGCATTGTTCGCCCTGTTCGGAGCCGTTGCGCTCGGCGCGCTCCTCTGCTGCTGCCGCTGCTGCTTGAGGGGCAGCCTCGCCGGGCGCAAAGGGGCTGCCGACATGGTTATTATGGGGGATACGCCGCGAACCGAAGAAGGGGGGACGGGGCTGCTGCGCTCTCGATGGAGGCGGGCGGCGACGAGAAGAATTGGAACAGTGAGAGGGGGGCATTGCGAACCGATTCGCGCACGGTGCCCCGTCAAAAACACTTTTCTCTCTCTCTCTCTTTCTCGTGCTCCCTTCCTTATCTTAAACAACGGCCATGGACGCCTGCGCCAACGACGCCGAGATCGCCGCGGCGCTCGCGGCCGTCGAAGAGGCGGACGCGGCCACGCTCGCCCTGGCGGGGGAAGCGGCGGGAGCGCGAGCGGGAGGAGCGACTCCGGCGGCACCAGCGGCCTCGACGAGCGCCATCGTCGCCGCTCCCGACGACCAGGAGACCGCTGCCGCCGCCGCGGCCGACGACGCCGACTCGTCCGCCGCCGCAGGCGCAGCAGCAGCCGCGGCAGCCCCCGCCCCCGCCCCGGCCTTCGAGCGCCCCTCCGACGAGGCCATCGTCGCGCAGGAGAACGCGATCCGTGCGCAGATCGCGGGCTCGGCCGCGCTAATCGGCGAGAGGGAGCCGCTGTCGGCGCTGCAGGAGGAGTACGCCAACGAGGGCGCAAGGATCTTTGCCGCGAAAGCGGGAGCCCTGGCGAGGCGGTACAGCTCGCTCAGGCGCACGCGAGGGGACGGAAACTGCTTCTTTCGGTCGTTCATGTTCGCGCTCGCCGAGGGGCTCCTCGAGAGGAGGGACCTGGCCGAGAGGAACAGGTAAGAGAAAAAGAGAGAAAGTTTTTTTTTCCTTTTTCCTTTTCTTTCCCTCTCTCTCTCGACCTCGACACCAACCGCGCGAGAACGCCTCTCCCTCTCTCTCCCTTCCTTTCTCTCTCCCTTCCTTTCTCTCTCTCTCTCTCTCTCTCATTCTCTCTCTCCCGCTTTTCTAAACGAAAAACAGGGTCGTCACCCGCATCCGCCAGTCGGCCAAGAAGATGACCGACGTCGGCTTCGACGCGATCGTCTTCGAGGACGCGCTCGAGGCCTGGTGCGACCAGCTCAACCGCATTGGCGTCGCCCCCGGGAGCACCGTCGGAGAGCCCCTGACCCTCCAGGAGCTCGAGGCGGCCACAGGCGCGGACTCAGGTGGGCTCGCGGACATGGGCGTGATGCTGCTGCGGCTGCTCGCCTCGGCCGAGCTGCGCTCCCGCGCCGACCACTTCGCGCCGTTTGTGCTCGGCGACGATGACGATGACAGGATAACGGACGTGCCGTCCTTCTGCGCCCGCCGCGTTGAGCCGATGGGCTGCGAGAGCGACCACGTCCACATCGTGGCCCTCACGGACGCGCTGGGCGTGGCGGTGAGGGTGGAATACCTCGACCGATCCGAGGAAGAAGAGGGAGGAGGAGGCAGCGGCGGCGGAGGAGGAGGAGGAGGAGGGAACCCGAACCACCACGACTTTGTCCCGGAGGGGGCGCAGGCGCCCCCGCGCGTCGTGCTGCTGTACAGGCCCGGCCACTACGACATCCTCTACCCCGCTGTCTCTTGAGTTGCTTTGTGAAGCTTGAAAAAGTCCGTCGTTGTTGCAGCTTTCTCGCTTTGTTTGCCTTTTTTTTCGGGCGTGTGAAAAAATAAAACGAGAAGAACTTTTGAAGAAAAGTAAATCCATAAGGAGGAGAGTTTTTTTTCATTCGACTACAAAGCCCTCTCTTCCTTCTCTCCCTGCGTCTATACTCTCCAAAGCATCAGTCTCTCTCGATCTCTCACGCTGCATCGCCTTGAAGCAAGAATCAAAAACAAAAACAAAAACCAAAGGAAGAAAGAGGGGGGGGGGGCGTCTTTTCTTTCTACCTCTTCGGCGGCGCCCCGCTCTCCAACAGCGGCTTCCCCTTCGCCCTCGGCCTCTCCCCTCCCTTGCGCCTCCTGGGGTTGGGAAGCCTGTCCCCGCCGATGATCCCGCTCGCAGAGGCAGCGGAAGAAGAGCCGGACGAAGCGGGAGAGAAGGCGGCGGCGGCCGTCGCCACGTACGCCGGCTCGAGCTCGGAGGGGTCGCGGACGCGGTAGACCCGCATCAGCCAGTGCTGCGACATGAAGACCTCCTCGAAGTACTTGAGGGAGAACTCGCTCTCGCCGATCTCGGCGTTGCGCACGCGGTCATAGCCCCTGCGCCCGAAGGCGGCCCCGGCGGCGTCGGCGAAGCGGTAGTAGGAGAGCTTGTACATCAGCGAGTTGAGCATCGTGCGCGATGCGCCCGAGTCGACCCGGTACTGCCCCTCCTCGCCCATGTAGTCGTCCTCGCGGATCCCGGGAAACTCCCCGCCGCCGATGCGGACCATCCACTGTTTTTCGTTTTCGACGTTGTTATTTGGGTTTGGAGGAGAAAGAGAAAAAAGGGGGGGGCGAGAAAGGTGAGTTCTTCTTCTTCAAGGAGTTTTTTTTTCTTCGTCTCTGTTTGTCTCAAGCCTCCTCTCCCCGAAAAGGAAAGTGGGAAAGGCGGAACTCAGCTCAGCTCTCTCACCAAGAACTTGTTGATGTCGTCGGAGGGGTAGCCTGTTTTCAGAAGAGATAAAAGAGTCAGGCGAGGGAGAGAGCGGGGGAGAAGGGCGTTTAAGAGTGAGCTTTTTTCTGCATCGTGCGACACCTCGAGCCCGGAGAAAGAGAAAGAAAGAAAACAAAATGAACTCCTTACCGATGTAGCCCCCGAAGACCACGAAGACGTACGAGACGTCCAGCGACCTGTACACGGCCCAGCCCTTCTTCTCGGAGAGGGACATCGCCCTGCCGACGGTCGCGATGTGGGTGTTATTCCACGTGTTGTTGTCGACGATGACGGCCTATAAAAAAACAAATGTTTTTTTGTTTTTGAAAAAAGAGAGGGAGGGGAGGATGAGTTTTTTCCCCCTTCTCGACAGCTTTTTCGACCTCTACAAAAAAATTAACTCACCCTGTCCGCCATCGCCGTCGTCTGGTACCCGTAGTCCCACCACGACGCCACCTTTGCGTCCCGCGGGGTGTTGTGCCTGAGCCAGCCATACGCCTCGCGGAAGTCGTCGAAGACGTGCAAGGTCCCATCATTGCCGCACGACTGCATCACGATCGACGGCGCCGAGTACATCTCGGCGGCGACGAACGCCGAGTGGAACAGGAACGCGACGAGCACGGCCGCGACGGCCGCGAGGGCCGCAGCTGCGACGTCGGAGGGGAGGGCGCGCTTGACCGCGGAGATCTTCGGGAGGAAGCCCGGAGAAGAGGAGGAGGCTGCAGTCGAAGGCCTGGAGCGCGACGACGTCGGCTTTGAGGCGGGGGAGGGCGCGGCCGCCTCCTCTGCCGGGGCCCCCTCGCCGCCGCTCCCGCCGCCGCCACCTAACGCCGCGGTCTTCAGCGACGCGCACAGCGAATCGATCACGCCCGACAGGCCCAGCCCCGCCAGCACGCACGCGGCGGGCGCGAGCACCAGCATCAGGCGCACCATGACGCCGCTGAAGTAGACACTCGTGACGCCATAGAGCACGAGGAACAGCGCGGCGTCGTCGAGCTCGCCGATCAGGAAGCACGCGACGAGGCCCGCCGGCGCGAGCAGCGCCGCAGCGTGCAGGTCGGTGAAGTAGGAGCTCCAGGTCGTGGGCTGGTGCTCGGACACGGAGGCGATGATCGGGATGTGCTTGGAGGCGTAGATCGGGTCGAGCTGATGAAGTAGATCGGTTTTTTTGATATTTTTTTGAAGTTTTTTTTCCGTGAGAAAAAAAGGAAAAGGGGAAAAAAGTGAAATTTTTCCAACGAAAAAAAGTCACTCACCAGAGACAAGCTCCTCCCCGTCCACCCGAACGTCGGGCTCGCGGCCACGTACCCGACGACGGCGGCCACCGCGGCAGCGCCGCAGCACGCGCCCGCGGCGACCCCGAGCCTCAGAGCTGCGTCGAACACCCGCGGCGGCAGCAGGTACTTGGCCGCGCGGCCGGCCAGCGCCGCGTGCAGCGCCGCGAACGCGAGGAAGGAGCCGAAGTGCTCGCTCATCAGCACGGCGTTGAAGCCCACGACCGGGATCGACGCGGCCTCCAGGGTGCCGATCGCAACGAGGGGCGCGTACGCCACGTAGAGCCTCGGGGTCAGCCTCCCCGAGAGCACGCAGGCGAGGCAATGGATCGGCAGGAGGTTGATGATGAAGGTGTATCCCCCCCACGACGCCACCATGTAGAGGTAGGACAGCGAGAGCGCCGCGGCCCAGCCGAGGGAGCCCGTCTGCGTTTTTCGTTTTTTCGGTGTTGGTGGTGGCGGCGGTGGTGGGATCGGAGAGAAAGCGAGACAAAACGAGGTGAGGGAACAGCCCTGTGCGTTTTCTCTTCCTCTTCTCGCGCGCCCCGCGCGCTCGAGCTTTCCTCGTCCTCCCCTTCTCCCAACCTCTCTCTCTCTCTGCTCTCACCTTGAGCGTCTTCACGTAGAGCCAGAACACGGTCACGAGCGCGAAGATCGCCATCCCCTCGTTGTCATAGCTCCCTGCGACGGAGCGTGACACGTACGACGGCACGACCGCGGCCAAGCTCGCCGCGACGAGCCCCGGGCCGCGGCCGCGGACCTCGCTGGCCAGCGCGTACGCGCTGAGCGCCGTGAGGGCCGAGAAGAGCGGCGCGGTGAAGACGCAGACCTCCTGGACGTCGACGGGGAGGTTGAGGAAGTGGAGGAGGCGGTACATCGTGCCGGCGGTCCAGATCAGGCCCTGGAAGTTTTTTCGAGTTTTTTTGTTTGTGTGATGAGGGCGAGAGAGGCGAGCGAGAGGAAAGGGACTCGTCGACCATCATCTTCCTCTGTTTTTCTCCTTCTTCTCTCTCAATCTCTCTCTCTCTCAATTCCCCCCCTCCCCCCCCTCTTCCTCACCGGGTACACCGTCCCTCCAACGACGCGGCCGAGAGGGTACCACGTCTGATCGTCGAACCAGTCCCAGAGGCGGTAGAGCGACGTCTTAGAGAGGAACTTGGTCACACCTGTTTTTTTTTCGGGAAAAGGAGCGATCGAAGAAAAGAAAAAAAGCATGAGATCGTTTCGAGTTCTCGTTTCTCATCCTCGAGCGAAGCGCTATTCGCAGACGTCGATTCTCGACGCGCAATTCGCAGACGAGGCCCAATCCTTCGCCACAGCAGCTCGATCTCGGAGCACACGGAAGAGCAAAAGAAAGGGAAAGGAGACGAGGCGAGAGGAGAGGAGCAAGAGCGCTTCTCGCCCGCTCGCGCGATCCCTCTCAACTCAATTCCTTTCTCTTGGCGCGCCTTTTCGGTTCTCTCCCATCGCTCCCTCTCTCCCTCTCTCTTCTCCCTTCCTCCGCCGGGAGCAGAGAGAAATTCTCCAAGAGCCGCGCGTCTCAGAGAATAAAAAAAAGCAGCCGCCACCACAAAACTCACGAAAGTTGAAGTAGGGGTCGAACTCGTGGATGACACTCTCATACTTGACGACGGAGAACAGGCGCACGGACACCGCGAGCACGCACGCGCAGGCCAATGCCGCGACGGCGGCGATCTGAGCCAGGGCTTCGGAGCGCGCGGGGGGCTTGTCCGAGGAGCGAGCCATGGTGTTCCCTCTCTTTTTCCCTCGAAGAGAAGAATAAATTGAAAGCAAGATCAAAACAATGGAAGAGAGCGAGGACGAAGAAAAAAAGAAAAACGACACTCCCTCTTCTCTCTCTCCCCTGAGCTCTCTCTTCTCGAACCCTCACCGCTCCCCTCTCCCTTGCTCCTCTCATTCTTTCCTCCATTTCGTCGGACAATCAAGGCTTTTTTTTGTTGATTTTCATCGTCGCTCATACACAGAAGAAAATAGAAAGCTAGCTGGGTGACGGAGTTCTGTGGTTTCTTCTTCAAAGTTGAAAATTTGAAGGCTGGCGCGGCAAAAATGAAAACAAAAGCGGAAGCAACAGGACAGACAGAGAAAAGCGATAGAGATAAAGAGAAGCAATAGAAGCGGGGATGTCTGAGGGTTGCGTGCATAAGTGTTTTCGGAAGGGGACTGAAAGCAGGAGAGGAGACGAATTTTGAATTGGTTTTGTTTAGAAAACTTTGGTTTTGGGGGGTTGGGTATTTTTTTGGTTCTGCGAGCGCGAGCGCGCGCGAGAGAGAGAGCTATTTTTCCTTATCTCTCTTCTTCTTCTTCTTCCTTCTCCTCAAGGCGCCGGGAGTGGGCCTACGGCCGCCGAAGCCGTCGCGACAGCCGCCAAAGGCTTCGATGGAGGAGCAGGCGGAGCGGGAGCGGGAGACGGAGCAGCGGAAGCAGAGGCGGCAGAGGCGCCGGAGGAGGGGGCGCCCCCCCCCCCGCCCGCCGCCCGCCGCGGCGGCGGCGCTCTGCCTGCGCCGCGCAGCCTCGCCTCGGCGACGCCGTCGTCGGCCATCCACCCGCGCAGCCTCTTCGCGACCGCCTCGTCGATCGCGACCGCGCTGCTCTGCAGGGCGTCGGAGCTGCCGAACGTGTCCCTCCACGCGGCGAGCCAGTCGGACCTGTCTAGGGGGTCGGCGCGCGAGACGGCGGCCCAGACGGTCTGCACCGTCGAGGCGACGCCGACGAGCCGGCGCTCGGGCGGCGGCGCCGGGGACTCGCCGCCGCCGCCGCCCTTCCTCTCGTCGCCGGGGACGGTGAGCCAGAGGGGGCCCCCCGAGTCCCCGGGGGTCACCGCGCATCCCGTGTAGAGGATGTGGCCGTCGCCGATCGCGGCCTCGGCGGCGAGGGCGGCCTCGAGGGAAGGAGAAGGGGAGGGCGCCGCCGGCGCGCCGCCCTTTTTCACCGCCGAGGGAGCCGCTGCAGCAGCAGCAGCCCTCCCGCGCGCCCCGCCGCCGGCCTTCTGCGCCCGTCTCACGGCGTCCGTCGGCAGCACGGTGCACGCCGAGAGCGAGGGCACCTTGAGCCCCGTCTCCGGGGACGCGGCGCCGAAGCCGAGCGCCGTCAGCGTCGAGTTGACCGCGGGGAGGCCGCCGCTCCTGCCGCCACCCCCTCGCTCGCCGCCCTTCTTCGCGGGCGAGGGCCCCAGCGCGAAGAAGCCCAGCTCGTCCCCGATGTCGCCGTCGAGCTCCAGCAGCGCGTAGTCGCTCGAGAGCAGCCCGGCACAGGCCTGGGACTCGGCTTTCTCGGCAGACACCGCCGCGTCCGAGGGCAGGTCCTCGAGGCAGCCCTGCGGCGCCGGCAGCGCGCGCAGCGAGACGACGCGCGCCGGGCGCGTCCCATCGTTGCCGCTCCCGCTCCCGTCGCTCCCGCTCCCGCCCTTCAAGCCGGTCCCGCACCCGGCCGACGCGACCGGGTAGAACACCAGCGACAGCGGGTCCCGAACGCGCCTGCCGGTGGCGTTGAAGACGCAGTGGTGGGCGGTCAGCACGTGGCGCGGGCCGACCAGCGCGGCGCCGCAGTTGAGGTCGTGCGGCGGCGTCAGCGGCGGCGCGCCGCCGAGCGGGGCGGCGGCGGAGGCGTCGTTGGCCACGGCCGCCGCGGCGTCGCCCGCGGCGGTCGCGTTGCGGTATCCGCGCAGCAGCCCCGTGGCAGAGAACGGGAACTGGCGCGCCTGCGCCGTGCCGAGCGGGACGTGCCGGCTGAAGAGCGGCGGGTCGTCGATGCCCGCCCTGCCGGACGTCGCCCCCGCCTCGGCGCCGGCGGGGGCGTCCTCGACCGCGAGCCGCGTTCGGTTCGGAGGGCCCGGTCCCGGGGGGGGCAGCAGGGGGCAGGCGTCGATGAAGGACCAGTCGAAGGACGGAGGCGCCTCCCCGGCGGAGGAAGAATGAGAGCGAGGAGCCGGGGCCGGAGCGGAGCCGCCGCCGCCGCTCCGCCCGGTCTCCGCCGCCGCCGCCGCCGCCGCGGCCGTCGCGGCCGCCGCCGTCGTCCCCCCGGGCTGCGCCACCGACGCCACGATCGACACGGCCGAGGCACCGGGCGCCCTCGTCGCCCTCCTGCCGCGGTCCGCCGCGTCGAGGTTGGGGATCGTCGGTACGGGCCCCTTCCTCGGGGCAGCGGGCTCCGCCGTCGCGCCGCGGGGCGCCGGGGAGGCCCGGGGCCCCGCGGCGGCGGCGGCGGCGGTCGCCGCCCCGCCCAGCAGCGGCGGCCTCGGGTCCGCCACGGCCCCGGGCCGCTCTCGGGCGGGCCCCGCGTCCTCCGACAGCTCCCTCGCGGTCACGCCATCCTCCGCCATCCACGCCCGCAGCCTCCGCGCGACCTCGGGCGTCACCGCCGCGGCGAGGCCCTGCGCGGCCTGCTCCGACAGCGACAGCGCGGGGGCGACGCTGCGCAGATGGTTGGCCGCGCCGGGGGCATCGAGCGCGTGGTAGGCGTGCCAGTAGTCGAGCGACGCGGCCTGGACGCCGAGGATGGAGCGGGAGGAGGGGTTGGCGGCGAAGGGCTCGGGCAGCGTGACGGCGGGGTCGCCGCCGCCTTTCTTCTCAGCGCCTGCTGCTGCTCCTTGCTTCTTCGAGGGCGGGGGAGGGGACGCCGCGGCGAGGGCGGCGGCCCTCTCCTGCCTCGAGGGGGGGGTCTGCCACAGCGGCGCTCCTCGCGTGCCCATGTACATTGAGCAGCCCACGACGAGGGCAGGGGAAGAAGCGTCGGAGGAAGAGGAGGAGGAGGAAGAAGAGGGAGCGGCAGAGGGTTTCTTCCCGTCGCTCTTGCCGTTGCTGCCCTTGCCCCTCGCGCCGCCCTTTTCCGCTGGAGCAGCTGCTGCCGCCGCTCCGGCGACCTCGTCGAGCAGAGGGCAGTTGGAGAACGTGGGCGTGCTCGCGGCCATCGCGTCTGGCCCGCCGTACGCGACCCGGGAAAGGTTGCTGCCCGGCGCGGGCAGGCGCGCCGCCGGCGGCGGCGGCGGGGGCTTGCCCTTGCTCCTCGCCTCCCCCGCCCGCGAGAGCCACGCCGCGGCCTCGGCGGCCGAAGGCTGCGGCCCCAGCGCGAAGAACCCGGGGCTGCCCGGGGCGTCCTCCTCGAGCGTGAGCAGCGCCCAGTTGGAGTCCACCAGGGACCCGCGCAGCGAGGCCGCCGTCGCCGCCGCCGCCGCCGCCGCGGCGGCGCCGGGGGAGGGGGCCGAGGCGCCCGAGGAGGCGTTCGCGCCCGAGCCCGAGCCCGAGCCCGAGCCCGAGCCGGCGGCGGCGGCCGAGGCGACGAAGGCGTCGACCCAGTCGCTCCACTCCGTGGGCACGCGCGCGCGCAGCACCCGCGTCCCGCCCGCGCGGGAGCACTCCCCGTAGAGGTTCGGGACGAACTCGAAGTCGCCCCACGAGGAGGCCAGGCCCGACGCCGGCCCCCCCGCCCCCGCGGCCGCCGCCTCCGCGGGCGTCCAGGTCAGGTCGTAGGAGGGGCGCGAGACGCACGAGGCCGCCGTGAGGACGTGGCGGGGGGAGACGAGCGCGCCGGTGCAGGCCAGCGCCGGCGCCGCGCGCGCCGCCTCGGCGCCGCCGCCGGCGCCGCTGAGCCCGCCCGAGAGGAAGCCGAGCAGGGCCGCGAGCGACCCCGGCCTCGGCGCTGACGACGCCGGCGGTGGCGCGCGCGGGCTCCCGGAGAGCGGGTCCGTCTCCCTGTAGGCGAAGAGGGCGCCGACCGCGGAGTACGGGTAGCGCGACGGGTCGGCGAGGGCATGATTCTTCCCCGAGGCCGAGAAGCCGCCGCCGCCGCCGCTGCCGCCGCCGTGCTCGGCGACGGAGGCTTCGTCGAGGTTGCCGTAGAGGAGGTCCCAGACGCCGGACTGTGTCGTTTCGACGGTTTTTTTTTCGTTTGGGAGGGGTGGGGGTGAGTTTTTTTCCCCCTTCCTGGCCGACGAGGGCCGAGAGCGCGCAAGCGCCGAAGTGCTTCGATTCCCTCTCGATTCCTCTTCTTGATCTTTCTTCTCCTCGTTCCGTCAACTCACCTGCTGCCTCCACACATCGGCCACGTCGCTGCTGCAGATGATGGATCCAATCCGCGTCCCTGCTCCGGGTCCCTGGGAGGGAGCGGGAGGAGGGACCGGGTCGACGGGGCTCGAGAGCGCCTCCCAGATGGACGGCCCGGAATTGTTCGGTTGTTCGGCCGACGGCGGCGCTGGCGACGGAGCTTCGACTTGTTGAGCGTCGACGGCGGCGACACCTGCTGTTTATTGTTTTTTTCAGGAGAAGGGCAATGGATTTCGATGTGAGCGTTGCTGCTGTTGTGGAGAGACCGCTTGCGAGTGGAGCCATTGCTCTGGAAAAGAGAAAGGGAGAGGGGCAGCAGGAGAGAGAACGAGAGAGAGAGAGAGATAGAAGGAGGTTTCGATCTTCTCGAGAGAGAGAGAGAAAGAGAGAGAGAGATGCGGAAAGCGTCGACGGAAAAATGCTCGACGGAAGCAGAAGACACACCTGCCAACGAGCACCACGCCGCCAGCGCCAGCACGATGACGGCCCTCCACGCTCGTGCGTGGAGGGCCATGGGCTCTCCTGTTATCAAAAAGAAAAGAAAGGAAGGTGCTCTCCCAGCACCAGAAAGGCGAAAGAAAAAAGCAAAAGCAAAGTGAGAGAGAGCGTTATTTTCTAGGATTTTCTTCTTCTTCCAAAGGATTTTCTTCTTCTCGAACCCCTCGACCTCGGCCTCTTCTTCCAAATATTTTCTTTTTCTTTTTTTGTGGGGGAATCACAGAGTCATAAAAGACAAAAACGGAAAAGAAACCCTTCGCGAGTGGGAGTGTGGCGCGCGTGACTTGATCGCTAGTACAACAACGAAAGAGAAGGAGAAAGAAAAAAAAGAGGGGGCGAGGGGGGTGGGGAGGGGGGGGGGGGAGGGGGGGAACGGAGGAGCCGAACAGGGATGGGGGGGGGAGGAAGAGCTTCCCTCTCCCAGCTTTTTTCACCCCGCCGTCGCCGGCGGAGGCGCGAGCGTCTGCGACACCTTCTTCCCAAAGCTCCTGAACACCAGCCCGATGGTCCGGCTGTTGATGACGCCCCCCGTCCCCTGCTGCGGCGTGAAATCCCCGATCGCCCACAGGAGGCCCACGGCGGCGACGGAGGCCCCCGTCGAGAGCAGCATGCAGAACTTGCACGCGACGGCGAGGGCGAGCCCCGGGCCCAGCATGGCGTACAGGAGCAGCAGGGCCGGGGGCACGGCCGCGTACGTCGCCCACAGCACCGAGATGAGCAGCGGGGACAGGGGGTCGGCGCCCGCGACCAGCTGCCAGACGGCGACGCCGACGGACACCGCGAGGACCGTGAAGAGCAGCGCGTGCAGCCAGACGTCGCCCGCGATCGAGACGGCGAGCCTTCCTTTGCCTTTGGCCGTGGCCTTGAAGGTGACGCGGGAGAAGCAGAAGAAGACGCGAGCCCAGAGCATGCGCCAGGCGGCCTTGATGTAGGCCCTGGTGCGTGAACGGTTTGAAGCGTTTAGTGAAAAAAGAGGGAGGAGGGGGGAGGAGAGAGATACGGAAGAAGAGGAGAGAGAGAGAGAAAGAGAGAGAGAGAGAGAGAGAGAGAGAGAGAGAGAGAGAGAGAAGGAAGGAAGAAGAGAAAAGGGAAGGGAGGGGAAAAAAGAAAGTGAGTTTTTTTTTTTCGTTTTCTCTCCCCCCCCCCCGTCCAAGCTTTTCTCGCTCCTCTTTTACCCCCCCCCCCCC
>Ga0114918_10002014_pt1 | contig 18248 bp, 27 predicted proteins | sample LantaG_FD_87015 | JGI IMG/M metagenome (GOLD analysis project Ga0114918, IMG submission 87015) | Deep subsurface microbial communities from Baltic Sea to uncover new lineages of life (NeLLi) - Landsort_02402 metaG | ecosystem: Environmental > Aquatic > Marine > Oceanic > Sediment | place... | reverse complement strand
TTATCTACAGCTGCATATCCTTCGTATAACGATTCATTATTACCGATTAATCCATTTCGTTGTTTTATCTCGGCGGATACCTTGATGGTATTCTTTTCACCTGAAATGATGTATTTGAACTCTTCTGTATGTGTACCCGTTATCATATTATTCAAAATCGTTTCCACCATTTAACGATTCCATTAGATCACCCAATGATTTATATCCTGAAACTGTATCAATAACTTCGTTATCATCAGATAAAATCTCAATTTTAACACCATTTAATGATTCATTAATATTACATTTAATATTAGATGTTTTTTGAATATTGTTATCTGAATTACTGATAAAATAATAAACTTTTTCCATGTATTTGATTTTTAATCGACAAGTTATTTTTCTGTTATTTACACAATGATAATAAATTTTGTTGATAAAAAAAAATTAATATATAGAATTATGATATTTAAATTTAAAGAATGGTTGGTTATTGATCAAACGGAAGTTATTGAAAATGTATTTGAATATTATATAGATAAACACGAAGATTTCTATGAGGAAGCGTATAATAAAATATATAATAGTAGATTGAATAAAATAAGGAAGTTGAGTAGAGATAAATTGATGATTAAGATGGCACTATATTTGAAATCAAAAGGAATGGCATCAAAATTTGCTATACCTTATTTAGTTTATGATATTGATAAATGGTTGGAAGAAAAAAAAGATGATGTCGAATGATAGAAAGAGAATCACAAATAAAAGAACTTTATGATTTAAAACATCGTAAAGATGTTGAAATTAACACTCACTTTGATTGGGAAAATAAACTTCTTGAAAAGATGTTACCAGATTATATTTTTAAGAATCAAATAATGAATGATTTTTTAACAAGATTACAAAAAATTATGGTGTGGACATATGAATCTAATGTAGTTGTTAGAAATATGTATAATTATACTGTTTCAAAATGGTATTCTAGACACACAAATTAAACAGAAATTAATTTTAATATATAAAAGAAAAAGATAATATTATGAAATATCTTAAATTGTTTGAAAATTTTGATGAGCCAACTGAAGATGAAATTGTTTTTCTTGCTGAAACACAAAGAGGTAAATATAAAATAATCGTTTATCAAAATGATTATGATAAACAACACGGAAGTTATTCAATAAGAGAAAAAACTGGTAATAAAGATTCGGGTGGTGGAAATAGACAAACTAAAGTGGATATAGAAGCTTGGTTGAACAATCAAATAGATGGATCGGCAAAAATAGATAATATTAATTATACTGTTAAGAAAAACACTCAAAATTTCAGAATATTAGCTGTAAATAAAGAAGAACCACCAAGAACAGAAAGATATTTCTTAGGGATATTACAAGGTATGGGTGAAGGGAGTCAAGAAGTGGTTGATATTGTTGGTGATACACCAGTTGATAACGAACCTAAACAAATGATCGATCCAGATCCATTATCACCTATACAATAAAAACAACATTTTGATATGTTGACTTATGAACAATTTTTGTTAGAAGGATTATTTGAATTACCAGAAAATAGTTTCGATAATTTTTATAATTATATTTATCAATCTGTAAGATATTTACCAAATGGTAATGAAAATATGTCGAAAGAAAAAGCGACAATAAAAGCTAAAAAAATTTACGACAGGTTTAACACTCTATCTTTTAAAAAATGGTTTGATGGATCTAAAGTTGTAACAGATGAAAAATTTGGTGGTGACGGAACACCACTAATGGTTTATCATTCTTCTTATTCTAATTTTTCAACCTTTAATACACCAGCTTTTTTTGGTGGTTCAAATCCAAATTCTTATGGTGGTGAACATTACTATTATTGTGTATTACAATTGAAGAATCCATTAGAAATGAGACAATCTGAATTGGGTCATGATAAATGGATGAAACTTGTATCGGATATATTGAAAGACTCACCACGATTTGATTATAGAATAGAATTTGCTGAAAAATATGCTGACGCTTATGGGTTTTTTAAACTTTTATCAGGTGAAAAATTTGGTGATCCGTATAGATGGGATTTAGTATATAAATACATAAATGAACACGGGTATGACGGGGCAATTTATAGAGAATCGGATCAAACTATTAATTACTATTTTGATGGTTATTTGGTGATGAAACCAGAACAAATCAAAATTGTTTATAAACAAAGTATGATTGAAGATGATTAAAGATTTTAAAATGTGGTATTAAAGTATCTTTTCATCTTCTTCAACTATTTTATATTCTCCGGATTCAAGTGATTTTAAAAAATCTATATAACAAGTAAATTCTGGATAATTAATATATTTATCACCTTTGATATATTTCCTTTTTTTTGCTTCGTTGTAATCCGAAACTAATCTTTTTATTTCACTATGATAATATTTTTCATCATTATATTCAATAATCCTATCTGACCAATTACTAAAAAATTTTATCTTATGCCTATTAAATACATTATAGATATCTTGTTTTTTTAATTCAAGAGTTTCAGCTAATTCAAAAGTTAAAATGGTTTGTTTTAACCAATGAATTTCATTACAGGTTGATAAAATTAAATCTTTCTCTTCAAGATTATAATAATGGTCATTATAATAAGGTAGTAACAAATCTGTAAATTCTTCAATAATTTCACCTCTATACCCGTTTGTGTAAAAGGTGTAAGTTGATTCAACATCATCACCTATAAACACGTTGTCTCCATCATCTTCTGATTTTTCTAAAACAGTGTATGTGTGTTTATAAATAGATAATGATTTCGGATAAAATTCTTCTAATATACATTCTTCGGTATGTTTTAATCTTCTTAATTCATTTTGTGATTCATAATAAATATCAATTTTATCTTTCAATTCTAACCAACTTTGACTATCCTTAACATAATCATCTAATTTTTCGTAAGGGAAAGTGTGATCACAAAGATTCATAATCTTCTGAGGGATACTTTTATCGATACCAATTGAAATGGTACCATTGAGTGATAATATAAAATCGTTATAGGATTTCACATCACACAAATTAAAAAATTCGGAATTTAAAAATCTCTTTACTTTTTTCATCTTACTTTGTTTAGGATGGATTCACATAATATTACATCCTCATCTTTTTCATCTCTTTCACTTTCAAATTTCTTAATTAGAATATCACCAAAAATCATATCCAATTCTTCTGTAGTAAATTTTATATCTTTCATATTATATGTTTTTTTTAATAATTTTGTTTAGTAAGTATAACGAAAAAACCCAACAAAAAAAAATATATTAAAACTTTTATATAATTTTTATGATATAATAAGAAATTGTATATAATATGGAAATAACACTAAAATTTAATTCAGATAATTGTCAAAGTAAATATCCTGAATTTCATGAAGAAGATGTAATCAAAACAACAAGATGGGTGGTGAATTGTGCTTTAACTGCTATTGAAGAACATTATAAAGATGGTTCTGTAAGAAGAAATGAGATGGAAAACCTTCATCGTAATCTTATGAATCAGATAAAATCACAATTAACAGAATATCAAATAACAAATATATTTGAAACATGAAAGAAGAATTAAAATTTGAAGATGTTGATATTGGGTTAAGAATAATAACTGTTGATGGTGAAGTTGGAACTGTTGTTAGAATCGATGATATTCATAATGTTCATGTTCAATTTGATTCTGATCCTGATGATTATGGTATATTTTGTATGGATGATGATTGTGATGAAAGACACGAATATGATGTTTTATATCGACATGTCTAAATGGAAATTTTAGACCTTTGTGTTTCAATATATATTAGAAACCAAAGAATTCAATTATGATTGATGAAGAAAAAGATGATAATATTCATTTAACTGGAAAAATAGCTAAGATGCCTAAGAATACAAAGGCAGCTAGTTCGATTAATTTTCTGGAAAAAATTAAAATATCTAAACAAAAATTATGGTATATCATAATTGAAAAAGAAGAATTCTCTGAATTACAAACCATCAAATATAACAATAGAGTTGGTGTTAATCTAAAAGATTTTAGTGAAGCTTTAAAAAATTATTATGAAAATGATGATGAAATTAAAGAATATATTAAAGATTTAGTTATTGATGGTAATGATAAATTCTCAATGATCAGAAATATTCCAAATGTTGAAATCAAAGGTAGACGGTTAATGACAATATTAATGGAAGATCTAATTAAACTTTTAAAATAACAGGTGGTGGCAGACTGGATATTGCATACCGGGTTAATCGAAATTATGAGGTCGCTCTTCATAACAAGAGTCTGGTGTTAGAAAGATTACGTCCAAGTGATCATAGGATATTTTCAAGTTGGTTCGATTCCAACCCACCTGTCTAAAAATATAAACTTTATATAAAATTCTAACTAAAATAGAAATGATAGATATTCAAAAATTATGGGAAAAGATAATTCTTAACTCTTTTTATAAAACTTTTTCAAATGATTATTTTGTATTACATGATAAAGAAATATCAAAAGAAATTACAAATACGGGCAATAATATTATAAATGAAATAAATGACAACAGTAGTACATTGTAAAAAAGATAAATATGATGTTTATATAGGAAGACCGTCGAAATGGGGCAATCCTTTTACACATATTAAAGATAAAAAAACTCAAGCGGAATTTATTGTTGGAACAAGAAAAGAGTCCATTGAAAAATATAGAGAATGGATTTTAACACAACCAAAATTGTTAGAATCATTACCAGAACTAAAAGATAAAATATTAGGATGTTGGTGTAAACCAAAGTCTTGTCATGGGGATATATTAGTTGAATTAATATCAAAATTATAAATATGGAATTTTCAAGAAAATTAGAAACAGAATTAACGGAATTGTTTGAAAACGCTGGTTTTGAAACAAGTTGGGATTATGATAACATGTATAAATGGATTGAAGTTATCGACAATGGTACACTAATTTTACAAATAGATAGTGAAGTTACAGTCGAACAATTTATCGATCTTTTGGTGGATGATTATAACGCTCGACAAAAAGGGATATTCATAAACCCAAAATTTTTTATTGCAATGCAAGAACCAGTAACTTGTGATGAAGAGATGTTGAATTTTAGTAATAAATTTGATATGTTTAAAGAAAGGATTTCATGAAAAAACTTTTATTTTTATTCTTATTTTTCCCTTTGTTTTCAATATCCCAAAATTATATTGGTCAGTCGTATTCACATTTTCTTGAAAGAATGTTATCATTACAAAATGATAATGGTAAAGAAATTGTTATTTCAAAGAAATATTATAATGATAACAAAGATAGTGATTATTTGATTACTGTTGTTTGGGATAATGGTACCACATTTTTAACCACCACCTATACTTTTGATAAAAAAGATACATGTGTATACATTTACCAATTTTTACCAATAGACGAACAAAAAGTTTTAGATGAAGTGATGAATGAATTGAAAGGTGTTTGTGATGAAAATTATCGTAAAATTGATGATTATTGGATAGAATATGATGGTAATATGACAATTAAATATACAATAGAAGAAAAAATAATATCAAATAAAAAAGGTATATCAATTATAATACAAAAATTATGAATCATAATAACGAATACTGGGAAAATAACCCAAAGGGATCGATGGGATGGCCGGGGGGAACACTAGATAGTTTTCCAAAATGGGCAATAGATATCATTCAATTCAGAAATAAAAAAAGAAATGATGATACATCTAAAAATGTAGATATTGAATATGATAAATTGGATTCTTCACTTAATGAAATGATCAATTTTATTATGATTTATTATAAATAATTTTTTTATATCGAATAAATTTTATAAATTGATTTTACACATTTAAAAATTATTCGATATGTCATACTATGATGGAAATTATTCTAAAAATTATTCAACCAAAGATATACTATTTACCATATTTTGTTGGTTAGTGGGTATCATTGTAGGCATGTTCACAATTGGTATTGGTTTACGATGGTCAGAATTATTTCCAAAAGAATCATTATCAGATTATTTCATTATGATACCAGTCATCGTATCTGGATGTATTTGTATAGCTGGATTTTTTTGGGCAATAATAATGGCTATAATTTATGCTGTTATGTATGAATTGGATTGAAACCTATTCAATTTTAACATTATTATAAAACTTGTTTATTTTTAGATTTAGATATTTATCTTCTGTCTTTTCTTTAAAGTCTATAATACCACATTTTTTAATCAATTTTTGATCTTTATCAAATAACAAATATCTTTTTACTTCAAGAAATATTCCATTGTAAAGACTATTTGTTCCATATTCAAAAGTTCGTCCACCCCATTCAGGGAAATATTTTATTATTTTTTCATGACCATTTTTAAATTCATATGGTAATTCTGACATTTCTATTATTTTTTTAAATTTTTCAATATTTAAATTTTTTGAATATCTGAAATAAATAACACTTGTGTCCAAATAAATTATATCATCTTTAAATTTTTCAATGATAATATTTAGTAAATTGTGACAGTATCTAGGTATGATATTGAAATCTTCACAATAAAATACATTATTTTTTGGATTAGATAATAGACCATAAAAATGATTTATGGTTATCCTTTTGAACATTTTTATATGTTGAATAATTCTTTCGTTTATGATATTGACAGATGATATATTTTCAGTATCAGAAGATATTCCTGATATTTTTTCACTATCATAATTAAACACTTTTATTATATCACTTTTATTTTTTACATAATCTTCAATATTCTTATCTGTTATATTTAATAAATCACCAAATAAATCACCAATACAATTATTATTAAATTTGATATCACCTTTAGAATAAAGATTCCAAATTACTTCTGGAAATAATCTTGTGAATTCAAATTTTAAAACATCTTCGGTAAATCTATTTTTGAATCTTGAATTTAACCAAATTTTGCCACCATACTGTTTATCGTTTATTGATCTACCTATATCTTGATGTCTATTATTTGGATATATTTCACTTAGAATCGGTATAATTGTTTCATACCAAGATATATTCTTGAAGGTAAGTCCACTATTAAAAATATCATCAAATGAAATTTCTGGATAATAAGTTTTTATTTTTAATAATTGATTTGTTAAACGATCTAAGATTTGATTTGATACTGTATATTTCAGCATCCATTGAGATGTGTTTTCCATTTTTGAAGTTATCTTTTTTTAGCTGAAGTTATCAGCAGTTAATGTTAAATCTTATAAAGAAGGAAATATAAAAAGTTTAAACAAAATGAAAAGAAATTCATATAAAAAACACGTGAAATTTAATATAAAGTATTATCATGATGTTTCACGTTCGCAGTTTAATAAATAAAAATCAATGTATTATGAAAAAGTGTCAAGTATTTGTAGAAACAGCTTTCAATTTATCAATAAAAGTAAATAAGTGGTTGATAAATAATGATGTAAATATTATTAATATTGTACAATCGTCTGAGGCTGGTATGATTGTATTAACAATAATATATGAAGAAAAAAATGATTTGAAATGAAAAAAGAGTTAGATGATAAGTTGGTAGAAAAATATCCAAAAATATTTAGATATAGACATTCTAGTATGTTGTCAACTTGTATGTGTTGGGGGTTTGAACATGGGGATGGGTGGTATTGGTTAATTGATAATCTTTGTGATTCGATACAATCTTATATTGATAATAATTCCGTTAAAAGACGAATTAAAAATAAATATATTAGATATATAGTAGACACATCAAGAAAAATAAGGTATAAGTTATTATATAAGAATTCTTTTATTTCAAAGAATATACGCAAGTTACTTTTAAAGATGAATGATATGATTGAAAAACGTTGTGAATTTGAAAGATATGAAACAATACCACAGGTTCATGCATCACAAGTAAAAGAAAAACTTGGTGGTTTGAGATTTTATTATGATGGTGGTGACAATACTATAGATGGGATGGTGTGGTTAGCAGAACATATGTCAGATCATATCTGTGAAGAGTGTGGCAGCACGAAAGATATTGGGAGGACATCGGGGTGGATTAGTACTCTTTGTAAACATTGTGCAAAGGGAAAACAAAATTGGAAACAATTACATTGATATATTAAAACTTATATCTTTGGGTGGTATATTATCAGTCGTATAAAATCCCCCTTCTATAAAATTATCATCGTAATATAATTTTATTTTTGATAAATCTGTAACGGCTATAATAACTGGTTTTTCTAAAATGTGGTTAAAATCTTTCAATAACCAAGAAATACCATCTTTTGAACAAAGATATACTCTTTCAGGATGAATTGTTCTTTTTCCATTGAATTTTGGGATAAGACCTTTTTGTTTTATTTTGGGTAAATATTTTTCATCTGTTATATGATATAATATCATTGGTTTCTTATTTACCAATTCCCCGAATTCTTTTTCAATATTAACTATTAATATTTTTGATTTATCTTCACCGGATAATACTTTTTGTGTAAATTCAATTGTTTTACTACTTTTTATATCTTGATCACCAACAACACTAGATATATACCAACCAAATGGTTTTATGAAGGATTGTATTTTTTTAACATCAACATTTTTTGTTTGACAATAGTTTGTTTTATTATATATTTGATCTAGAAAACATGGATCATAAATAGATATACCAAAGGATTTAAATTCGAATTCATATTCATTAAGGTGTTTTTTAAGAATTTCCATCATATTATCGGGTGGAATTGTTCTATAACTTTCAAATATTTCGAAATTGGTTATCATATTCATTATATATAAAAACTTAAAAACAATAACAATAATGACAAAAAAGATAAAACAAAAACAAATTTGTATAACTTGTTTAAACGAATTCGATGATAATGAAGTATATTGGTCTTTAAAAAATAATTTGTGTTATTTATTATATTGTATGAAATGTGTCAATAAAAATGATATAACAGATTATACACCTTATAGTGTTAAAAAGAAGAAATAATTTTTTTGACCTTTTTACCGAAGTGATAAGGATCTGCATAATCATTTAGATACTTCAAAATTTCTAATTTAATATCTTGTGTATCATCTATTATATTTGAATTATCGTCTAATGGGTACCCTTTATATAATTTGTTTTCGGTTGTAGTGTCGATTCTTCTATCTATACAATAACTTTCTCCGTTTTTAAAAATAATTTCAATTGTTCCACCATCTAAATATTCTTCTATACTTTCTATCATGTTATTAAATTATTTTTTTCAATTGATTCAATTACCATTTCAGGCGTTATTGTTTTTGTACATTCATATGCTTTTGGTGTACCTTTATGTACAGGACACCAAGCCCAATCACCACGATCAAATGCATAACGTTTATCATTAAAACAACCATTACATACATCATTATTATGAACTCTTATACAATTTTCTTGAAATTCACAATAAGGTTTAGAAAAACCTGAAATCATTACAACTTTTTTACCAATTACCCAAGCTAACCAAGATAATCCAGAACCAATAGTGATCATAAATTCAGCATGATTTATTTGATTTATTCTACGTTCCAATGACTGATCACCAGTTTGATTTATAACTTTTTTAAGTTTGGTTCCTTGTTTACTTATAACCATTACTTTTAGACCTTTACTATTTAGATAATTAACTATAATTTGCCAACCGTCTTTATAATGCCAGTGTTTGGCATCAGCGGTTGAATGTTCTGCTATTACCACATATTTATCATCAATTTGTCTATCCATTTCAGGAATTGTAACTTTGGGTCTAATTTCTTTATAAGGTAAACCTATTATATCGGTAATGGTTTGTTGTAATGGTACTAATCTATAATCATTTGGTTGAACATCTCTATCACCACCCCAAGGCACAATTTTACCGTTTTTTGGATCATCATTGGAAAACCAACCAATTTTATAAGTAGCGTAAACATTATCAACTGGTGTACCGGGGTGGATAAATGAAACATTGGGATATTCTTTCTCATAAAGATAATTTAAGTGTGTAGAACAAAACATGTTACAATTGTGTTTTTTACGAAATTCGTCAACATATGGAACCCATGCTAAAGAATCACCAATAGATGAACTATCGAATTTTATTAAAACATTTTTATTTTTTAAATCGAAATCAAAAGTTTTATTATCATCACCACCTATTTTTATTTTCCAATTTTTGAAATATTTTATGTTTGGTGACGCATACATGTTTGATTTTAGGTTCGTGTGATATATTATACTATTTGTATCTTTATCTATGAAATCAACAGTAATATTTTTTTGAGTTAAACAATTCATTTCACAAAAAGCACCATTATTGAAATTAACATTATAATTCATTTTTGGTTCACTATGTTTTTTATAATTTATAACACCTGTTTCATATGAGTTAATTACATGTTTTTTCATATCTTCACCAGTGAAATTATCTCTAACGGATACAGTGAATGTATAATAATCGAATAATTGTTTTACTATTATTGTCCAATCATATTTCAATGCTGTTTCTCTGGATTTATATCTCCAGTTATCATAATCACCATTTATTATGGTTAATATTTTTTCTTTGACATCTAATGTTGTTCTATTACATTTAACAAGACCATCTAATTTTGTTTTCCCATTATAGGTTCCCACAATTGGTAAACCACAAGACATAGCTTCTAATAATGTTAAATTTGGATGACCAGCTTCTAATTCTGATGGGTGTAGAAATATTGTGTGTTCATTTAAAATTTGAATTAATTCTGATTCTGATGGATCTTCTATTATGTTTAATTTTGTATACTCCAATAAATCAGGATTTGCTTTAAAGAAATTTTCTTTGTTATTTTTTGGTCCAACAATTGTAATTGGTAAGTCTAATATTTTTGCCGCTTCGATAGAATATCTAAACCCCTTTCTATCGTATGCTCGATCATTTGCGTAACCATTATTTGCTATACAAATTAATTTGTGATCCGGTCTTGGTTTACCATCATCTACATATAAATTTGTATCAACACCGTGTGACAAATAGTATAGTTTATCGGTGGTGTCGAAATAGTCTATTAGATATTCAGCGTGTGTAAAGGATGCAACAGATTTTTTCATAGCCATTAAATTTTCAGAAAATGTTGTTGATTGTTTACCATATCTAACTACATGATGATCATGTAAAGAAAACACATATGGTGTTTGGTTATCCATATATGATGATAAACATTGGTTAGCAGCATGAAAATGAACTATATCATATTTGAGTTTTCCATTTTCCATTATTTCATTTGGATAAACAATTTCAACTTGATGACCAAGATTTTCTAATTGTATTTTATAATTCCAAATAATTTTCTCTATTGCTCCCCAACTCTTGGGTGGAATTTCTATAAGACCTAAATTTATTAAAGCTATTTTCATTATAAATTATTTATTTTTATTTGTGTATCTTTCTATCATGTTATCACATTTATCACAATGAAGTACACCTTGTAAGTCATCTAATTGTCTTGTTTCTATATAATGACCTTTTTTACACTTTTTACATTTTTTACCAATATTATCTTTCATCGTTTCATTTTGAATATTTTACACCAATTTTCTGGTTGAGTTGTATTGATTGTTTTTGCACATAATAAAGCACCATCTTCTCGTTTAAAAGAAAAACGACAATGTTTACAACAATTTTCTGTATTTTGATATTTAATCATTTAATTTTTCATAACTTTTAATTACTTTTCTATAAACAATCCATTTTCGGATAAAGTATGGATGTTATTTTTATCTACATTGAATTTATAATAACCAACTGGTTTTGTTCCAGTGAAATCTAAGAAATTAGCTATTATAATGAATGTGTCATCACCTTCTAATTCGAATTTTTTATAATAATAGGATTTAGATTTTATGGTGTGAGTAACAACATCTTTATTACCATTTTTTATGAATTCAAATATTATTCTTCTATTATCATCTTTATTTGAAGAATTAAACCACAAAATGAAAGAGTTTGGTTTATCCTTAACGGGTACTAAATTTATATATTCGACACCTGAAAATATATTTATATTTTCATTTTTAAATAACTCATCTTCATTTGTTTCATCAATAGTTAATTGGTGTTGATGGTCTTTAAGTTTGTTCATATAATAATTCTCTAGAAAATTGTGAGCACCAATTTTTTGACATTCTTTATTATATTTTTCTGGTGTTCTTAAATTTTCAAAATGTTGGATATAAAAATCTGTATTAACAATAAAGAAAACAGATTTTAATAAAGTCATATCTCCCTCACCGAATTTCATAAAATATCCTTGAGTATTTTCCTTTTCTATTCTTTCAGAAATATTATTGATAGTTTTTATATTATCTTCATTCAAAATAAAATCATAACTAACATTTATTACTCGTTTATATCCAATTTTATTTACAAATCTTATGGAATTTTCAAGATTATTTAATACACATAATGATTGATTTAAATTATTGTAATTTGGTAATTTGTCAAGATTTAAATTAATTTTTACATTACCCAGATCTGACCAATAATATTTATATAATGTGTGTTCGATTAATGGGTTATATCCATCAAATAAATAATAATCAACCATTGATTGAATATCATTTGGGACTGGATAATGGGAAGCTAATAATATTTTTCTCCCATTATTTTTAAGACTGTTTATGCATCTTTTTGTAGTTTCCTCTTTTATTTTTGTATCGGGATATGTCATTACAATAAAGATTTCATCATCTATATCTTTAATTTCAACTTTTGGTTTTAAATCTATTTTCTGAAAAATTACAGTTGACATATAACTGTCGATGATACTTGGATCTTCTGAATTACATTTAAATCCCAGATTTAATAATCTATCAAATAGTTTTCTCATTTCACTATTGAAATTTTGATGAAAATCCAAATGTATTCTATCTATTTTTTTGATAACATCATCAGATAAATTATCAAATAATTCCCATTCATAACCTTCAATGTCACATTTTAAAACATCAATCTTATCAATTTTATGCATTATCATTAAATCAGTTAAAGAAAGGGTTCCAACTTTTGTTTTATTATTTGTTTTTGGGTGATCTATAAGTGTGCCGTTGAATGTAAGTTTATATTCTTTATCTTCGAATTTTTCAAATTCTCTATAAAAATATAAAGTTTCGTTAGATTTTTTATAAATTGCTTTGTTTATTAATTTAATATTATTATGAGTTTTAAATGTATTTTGACTAACATCGAAACATGTTTTATCAGCTTCAATACCAATTATATTTTGTGCCCCTTTTTCGTAAGCGTAACCAATAAACGCACCTGTCGATGAACCTAGATCTATTATCCATTTATCATCTTTTGATATATTTAAATCTTCATAAATTTTAGAATGATATGTTTTATAATAAGATTCTGATTCTTGATATAATACATCACTATAAAAATCAATATTACATAATGGTTTATTGTTTTTAAGTCTTATTTCTTTTTTAAAACATACTTTTTTACTAATTGAATCTTTGAAAATAACACTATATCCATTAAAAAGTGGATATTTTTTTGGTATGTTTTGACCAGTTTGTATCCAACGAAAATAATGATTTTCAAATATTGTGTTTTCTAAAAAGAATACTGGAAAATTTGAATCGATATCACCAACAACAACATCCATTTTAGTTTTTTTACCAGTATAAGTAAACCATATTTTATTTTCGTTTTCATCAAATCTTAGTTCAAATTCATTTTCTTTTCCAATATAATTTTCATCATCTTCTATTTCTTCTATTTCTTGATATTCGGCTTTTTTTATTTCTGGTTTTGATTGTTCAATTTTTTCATCTTCTTTTTTAACACCAGTCATATCAATTCTTTTCACAAATAATAATGTATCTTTGTAATGAAATTCAAAATCGAAATATTCATATTTTCCCCAATCACGAATTTGTATCCATGTTGAATAATGTGGTGATACATTTGAAATGTTTACGAAAACATTATCATTATCTTTTGCTTTTACAACCACTTTAATTTTTTCAATTTCTTTTTGATAAAAATCACTTAAAACATAATGAAATTTCTTATCATCTTCGTTAAATTCAAGAATGATATCATTTTCATTTTTATCATTTAAAAAATTATTTTCGTTTTTTATAAGGAAATGTGTTATTTCTTCACCTTGTATGGTTGATACCCCTTCGATTTGAGTTGTTAATCCGGGTGCAATTCCTTTTGGTTTATGTGTAAAAACATTATTAAAATATAAGTCACTTACATCCCATAAACAAGTTTCATATGAACTTTTTACAAATTCACGACAAAATTTTGGAAACATTATACATTGAATCCCAATAATTTTATTAGTTTCATACATCCAATCAATATCTGGCATTTCCTTTACAACATCAGAAACAACTTCACCAGTTCTTAAATTTCTTTTATCACCGAAAGACATATAATAAATATTTTCTCTATTTATGTGTTCACAAGATTCAAAAACTTTATTTACAAATTCTTCTATTGGTACATTTAATTTACAATCTGATTCCATTATCATTAAAAAATCTACATCATCATCAAATTCTGTTAAAATTGCTTTTCTAAATGATGTATAATTTCCGTAATGTGGTCCCTTTAAACTATATGATCCGAGTCTACCAATGTCCCAAGGTCTTGCACATAAATCTTTTGGTGGTTTATCGGTGTATCTTTTATTTATATGTTGAACATAATCAATATCATAATCTTTTAGTTTTTCTAATTCTTTTATAGATTCTGATTTTCTATCATCTTCTTCTAATAATAAATGAACTGCACGTATTTTATATTTTCTATTTGGTGCTGGATTCATTTCTCTTGGAAAAAGGAAATTTTTAACCATTCCAGAATCAACATCTAAATCACCAAAAAGATATTTTATTGTATCGTTTTCAATATCATATTTTCTATTATATACATCAAGTGAAAATATGAATTGTGGTATTTGGTGTTCTAATGCTTCTTTAATAACAAGGGGGTTTAATTCTTTATCGAATCTGAAACCTCTTGATGTGAATAAAAATAAATCACAGGCATCATAAAAATCAAAAGTATCATCTCTTTCACCCCATATTACAACATTCTTTGGTATATTTTTAAAAAGTGGTTCCCAGTAATATTTAAAGTTATCTGCTTGATTTCCGATAAAATGAAATTTTATTGGTAGGTGTTCTAGTTTTCTAGCAATTTCAAAAGCGTAACCTTGATTTTTTCTACGAGTGAAAAGACCTACATTTAAGACGTGTTTGAAATTAGGATCCAATCCTAATTTTTTCATTAATTGTAATTTTTTATCTGGGTCACGTTCTCTCTTTTCAACAGGGTATTCGATGACTTCACTGGGTATTCCGAATTTTGAAAATTTAAAGCTATTATATTGTGATACAAATAAAAATTTATCTGGAAAAAATATTTTTTCGTCAACATTATAATCAGATGAATGTGTAGTTTCAAATATTTTATATTTTCTTTCTGGAACATATATTTGTTTGGATATGTTAAAATCAACAAAAAATTCTGGCATTTCTTCAAAATGGATAAAATCTGGTTGTATATCATTTATGATTTTAAATATTTCAGTTTTATCATCACCCAAAGTAAAAAGATGGTTTGGTTTTAGTAATTTTTTAAGTCTGTTTTTTTGAATGATAAAATCATTTGACGCGTTATTCCATTCAACGACAAAAATTTCAACATCATCTTTTATTAATTCGACTCTTTTTACTAATACTTGGGGTGCACCTCCAGTTGATAAATGTGGGGTTATTGAAAGAAGTTTTTTCATGTTATGAAATTAATTTTTATTATATAAAATCCAATAGATGAATTGTTTTAAAAAAATGGTTTTTATTCATTAATATATAGATCAAAATGAGTTCAAAAACAAAAAATTAAATAATAATTATGGATAAGAAATTAAATAACCTTTTAACATTTTCGGATTTTATAAAAAATTGGAATCCTGAACAACAAAAGAAAACCAAAAGAACAGAAATTGGATTGGATATTGTTAAAGAGAATATTCTTGATGGTAAATCAGAAAAAAGAACTGTAAAACCAGATTTATATGCTGTTAAAATAGATGAGACTCAATATTGGGATGGTGGAATAAAAGAAAAGGCAGGAAAAATATGGGGAGTTTATTTAGTAGATAAATCAGAAGTGACACATTTGGCTTCATTACAAGGTAGTTATTATTTATATTGGTTGTATAATATAGTTGAAAATGATGAAAATTTTGATGAAGATGAATTAACAGAAATTGAAATGATGAATGGTGGGAATAATGATGATCCAAATATGTATGTAAATGATAATTCAACATTTGATGAAGAACAAAAAGTAGAATGGGATGAAAATGAATTAGAAGAATCAATGGAATCAGAAGAAGAATATGATAAACTTATAGAAGATGTAAAAGAATATTTAAATGGCAATCATCCTTTTTAAATAATTAATATTTAATAATAAAATGGAAGTCGGTTTTTAATATATAATTGAAAATCGACTTTTTATTTTATGTCATTCAAGAAAATTCAGTTAGTAGACCCAAGAACAATATCACCTCCTGATATTGGACATGTTTATTTGGGGCAAGATAATGTTGGTTTATGGGAAATGGATGATACCGGTAATTGGTGGTATATTGGATTTGGAACAGGGACAACAATTATAAATAATTATTATTTTAATAGTGGTGTTACAGCTGGAACAGCTGGAACATCTGGATCGTCTGGAAAAGATGGTGCTGGTTCAAGTGGAACATCTGCTGTTGGTTCGAGTGGTTCGTCTGGAGATGATGGTTCAAGTGGGACATCAGGCATTGCTGGAACGTCTGGAAAGGATGGTACAAGTGGAACAAGTGGGACTGGTGGGACATCAGGAACAGCAGGGTCATCTGGATCGAGTGGTGGTGGTAGTTCTGGAACATCTGGGTCAAGTGGTTCAAGTGGTTTTGATGGGTCGAGTGGAACATCTGGATCATCTGGGACAAGTGGAACGAGTGGAAGTTCTGGGACATCTGGAAGTTCTGGCATTGATGGTGGGTATGGTGGTGCTACTAGAAAATGGATATTAGATTATAATAGTTCTGTACCTACAAGTGGTGATGTTTATATATCAACTACATCAAATCAATTAGATTTAATTGATCATATAAATATTCACAAAGTTGATGCTGATGGTGATTTAATGTATGGTTGGTTATCAACTTGGTCATTGGGTGTATTGAAAATTGAAGATAGAAGAGATTTATCAGTAGTTGGTGTTTATTTATTGGATGGTAGTTCTACAATATCTTATATTGCAAATACATATTATCATATAGAAGGTTTAAATGTTTTGGGTACTGGTGGATTATTAATAGATGGTAATGAATATTTAATTTCATTTGTTCATGGTTTTTCTGGTAGTTCGGGAACAAGTGGTGGTGGAACAAGTGGTGGTGGGTCTGGATCTGCTGGGACAAGTGGAACAGGTTTATTTGGTGGTAATAGTATACAATATAAATTTGATACTGACACAACATCGACTGCACCATCTGCTACATATTTAAAATTGAATAATTCTGATTATTCGTTATCAGATAAATTATTGGTTGATTATATTTCGGCAACATCAACGGTTGATGAATGGTTACAAAGTATAAAAGCTAATAGTACATCATATTTTAGATTATTTAAAATGGATGATTCGTCAGTTTTTGCTATTTATAGAATTACTGGGGTTACAATTCATCCTCCATTGGATTCATATTATGAATATGATATAGAATGGGTATATAATGATGGTGTTTTTGGTTTAGATGATGATGTTGTTTTATCTTATACAGAAGGTGGTGATAATGGTTCTAGTGGTGTTTCTGGTTCTTCTGGAATATCTGGAAGTAGTGGTGTTGATGGGACAAGTGGGACATCAGGTGAAAGGGGTTCTAGTGGTAGTTCGGGTAGTTCTGGTATTGGTGGTACTGGTGGGTTGAGTGGTAGTTCTGGTAGTTCTGGAACAAGTGGAACGAGTGGTGAAGCTGGGTTATCTGAAACATCAGGAACAAGTGGGACAAGTGGTGAAGCTGGTTCATCCGAAACATCGGGGACAAGTGGAACAAGTGGAACAAGTGGAACAAGTGGAACAAGTGGAACAAGTGGTGAAGCTGGGTCATCTGAAACATCGGGTTCATCTGGAACAAGTGGTGAAGCTGGGTCATCCGAAACATCGGGTTCATCTGGAACAAGTGGTGAAGCTGG
>Ga0114918_10002013_pt1 | contig 18250 bp, 10 predicted proteins | sample LantaG_FD_87015 | JGI IMG/M metagenome (GOLD analysis project Ga0114918, IMG submission 87015) | Deep subsurface microbial communities from Baltic Sea to uncover new lineages of life (NeLLi) - Landsort_02402 metaG | ecosystem: Environmental > Aquatic > Marine > Oceanic > Sediment | place... | reverse complement strand
CGTGGTGCCACTTACGGCGATTACGACAACGATGGAGACCTTGACCTGCTGGTAATTAACCTGAACGATTCTCCGAGGCTTCTGCGTAATGATGGCGGCAATAATAACAATTGGCTGACTGTCGAGGCACGATTGCCCGGAGGTAAAAGCGATGCTGTTGGGGCACGCGTTATTGTAACTACTGGTTCGCTCGTACAAGTGCGGGACCTTATTCCGGTAACCGGCTATCTTTCGCAGGCCGACCCGAGATGTCATTTCGGTCTCGGCAAAAGCAAAAAAGCGGATATCGTGGAAATCCGCTGGCCGGACAGGCAGACCACAAAACTTAAAGATGTGAATTCAAATCAAATTATCACTGTAATCCAGGGGTCCTGATATGGGATGGAACTATAAGATGCGTGTTTATCTTCTAATTCTGATCATTACAGTGGCTCATTCATTTACCCTTTGGGCTCAGGAAGGGAGCCAAAAGCATCCGGTTTACGTTGGAGTAAAAGTTTGTGCAAACTGCCACCAGGGAAAAGGTATGGGGCATCAGTTCAGCAAGTGGCTGGCTTCCAGACACGCCCGAGCGTATGCCGTCTTAGCCGAACCGGAAGCGAAAAAAATCGCCGAACTAAGCGGTATACCACAGGAGCCACAGGAATCGCCGATGTGTCTCGGTTGCCACGCAACCGGTGCTCATGTGGAGGCATGGGAAAAAGACGAGACATTTTTCACCGAAGACGGAGTGCAATGCGAAAAGTGTCACGGCCCTGGCAGTGAGTACATGGATGCAGCTATTATGAGCAATCGCGAAGAATCGGAAAAAGCGGGCCTTATGATGCCGACCGTGAGTGACTGCATGGGATGCCACCAGGTGAAGGGGTCCCATGTTGCCGTTCACAAATTGGCCAAGCTTGATATGGCGAAGGCCATGTCTGATATTGCTCATCCGACTCCCAAAGACTTCAAGTATGGTTCTATGAAGCAGTTGCCGGTTGTGACTGATTCTAAAAAAGATGAAGGTAGATACATAGGGACCCTGACCTGTGCCACCTGCCATAAAGGTCCCTCGATGGGTTATCAGTTCAGTAAATGGCGGAAGAGCGCTCATGCCGGTGCTTACGCAGTACTGGCAACGGACAAAGCGTACGAAATTGCGAAAAAGCAGGAATTGAAAGGTGCTCCTCAAACCAGCCTGGCGTGTTTAAAGTGCCATACGACCGCGTATCATCAGCCCACCGAAGGTGTAATAGAATTATATTCATTGTACGAAGGCGTCGGGTGCGAGGCATGTCACGGGGCGGGCAGCAATTATTATCCGGAAGCGCTAATGAGAGACCCTCGTGCGGCAAAAGCAGCCGGCCTCAAAGAAGTAACACATCAGACCTGTCTTGGATGTCATGAAAACGCACATGGAAAGCCTTTTGATTTTGACGAGGCCATGAAAAAGATTGCCCATCCGACGGAGCCCCCCGTAGTCGAACAAGCAGTTCGTTATAAGACGCCGCTCAATATGGCCCTGAGCCCCGATGGCGAAGAGATTTATGTTGCATGTGAGGCCTCTCACTCGATCATTGTTGTAAGTGTCCCGAAGCTGCGAAAAGTTGCTGAGATAACAGTCGGTCATCATCCGACGGATGTAACATTCAGCCCCAATGGAGCAAAAGCTTATGTGAGTAATCGTCTTGACGATACTGTGGCTGTTGTCGATGTGCCTTCCCGCAAAGTCCTCGCCGCCATTCCCGTAGGTGACGAACCGCATGGTTTGCTGACCGATGCTGCCGGCAAGCATTTATATGTCCTCAATACGTCCGCGGACAGTATTTCAGTGATTGATACGACTGCTTTGAAAGAAATCAAACGTCTCAGTGCAAGTCGAAGCCCGTGGTCTTTATCACGATCTCCCGATGGCTCGCTCATTTATGTTACCAATAACCTTTCACGTTTTGTGAAATTTCGCACACCATCGATGTCTGAGGTCACTGCTATTGATACTGCCAAAAAGGTCATACAGGACCGCATTGTTATCCCGGCGGCAAATCTTCTTCAGGGCATCGATTGGCATCCAAGCGGCAAATTCGCCCTGATTACACTAAACCGCACGAAAAATCTTGTCCCGATGACCCGGCTGCTCCAGGGCTGGACAATTACTAACGGACTTGGAATCGTCTGGAAGGATGGCCATGTGGACCAAGTACTCCTTGATGAGCCCGGCATGTGTTTTCCCGATCCGGCCGATGTAGCAATCACGCCGGACGGCAGGCTGGCACTGGTGACAAGCTCCGGCTCGAACCGCATAGCCGTCGTAGATATCCCTAAGCTTATTTCCATGCTTGAAGCTGCGTCCGCTCATGAACGCGAGCGTGTATTCCCGAATCACATGGGCAAGCCTACCGAATTTGTTATCACCCACATCCTTACGAAGCACAGCCCACGAGGCATTCTTATTACCCCGGATGGGAAAACGGCCTTCGCCGCAAATGCACTGGATGACTCTTTGACGGTAATCGATCTGGATAAACTCGAAGCGGTTGGAACGGTTGACCTTGGAGGCCATAAAGTGATTACAAAAGTGCGCTATGGTGAGCGTCTTTTCCACAGTGCCAATATCACCTTCCATCGCCAGTTTTCATGTCACTCTTGCCATCCCGACGGGCACATTGATGGTCTTACATATGACATAGAGCCGGACGGGATTGGAGTTTGTCCCGTGGATAATCGGACACTAAGGGGGATTCTCGACACAGCTCCATTCAAATGGGAAGGGACCAATCCAAGCCTGCAAAGGCAGTGCGGACCGCGCCTTTCAGTTTTCTTTACCCGGATTCAACCATTTACACCTGAAGAACTCTCCGCGTTGGATAACTATATTTGTACGATTCCTCGGCCATCGAATCGTTACCGTCCTTTGGGAGCGGAACTTACCGATGCGCAGCGCCGCGGGAAAAAAGTGTTTGAAAGAACAATGACAAATGACGGCCGTGTCATTCCGAAACAAAACAGATGTGCCACTTGTCATTTTCCGCCGCTTTATACGGACCGGAACCGCCACGATATCGGGACAAAGCTTCCTCTCGACCGTGAATCGCGTTTTGACACGCCGCATCTGAGTAATATCTATGATTCCGCTCCGTATCTGCACAATGGAATTGCTGAAACTCTCGAAGAAATATGGACCAGGTATAATCCGAATGACACGCATGGTGTTACAAATGATATGACAAAAGACCAGCTCAATGATTTGATAGAGTATCTAAAGACTCTGTAGCTGACAGGCACTGAAAAATTAGGAATTTTTATGAAATATTTCATAGCTGCATTAGAGCTTATCATCGTATTGTTACTTGCGATTGCGGCACCCTGCAAGGCAAAGAACCAAACAGATAATACGTCTGCTTCTCGCCCTGTTTCTTCTGCCGCAGGCGAGAAAAAAATGCCCTACGTTTATACGCAATGGAAGCATTTTACCGTAAAAGACGGTCTTCCAAACGACCATATTTTCGCTGTAAGGGCAGATGTCTCGAACGTCTGGATAGGCAGCGAAGACGGCCTGGCCTGTATCGACAAAAAAACGCTACAGATAAAAAGCTGGAAAGAAAAAGACGGTCTTCCCTGGCGCGTAGTATCTGCCCTCGATGTTAATCAGAAAACCGGAGAGCTTTGGATAGGACTGTTCGGAGGCGGTCTTGCACGCTTCAGCGGCGGTCGATTCGATCACTGGCACCAGTTAAACAGCGGCCTGGTTAACGATGTGGTTTATGGAGTGGCGATCGAAAACGACAATGTGTGGGTAGCAACCACCGCGGGTGCTAACAGGTATAATACTATCACTGGCGAGTGGACTATATATACGGAGAAAAATTCGCCGATGGAGGAGATATGGAACTACGGCGTCTCTTATAATGACGGGAAGGTTTATCTTGGCATCTGGGGCAGCGGCGTTCTGGAGTTCGATATAGCTGCCGAAACGTGGAAGGATTATCTCGATCCGGATGGTGAAATGGAGATCGACCTTTATAGAGACGATGGTATCGTTCACGTAATCACCACGGGCACCAGTTATATTGACCGGATTTTATGGGTCTCCACTTACTTTGGTATGAGCCGCTACGATGGCCGGCACTGGCGGGGTATGTATGCTCATGAAACGGGCCTGCCCAGTGACTTCGGCAATGCCGTCAAAGGCCGGGATGCCAACGAGGCATGGTTTGCAACCGATAAAGGCCTGGGTGTACTGGCTGATTTCCCCTCAGATACTTGGGTCACATACACCATGGATCCCAATACACACAGGGGCAAAGCGGTTGTCAGCCGAAATAAGGAAATTCTTGAAGTCATTGATATGCCGAAGAGCATCCCCCACAATTACGCTCTCTGGGTGGAATTTGACGGCAATGATGCCTGGGTAGGGACATCAAAAGGAGTTGGCTGGGCAATCGGTTCCGGATATTACAAAGGATTAAAAGATAAATCGATACCTGCGATAGCAAATGTGAGAACGAAAGCGGGAGAATCAGAAAAAGAATAAAGGTATTCACTTTTTAGCGATGTTTGTCTAAATAGTGTGGAGGTTTAAGCTATGAAGCGATATATGATTCAAATTTTCGCCGTCCTTATGCTGGGTGCTTTCTCTTGTGCCGGACCGGAAGAAAAGAAATCAGAGGACATTGAAACCGATACACAGGTTGACGCTGCAACGCTCGAAGTTCTTCAAAAAATCGACTCAGTCAATGCTTATGAAGTTCCCGACCTTGGTTTGCGGGAGGATGAGAATTACGCAAAAACTACACGGGACGTCGAGCCGTTTCGACACGTCGAGCCATATAAGGAGCACTTCCTGCTCCAAATAGAGTACACAGGGCCGGGCCGGGCAATCCCTGAGCCGAACGACATAGAGACAGTCAAGCTCGGTTTCATCGGTCCTATCATGTCAACCGTTTCGGTAGCTACCGGCGGGAAAAGTCATGAAGAACCGTTGGGAATTAAAATGCTTCAGGGCACACGGCTTGCCATCGAACAAGCAAACGCCAAAGGAGGATATCTCAAACGTAATATTCCCTTCGAACTGGTCATCAGCAACGATAACGGGCTGTGGGGCGCATCCGGCAACGAAATCATCAAAATGGCTTATAAGGACAAAGTCTGGGCAATCCTCGGCACCATCGACGGTGCCAACAGCCACATTGCCATCCGTGTTGCGCTAAAAGCCGAAATTGTCATGATGAACTCCGGCGACACAGATCCAACATTCATCGAAACGAATATCCCCTGGGTCTTTCGCTGTATTAGTGATGACCGGCAGCAAAGCTACCTTCTTATCGATTATATGTACAAAAAGCTCGGACTCAAACGAATCGGGATTATCCGTTCCAATAACCGTTACGGCCGCTTCGGCGTTCGTGAAATCCACGATGGCAGCAGGCGACTGGGGCATCCAATTATATTGGAGATGTCTTACGCCATGGGAACCAAGGATTTCTCGCTGCAATTAGAGCGCCTTAAGAATGCCAACCTGGATGCAATTATTCATTGGGGCGACGCCCCTGAAGCAGCGCACATTCTCAATCAAATGCGTTCAATGGGCATGAAGCATCCTTACTTTGCTTCCGACCGCTGCCTCTCCGACGAATTCTTGAAAATTGCCGGGCCGAACGCCGAAGGAGTCATTTGTCCCTATCCCTGGAATCCGACCAGATCAGAAACAAAGCTCGATGAATTCCAAGAAACGTTTAGAAAACGGTTCGGAGAGGAGGCGGAAACATTTGCCGCTCACGCTTATGACGGCATGAATATGCTCATCTGGGCCGTACAGGTGGCAGGTCTCAACCGGGCAAAAATCCGGGATGTGCTGGCATACAGGGGCACTCCCTTCAAGGGTGTAACGGGTGATATAACGCTGAGTGCCTGCCTCGATGATGTTGGTGACGTATATCTGGCTAAATGGGAAAATGGTAACTGGAAGTTCTACTCCAGAGAAGATCTTGAGATACCGCGAGACTTTGTTCCTCTACGAGACAGGATTAATCGACCGCTGGCCGCTAAGCCGGCAGAAGGACAATAGACATATATGTATAGTATTCTCCATACGAGTTTCATACTTTTTGTCCTGTCTTCTGTAATATGGGGAGGTGATACTCATCCTCCAAAGCGCCCGTCTCACGGAGTTTTTTTTAACGCGAGGTCCCGCCAGGCAAACTACGCCGGCCCGGGACGCGAGAAGAGTCCTCCCGCCGATGTCAAAGAAGTGCTGATTGGATATTTCGGTCCCAGCACGTCTTCTGACTCGCGAGGAGGTGATATGTGGAATGCGGCCTGCTTAGCCGTTGAACAAGCCAACCGGGCGGGTGGCTACAACGGCCTGCCATTTCGATTGATTGCGGGCTGGTCGGATAATCCCTGGGGCTCGGGCGTCACAGAAGTGACCCGCATGGCCTACGTGCACAAAGTCTGGGCCATCATCGGCGGAATCGACGGGCCATCGACGCATCTGGCGGAACAAGTCGTTGCGAAGGCCCGCCTGACCTTGCTTAGTTCCGCAAGCACGGATAAGACGGTAAATCTCGCTAATGTACCATGGATGTTTTCGTGCCTGCCGGCAGATCATCTGTTGGCACCGGTTTTAGCGCAGGCGATTGCGTCAGAAGTCGAGGGCAAATCCTTTCTCCTTGTATCGGCCGTGGACCACGATTCACACCTTTTCACAGTCGAGCTAACCAGGTCTTTTATTCAATACAAATTGGCGCCCTCTTACCACTTTGAATTTAAGCCCGGGCAAAAAAATTACGACGGGCTTGTGGAGAAGATTGTGCATAACCCGGCACATACACTGGTTCTAATTGCCGCAGCCCCGCAGAGCGCTCAGATAATCTCTGATGTCCGGCAGAAAGGATTCAAGGGACTTATTTACGGCGGTCCTTGTATGGGCCGGCGAAGTTTTCTTGAGCAAGCAGGTGCCGCAGCGGAGGGAGTAGTCTTTCCGTTGCTTTACACGCAAACCAAAAAATTAGAAAGTTTTGATGAAAAATTTACTGCTCGCTTTGGAAAGCAAGCGGATTATCTTGCTGCACATACCTACGATGCCATGAATCTTCTGATTGCTGCGATACGCAAAGCCGGGCTAAATCGCCCGCGCATACACGATGCGGTGAGGTCACTTTCTCCCTGGCAGGGAGTCACAGGAAAAATACAATGGGACCCGCTCGGAAGCAATTCGCGATTAGTCCACCTGGGTACTGTGCGAAATGGCCGGATACGAATGCTTTCTCAGGAGAAATCCTCAGACTCACTTATATCCGGTTTTTGAGCCGCCTTCGGTCAGTGTTATAAGTCGATCCACAGTAATATTCTCAAACACATCGATCCCGCCGCCTATCCAACGGACCTCAATGCGGTCGATCTTTTCATGGCTGCCCAGTCCAAAGTAAAGACGTGTGCCGTAATGGCTTTGGTACCCGCGACCGCTGTGAACTTCGTCTATAAGAGCCAAATCACCCGACACCACTTTTACACGTGCGCCTATTCCGTTCCGATTAGTTTTCACACCCTTCAAACAAACTTGCAGCCAATGCCCTTTAGAAGGCGAGTCATTTCTCAAAATAGTAGGTTCCCGGCGTGAATTTAGTATCACAACATCCACATCGCCGTCGTTGTCCAGGTCATCGAAGCCCGCACCCCGGCTGCTCAACTTTATCTTCATGCCATCTCCGCTTTCGTCGGATACATCTATGAACTTTCCGTCACCGGTATTCATCAGGAGGATGTTTCGTGCGAAATATGTAGTTGTATCGTCGAATTTTTCGACATTGTCCTGCAGGTGACCACAAGCGACGAAAATGTCCCGAAATCCATTATTATCAAAATCGACGAAGCTGTTGCCCCACGTCACGTTGGGAAGACTTCCTACTCCTGAGCCCGCCATCAGCGTCACGTCCTCGAACATGCCGCTGCCCAGATTCCTGTAGAGAGTGGCAAGCTGTCCCTGGTACGAAGTTACATAGAAATCCAGCAGTCCATCGTTGTCGTAGTCGCCGCAGTCGACTCCCATGCTTCCCTGCTCGTCACCGTGGAGGTCGTAAGCGGTTGCAGTCATGAGCCCGACTTCCTCAAACTTGCCCGTGCCGTCATTTTGGAAAAGGAAATTCTCACCCACGTCGTTTGCGACAAATATGTCCGTATCGCCGTCGTTATCGTAGTCGCCGCATACAATTCCCATCCCCCATCCGGCGTGGTCTCCCACACCGGATGATTTGCTGACATCGGTAAACGTACCATCGCCGTTGTTGAGGTACAGAACATCAGGCAGGGGAGGATAAAAGCGGGGATTTGCATAGACGGGAAAGCCCTTGGTTGTAATCGTGACATTTTTTTCATACGAAAAATCAAGGTAGATGGAAACGTAAAGGTCCAAATCGCCGTCCTTATCCATGTCGAGAAAACAGCCCCCCGCCCCCACCTGAAATCCATTGTCCACACCTGCTTTTTCTGTTACGTCTGTAAAGGTTCCGTCGCCATTATTGCTGTACAGAACATTCGGGCCGTAATTATTGAGGTAAATGTCCGGGTCGCCGTCATTGTCGTAATCACCGACCGCGACGCCCAGACCGTAACCGCGGTCGCCCACGCCTGCTTTTCCCGTCACATCAGTAAACTTCCAATTGCCCTCATTGCGATAGAGTGCATTTTTCGGGGCGACGTCAACTTCAGTTCCTTTGAGCGGCGCGCCATTGAGAAAATAGATGTCGATGTCGCCGTCGCTGTCGTAGTCAAAAAGCGCCAGACCGGCACTTACCGTCTCCATTACATAGTGCAGGCCGGAGCCGCCATCTGTATGCACGAAAGTTATGCCAGTCTGGTTTGTAATGTCACGAAGCAGTATGGGACTATCGGCGAACGCATCAGAATACGGATGTAATAACAGGAAAACAACCACAAACCAATACCCGATATTCATCCAGAGGTATTGGCCTTTTGTGGAACTGTTTGTCTCAATTTTTGTTCTTAATATGCTCATACACATTCCTGTATTTCAAATTGGCCGGCTCCAGTTGTATTGCCTGCAATATTGCCTTGATCGCGTTTTGCGAGTCACCGTTCATATCACATGCCCAGCATAGGACAAAGTAATTGTGGCCAGTCGGCTCCAAAGACACGGCCTTTTTTGCAAGCTCTCTGGCTTCCGGAAATCCTTTGCCGGTTCTAAGGTATAGCTGAGCGAGTTCGCAATAGCCGCCGGAGAATCCCGGTGCCACCTCGATAACTTTGCTGAAGGCCTTTTCTGCTTTGTCCATCTGTTTTAAACGCATCGAAAGAATGCCGATATTCAAATGGCAAAGCGGGTCTTTGGGATTAATTTCACCCATTTTTCTGTACAACGGAATCGCTTCATTGATACGATTGCTCTTCAGATACAAAGATGCCAGCTTTTCAAGGCATAGAATATTATTAGGATCAAGTGTCATTGCCCTCTTTAGAAATTCTTCGGCTTTTTGGAAATTCTCTCCGGCTTGATACATTTGTCCGGCGAGCAGGTAAGTTTCAGCCGCGCCTTTTTGCATATCAATAAGATCGTCAACGGTCTCATTGCGGTCCTTCAGAATCTTCATGTCCTCGGCTTTGAGTTTTTTAAATACAGTCATGTACTCCTTAGTCTTCTCTTGTTGCTTCAATCTCGCGGACAGGGTAAAAAGACCATAGTAAGCATTAGCATAATTGGGCTGAATTTCTATTGCCTTCACATAATTATTCCGGGCCTTTTCATATTCATTCTGCTGTAGATATAACTGTCCGAGCAGAAAATAACTAAAGCTGGAACGAGGAGAGATTTTAATATCTTTCTCTAATTCTTCGATTGCCTGGCTTTGTTTGTTTTGTCCCATCAAAGCCAGGGCAATATTATTATGCACACCAGCAATTTTGGGATCGATTTCAAGTGCCTTTTGCCAATATTCGATTGCCTGCTCATACTGTTCCTTGTGCATGAAAAACCACCCTATGCTTTTATAGACATCGGGCCGCTTTGGATCTTGTTCTAATACCTTATTGTAGTATTCCAGCGCCTTGTTTGCGTTGCCATGCCGTTCCCATAAATTGCCCATTAACATTATTGGACTTATGCTGTTGGGGAAGTTTTTTACGAGCCTTTCGGCAAGTTCCAGCTCCTCCTTTTTCAGTATGTCAACTTCTTGCTCCGGAGTAAGTTTAGAACCGACCGGAGCCGACAACTCTTTCGAATTCGACGCTGTCACTGTTGTTTGCGGTTCTGTTTCGGTTTGCGAGAGTGCTGCCGCCTGGAAGCAACAGCAATTAATAGCGCATATAATGAATCCTGCCGCTAATGCCGATAGATTTTTCTTTGGCGCATGCGAAGTCGGCTGTTGTGAATATCCGAAATTGCCTGTTTCAGACCCCTCAGTTATTGTACACCTCTCCATACAAATAGCCTTGATCAGAGTGTTTATATATGGCGAATTACGCTCTATATCGACCTGTTCTCTCCCAATCATAAAGAATAAGTGACTCTAATGCAAGACATCTCGAAACGGCGATGTTTTCGGACTAATACCTAAGGCTCGGCACAACTTCTACTTAATTTTCGAGCCTCCTACTCGCCGAGTGTTGAATCGCCTGCGATATTCTCGCCGCTTCTCGTCATCGGGATACTTTTCATTCGCTCGATATGGATATGTACTCATAGAATGAAAGGGAAGCGGTTCTACTGTGTCGGGATATGCCGAATAAAGGTCCATGTCCTTGCAAAAGCTGTCGGTTTTGAGGATGAACGAACGGCTGAATCCTTCCGGCGTCGAACTGAAATCATCTGCCGAAAAGCGGAGTGTAATCTCTTCTCCCCGCCCCATTATGACGTAACAATCGTCCGCCTCGTCCAGGAGTTCCGTAACCTGGCCATAGCGGGTATAATCGCCCTCCATAATTTTCCAGGCAACGGCGCCGCTGACACTATCGTAATCGTAAAGAGTCGGATGTCGCCCATCGGGGGAGTATTCCTGCGGATAACCCAGGAAATGAAGGTCCGCACTTTTCACCGGCAATTCCTGGATTCTGAGACCTGCGTTCTCTAGTGCGGGTGCAATGAATATCTGGTCCCAGTACAGTTCCATATTGCTGGAGATGCGAATTCGCCGGTCGCTGGGCAGCAGCTTTCCAGTCACATCGAGAGTCATCATATGCCGGATACCAGCCGGATACCCCACCTCGTTAAAAAGCTCCACCCACTGACCATCGCGGAAGACATGTAAGCTCGGAGCGCGGCAGCGTAAACCTGCCTGGCTTGCGGCATAGTTCGTAGACGAATATGGATACTCGACCCACCCGTGCAGAAACAGCACCAGACGCAATTGAGGCGATACCGCCTGGAGCCTGTCACCGAAATCAAGTTCTACGAAGTGATCTTTGGCCAATCCTATGAAGCGTGGATCCGGTTCGGTCGCTCCGGCGTAACGCCGGTCAATCAGACGTATCTTTTCAGTGACGTCAATACCACTATCATCTACGGCACGTATCGGTTCAATCGGATCTTTGAAGCAGAAAAGCTCAAAAGGTACAGGTGGGATACTAATCGCCATCATCTCATGGGGATAAACTTGAGTTCCCTCCGGATGGTCAACAGCGATTAGTTTGGCCTGGTCGAAATAAACAACTTCCTCGATTGGTTCCAGCACCTGAAAGACGTATTCGCCTTCATGCGGCTTGATATTCGGAACGGGCAAATACTCCGTTGGATCAGGCTTGGCGTATTCGTCTGGGGTAACAAGATAACCGATACCTCCCATACCTCCGAAATCGGATACGAACTCAAAGTGCGAACCGTCCCACGCAAAAAGATGGGGGCATGAAGAAGTCTTACGCTGTAATTCGGTAATCGTTACCACCTGATCCGCGGGCAACTCCAACTCCGCCTGTAGAATGGCATCCGGCCACATTATCCGCAACCAATCCACCTTGGAATATTGCCCTAACCCGGCGTGAATCCGGTACGGAGGCACGGCCACCTGTCCCGAGGAAGTCCCCACTACATACTGCTGGAAAACAGACCCGGTCTTGATCTCTACGCGAGCACCAATCGCTGAATTATTTGAGCGTGTTTTCTTATCCTGCTCGCGGGTACCACGAAGATCAATTTCAATCCAATGGCCGCCCGGCGTTACGTTTTCCACGAGGAAGGGTTTCTCGCCTATTGGGGCCAGAAGAATATCGCAATTCCCATTACCGGTAAAATCAGCAACTATACAACTGGCGTTGCCCGGGTAATTGATGGCTGAGAGCATATTTCCGGGATCAATCTCAAGAGCGTTGATGAAACGACCTTCAGGCCAGTTATTAATAAGCAGTGCCGGGCCCCGGTTGCCGTCACGTCTGAAAGCATCGGCGATAACAATATCCAAGTCGCCGTCATTATCCATATCCACAAATTGTCCGCCGGTTCCGCCGAGCCGGCCGCAGCGATCGAAAAAATCCGGCTGAGGCTTAAAAACGAATCCGCCCTGATTCATAAAGAGCTGCACTCCTTCTTTGGTAAAAATCAGAAGGTCGCGGTCACCATCTTTGTCAGGATCCCCGGAAGTGGCGCTGAGAACGTTTTGAACCTTAAGGCCTGTTGTTTCGGCATCCATCACGTGATATTTCAAGGCTCGATCATTAACCCAGCCAATCGTTCCCCCGCGTGCTGAAAATATTACCAAATCCAAATCGCGATCGTTATCAAAATCATCATACACCGCAGCAGCGACGGGATTATTCTCAAAAGTAAGGCCAAGCTTTTCAGCAATATCTGTGAACGAACCGTCCCTGTTGTTATTATGTAGACTGCCGGCTGCAGGTTTAGGCGTATCGGCAGATGGAACTGATCCGCTCGCAAGGCGAAACGCCAGGAAATCCAAATCGCCGTCGCTATCGACATCAACAATCCTCGCAAAGTGAGTCATGAATTGTCCGCCGGTAACCGCCACGTCCGGCTTCGTTCTCCGTAAGGAGTCCCAAGGACTGAAATTCGCCTTCCCGTCGTTTTCAAAATAAATATCCGGACCCGCACGGCCAAGCCAAAGATCAAGGTCCCCGTCATTATCCACATCGCCGAAGCAGGGGCAGATACCTTGCTTTGCCAAAGTTGCATCGTGAGAAAATACGCCGGTGCCATCGTTTCGCAATAACCATACACTCCCATCATCATCAAATGCAGTAATACAAAGATCGAGGTCCCCGTCCTCATCTATATCGCCGGCGGCAATTCCCGGAAGCTCTATATTCCCACCGGGGAATTTCCAGGCTGAAGTGGCATTGCTTAATGCTTTTAGCTCAGGGGAAAATAAAATCCTTTTCTGTGGAAACGTCGCTACAGACGGCAGAGGCAGATTGTCCGCACCGAGTGCCATATAATATTTCCCCACTGATCCATAAGCCTTGAGAACCGTAAAAGTCCCGCCGGTCAGTTCTGCATCTTTGAGTTCCTTGAAACGGGCAAAAAGAGCCTTTGCCTCATCACGTTTTTGCGTGCGCTGGTACTGAATGGCAAGCCGATACACAGCGGAAATAAAACCTGGATCGAAGGCAATGACCTTTTCAAGCATTTCAATACCTTCTTCCGCAGAGCCAAGATTAATAAGAACTTCGGCATATTTATACATTACATAGGGATCTTCGTTGTCGCTTTCATATACTTTGCGAAAGCATTCAAGTGCCTTTTTAGCCTCCCCGAGGTGCTGATAATATAGACCGAGACAAAATCTCGCATGCAAGTGGCCGGGATCAGACTCTAATACGGTTTCAAATGCCTTATATGCCAGTTCGAGATAGCTTTTCGCTCCGGGTTTGACCTGCATATTGAAGTAGGCCAATCCGAGGTCAAAGCGTGCCGCGGTCCAGTCGGGCGCCGCCTCCAAAACCGACTCGAATGCTCTGGCCGCCTCGATGTAATTGTACTGTTCGAGAAGAGCGGCACCACGATTGAAATCTGCAAGCGCCTTGACAAGAGAGTCGGATATAGTTGGTTTAGAATCGCTCGAAGCCAAAGCCTGTTTTGACTTTTCCGGCGGTTCTGTTTGGCTTCCACAGCTCGAAAATATCAATCCCAAAAAAAGAAAGAATCCAATCTTTTGTAAAGCTTTAATCATCCTGAATATTCCCATAAAAGACCTCATTTGTACAGCACATGCTCTGAAAGTTATCCATTCCTTCCTGTTGTACTTCAAAATGTAACGTCAACTTTACCGGCATTTTCTGCTTATTCATGTTTTTAAAAACTTTTATTGTATACTATGAGTATTTGTCTAGCCTGTTTTCTTTTGAAGATAGGGCCTTCAAGACTATTTGTCAACGATGGCTTTTTACGCATTAGGATAGTTAAGATTAATCAGGGTGGGTCCGTAGTGCCTCCATGTAAAAAGAGTTTCATGTAGACTCATTCCGCGAGCCCTGTTATTGTGTGTTTCCTGATTGCATGGCATACATCTTTTAACAAAATAACCAGAAGGATCGAAGGTCGAATCCTGAGTAGTAAAGATTTCTTGACAAAGCCAGCATTTTTTATTCCAATATTGGTTGGAGCGGGAGTACCGGTCCGAATACTGGGTTAAAAAGATCATAGTCCCAGGGCGTCAGGACAAACGCTTATGAGCGTATTAATCCTGTTTTCAGGAGCGCCTATCTTTATTGTGCCCCGCTCCATTTTTTAGTTTAGGTGTATGTGTTGTTATTTTAAGCAAATCCGTATATTACACGGGCCTTTCTGGTAAGATATTGCCGGCTATACATTGCATAAACTATGTATTCATGTGTTGTTTTTAAGAAAGTAAAAAGTGTCCGAAATTGACAGAGAACAATTCAACCAATACTGGAGATCCACAGAGGTCATCCGAGAGTACGAGCGGATGCTTTTTACCTTTGGGGCGATGGAATTACCTTATGTACTGGTAGCCGAACATGGCCAATTCAAGGACAGGGCCGTTGTGATAAAAGGCCTCGTTTCTCTTCAGAGACCGCAAATAATGTTGCCCCGACATTACGGCGGGCCAGAGTTCAAGGAAGGTTTTGAACATGCAAACGCACTTCCCCCTGAAGCTGTGTACCTTCTCAGAGCTATGCAAGTACCTTATTCTCAGATAAGCAACAAACCAGTTGCTGAAGAACAGATAGAATACGGTAGTGTGCAGAGCGTGTTGGACAAATTGGGCCAGGAGATGGAAAATCAAGGCGACATAGAGACCGGGCTGATAAAGGGAGTTCTTGATGGAGCGGATATCTCTCTGATGAGGTATTCGTTAGGGCTGGCAATCAAATCAGCGCCGGGAAATGTGAATGAGTTTTTTGAGCACCTGAGAAGGCGAAGAGGAGAGCCGATTAGTCCTGATGAGAGGATTACGGATGAGGATATAAGGAGGTTGTTTGGGTAGGCTTCGAGATGGGATGCGGATTAGCAGGATAGCCAAAAGGATCGAGCGGCAAATCTATGAAGAGCGTGGGCAAACTACCTGTTCTGTCGAAGATTTGGTTTTCGACGCTCACAATCACTTTACTGGAGACTCAGACCGTTAGTGGTTAGATTGTCCACCTCAAACACATATCCGGCCGGAACCTCCACATGGCACATTGTTTGATCGTTGCCTTTCCACCATTTGACTACGACCGGCCCCTGCGGAGTCAGAAGCCTTCCCTCACACCAATCCAGGCCAACATCGGCAATTCTCAAGCGGATGACCTTCTTTTGGGCATCAACCGCATGAACACCAAGTACGTCACGGTAGAGACTATGGGCCACATGAGAGGCAAAGCCATGGTTGCAACTGGCGGAAGCCCCGACATTCTCCCAAAGTGTGCCGGTCTGTTCGGCCATGTAGAGGTAGAAGTCAACAAGCTCCTTTTTGATTTGAGCCGGATGGTCGTAGCGACTTAGAAGTTCTGACCGGAGGTAATTGCCGACAAAAGCATTGGCCGGATAAATCTCGGGGAAGGCATTAGTTTGCGTGCGTTCGGGGCCAAACTGGTGCACCAGTCTATTCCAAAGCTCCCCGTACGTTTGGGGCGTGGCCACGTCGAAGAAGAACGAAAAGTATTGACAGACTTCGGTCCGGTTCCGCGTGACCAGGAGTTGGCCATCTTTGCGCACGGCATTGTCCACAAAGAACTCGCCATCGAACGACTGCCGGCGAATGACTGTGCGTATATGCTCGGCCTGATCAATAAGCTCGGGTTCATTATACATTCTACCCGCTGCGGCCAGGGCTGCCGCATAGAGCATATTGGTTGGATAACTGACATCCTGCACAAAGCTGTTCGCTTTTGACCACTCCACAAAAACCCAGCTCTCCAGCTTCTCCAGAAGCCCATCCTCATTCGTGAACTTTTGGAAGTATTCATAAAGGGCCTCCAGCCTCGGTCTCAAGGCGGCAACCAGTTCGCGGTCGCCGCTGCGAGTCTGATACTCCTCCAATTGGATGACAAACCACATTGCCCAATTCGGGATAAAAACACCGTCATAATGATCGGCCGGGTAGCACATGGGCAGCATTCCTTCCGGCAGGTGCGCAAAACTCGCAGGAAGGAGATAGTTCTCGAAGAGATTCTTTTCGATGGTTGTGTTGCCAGAAAGGTCGAATGCGACACGGGACGTAAAGAAACTGTCACAAAGCCAACCAGCCCGTTCCCGGGAAGGACAATCCATGAAGATATCGGTAGCATTTTGTCTGAATGTTTGCCGGGCCGCTTCGAAGATTTGATTCAACCTCGGATCACTGCACGAAAACCTGGCCTCTTCGGTTTCTGAGTTCGCGTATTCTCGTAAATACAGACTCTCGACTTTGCAAGTGCCTTGCAATACATTCAGCTTGAGGTATCGCATCGTGTAGGGCTCAAAGGATTCCAGGTTGTATGTGCCCGGTTCCAGTTCGTAGCAGACGGCGTTGACACAGCCAAGCCGCTTGAAATCCACATCATCTTTAGTGAGTATTTCATCGAACGTGAAGTAGAGTTTAGTCGGTTTGGAACATTGGATAGATGCCCCGATGAAACCGGTGAGATTTGTCCCCAAATCGACTATGGAGAATGTGTTTTCCGAAAGCTCAATTGCATTATCAGGCCGATATGGCTTGTTGATGGTGTCTTTTGAATCTGATTTTATTTTTTGCAGTTCAATTGATGGGACAACTTGAAGTTCACTTTCCGGATACCCTTTTAGTTTTGGTCCGATGTTGACCAGGGAGCGGTCTTTCCAGAGTTGCGCCACCGGTACATCACGTTGGAGCTTACCTTGCGAGACAACCAGAAGTGGCTGGCGCTTTAGAAAATGAGGATAAGCTACCCGTCGAACAAGGAGCTTTCGCAAAGGTAATGTTGAGCAGGAAGATTTGGCGGATTCGGCCAACGGTTTGTCCCACCAGTGATCATCACCTTCATCCAACCGGTAGTATTCAATAAACGGACGCTGAAAACTGTAGCGTTGTACTTTCTGAAGACGGTGCTTCAAAACAGTGGCTTCGAAATTGGCGCCCTTGCCGGCTGTAGACGCCAGGATTCTCCCATCGGATACGACCTCCGCCTGCAGGAACGCAGGCTCATCCAGAAAATAGAAACTGTTGACATTGTAGCCGGCTACTTCGATGGCCAGGACATTTCTTTCACTCAGGCAGTTGCCAAGAGACCATTCATCGACCCGGTAAAAACCATGAGGTCCTCGGGCGGGACCGTGACCGATGAATCGCCCGTTGAGATATACCCGGTAGATGGATGAAGCAGCTATTCGAAGTAGAGGACCTTGCTGCACTGAACAGTCAAAGACGGCTCGAAATCCCACGAAAAGGTTCTTCTCTGTTTCCCGGCCTGCCGGCCAGATGGGATAAGCCGAGTCCAACAACGACCTCGTAGTACCGGCCTGAACATTCGGCATCGAAGAAAACACACCGATAATACAGAGTACACAAAGGATGGCTGGAGTCTGAATTGATCTGAAATGCTCTTTCATTATCATGACCTTTTATATTTCAATGTTTTTTATTCTGACTGCCCGCCGCATTAACCTGGCAGGATACAGTTACGTCAAACTGAATCGCACATGATACCAAGATTGTACAAAAAGATTGGCAGAACTGCACGCGAGTATTCCAACCGATCGCGTTCAAGTCTTTAAAGTGATTCGCCTGAATAGCGGCCGAAGATAAGATCTTGCGATAATATTTACTGTGGAGTGAAAAATAGCTTGCGCTGAGATTATGTAAAGCATATAATCTTGTGGAGATGTTCGGTCACCTTATTGTTGTTG
>Ga0114918_10002012_pt1 | contig 18259 bp, 15 predicted proteins | sample LantaG_FD_87015 | JGI IMG/M metagenome (GOLD analysis project Ga0114918, IMG submission 87015) | Deep subsurface microbial communities from Baltic Sea to uncover new lineages of life (NeLLi) - Landsort_02402 metaG | ecosystem: Environmental > Aquatic > Marine > Oceanic > Sediment | place... | reverse complement strand
TGGTATTGGGGAGAATTGGAGATAAATGGTGCGATACATCGCACCCTACTTCTTCTTCTCACACACGCTCTAATGAAAGGATTCTACTGGGTTGGCGGGGCGTGGAATATGCCGACGTTGGCGATTGTGGGGCATAGGCGGGAGTCCAGGATTCTGATTCGTATTTTCCCTGCTGTGACGTCGGGGAATCGGCAGATTCTTTTATAGCCTACGGTCTGGCCCTCGGCAACCTGTTGCCATTTAAGATCCGATCGCGGCACCTCGACGGCGAACTTTGCGATTCGCTGGCCGAAGTCGCGAATTTGTTCCTGGAACATCACGACGTTGAAGGTCTTTATGCCGGCAAGCGTGATAGTCAGCTCGGCCTCAGTGGTCCAGTCGGGCGGCATCCAGCAGGTGTCCGTGTCACCATCGAGAACGTTGTCTGCTTTGAAGGCCGGGCCTCGTGTAGCCGAAGCGGTCACTTTGGCGCCGGCGGCGAGGTTGGTCTTGAACGTTTCGCGAAGGTTTTGGCCGACTATAGTCAGCACCTTGCAGTCGTATTTACTGAACAGGCCGTCTCTGTTGGGCGGGATGTTCAGCAGAAACACCGAGTTGCCCCCGACACAGTTGAACCAGATATCGAGAATCTCTCTTGTCCTTTTGACACGCTGCCGCTCATCGCGCCAGAACCAGCCGTGGCGGATGGACGTGTCGGTCTCGGCGGGATACCAGTGCAGATAGCCGCCTTTGTCGATAGTCTGCTGGAGTTTGTCGAGGCTGCCCAGGTCCTTAGCCGTCATATCGGGCCAGGTAAATTTGTCCGGCGGCGCATCGATTGGGATAACGCTCCACTCGGCGGCTCTTGCATTACCGGCCTCGTTGCCGCACCACCGCAGATCGGGGCCTTTGCCGAATATGACCGCGCCGGGCTGCAGCGTACGGATCAGCTCGTACCACTGATTGTAGGTGTATGTCTGGCCGCCCTTGCGTTTGGGATGCGCGCCGTCGAACCAGACCTCGTGGATCCGCCCGTACTCGGTGAGCAGTTCGTAGAGCTGATTCATAAAATACTCGTTGTAATCGTCTACGACGTATTTGAAGGTCCGTGTATCTTTGAACGGGCGGCCCGGCACGGGTCGGGGAATCACGCGCTCGGAATATTCGCTGAGGTTGCCGTACAGGCCGGCGGGACTTTCGATCTGATACAGATCGGCGGGCGACAAATACACGCCGACTTTCAGGCCGTACTTGCGGCAGGATTCGACCAGCTCTCGCAGGACGTCGCCCTTGCCGTCCCGCCACGTGCTCGAAGCGACCGAGTGCGTGTTGTATCGCGTTTGCCACAGGCAGAAGCCGTCGTGATGCTTGGCCGTGAGGATTACCTGTTTCATTCCCGCGGCTTTCATCATTTGGCACCACTGGTCGGTATCGAGTTTTTCGGGATTGAATATTTTCGGGTCTTCTTTGCCGGTGCCCCACTCCCGGCCGGTGAAGGTATTGACGCCGAAGTGGACAAAGCCGATGAACTCAAGCTGCTGCCAGACGAGCTGCCGGGCCGAGGGCCTGACGTCAACGGCTTTGCGGATTAGCTCTTTTCGTGCCGTCGCTTTATCGCGATCGACCATGTCATAAACGCGCACGTAATCGACCACAAAGTAATCGGGAAGGCTGGCCTTTGTTATGTCACCGCCCCATTTGCCGATTTCCTCGGTGAGTTTTGCGTACTGGGGCACCTGCGAGACACCGCCGGCACTTGAGCGCCAGGTTTCTTTGCCGTCGACGTAGAAAACGTACTGATCGGGGGTCCAATACAAAGCGAACGTATGAAAGCCCTGGCTGACGCCGGGGATTGTAATGTCCCCGCTACTTGCGCTTTTGTGCTCTTTGCCGTATCCGTCCCAGTGCAGGTTCTGCGTGATTTTGTCCTCGCGCCACGGCTTTTCCATAATGTCGATTTCCGTGCCGTCCCTGCCTTCGTCTCCTATTTTGCCGACTGTATTGGCATGCATCCAGAACGCGGGCCAGTGCCCTTCCTGCGTAGGGAACTTGCTCCGGCAGACCCAGTAGCCGAACTTATGCTCGAATTTGCCCCTGGTGCGCAGGGCTCCGCTCGTATACCGCTCGCCGTCCTTTTTCGTGCGGACGAGCAGGTTTCCCTTACCGTCCAGATAGGAGTCTTCCTTAACCCAGAAGCCGTCCCGGCGTTTGAAGTCGCCGAGAATCTCCCATTTGGACTGGTCGATTTGACTGCCGTCGAATTCGTCGCTCCATGCCAATTTCCATATTTTCCCATCGGGAATCGGGGGAAGAAATTCATCCTGTGCTGCTGCATGGCTGGCGAACGAAACTATAGCCGCGCAGAAAACTACCAAAATTGTTACGTGATAAGATGCCTGGTTTTTCATGAGCCTCTTTCCTTTATGTTGCTTTTTAGCCGTGCGGACGCTGGATAGCCCTGATGCCTGAGATGACCGTTGTTACCAGCATCAGTGTGAAAACCACAGTCGTGAACCAGTATCCCCATGCGGCGTTCTGGACGTGGGCCATTTTGATTATAACCGTGCCGATGGCGAAAGATTGAAGGAACATTTTGACCTTGCCGGACACAGTCGCAGCGAAATTGACACCGCGGGATTCTGCGATGTGTCTCAATACCGTAACGAAAACCTCTCTCGCGATTAAAACGCCCGCCACGGACCAGTGAATTATCGCCAATTCGCCGGGGCCAAGATCGAAAAGCTTTGGCTGACCGATAATCCCAAAGCAAATAAACGCTCCGCATACGAGAATTTTATCGGCCAGAGGGTCGACTATTCGCCCGAACTTGCTGGTCACGTTCAACCTGCGGGCCGCTATGCCGTCGGCTATATCGGTCAGGCCGGCAATGACAAAGAGGATGAAAGCTACATCGAGAAAGCCGGGAAACGGGATTTCACCGTCGGCGTAATACTTCGGGGCCATAAGAATCATAACCAGAAAGATAATGGTTAAAACCAGCCGGCCCATAGTCAAAATGTTCGGGACTTGCTTCAACATAATCTGAAAGTTTACGTATTTAGCGACAAAATTCAACACTAAATCTGCTTAACGAGTAAATCATAATCTTGTGTTCCAACAACTTTTACCTCGATGAACTGTCCCGGCTTTGCCAAGCAGCGTTTTATTATGCAAACGCTGTCGATATCGGGGGCCTGGCCGTAATAGCGTCCCCTGCCGAGACGTTTAGGGCCAACCGAATCAACCAGGCAGGTAACTTTGTCACCGATTCTTTCTTTGTTTTGGGCAAATGCGATTTTCTGCTGTGTCAGCATAAGTTCATCGAGACGCTGCTGTTTGACCTCGTCCGGGACCTGGCCGGACAATTCCGCGGCGGCAGTTCCGGATTCGGGATAGAACTTAAAGCAGCCCAGGGCATCAAATCTCGCCCACCTGACGAAGTCCATCAACTCTTCGAACTGCCGGTCGGTTTCGCCCGGAAAGCCGACGATCAGTGTTGTTCGCAGCACGATATCGGGCATGGCAAGACGCAGATCCTCGATCAGGCGCTGGAGCTTGTCCTTAGTATCGGGCCGGCGCATCGACTTGAGGATACTATCGTTTACGTGCTGGAGCGGTATATCAAGGTAGCGAACGATTTTCTCGCTCTTCGCGATGGTCTCTATGAAATCCCCGTCAATCCCTGTCGGATACAGGTACATCAGCCGAAGCCATGCCAGGCCGGTAATTTTCTCGAATTCTCTCAGAAGAGCAGGCAACCCGTTTTGTATTTTCAAATCGCGCCCGTAGCTTGTTGTGTCCTGTGCGATGATATTCAATTCGATCACGCCGGCGGAAACCAGCTCCCGGGCCTCGGCAAGAACCAGTTCCATGGGTTTGCTTCGGAACCTGCCTCTTATTGCCGGTATCGTGCAAAAAGAACAGTTGTGATTGCAGCCTTCGCTGATTCGCAGGTACGCCCAATGTTGCGGAGTGATAAGTAATCTACATCTGTCATCCGGAACTCGGTCACTGATCGGGGGCAACGGTTGATCGAGGCAAGAGCTTTCGCCTCGTCCGGCGGGTCCGGCGGATCCGGAAGAAAACATATTTTCGATTATTTTGGCAATATTATCCCGCTGACTGAGACTGACAACGGCATCGATTCCATCGATTTTCTTGAGAAGCTCCGTGCCTAATCTTTCGCCGAGACAACCGGCAACAACAACTTTTTTTACGGCACCGCTTAACTTACAATCCACTGCACGCTTTATCGCTTCGAGTGATTCAGCTTCGGCCGGGGCGATAAAACCACAGGTATTGACGACAACAACATCGGCATTATCAGTCTCATCAGTTATCGGAAAACCCGCCTGGACAATTTCAGCCAACATTCTTTCACTATCTACAACGTTTTTCGGACAGCCTAAAGAGACAAAGCCAACAGTGATTTTTAGCTTTTTTCGTTCCATAAAACCCAAATATATCGAGAATTTCGCACTTTTTCCCCATAAAAAAGGAAACATTTTTCCTCATTCAAAGGTAATATACTTGACGATAAAAAGATAAGCAATATAATAAATGAACAACCCGTCTATATACAGGGTGGGAGTGCTTGAATATCAGCACACCACTTGTTGCGTATGATTATCATGGTGATTATATTATTATGAGTGATAGCCGCCGAAAAATTGGCCGCAGTCGATGGCTAATCGTGGCTGTGACTGCGATTGTAGTTTTACATTGGATTGGAGGATGGGCGAGTATCTCCGCCCAGACAGATACTGAAAAAGAGGCCGAGAGGACACTCCGTGATCTGAAAATCAATGTTGCTACCGAACCGAATGTCCCTATACCCGATCTTTATAGAGAACCACCAAGAATCTTCGAGCAAATAGTAGGTGGCACACCGGAGTGGAAACTATCGTACTTCTGTAAGTACAATCAATCGGATAGCTTACAAAAAATTATCCATGAACAATTTGCAACCAAGCTATTCGATAAAAAAGGGCAAGAAACGAAATTGGTGGACTACACCGTCAGCAGCAATCCAGCCGTAAACCAGTTGATCGTGCGATGTCCGGCTCGCGAAGACGTCGATGCGGTACTTGAATTGTTGGAAATGATCGATGTCCCTCCGATTCAGGTCAAGATAGATTGTCTGATCTCAGAGGTTTATGCGGATATGACATTTGACCGCGAAACCACAATAGCAATCGAAAACTTGTTCGGTGAGAATATCGCGATGAAACCCGCCGGTACTCCTTTCGGAGCTAACACTCAGGAATCTGTGAATACAGGCGAGTATTTGCCTGCATTCCCAGGTGCATCCCTCAGAGATTTGGCTCGGTCTGGAATGGGCCTTAACGTCGGGTATTTGAACGCTGGGAACCAATTCACGCTCTTAATCGACCTGCTTGAGTCAAGGGGTTATATGAAAATCCTGATGAATCCGACTCTTGAGGTGGTCAACGGCAAAACAGCAACGATTACGTCAACTGAACACGTACCGCTGCAAACGATAACTAAGTTCTTACCTGTTAAAAGCGGCGGCGAGTACGCTCCCCAAACTGAATTAGAATACATAGATGTAATTGACTCGCTCAAAGTCACTCCCCACGTCTTTGTGGACGGTTATATCGGCCTGGAGACCTCTATCCTGATCGGCGGAAGAAATACCCCGGACAGTATAAAGCAGGTACCAATAGTTACAAAAAGGCAAATCGAGAACGAGGAAAACCGGATTCGTCCGGGTGAAAGCCTCGTAATCGGCGGAATAAGAAAGACCATGAAGTTTGGCGTCATCCGCGGCATTCCGATACTCAAAGATCTCCCGATTATCGGCTTTCTTTTCTCCGGTGAAGACACCGAGCAACGGGCGGTCGAGACCATTTTCATACTAACTCCGACCATTTCCACTAACGGAAAACCCAAAAAAGAAGTGATGAAAGAGGTCCAAAGGAAGCACGAACCTGATACTCCGAGCGGTCTGGGCGAAATGATCACGGATCCCTTTGGATTCAAAGCTCGTGATGAGGCACGCGAGCAGTCGGTCCACGACGCCGAACAGTCGCGTCTCGAGGCCGAAGTAGAAAAAGCCCAGGCCAGAGTCGACATCCGAGAAGCTGAGGAACGAGCCCAAAAAGCAGAGAACGCGCGACTTCAGATGGAAACCGAATCGGAGAAGATTAAGACCGACGCCGAAAAAGCCAACGCCGAAGCTGAAACAAAGGCAAAAGCTGCCGAAGAAGCCCAGGCAGTTGCAGACAAAGCAATTGCCAACGCTAAAAAAGCCCAGGAAGAGGCTAATAAGGCTAAAGCTGAGGCTGAAGCAAAGATCAAAACCGCTGAAGATGCCAAAAAAGATGACCCTGATAAGCCCGAAATCGGGGCTGAAAAATCAGCACCCTAAACCGAGCAGCCTGCTGCCCAAAAGGCAGAAAAGGCTGATAATGTAAAGACCGAAGAGGATAAGGCTAAGAGTAAAGCCTGAAAAAGTTTACAGAAATAGACCAGACAAATGAGATATCCGGCTAAATCACGCCGTTGTCGTCTGATAATCAACCGTAACATTTCCGGTTGATATTGCTAATTCTAAATCTTTGATGAAGGGATACTCTATGGAAAATTTTAATAACAACAATCCTCTCAATCAACCTGGCTCTATTAACAATGATTCCAACAAACCAATCCCGTTTGACAATTCCGAGCCGGGCGGAAAAAGTGTTTCACATGCCCCTTTGGACCTGGGAGGCACCAGCCCCGTCCAGATACCGAAGGTTGGGATGCCTAAGCCGGCGGCAATAAAACCTACGGAAAAAGCAGCTTCTACCGACCGAATTGTGGGCGTAAGGACCTTTTTCACAAAACTGCACGCAGGGGCGCTGAATTTTCTTGATGAGCAAATCACCAAATGGCTCACAGAGAATCCGGGTATCCAGATAAAACGAACAAATGTTGCTACAGGCGAGATCCAGGGCAAAAAAACCGAGCCCAATATTCTCATAACGGTCTGGTATTGAAAATCCTTCTCAAGATTATCGCTCAGAAGGCAAACTGCCCGGATGCATTAATAATTGATACTAATTGAGGCATTATTGTTCTCGATAATGGCCAATCGTTCACAGATGTAACTATCTGACCTGTGACATGCTAAAAAATCCGCCTATATCCTGTAAAATTCTTAACATAAAGTCTTGACATATTATACAATTTACGTTATTTTCCTTACTTTGTCTGTTTATGTAGAGCGTACGAGGTCAAGTTTTGTAAATTTTTGGAGATCTTTTGTGGCTAAAGAGTTGGCACGGAAACTTATTAATGCAGGAGTGCATTTTGGACACGGCGTAAGCCGATGGAATCCGAAAATGGCTCCATTCATTTTCGCAAAACGCGGCAATATCCATATCATCGATGTCAAAAAAACCTTGAAAGGGCTGCTGATAGCTAAACAGCTTCTTGCTGAGGTAGTTTCTTCCGGCAAAGACGTTGTTTTTGTAGGAACAAAACGTCAGGCCCAAAAAGCTGTAGAAGATATCGCAGAAAAATGCGGAATGCACTATGTTTCTCAGCGATGGCTTGGCGGGATGCTCACCAACTTTAGAACGATCCGGTCCCGGCTACAAAGACTGGAGCAGTTGGAAGCCATGGTCGAAGATGGAACGCTCGACAGTGAGAGCAAAAAGCAGGCATCGAGGCTCAAACGCGAAATGCGAAAGATAAAAGCTAACCTGCAGGGCGTTCGGAATATGTCCCGTTTGCCGGGTGCTGTTGTCGTAGTTGACGCGAAGAAAGAATATCTTGCTCTTCGTGAGGCCGAAAAGCTGGAGATTGCTACCATAGGCCTTCTCGATACTGACTCGGATCCTGACACGGTGGATGTGGCGATTCCAGCAAACGATGATTCGATCAGAGCGGTTGAACTGTTACTTAACGAGCTGGCCGATGCTATTGCGATTGGCAAAACGATGACTGCAGTTCGTCAGGAACTGCCGCAGCGGCCCAGACGCGTTCGTTCCCGGAGGCCGACCATGGCCCGCGCCAATGAGGACAAGCCGCAAATAACGGACAATGTTGAGCAAAAACCCGTGCAGATTGCAGACACTTCTTCACCAGAAAGCCAAACCGAACAGCAGGGACCCGGGTAAAAAGACAAATAGCTAATAATAGATAGTTCTTATGTATTTAGCCGGCGGTTCCACCGCCGGTTAGCATAATACGAGTAACAATCCACTAAGCACAAGAGAATAGGAGTTTTTGAGATGGCTGAGATTTCAGCAGCGATGGTAATGAAACTGCGGAAGATGAGCGGGCAGGGAATGATGGACTGCAAACAAGCCCTTCAGGACACAGATGGTGATGTCGAGAAAGCATTGGATTTACTGAGAAAAAAAGGCCTTGCAACTTTGGCCAAGCGTGCCGGTCGAGACACTTCCGAAGGGCTGGTCGTAAGCAAAATCAGCCCCGATGGTAAGACGGCAGCCCTGACAACACTTTGCTGCGAGACAGATTTTGTAGCAAAGAGCGATGATTTTATTACGACGGCACAAATCCTGGCCGACGTAGCCCTGGCCTGCCCGGCCAACGAAGGTATCGAGAATGTTCTTGAGACCTCCGCCGACGGCAGAAAATTTAGTGTTATTATGACTGAATTAGTCAGTAAAACCGGCGAAAAAACACAGGTTGGAGACTACGCCAAATATCAACTCGACGGACCCGGACTGATTAGCATTTATATTCACTTCAATGAAAAAGTCGGCACAATGGTCCAGATCGAAACCAGCGATGAAGCAATCGCAGCCGGAGAGGCACTAAAGCAAACTGCCTCCGACATTGCAATGCACATAACCGCAACCAAGCCCCTGGCGCTTGATAAAGATCAGATTGATCCTGAGACCGTAGAGCGGGAAAAGGCCATTTTCGCAGAACAGGTAAAGGGCAAGCCCGCGAATATTATTGAGAAAATCATCGAAGGCAAGATTAATAAATTCTATGCGGAGAACTGCCTTCTCCAGCAGCCTTTCGTCAAAGACGACAGCAGGTCTGTCGAGCAGGTTCTCGCCGATGCCGCCAAACAAGCCGGAGGCGAGGCAAAGATAAAAAGATTCGCCCGATTTGAAGTCGGATAACAGGGGATACCTTGTGATGCGAGACGCCGGATGCCCCTCAAGAGAGACGAATAATGGCAAAGAGCAAATATCATCGCATTCTATTGAAGCTTTCAGGCGAGAGTTTTTGCAGACCAGGTCAGTTCGGGATCGACGGCTCTGCCCTCGAGTCAATTGCACAGAGAATCGTGGAGATTTGTAAACTCGGGCCACAGGTTGCAATTGTGGTCGGGGCAGGTAATTTCCTCAGAGGCAAGAGCTTTTCCGAGACCAGCCACATACCCAGGAACACAGCGGACTATATGGGAATGCTGGCTACAATTATCAATGCTTGTGCGCTTCAGGAAACGCTTGAGAAGCTCGGCCAGGAAACTAGGGTCCTAAGCGCAATAGACGTCCCGGCAATGTGCGAGGGCTTTATTCGCAGAAGGGCTATTCGGCACCTCGAACGCGGAAGGGTGGCGATATTAGCGGGCGGAACAGGAAACCCTTTCTTTACTACCGATACATGTGCGGCCCTGAGGTCTTCGGAACTTGACGTAGACCTGCTTATAAAAGCAACAAAAGTTGAGGGCGTTTACAGTGATGACCCCAAAATAAATTCGGACGCACACCTCTTTGAGAAATTATCTTACGACCAGGTGCTGAAGAAAAACCTTAGAATAATGGATCATTCGGCAATAAGTCTTTGCCGGGACAATAATATCCCGATTATTGTTTTGAATATTTTCGAGAAGGGCAACATAACGAAGGCTCTTTGTGGCGAGAAAGTCGGTACCAAAATAGTAATGAATTGAGGTTGAAGATGCCTACCAAATCAATCGTCTCGGACACCGAATCCAAAATGAAAAAGACCCTTGAAATCCTGCAGGACGAATTAAAATGTGTCCGCAGTGGCAGAGCTGCTACCGGGCTGGTCGAAAATATCAAGGCGGATTTTTACGGGACGCCTACGCCATTGAAACAGATGGCAACCCTGGCGGCGCCTCAGATGGATATGATTGTGATTAAACCGTTCGATCCGGGTTCGCTTAAAGAGATCGAAAAAGCAATCAAAGCCAGCGACCTGAGCATCGCACCGATTATAGACGGAAAAATAATCAGGCTTAATATCCCGGCACTAAGCGAGGAAAGAAGGAAACAGCTTGTTCATCAGGCCAAACAGGCCGGCGAGCAGACAAAGGTCGGTATTCGTAACGTACGAAGAGATGTAAACAAGCACCTCGAAAAGCAGCAAAAAGACAAACTAATCACCGAAGATGACCTCGAAAAAGCCAAGAAGCAAGTCGATGATATTACCAAGCAGTATACCGACAAAGTTGACGGGCTGATTAAAAACAAGTCTGACGAAATATTGCTCGATTGATTTTGTTGAAAAACGCACAAATCATAAGTTCACAAAACACAAGTCAGGCGTCTTTTGTCCTTATGTTTTGTGCCAATATTCACTGACTTAATTTCGGAGGTCAAGACGATGCGAGCAGAAAACAAAGCAAAAATCAAGCCGCAAAAAAAGACCGGCATAAGGATGCTCAAACTGGCATTGGCGCTGTTAGTGATTCTGATTGTGTTCGTGCTCTTGCTTGTGCCCGTACTCATCTCATCCGGGAAGGGCCGTCAGATAATATTAGCCAGAATCAACGGTTCAATTGCCGGCAAAACGGACTTTACCGATCTCTCGATGGGCTGGCTGAAGGGCATCAAGGTTGCAGATTTCAGTTTTAACGACAATGCCGGCCAAATCTCCGTCCAGGTTAAGGAAATCGCCACAAAACCACATTACGGCTCCATTTTGACCGGCAATTTATCCTTCGGCCAAACCTCGATTGACACGCCGAACGTTCAGATCAATCTCAAAGACTTAAAGGAACAAAAAACCGAAAGCCCCGCCCCAAAAGGACCGGCCGGCGAAGGAATGAAACCAATCATATTGCCGGTACAAAGAATGGAGCTTGTCCTCAATGACGGCAATGTTAAAGTCACCGATCCGAAATCCGGAACGGTCGAGCTGTCGAGGATAAATTCAAAAATAAGCTTGCAGCCACCGGGACAGCAATCAAATTTAGATCTGACAATGGCCGTAGCACAGGCGGGCAAAACCTCTGAGATTAAAGTCGCCGGCACAATTACTCCGAAGCAGCAAACCGGATGGAGCCTCAAAGGTACAAGCGGTAATTTAACCGTCGATGTGAACGATCTTGACCTCGAATCTTTGGGGCCGATCTTTGCCCTGGCCGGAATCGATATTCAGGCCGAAGGGATCGTTGGAGCCCGTGCAACGGGTCAAATCAAAGACGGCCAAATCGAAGATTTAAACGCCGGCATCAAAGCAAAAAATCTTCTGATAACAGGCGCCCAGCTAAAGGGTGACAGATTGCAGACCGGCGATCTGGATATTAATGTTAAAGTAAAACAAAATACAGAAGCGATAAATATTGCCAACATGCAGGTCAAGAGTGACTGGGCTTCCGTCACGGCCAGCGGGGTTGTCCCCATGACATTCAAGTCCCTGGCCGATCTTCTGGACGTCAATTCAAATTACAACCTGAAAGGCACTTTCAACTGCGATGTCGCCGCCCTCTCTTCGCAGATCCCCAAGACTCTTGGCGTCAAAGAAGGCATGCGAATCACCTCCGGCCAACTGAACGGCAGCATCGAGACCTCCACCCGGGCCGGCCGGAAACAACTGCTCGCCAATGCGACGCTCGCGGGTCTGGAGGGCGAAGTCGAAGGCAAGAAGACCGCCTTGTCCGGACCGATACGCGCTGACGCGCAAATCTCGCCGGATAAAGCCGGCGTGAGTTTCGACAAACTGGATATCTCGGCACCCTTTGCCAAAATCAATTGCGCCGGAACCAGCGAGTCGATCAAGTACAGCGCCGAGGTGAATCTGGCAAAACTTCAATCGGAATTGGGGCAGTTCATAGACATCGGGCAATACAAGATGTCAGGCGAGCTTGCAAGCAAGGGACAGGTTTCTATTGGACAAGATAAGATTACGACTTCCGCCACATCGACAATAAAGAACCTACTGGTCAGCTCGGCCGAGCAGCAGAGCATCTCCGAGCCGATGGCGGAAATAGCCTCTTCGGTGGAGATTGACAGCAAGAACGGCATTATAAACATCGGGTCCCTGAAGGCCGGCACGAGTTTCGGCAAAGTCAGTGTGCAGAACGGCGTGATACCGATGAGTAAAGATGCGGCCAAGCCTATGCACCTTGCGGTCTTGGCAAACGATGTTAACCTCAACAAGCTCCAGCCGCTTCTGGTCATGTTTGCATCGTTACCAAAGGACATGCAACTCGCCGGTATTGCCGAAGCGCCCATCCTGGTTAATTCAGAAAAGGGCACCTACAAAATCACGACCGACTCGACGAAAATCAAAGGTCTGAAACTCAGCTCGCCCGGCAAGAAACCCTTCGAGGCGAACGAAGTGACGCTCGCATTCAATGCCGAGCTTAATCCCGAGCAAAAAACGATTAACGTAAAAGCCCTGAATCTTGAAAGCCCGCAAATAAAAATCACCAAGGGCCAATTCAGCCAGGTCAGCAAAGACGGCAAGACCACGTTGCAGGGACAGGCCGATCTTGAATATGACTGGTCGGCTGTCAGCTCCGTGGCTGCACCTTACCTGCCGGAGGACCTGTCACTTCAGGGCAAAAGAAAAGACGCTGTCAGTTTTACCAGCGAATACCCGGCCGGCCAAACGGACAAACTATTGGCCAATCTCAATGCCAAAGCCAAAGTAGGCTTTGAAAAGGCGGGTTATATGGGGCTTGATTTCGGTCCCACCGACGTCGACATCCAGGTGCAAAAAGGCATTTTGAACATCGCACCGTTTGCAACAATCGTCAATGAGGGACAGTTCAACTTTGCCGGCGGTGCGGATTTCAAACAAACTCCCTCGCTCTTCAAAGCAGCCAAACCGATGCAGATAGTAAAGGATATTAAAGTCAACGACGCGACAACGAAGAAACTTTTGAAATACGTCAATCCCATTTTTGGAGATGCCGTCAATGTCAGCGGCATTGCAAACTTCAATTGCGAGCAACTGGCCATACCGCTCAGCGCCGAAGCGAAGAACGACACAGTCGTGATCGGCACGATTTCGATCAGCGAATTAAAATTGCAGGCCTCGGATTTGCTTGGGCAGATTCTTGCTGTGGCCGGCGGCAGCGCCAGCGGTACAGTGCTGACCATTCACCCGACCAAGCTGGTTCTCCAGAAGGGTATTCTGCGATACGACGATATGCAAATCGACGTAGGCGATAACCCAATTAATTTCAAAGGAGAAATCGGCCTGGATAAGAGTCTGGATATGACCGTGACTTTGCCTTATACTACCGCAGGTCGAACAGCCAGGGTCGGTAGAGAAACATCCGGAGAAAGGATTACACTGCCGCTCAAGGGCACGGTTGACAAGCCCCAGCTCGATACGGACAAGCTACTCGAATTACAATTAAAAGGACAAGGAGAGGAACTGTTGCGAAGGGGTCTTGAAGAGTTATTCAAGTAACACAAAGCAGCCGGTTTTGTCGCCGGCAAGCCGCTATGCAGGACTTGCCCCGAATCGATAAACGCTCCCTCCGATTGAAAGGGGACAGAGATGCTGAAGCTTGAGAAGCTATTGACTACACCGACTACACAGCTCGGCAAAGCCGGCCGCTTCATGGTCTTTCAAATCAAGCTGTGGTCGCACTGCGCCAGACTCCTGGAGAAGAACCGCTCGGGCCAGCAGGCCGCCGCTCTGTCATATTATACAATTTTCGGGATCGTCCCGCTGGCTATAGTAATACTTCTGCTGTTTCAATCGCTCTCGGCCGAGGACGTCGGGCAAAACGTCAAAATCCTCGTCTACGACTATCTCGAATTGCAGGAAATCAGGTATTCAACCAACGATGGACAGGAAATTCTGCTTACCAACCACATCGACGCAATCGTTCAGCAATTCTTCGATGGATTGGACAAAGGCTCTCTAACCTTCATCAGTGCAGTCATTGTCATCTGGGCGGCACTGGCGCTGATCTCGAAAATTGAAAATGCCTTTAATAACATCTGGCACGTTACCAGGGGCAGGAACTTTCTGCAGCGGATTATCAACTACTGGGCGATACTCACGCTCGGGCCCCTGCTTATCGGCCTCGGTGTGTACATCAGCACCCGATACGAGCGTGTAGGCGACTTTCAAAAAACGGTCCTGTCTTTCTCGCGCATCGGGCCCCTGCTCATGTCCTATATAGTGGCCACCGTTGTTCTGTTTCTACTCTATTTCGTCATGCCCAACACCAAGGTCAAGGCAAAAGCCGCCATCTGGGGGGCCGCCATCGCCGCTCTGGTTTGGACCGTTGCAAAGTGGGGATTCAGCCAATATGTCACCGAGTTCATCCCCTACAGCAAGATATACGGGGCCATCGGGCTCATCCCGCTCGGTGTCTTCTGGATATATATCACCTGGCTCATCGTGCTGTTCGGTTTGCAGTTGACGTTTACCACTCAGCACCTCAAGAGTCTCGACGCCGCCGAGATCGCCGCGGCAAAAAAAACCGAGGAATATTTCATAGCCAACGACTTTACTATAATCAACGTTGTCAGAGAGATTGCCGCTGCTTTCCAGGCGAACCAGGCCCCCGTCCCATCCGAGTACGTATGCCACAAGTTAAATCTTCCCGCGGAGTTCGGCCATAAAATTCTCGACCATCTCGTCAACAGCAGGCTCATAGTCAGAACATCCGATCCGGTGGCAGGTTTCCTGCCGGCCAGAGACCCGGCGAATATCAAACTATCCGAGATCACCAAAGCCATGGAAACCGCGGGCTTTGCGCAACCTGCGAGAGACCGATGGCCCGCCATGCAAAAGATCGCTGAATCCCAGCGAAACATCCTGGCCCGGCACACGCTGAAAGAAATCCTGAATCCCGAGCAAGATTCATCGGCCCCGGGACAAGAAGCATAAAACTCGACAAGAGCAAATTTCAGTGTTAGTCCTGCCGGTCCAGATTCTTCTTCTGGAAATCCAGCATCTCTTTCATTGGAATTGCCGAGCGTAAATACTTTTTGTCCAACCTGCCGGCTGTTTTAATCACCTCAATATGATCAATCACCCGGCCGTCGATACCAATGGTATCCATAGTGAGCTTATTGGCTTTGATGTTGAATAAACAGAAATGGTGTTTTTTCATTGTTTCGGCATGGTAAACATTCGGCTTAATACTACTCATTAACACTCCCCCGCCACCGCTGGTAATATAGGTTACATAACTTCCATCCGCACCGTCCGGCGGAGCGATAGGCCTGAACCGCTCATACAGATGCGAATGACCCACCAGGACAAAATCGACGCCGGCTTTGGACAGGCCCGGCAGCGCATCCGGATACGCCCATACCGACGAATGGCCGCCGAAATTAACACTCGGCACGTGATAGCTTACGAATTTCCATTTGGCGTCACTGGCCCCTGCATCAGCAATAATCAAGTTAAGCTGGACTTTGTCTTTTAATCCTTCGGTGACATTGTCGGCGCAGAAATAGTGCACCGGCCCATAATCGAAACCAAAACTGTTCTCCCGCCCCTTCGGTATCAGCAGTTTCTCGTAATTACCGTTTTTACCCTCGTGATTTCCCTTAGCTATATAGACAGGCACAGATTCGGTCAGCCCTTTTAACGGCTCAAAAAATTGAGGCCCCCATTGCTCGTACGTATCACCTTTGGTCACCAGATCCCCGCAGTGAACCACAAAATCAACTTTCTGCTTTATCATCAGTTTAACCAGCTTGCGGTGAACCGAGGGACGGGTCCTGCTGTCACCATAGACAATGAATCTGACCTGGTCGGTGTTCTCCGGTACGGTACGAAATCTGTAGATTTCATCCTCGAAGCCGGGGCCGGTAACACGATAGTCATAAAACCGTCCGGACTCCAAATCTTCGAGCCAGACCTTGTGGATAAATGCTAACTTTTTAACAGCTTTTTCGCCGGCCTGATTAGTCTCCGGCACACTCTCGACATATTTGTCGAGCTTGCCGTCTCTGCCGTAATATAACTTACATGGTCCCTGCGCCTCAGTCTCCCACATCAACGCGGCCCGGTCCGGATACACGCCAAGCAGGAAAGGCCCCTTTGTAAGTCCTGTACGCGGCTTATGGAACATATTCGAAAACGGACCCGTCGCACAACCGCTTTCGAAAGCGAGAACGCCGACCAAAAGCGTGATCAAACACGCCAATCGCAAGATTGACAAACAGCGAGACATTCGTGAGCAAACCAAAAACCTGCTAATACTCATTATGACTTTTCCTTTTTGAGCTTCTATTAAGACCTTATCTATACCGTTTTTATAAGTACATTGCAGGCATTATAAATAAAGAACAAACCAAAGAAAAACAGCGCTACGGCACAGATCATCAACACGATTCGCTGGCTGCTGGGCCCGAACAGGCCTGTGCCTTTGAAACTCGCCCACGACAAGGCGCTCAACCAGATAAAATCACATAGCCAGTGAACGACGGCAAATAACGCAAAAGCCCATATCCCCATAACGGTCGCGGTAGTCGCAAGAGCCAGTCCGACAGTAGCCCACCAGAATAGAAAGTACGGATTACCAGCCGACAGTATTATCCCCGCCAGCAACGGCGTGCTTTTGGCAACTTTGGTTTCCTGTTGTTCCGGCGAACGCAAACTCTTCAGCATCCCGATTGCCATCATCAGCAGGAACGCCCCGCCGGCCAGACCGATTATAATTTGTGCCGTCGGCAGCTTTAGAATTCGACCCATCCCCAAAACAATCAAGACCATCAATGGAAATTCGACAATGCCGTGACCGATTGCCAGGAGCATACCGGCGTATCGCGAGCGTGCGCCCATCCCGATCGCCGCCGCAGTAACCGGCCCCGGCGCCATCACCCCCGAAAGAGATATCAAAAAAACCTGAAACAAAAAAAGCAGCAATGCCATAATGTCACCAACTTACTCACCGATGATTTTTACCAGGACGCGTTTTTTTCTTTTGCCGTCGAATTCGCCGTAGAATATCTGCTCCCACGGGCCAAAATCGAGCTTGCCGCCGGTTACGGCCGCGACCACCTCCCGGCCCATGACGCTGCGCTTCAGGTGAGCGTCGGCGTTGTCCTCGAAGCCGTTGTGACGATACTGCGAGTGAGGCTTTTCCGGCGCCAGTTTTTCCAGCCAGACCTCGAAGTCCTGATGAAGACCCGACTCGTCGTCATTGATAAAAACGCTGGCGGTTATGTGCATTGCATTGCACAGCAAAAAGCCTTCTTTGATACCGCTTTCTCTCAGACACTCCTCAACTTCCGGCGTGATATTAATATATTGCCGCCTGCTTGAAGTATTAAACCAAAGTTCTTTTCTGTAACTTTTCATAGACACCTTTTTGTTAGGGAGATATGCAAAGTTTATTCAAATTGACAATTACTCTTGAAATGAGTAACAGACAAATGCCTGCCACAAAGCACCATTTGTGCGTCGAATATTTCCATACAAGTTGCTTTATTACTTTGTTCTCTTTCTCTCCTAGTTCTAAAACATATTGCCCCCCCCTTGATATTTCTTCAGTAAGTTCTTTCTCTGTCCGTTGTTCACCTGAGGGGTGTAGAACAGTTCTATCACCAAGCCCCATATTAAGTATTTCAAGTTTATTCTTTCCTTCTTGCTGGAGCCCTCTAAGTTCATAGGCATGGGAAACCCCTTCAAGCCTTGAAAGCCCCGCTATCCCGGATACTAACAACATAACCAATGAGGCTATTTCGAAAAAACCTTGCCAGCTCCCAGTAATGGTTGATGTTTGTATGGATAACCCCAGAATGGTGAACACCAGTGCAAGAAAATAAAATTCAAATTTCTGCTTGGCTTGGATAGCTAAATCTATATTTGGATTTTCTTTATTTTGACTTTCCATATCTATCTCCTATAAGTATTCATGCTATTTTTCTCCCGATCCAAAGAGAATTAGAGTCTGCTTCTTATCGCATCTAATCGTGCTCTGGCGTCCGGATCCGTAGCAAAGAACTTCTCGATTTTTTCACAGGCATATTCATCACAATAGGCACAAATTTCTATACCTTTTTGTCTTGCACAGTTCCTCATGTGGCAGTTCTTACATCCCGAGAATAGTCTTCCGCCTTCTGTCTTACATCCATCGCAGTCGGTAATATCTTCCGGTTTATACTCCTGGCCG
>Ga0114918_10002011_pt1 | contig 18264 bp, 24 predicted proteins | sample LantaG_FD_87015 | JGI IMG/M metagenome (GOLD analysis project Ga0114918, IMG submission 87015) | Deep subsurface microbial communities from Baltic Sea to uncover new lineages of life (NeLLi) - Landsort_02402 metaG | ecosystem: Environmental > Aquatic > Marine > Oceanic > Sediment | place... | reverse complement strand
GATTGGCTGGTCTATCGTCTCCCCAAAAGAACAACAAAAACTATATGTACAGGAGAGGCTAAATGAAAATCAGTGATCGTGGCTTAGAGTTAATAATGAGCTTCGAAGGGTTACAATTAGAAGCGTACCAATGCCAAGCGAAAGTTTGGACTATTGGTTATGGCCATACGAAAGACGTCAAAGAAAAAGACAAGATATCAAAAGATAAAGCGATCGAGTTATTGCTAGAAGATATAGAGAAGTTTGAAAATTACATATCAATTTCTGTTCATGTTGATTTGAAGCAATGTGAATTCGACGCTCTGGTTTCCTTCTGTTTCAATGTTGGAAAATTTGCATTCAAAAACAGCACACTTCTAAAAAAACTTAACAATAATCAATATAAAGAAGCCGCTGATGAGCTTTTAAGATGGAATAAAGTAAGAGGATTTGAAAATAAAGGACTCATAAAAAGAAGATTTATTGAACGCGATCTTTTTTTGGAGGCATTAAGATGAGTTTTATAGCAGAAATGGGAGAATTTTCGCAGTCTATTTTGGTGAAGTCTTATACTGCTGGTGCTTGGGTTGATGGACTTTATGTTGAAGGAACTCAAAGTTCAGTTGCTATTAATGCTATCATTCAGCCTATGGATGAAAAAACACTCCTCATGGCTCCTGAAGGCTTTCGAGCTGATGAGAGTCTGCTTGTAAAAACTGATAATGAAATAGCTATTCAATCAAAAGTTGAGATTTCAGGAGTAGATTATCTCGTTCTTGTATCTAAAAATTGGATGTCAATCTTTCCCCATTGGGTGCATATGTGCGAGAAGGTTAGGGTGCAATTATGAGTCTTCAAACCGATATAATCAATATCTACAAAGCAGCAAGAAGAGCGAGCGAGACTGTAATCTGGGAGAATTCAAATATTCCAACAAACCAACGTCCAGATACTCCTTTTATCGCTTTATCTCTTTCAAATATCAGAAAACTTGGACTATCTGAAGATATCAACCTAAAAAAAACCGACGGAATAGGAGCGGCTGAGAGACTGAAATATACCCAGAGAAACCACTATGAAATGACAGTTAACTGTCAATATTTCTCTGAAGGCTTATTAGCTCAACTTGATGCAGAAACTCTTCAAGCAAGTCTAGATTCACGCTCAATCTATGAGTACATGCTTGGTCTTGATTCTGATATCAGAATAAAACGCTTTGGGCCAATAACTCTTTTGCCAAGAATTGTTCAAGCGTCCTTTGAGCCAAGAGCGCTTTTTGACTCTATTTTTAATGTGGCTATAAGTCGTGAAGAGCTTGTGAATTTTGTAGAAGTAATCGAAAATATGAGTGGAACAGTAGGAGACTACTCAAAAACTTTCGATATTATTTTATGATAGACTAAATATGTGTATTATGAAGGAGGAAAAAATATGAGTTATGAACTCGATCAAGTGGTTTCGGTCGCAGTGACCTTAGGAACTACAGGAATTTCGCAGGCGGGCTTTGGTATTCCGCTTATTGCTGGACCTAATGGAACAGCTACGTCCATTCAAACTATTTCTTCAGCTAGCGAGATGACGACTTCTTACGGGTACGTTATCACCGATCCTGAGTATCTTAAAGCTGTATCTCTTTTTGCTCAACAGCCAAGCGTATCTACGGTGCGGATTGTTACACTTCCTAATGGTGTATCAGGAACAGAGAAGCATTTTGAACCGACAGGAGTATGGAGCGCTTCAAGCTTTTCACTTGAAGTACAAGGAGAGACTGTCACTGAGGATTTCAGTACAGACGAAGATACTTCTTATGATAATCTCGCAGCATCAATCGAAGCTCTTGACGATGTTTTTTCTGCCTCATGGAACTCTACAGCAGGGAAGCTTGAAGTGCTTTCTATTGATGGTTCCGCATTAAGCGTGAAGGTTCTTTCTTTTCCTACTGGCGTTACCGCCTTGTCTCAAGAAGTTCAGGTTGGCTCATCGACTATCGAAAGCGACCTTAACACTCTTACAGCTTCTGATAAAGAGTTTTACGCTCTTCTGATTGCGTCTGATGCTGATCCTGATATCAAATCAGCTTTATCATATGTGAATGCGAATTCCATGCTCGGATTCTTTAAGACGAATGATGTTCTCGCAGAAACGCCAAGTGAGACAGAATCTCTTGCTTATGATTTGAATCAGAGCAATGAAGATAGAGCAGTGTTGATTTATCAGCAATACTCACAACGCTTAGAGCAAGCGGACGCTGGTCTTGCAGGCATCGGTCTTCCTCAGATTGTTGGATCTATAACTTGGAAATTCAAGCAGCCTGTTGGCGTATCTCCAGTTATTGTAAGCGATGGCTCAAATGCTGAGCTTATTAGTAAGAAAGTTAATCTTGTTGTACGTACAAATTCAGCTAATTTCACAAAAGAAGGTACTTGCGCTTCTGGTGAGTTTATCGATATTATTCGTGGTATTGATTGGCTTGAGGCAAGAATTCAAGAGAATATTCTTTCTCTGAAATTGAATAACAGGAAAATTCCATATACAGCTGATGGTCTTGCTTTGATATCAAACAGCATTAGACAAGTCCTTCGTCTTGGAGTCAATAACGGCCTGCTTGCGACGTTTCAAATTACACTTCCTGAAATAGCAGATATAAGTTCTGTTGACCGTATCAATCGTGTACTTAAAGGAGTTACTTTCGTAGCAACTCTTCAAGGTGCAGTGCATAAAACCGAAATTACAGGCACTGTTTCAGTGTAAGAAAGGAGTAAATTATGGCAACAAATACCAGCTCACTTAAAGACGCGACTATTATTTTTGGTGGTGCAGTTTTGAGTGGTTTTTCAGATGGGGAATCTATTCGTATTTCTCGACGAGAAGCGAATGGAAGCTTGACGGTAGGTGCTGATGGTGAAGGATGCATGAACTTTCATAACGATAATTCGGTCGAAATTACCATCAACTTATTAGAGACTGCGTTATCGAACTCAATTATTTCTGCTATTTCTAATGTTCAAAAATTAGCCTCTGGTGGAGGTGTTCCTTTCGTATATTCGAACGGAGCTACCCTTTGTGAAGTAGCTCAGGCTTACGTTCAGAATCCTGGTGACTTAGCGCAAGGCAAAGAGCATCTCCAAAAGACGATCGTTCTTATTGGTATCGCCGACGTATTTATTGATGGTTCAGGCGTATGATAAGATAAATATACGATCACTCCTAGGAGCACTGTGATTTCGGTGCTTCTTTTTTTTTGAGTGGTCACACAGAAGGAGGATCTAATATGAGTTTCGCACACGGTCTTGAAGACCATGGTTTTGAAGAGCTTCGGGTAAAAGACTCGGTATTCTTTTGCAAGGATATGAGCGCTCTAAACGCGCTTAAGTTGTCGCATCGCTTAATGGGTTATTTGTCAGATACGATATCTGCGAGTATTGGTGGTAGCGAAAAAGATATTGATATAAGCTTAGCTATCAATAGTTTTTTATCAAAATGTGGTGAAGATGATTTTGAAAAATTCATTAGTGATGTGTTGAATTATTCTTCTTGTTTGAATGCAAAAAAACAAAAAGTTTCTATCGAACACTTCTCGTCAAAAGAAATTCCTGTCATGCTTGAGCTTGTTTTTCTTTTATGCAAAGAGAATCTTCAAGGTTTTATGAACGACTTGCTAGAGAGGATAGGGAAGTTAAATCCCCAGGGGCAAGAGCAAGTCAGCAAATAGAGCCTCCAAAGTTAAAGAATCCTTTGAATTCATATATTTGGAAAGTTGTATTTGAGACAGAACAAAGCTTCTCTGAGGTCTCACAATGGAGTTTAAACAATCTTATTGAGTGCATAGATATACTTGATTATAGAGCAAAAGTTCAAGAATTAAAAGAAAAAGAACAAGAGCAAAAATGATACAATACCTTATGTAATATGTACATAAGGATGAATTATTATGGCAACAGTAAGAGAATTAATTGCAGCAGTTCGCTTTAGGGTTGATAGACAATCAATGATTAGAGCGGAAAGAAGCGTATCGACAGTATCAAGAAGCCTACAAAGCATGCTTACTCGTTTTCGCGCAAGTACTGCTACTGCTTTTGTTCCTCTTCGAAGAGAGCTTGCAAGGGTTCGTGCAGACGCTCAAACGACAGGTCGGACTATGGCGACAAGCTTTTCTCTCCCGCTTGCTTTATTTACAGGCTTTGCTATCAAGGCGGCTTCCGATTTTGAGCTTGCTATGAATAGAGTAAAGGCGGTTAGCGGTGCAACGGAAAGTCAGTTCAAAGCACTTACAGATCAGGCAAAAATGCTCGGTGAAACAACTCAATTCTCAGCGACAGAAGCGGCTCAAGGAATGGGCTTTCTAGCTCAAGCAGGTCTCAGTGTTGATGAGATTGCAAGAGGTATCGGACCGTCATTGAATCTCGCTGCTGCTGGTAATATTGAACTTGCTCAAGCAGCTGATATCGCAACCAACGTCATGACTGGATACGGAAAAAGCGTTGAAGATCTTGGAGAGATTATGGACTCTCTCGCCAAGATACAGTCGATATCGAATACAAATATCACTGAAGCTGGTGAAGCGGCCGCTTATGCTGCTGGTACGGCTGCCTCTGCTGGTATGAAATTCAGAGATTTTAATGTTATTATCGGAGGTTTGGCGAACTCGGGAGTTAAGGCTTCAAGGGCTGGTACAACCTTAGCTTCAGCGCTTGCCCGCGTATCAAAAGCAACCGATCCAACAACAAGGGGTGCGAAATTAATTCGTGATGGATTTGATAAAGCAGGAATTAGTATTGAATCATTTGTATCAAAATCAGGAAAAGTTGAAGACTTTATAGGCTTGCTTCGAGAATTTGCAAAACGCGGAACAAGAATGAGTACCATCATGCAAATCTTTGGTATGGAAGCTGGTAGAAGTATAGCTGCTCTTACGAATAACATTGCAGCGCTTGATAAAGTTGATGAGCAATTCATTAATGTGGAAGGGTCGGCGCAGAGAGCAGCTGAAACAATGATGCGAGGATTGCCTGGGACGCTTAAACTTCTTAAGAGTAGTTTTGAAGCTTTTCAGATAGCAATTGTAGAGACGATTAAACCTGCTCTTATTCCTTTTATTGATGCAATAAGTAGTTTAATGAAAGGTTTTAATAAGCTTCAACCTGAGATGAAAGTTATTATTGCAGCTTTACTTGGCTTTGTCGGAGTTATAGGGCCTGCAATCCTTGTCGTTGGACTTTTCAAGACGGCTTTTCTATCACTCATTGGTGCTATTACTGCTTTCAAAATATCGGCTCTAGCTATCCCTGCTCTTATTATTGGAGTTATCGCTATTATTGGGCTAGCCATCGACGACCTTTTCGGTTTTATGAAAGGTAGACCTTCTCTTCTTGGGGAGCTTGTAAGGCAATCAGGAGGAGATGCTGAAAAAATAAGAGCCATTCTTTTAACCATAGCAAGCGACTTTGAATTCTTTTTTGACAAAGTAACTGAAGGTTGGAGTAGAATCTTTTCAGGACAAATTATTGATGATATGCTTGAGTCTGTTGATAATCTTGTTTCTGGTGTTCAAATTAGGTTGTCAAATATGCTTCCAAGTTCTATTGCTAATTTGCTTGGGCTTGATGATTTCAAGTTTCCAAGTTTTGATGTTGGTAGCGCTCAAAGAATAAGTGGAACTGCGCAGGTTTCTGCAAATCAACTAGCACCATCAACGAATAACAGCTCATCAATGATGACCATTGCTCCTTCGATATCTGTTAGTGTATCGAATAGCAATGCGTCTCCTGAAGCAATAGGAGCAGCTGTATCTGAAGCAATTGGCCCTTCTTTACAGAAGACTGTTAGGCAGCTTAGGCAACAATCTGAACCTTTATATGAGAACTGAGGTAAACTATGGTAGCATTCATTTTTTCGCCAGATAAAAAAAGAAAGACCAAGATAGCTATCCCCGATCTTGGCTCAGAGCAAGAGATAGAAGTGCTGCTTGAGGAAGGCTTCTCTTACTCAGCAGTGACTACAGATTCTCCCGTTGAAGAGGGTTCAGATATCACCGACCATGTTCGCGTGCGGCCATTAGAGTATCGTCTGAGTGGCGTCTTTACGAATGCGCCTATTGCAGAGATTTATCTTGAAGATGGAGATATACCGCAACTCATACCGAATGGAATTATTGGAAGTGCTCTTGTTGGTGCTCTAGGTTCTTTAGCTGTTACTCAAAGTCGATTCATTGAATATATCGGTGAACTTAAGGACGCTTTTGAAGAAAAGACTTCAGCGAATATCGATAGGCTTCCGAATATTATTGAATTTTTCAAGGGTATGGTTCAAGGTGGAGCTATTGTTTCTATAGAGACTAGGTCTGAAGTGCTTGAAAACTTAATTTGTACAAGCTACGAATACAAGCGAGACAAGAAAACAGGTGACGCTCTTCATGTGTCAGCGACCTTTAAGCAGGTCACTTTTGTGTCAACAGAGAGTGTAGATATAGAAGATAAAGAGTCAAAAACATCTTCCGAAAAAAGCAAAGAAGGATCAACCGCAGAGACAAAAGACCAAGGCAAAACTAAAAAAGAATCAACATCAAGTCAGACCGAAGGTACAGCCGCCTATCGTCTTCTGATTGGAGGGTAATATGGCAATAGAAATTATTCCGCTCATATCAAGTATTGATGCATATAAATTCAGAGTCACTATTCAAGAGCAAGTTTTTGTATTTGATTTGCATTGGAATACTCGAGATGATAGATGGTTTCTTCAAATATTCGATATCAACAATGATCATATCATCTCAACACCTCTCGTTGTAAATCATCTTCTTTTTCGAAGACTACATCTTGAGAATTTATTCACTCAACCTATGGCGCTCATGAATATCGTAAACAATAATGAGTGCGTAAAAGCAGCTCTTGGTGAGTCTTGTAAGCTCTTCACGGGAGAATAATATGACACTACAATTTGGAAGAAATGTTCGTATCACTTTTGGGGAGTATGGAAAGGAGGGTATCCAATCAACTGGCCTTCGAGTATCCTTTTCCGTGCAGAAGACAAAGAAAAAAGAAGTCAATTCTGCTCAAATTCAGATATACAACCTAACTCAAGAGAATAGAAAGTCGTTGTCTGGTAATAATATCTTTTTTCAGATAGAAGTTAAGTGGGACGCTGAAGAGGTATGGTCTATCCTTGCTTCAGGCGATGTTCTTGATGTATCGTCGCAGCAAAATGGGGCTGATATCATAACATCTGTGACGATAGCTGATGGGATAAAGGATGTTCGTGATACAGCTTTCAATAAGAGCTATCCAAAAGGAACAAAATTCTCTTCAGTGCTTACAGATATTCTAGGAACTTTTAAAAACATTGATGTACAGGACGCTAAAAACTTCGTATCAAAAGCAATATCTAATTCAAAAGAATTCCTCACTGGATCGACTATATCAGGTCGATCTTTCGATGAGCTTGATAAAATTCTCACTCCACTTGGACTTAATGCCTCTGTAACAGATAACCAACTAATAATAGATAAGAAGTTTGAAACATCACAGACAGAAGCTTTTCTTTTGAAGAGCGATAGTGGACTTCTCGGATCGCCGCAAGAAAAAACCTTTACACTAAATAAAGAAGAGAAAAAAGGAATATCTATTTCCACTCTCTTAAATCCTAGAATCAATATCGGCTCTATCGTAAAGATAAAATCTAAGCAAATCGATGGTGAGTATGTGGTTTTTAGCCTTACTCATACCGGAGATTCTATTGAGGGTTCATGGTTAACAACAGCTGAGTGTTTGGAGCGATTATGAGTACAGTAATTCAAGAGCTACAAGAAGCAATCGATAACGCTATCGAATCAAAGCTTGTGCAAGTTCGAACTTCGATCCCTGGTATTATCCGAACATATGATAGCGAGACTGGTCTTGCTGATGTTCAAATAGCAGTCAAACGCCGAAGGAAGATAGATAATGATCAAATTCAACAAGAAGAGATTCCGGTCTTGCAAGGAATCCCTGTTCGTCAGCTTCGAGCTGAGAATACATGGATAAAACTTCCTGTCGCTGTAGGCTCAAAAGTGAATGTGCAGTTTTATGATAGAGATGTTGATCAGTATCGCTCTTCAGGTAGTATCTCGGAAACATCGACTTCAAGGAAGCATGATATCTCTGACGCATATTGCACACTTGACGCTTATGAGGATGACAATAATCCCAACTTTGACTCTGGTGACGCAGGAAGTTTGTCGATTTATAATGGCCAAACAAAGATAGTTATCGGTGATGATGGAAGTATTAAAATGGGGAAAAAGGGCGCAAGTCCTTCAAATCCAATCGTACTTGGGAATGAGCTTGTTTCAAAACTTAATGACTTACTTGATATACTTATAGCAGGAAAACATGTTTTAATAACTACTCCAGGTAATCCATCAGCTCCCAACCCTGATGAGGCCGCCAAGTTTTTATTGATAAAAACAAATATAAACAATATCCTAAGTAACAAACTTTTTACAAGGGAGTGATTTTATGGCTCTTACTCTTGCATCATCAAAAGCAAGGCTCATAGCAGCATCTGGAACTGCAGTGAGTCCCTCTATCCAGGCTGATGCTATGGAAAGTTACGCTATAGGTATTAATGATGTGCTTCAAAATTTCACAGTCACAACGCCTGTTATTGGAATTCCTACTGCAGGTATCTCAGCTCAAGGAACTCTTACCGCTCTTCAAGCTTCTTTTGAAACTGCTTTCATTACCTCCTTTGGCTCATCTGTTGACGCCTTCATTCAACTCGATGCACTTAGTGTTCTTGCTGAAGGAATAGTAAATATCATTACTATTGACGCAGTTCCTTTTTGTCAGCCTATTGACTCAGGTATTGAGGTCAATCCTGTCATTCTTACTCCGCCAACTATAAGTGTTATCTTTAATTCATTCAAAACTTCATTCGGAGCAGCTCAGGACACCACAATTCAAGATGATGCTCTTTTGAAATTCGCTTCCGGACTCCATGCAGGCTTACTTACCGTTACCGGAATTGTTTATACTACAAGAGGTTTTGGAAATATCTCAGCAACTTGTACAATTCTATAATGTTATAATAGCTATGAGGAGGTTCTCATGGCTGATAAAATAGTAAAGACAGATGAAATATTTCATGATTTATTAATAGAGAACGGAAATATTGTTCTTTATTCTGACAATGCTTCGATAGCTCAAAAAATAAGAGAGAGGCTTCTCTTACTTCGTGGAGAGTGGTTTGTTAATGAAACAATTGGTATACCCTATTTTCAAGGAATTTTAGGTGCAAAGACTACTCCTTTTCCTTTTAGAAAGTTCTTTATCGACGCAATAAAAAGCGTAAATGGGGTTACTGATGTTCCTTCTTTTAGTATGAATATCGACGGGACTTCAAGAAAATTATTAATAAGTTTTGAGTGCACAACAGACCAAGGTCGAGTTGTTGACACTCTGTTTTTTGGAGTGTAAAAAATGGCAACATTAGATTCAACAGGTTTCACTATTGAACGTTTTGATTCAATCAAAGCAAGACTTGAAGCGAAATTCAGAAGTTCATTTGGAGACTCGATCGATCTTAGTCCTTCGGGTGTTTTTGGTCAGCTTATCGGTATTTTTGCAGAAGAGATTTTCTTGCAAAACGAAGGTCAAGAAGCGATATATTACTCTCAATACTGGAATACTGCGGTTGGTTCATCTCTCGATGAGGCAGCTCAGAACATTGGGCAAGAGAGGCTCGTTGCACTCCCAACGCTTGGCGAAGTGACTTTCTCAGGAACGGATGGCACGGTTATTCCCCTTGGATTTGAAGTTTACAAAGCAGGATCTCCTAATGAAGTCTACTTGACGGATAGTGAAGTTACGATAGCAGCAGGCGTCGCGACAGTAGCGGTTACTTCAAAAATAGAAGCAGCGTACACAGTCCTTGCAGGAGTTGTTACTGGTATTGTTTCTGGTCTTACTGGCGTTTCTTCAGTGACGAACGCTTCAGCTTTTAATACAGGACGAGACTTAGAAACAGACTCGGAATTCAGAGCAAGAATAGTTGATGTTCTTCAGGAGCCAGGAACAAGTACAGGATCAGGTATCAGGAACGCAGTACTCGCCCTTGATGAGACGATATCGGTCTCTGTGACTGAGAATGAGTCCGACGTTACCGACAGTGAAGGAAGGCCACCACACAGCTTTGAGGTATATGTTTTTGATGATAACAACGAGCCTGATGCGAATATCGCTCAAGCGATACTTGACGCAAAACCCGCTGGCATTCAGACTTACGGCTCGACAACTCAGGCTGTCGTCGACTCGCAAGGAGTGAGTTACAATATCAGATTCACACGTCCAACTGAAGTTCCTATTTATGTGATTGCGAACATAACAGGTAATACCGATGCGAGTGAAGGCGCTTTATACCCAAGTAATGGCGATGACCTTGTCGCAGCTGCGATTTTAGCTTATGGACTTACCAGGAGAACGCCTAATCTCGATATTATTCGAGCAGGAATTGAAAGCCAGATTATGAGAAGTGTCGTCGGTGTTCTTGACTACGAGGTTTTTATTGGAACATCTCCAGCTCCTTCAGGGCAAACAAATATTTCAATCGGTGCTGGTGAGGTCTCTGCTTTTTCTCTTGTAAACATTTCAGTAAGTTCGTGAGGTTATTATGACTTACCAGAAAATAAACGACTTTGAAGATAGAGCGATAGAGCGACTCATTGAGCAACATAAAGGCAAGGAAAAAGTTGAAGCGCTAATAAAAAACCTTGCTTCAGAAGTTCAGGCTCTTGAAAATACGCTTGATGATTTCTCGAAAGATCGACAACTATCAACAGCAGTTGGTGCGAATCTCGAAGCGATAGCGGCTGACCTTGGAATAACGCGAAACGGCGATACAGACAACAAACTTCGTCGGAGATGCTATGCGGCGATTGCTTTGTATTGGTCAAGCGGAAGAGTCGAACAAGTGATATCTTTTTTAAAACTTGCTGGCGGTGCTGTAAAAATAGAAATTGAAGAGGTTTTTCCCGCAAAGATAAATTGCGTTATCCTTACAGCCGAGATTCTTGACGTAACTTTTCGGGATGATATTTTGAAAGTTTTAGCAGCGGGGGTAGGTCTTGGGGTAGTAATTGTAGCTAATCCGAATTATTTTGGATTCCTTGAGGACCCAGATGCTAACGGTTTTGGATCATTATATGATAGTAGTGTCGGTGGATATTTTGGATATTTCATTTAAGGAGATAAGTTATGGCGAGGCCAGTACTCACGGTTCCGAGGTGGGCTTATGGAGGGTCTTCAAGTAAGCTTGAGCCTGATACAGCAAAGAAAGAGTTAGGATGGATTGTCGAGATTCCAACGCTTCAAAATTGGAACTGGATCATGTACTCTCAAGGCGAGTTTATAAAGCATTTTGATGAGGATAAAGCTGAGAAAATAAAAGCGCGCGTGAGCGGTCTTACTATAGAGACAGTTGCACCAAACGAGAGTTTACTTTTGAGTAATTCTTTATCAAGAGTTGTTGATATATCATCTGATATTGTTGACAATGATGTTGTTGAAATTAAAGATTCAGCGCTAGCTGCAAACGACACCGATTTTGTCACAATAAATGCTCCGGCGGGTTTCACTTTCGAGGATGGTTCAAGTGATTGTATAATGAATATTGCAGGAGCTACTTTTACTTTTCTTGTAAATGGTGCGAAATTATACTTAGTTTAAGGAGAAAAAAATGACTTTTATTCCATCAGGCGGCGGCTCGTCTTCGGTTATAGCCGGAGTTCAGCCTAAGCAACCGTTAGTCCAGAAAAGCCTAGGAGCAGCTGGAGTTTGCTTTGCCGGATCTCAAGTAGACTTATTATCAAATGGAAAGGTTCAAAACACTGGTGGAGTTGATAATAATACTTTCATTCATAGTATAACCTCCTCAAACTCTTCAAATGTTACAACAGGAGTTTATGGAAATCCTCAAGTTGTGCATATGTATGATAATTTTTATTTCATCTTTGGAGGAAATACCTCTTCAACGATAGGTGTTGCAGCAGCTTTAATTGAGGTTGATAGTCAAGATTTTTCATCTTTCAGTGTTGTGGATTCACTTAGCTCTGCTGGTGCTACTGCAAAAACTGTTCATCGAATAACAAGAATGTCTGATACGATATGTGTCTGTACCTGCAATAATGCTTCAGGTCAAGAAGATACTCTTTATGTTTATGAAATAGATAGAGCTAATAATACTTTCTCTCTTATTTATTCTGAAGATAGTGGATTTTCAGGTGCAAGCTGTATGTCTTGCGCAAGAATAAGTGCGTCAGAATTTGTGATTACTCAAGGAATAAGCGCCTCTTCTTCAGGGCAAAAAGTAACAGGATATACAATCGCTAGCTCGACAGTTACGAAAAGAAATTCTGTGGATTTATACACAACAACAGAATATCATACATATTCAGCAACAAAAATAAATGTTGCCTGCATGAACGACCTAGGTGATTTTGTTGTTCAAGGTTGGTACGACGGAACAGAAACAAATGTTTTATATGTTGGTAGATTCCTTAATGGAGTTGTTTCTATATCGTCAAATAGGTACAATCTAACTGCTGCTGGTTTTGGAACTTTCAATAATACTGTTACTCATGTGCTTTTAAGTCCATCAGAAAATGTTGGGGTATGTTTTGAGAACACAACAACAGATTCTTATTTAGTATTCAGCTTTAACGATGTAACTAAAGCAATAACTCTAAATACTAGACAAGTAAGCACTATAGCTGCTGACTGGAATCTTTCAGCAGATATATCGCAGCGTTCTATAGGGTTACTTCCTTTTGATGGTGCTATTTTTTCAACAACAAATGCGATATCAACAATTTACAAAGTTGTTGGAGAGTTTATTACTGTTGAACTTCAAAATGCTTCTTTATCAAGTCTATCGATTATAGGTACATGCACAGCGTATAACTCTGATTTTAATCAGATATATATTCAAGGCAGAGGAGCTAGCGATAACGATTCAAATAATGATATTTTAATTCTTGACGCAGATACTATGACTACTTCGATAAGCAATGCAGCTGAAGCTCTTTTTGTGAGTAGTGTTTCAAAGGTTTCATCAATAAGCTCTTCTGCTGGAATTATTCTTGATAGCTCTAACTTTCGTCTTATCTCTATATCAGACGCGATGAGTGGCGAAGCTATTGATACCTCGACTGCGCATTCTCTTAGCGCATCAGCTTTTGAGATATCAAAAGTAAGTGCGACTCAGTCGATAGGTGCCTTTATTGTATCCGGTGTGGTTAATCTGAAGGCCGCAGAGAATCCAACAGGAACGACACTTAACGTTGGAACTGCTGATACTTTCGCAACAGGCGTCACCGCTATTGATGTTTCTTCTCAAATTGTAGTTTATTCTAATGCATCTCAAGTTGCTGTTAGAGCCTTTACGGTCGCTGGCACAGCAATAACATCGGGAGCTGAGCTTCAGCTTCAAGCTTCAGTTTCAAGTTCTGTTTCTGTGTCTCAGCTCGCTGTTGATAAAGTCCTTGTTACGACAGACAATGCAGCTTACCTTGTGACCATATCGGGAGTGACTGCAACACTTGCGGATACCTTAGCTATCGATGGAAGTGACACTATCGATCAAGCCTCAGTATCAGCTTTATCAGCAACAGAGGCGCTCCTTTTTTATCGAAGCTCGTCGAAGAGTAATACTCTGTGGAGTCGGCTGATAACTGAGAGCGCAAGTTCTCTTTCTATGGGTGCTGCTCGACAAGTTGCTCCAGACGGAAGTGTTTTGAGTGGCTCGATGATGAGTTCATCTACTAAAGCGATGCTAGTATTTACCGATGGAAGCGATTCGAGAAACAAATTTTCAATCGTGAATAATTCTCTCATAGTTGAGAATAAGGTTGTGATTTATAACGCAAATAATGTAACGGATGATATTGATTATATCTCTGATGGAAGAATTTTGCTATCAAATAATCGATATTTATTCAGCGTTGCAGCCGATGATTCTTCTTTTGAAGTTGTTCGGGAAAAAATCGGAATTGCAAAGTCTAACGCATATTCAGGAAGTGACTTGTCTGTTGAGGTTTATGGCGTTTCTGAACTTACCGCATTTTCTGGCTTGACTATTGGAGATTCGATTCTTGCTTCTGATGATTCGGAATCCGGTTATGCTATCAGTGAAACAGTGATAATTCAACTTCCCTCTTAAAAGGGAACATCTCCACTATCTGTCTTTGCTTTTTTTGCAGGCTCTTTTTTAGCTTGCTTTGACTCAGGCTCAGAGCTATCCTCGTCCTTATCTCTGACATTGAAATGAACGCGATTCACAATCACAGAAACATCGCTGCGCTTATTACCGTCCTTATCTTCCCATTGATCCTGCTGAAGTTTCCCTTCAATTGTAATCGCTTTCTTTGGTCCAAAGTATTCATTAATCATTTCAGCTGTCTTTCCGAAAGCTGTGCATTTAAAGAAAAAGTTTTTCCACTCGCCGCCATACTTCTCTGAGTACATGATTGAGAATTTTGCTAAGGCCATACCTCCTGATGTAGTTTGAGAATCAACGCCGTTTGAAGTAATAATTCCTTGAATTGTTAGTGCATTAAGCATTCTTCACTCCCTTCCTGCGCATCGCAGATTTTGTTTAAGATATCCACACCATACATATATGTGTGGTATGCTACTGTTTTTAAAGGCTGATAAGTTATATCGCCTTGAGTCGGACCATAATTAAAAGATAAACTATCTTCGCCTACTTCAGTAACTTCAATGAAGAAACTCTCATGGCCAGGCTCTATAATATCATCTCCAAACTCCCGAACACCTTCCTCCTCTTCAAATTTTATAGCAAGAGTGCTTATAATCATATCAACAACCTCAAGACAAAGAGCGTCGTCATCGCAGCCATCAGAGGCAGACACATGTATCTTGCATGTTGGATCCTCTGAATCAATCTCTTTGTCATAGAAAACAATCTTCGCGCTATTCAAAATAGATCCTCCTCTTCTTCGTCGAGAGATTCGTTTTTAAGGTACGCAGGAAGCTCTAGCTTATAGTTTCCATAGCCAGGAAATACCTTCTCACTACGAGCCTTCAGTAAGCGCTCAATAGCTTTCTCTATGCGAACCTTAGCATGCTCAAGTACATCTTCAAAGAATTCGACAATCGAGTACTGGAAAGGCTTCACTGTCGAGACAATGATAATGCCTGCGGGAAAAGCATTCGCAAGATGAGCATAAAAAGCAACTTGTGAATGATAGTCTCTTTGGAAAATTGCCCTCGAAAAAGCACGCGGATTCACGTCCGCCGCTGACTTTAAGTCCCACACTTTATTATTCTTGGTTAGGATATCAATCTTCGCTTTGCATTGAACCCCTCCTACTTCCCGAAAAGCTGCCACTTCCGTTTGCGCTCCTTCCATGATAACTTTTATGCGAGGATCTTTCTTGAAAGCATCCTTATAAAAATCAAGTAAATCAATCTCATCTTGAGAGCAAAACTCGCTTCCTGCGTGTTGCTTGCCAAGAACTGATAAAATCTCCTTTCCTTTTGTCGACGCTTTGGGGTTCTTATAAGGTTTCCCTTTGTCGTCGCAAAGCCCTTCAAGATGAGGAGCTGCGATTACATCAAAATTGATATAGTTATCAAAGCCCTCAAGAAGAACTTTATGTATAAGAGTTCCTAATTTCATCGCCGAAGAATCAGGGTAGGTATTCTCTTTAAAAGCCAGAGGACAGTCAAGGATCTTCTTAAGCCAAGACCAGTTCATCGCTGGGTCGGCTCGATACTCTTCGTCCAACATCGCCTTTGTCTCGTATGGTACTGTTGTCATTTTTCCTCCTTACTTTCTTATCGGAAACTGTCGAGAAAACTTTAAGATTCTTTACTCCACTTATTCAAAAGTTCCTCTTTAATACGCGCTTCAAGCACTTTAACGATAATGTGTGCAGCCGATGCTCGGTTAATATCGCAGTCAAAGCTTGATAGAAGCTGAAAAAGAACCTCTTCAATGCGAGTTTTCATACTCTCATTTGAAAGAATAAGGAAATGATCACTCTGCCTCAATCCCGAAGCGGTCGCGACAAGATTCTTCGCCTCAAGCCTACGCTCTTCCGTCCTTCCAAGGGTGACCCCTTTTTCGATGCGTTTCCGTTTAATCTTGAAAACATTTTCCTCTCCTTCAATTTTTTTGTATGAAGGGGTTTTTTGTGGAGCGTACATATCAAGCTTCTCTGTCCTTTTAATATTCAATGAATATAGGTTGTTCATCTAACTTCCCTCCACTAAATTAAGAAAACATTCTACCGATTTATCGAGTTCTGAAAGACGAGTCCCACTTTCTTTTAAAGTGAAAACAAGGTCTTGTTTAGTCGAGCCTTGCATTCCATCGGGATTTTTTCCGAGCTTCCTAATAGAGTCAAGAAGAATATCTTTGTGTTTTGTAATGTCGAAAGCAGGATCTTCTTCAACTTCAGAATCAACCAGTACCGCTTCTTGAGTCGGGAGAGAGAGCTCTTTCGCTATCTCAGATCGAGATTCGATAGCGTCGTCTCCTTGCTCCATGCCAGAACCTTCGATGCCTGCAAGATCTTGAGGGAAAGCCATCTTCAAAGCATGAGCCTGAACAACTTTGGCGATCATATGAACTGGCATCTTACTCCAATTCGGCGAGCTTCCTTTAAACTCGGAAGTCCGAATAACAGCGGTAAAACCATACCTGCAATTTTTTCTGTATACAGTAACCTTCGCTGCTTGCGGAAGGGTTTTGTCAAGCCATGCGTCTTTCCATACGCCGTCATCGCCACAGAATTCGACCGGCGACTGCCCGTCAAGCTCGCCAGTCCTCTCAGCAATAGCGCGAAGACCGCTAATGCTTGTGATAATCGTAAGTTTTCCGTTATACTTGATAGCGTAAATTTGATTGCTAAAAGGGTCAAGTCCTTTCGTCTGACAGATCGTTAAAAAGTAGTTCAACTCTATGTCTGTGCAGCCTTTTGCGATCTGCGACTTTATAAGATCAACCTGCTCCTTTGTATAGGCATCAACTGCCCTTACATCTTGATCTATCATCTTTACGACTTCTCCCATTATCTTCTCCCTGTCCTAATTATCCGGTAAAAAGCGAGACACATTTTGCTATCTGCAAAAGTTATCTCAGCTCCGCATTTTGTTTTTAATGTCTTTGAAGACGCAAGAATAATATCACAAAGAATACAATGCTTTGTGAGAAATTCTATAGCCTTCGAAATTTCTTTAAATTGCGAAAAACCACTTCCCGTTGTGATTGATATTTTATAGATTGATGTATGAAGTGGTGTCATTTCTTCCTCCTTACTATCTTATCGGAGGTTTGTTATAAAGCTTTAACTTAAAATCAAAGAATAGCGCAGAAAAAGTTTTGTTTTCTTGCAATTGTTTTGAATGACTCGATTTTTTTATCGTAGTCTATGCCTTTCAATTGACTTACAAAAAAAGCGGCATGAGGAGATATCCCGCAAAAATAAATACCACCAGCACGCATGATGCTATCAGCTTTTGATATCTGAAAATCCGAGAAAGATCCACCAGGACACTTGACTTCTATCCCAATAAGGATACCATCAACAATACACATGATATCAGGAAAACCCTTAAGTTCATTGGAGGCTGCAACAGCGCCGCCACTACTATTTCGCACAGTCTTATTACCGAGGGAAACGCGCCAATGGGTCACTCCAAGTTTCTTCAACTCAAGAAGAATCGCTTTTTGAATATCCTTTTCCGCCACATCGTCCTGCTTTTTCTTCCATGGGTGGGGGAGTGGTATCTTCTTTCCTTCGGTACCTTCCCGCTTAGCGCGATTGATATCGACTCTCTTGATATCAACTCCATGCCAGTAAAGATCCGACTCCTGAGCCGAGTCACAAAGCTCATCAAAAAGTTTACCCATTAATTGCTACCTCCAATGATTTTTTAAGTCTCTCTTGGTAATCCGTTTCAAGAAAAATTTCTTTTGTGAAAAAATCGAGTGAAAAATTACTGTCAAGAAATTTATCAATATCAATATCAAGTTGAAAAGAATTACTATGAATTCTACCTGCTGCTTTGATATTTTCAAGTGGATCTAGATTAATTTGTATAATCTCATTACCTTCCATAAGTATTTGCTCATAAATTTTTCTTACACAATTAAGAGTTAATGAGTCATTATCAATAAGGCTTGAATAAAAAGCGTTTAAATACAATGGACTATCAGAAATTATATAGTCAACTTTACCTAGAAAGGCGGTTATTCTTGAGAGCTGTTTACCAAGAATAGCCACAT
>Ga0114918_10002009_pt1 | contig 18271 bp, 36 predicted proteins | sample LantaG_FD_87015 | JGI IMG/M metagenome (GOLD analysis project Ga0114918, IMG submission 87015) | Deep subsurface microbial communities from Baltic Sea to uncover new lineages of life (NeLLi) - Landsort_02402 metaG | ecosystem: Environmental > Aquatic > Marine > Oceanic > Sediment | place... | reverse complement strand
GGTAGCCCCAAGCTACCGACGGCGAGGGCTCGCGGTACGCATGTGGGGTCGAGTGTTCAAGTCGTTACATTCTGGCACGGAGGTCCAAGTAATTACAGTCTCTACAAAAGGAGATATGCTTGTAGAAAAGTTGTGCGAACTGCACCAAAGGTTACGCTTTAACAGTGAGCAAGGTTGCCGTTACCCGCAACTTGAAGCAGACAGGGGAATCCTCACTAATACTGGGAGTTTTTTGATGGAACGTATTGAAGTACCAATCAAGCGTAGCTGGGTTACCATTTGTCCTTGCGGCGCGGCGTGGCGATTCTATGCGGATGACGTCGAGGTTACGCTGGGAAAAACGTTCACCGATTACTCAACGATGGAGATTGTATGTCCGGCTTGTAATCTCGTCCTTGATGTAACGTGGCTCATTACACCTTATTCTGCTAAACATGCACTTGAGCTGGCACAGCTGAACAAACAACATGGGCGTAGAACCACTTAACGGTTACTACGTCGAGTGCGTGATGGGTTGCGGCTTCCTGGTGGGCCGCGGAACCCCTAAGCACACCTGTTGGCAATGTCGGATGCGCCACGCTGTGGATCCAATACCCTCGTTACCACCGTGGCGGCGCGCGTACTGGAAGAAGATCCGAGACGCCGCGTTAAAGGAAAGGAGCGCCAAGTGAAACTGGTACTAAGAGATCCTGGACTCTACCCTAAGACGGTAGAGGTAACTGATGAAGCTGAAGCTGATGCGTTCTTGAATTCAGATCCCCAGAATAGACTATGGACTACGGGGTTTATGGCCGCAGCTAGCGGCGCACGAATGTGGACACGCGAAGTCGGCGAACGACATTGGCGCAAGTTTACACTGAACTATAAACCGGAACAAGAAGCGTAGGGGGGTCCCCCTCTATACAAAATACGTGCCCGCACTGTAGTGGAGATCTTCCGTAGAACTTCCCGAGTGACTACAGGGTAATACTTTCGCGCAACCCTCTTACCCTACCCCCCCTCTATACAAAATCGCAGGGAGCTCTGGCGCTGGATGCCGGTTCCATAGGTGGCCAGCTCCTACAGGGTAATGGTGTATTACGCTCACGCGCGGGACCTTAGCCAGACACGCGTTGTCACGATCTGCCGCATGTCAATAGCCACGTCGAAAAAAATGTTTTTTCGCAGTCATACTTGACATAGACACCACGCCGACTTAGAATAGCGGCGTGAACGGAAGCACTTTCACCGGAGGTAAGCCACCATGGGATACTGCATGCAGCACCGCTTAACGAAATTCCATATCAAAGCAGAGAACGTACCTGGCGCTATCGCTGCGGTAAAGGCGCTCGACGGCACGATCTGTGTTGAGCAGCCCGGAAAGACGGTTTACTAATCGGAACCGGAGCACAAGGGGCTCATGGAAGATCTGAAGAAGCTGATCGCCAAGTACGAGGTTTAACCGTTACCCTACCCCCCTCTATACAAAATCGAGTTGAGCACTGCACACCGCAACCAGCAAATATAAACGACGGGCTCTTACAGGGTAATGGCGTATTACCCTCGCGCGGGGCTTGCCGAGCCCCCGGGGCTGCCCCACTAAGCCTTCACGCGTTACCACGATCCTTTCGTTGTCAATACCCGCGCGTCATTTATTAAAAATATTTTCTTTTGTGTCAAACTTGACAACGCAAGTGTGGCGATCCATACTAGTGGCGTGAACGGCAAACCATTTTCACCGGAGGTTACGCACCATGCCACTGCATACCGACAACCCGCTGGACCTTTACATCTTGACCCCCAAGTCGGGCAACCGTAAAGTGGGCAAGGGGACGCCCGTGTCCATGTCTACCATGGGGACCTGTCCTCCTTCCTGTAAGCTCAAAGAGGGCTGCTATGCTACATGTGGCAAGCTGGGGCTGGTGTGGTACAAGCTCACGGTGGGTAGGCTTACCAACGGGGTAGATTTCTCCGAGTTCTGTAAGCGCGTGGCCAACATGGGGCCAAAGATTACGATCTGGCGTCATAACCAAGCGGGGGACCTTCCCGGAACCAAGGGCCGGTTGCACAAGGGGCGTTGCCTACAGCTCACCCGGGCCAACGTGGAAGGTGGGTACAATCGCGGTGGGTACACCTACACTCATTACCCCATGTTCCCGGGTGACGTGGCTCCTGCCGTGGCCAAGCACAACGCCAACGTGGTGAAGGAAATGAACGCGGGCGGATTCTGTGTTAACGTATCCGCCGATTCACTGAGTGACGCGGATAAAGCCTATGACATGGGTATCGGTCCCGTGGCGGTGCTACTCCCGCAAGTGCAAGCAAAGGGACTCACGACGCCCAAGGGACGGCGAGTGGTAGTCTGCCCCGCCGTGGTCCACGAAAACGTCAACTGTGTGGATTGCAAGCTGTGTAAACGGATCCAGCGCAAGGTTATCGTGGGGTTCCCGGCTCACGGAGCGAGCAAGCGCAAGGCTAACGCGGTCGCGTGTAACCTTGACAACGGGGCTAGCGCGACTTAGACTGTAAGTGTTCATGGAGTGACTCTCCCCGAGTCACACCGTGTTACCTCCGGGGGAGTAGGAGTGGTGTCCTACTCCCCATTTTTCTTTTTGGCGCGCAAGGCTAAGCCTTTACGCGTCACCACGATTCATACGTTGTCAATACTTGGTAGCAGTTTTTCGCAAATTATTTTTTCACCGTCATACTTGACAACGCTAGCAAGGCGACCGATACTAGCAGCACACAACGGAGGTACGCACCATGTCCAATTTTTACGTGTCGGTTGCCGAAGTTCATTATTCAACCTACGCGGTCGAAGCCGATTCGCACGAAGAGGCCGCGCGCCTGGTTGACGAAGGAGCCGGAGTATCGGTGGACATGGAATACAGCCATGTATTGTCCACCGGTTACCGAATGGTTCGGAACGTGGACGACAACACAAAGGCGATCCGGGTGGAGATCGATGATGACTGAAAAAGAGCTGCTCGACCTGGAGATCGAAGCTAACGCCTACGTGGATAAGATCCGACAGGCGGCGGTAGCGGCAATCCCTATTCTGGTCAAGCTCAAGCGGGCGCAATTCAGCAATAAGGATATTCCGTTGCTCAAGATGATACTTGGCACCGACGATCCAGATGGCCAGGTAACCCAAGCGGTGCGCAACATCTTACTAAATTCAATGCGAGGGATTTTGTAGTACCTTTCACGAGGATATCTAATGCGGGTGACCGACAAAAAGGGATACTATAACCGAGCCCTGGACCGGGCACTTGTGGGTAAGGTCGTAACCCGCAGGGATAGCGACGGCTCGGAGGTTAAGGTAGTGCTCCACGGGTTTCGTACCGACCACGAACACGGCGGAACCTTTGAAGCGGTAGTAAGCCCCGCAGATAGCCGTAGCCCTTACGGTGGGTTAATCTGTGAACTGGTACACGTTACGCGCATTGTCGAGTTGCAACCTTGACAACGTGTTAGCGCGACTTATACTAGGGACACAACGGAGATACACACCATGTCCAACGTACTACTCGAAGAAAAAATAAACGGCTACCTTGTGAGGATCCTGCACGATGACGGCGCCGACAACCCGATCCTGGAAGAAGAGGCGATCAAGATCGCCGTGTGGTGTCGCAATTACGATTTCGGTAACTGTCACGACTTCGAGGACCCCCAAGAGTTTACGCAATTCTGCAAAAACAACAGGGTCGTGAAGGTCCCGATCTTTATGCTGGACCATAGCGGGATCACGATCAACACCACGGGCTTCGGGTGTCCCTGGGATTCCAGTCAAGTGGGTTGGGCCTTCCTAACGGAATCCGCTATCGCGGAACACGGGATCTCCAACCCCATGGCGCAATTGAAAGCTGCCGTGGACACCTTAAACGACTACCTTGTCGGTAACTGCTACGGCTATGAGATCCTCAAGCAGTGCGCGTGTTGCGGATCCCCTATCGAAGTCGTCGACTCTTGCTGGGGTTTCTTCGGGGAGTACGACGGCGACGTGCTAGAAGAAGCGCGTACAGCGGTTCCCGAAACGGAAAGCCTGGAAGCCTGGGGCGCACGTATGGGACAAATGATGTCCGGTAACCCGAAACAGGGAAGCTACGCAATCTAAACACGCTACACGCTCCCGCCTCTATACAAAATCCACGGCGACCGTAACTCCCGCACGCTCCGCGAAAACCAACCCCCTCACTACAGCCTATTACCCTGCTAGCCTAATACCCTCAACCCTCGGGGCTCGACCCTAGGCTAAGCCTTTACGCGTTACCACGATCACGTCGTTGTCAATAGTCCGGGGATCAAAAATTATTTTTTATCGTCATACTTGACAACGCTACCCCCACGACTCATACTAGGGTCACACGGAGGTAACATACCATGAAAACGATCAACATCCCCACGAGCTACGGCAACATCATTGTGGACGTGGCTAACAAAGGTGGCGCGGTAACCCTTCCCCCGGTCTTGGAAGGGGAAGCCTACGACGCCGCCCTGGACGCCTTCACGTCCCTTATCCTGGCGCACGCGTGCGCCGGGGTGGACGTGGGAAACTCCGCCTACGCCAAAGGCGTCAACGTAGCACTGGAAGCTATCGCGAATCAGGACTAATAGGATGCGAGTGACCCTAAAGAAAAGGTACTACCAGCGAGCCCTGGACTTGGGGCTTGTGGGTAAGGTAGTAACCTGTACCCGTAACGAAGGTTTCGAGGATAAGCGCGTGGTGCTCCACACAGCCTATTACCCTGCTAGCCTAATACCCTCAACCCTCGGGGCTCGACCCTAGGCTAAGCCTTTACGCGTTACCACGATCATAGCATTGTCAATAGGAAAAGAAAAAGAATTGTTTTCCGCGTCATACTTGACAACGCTACCCAGGCAACCCATAATAGCAGCACAACGGAGGTACACACCATGGCTACCAACATCAAAAAGGCTACTCGCAAGTTCTTCGCCAATGGCAAGGGAACCGCTACCCCTTGGGGTCGTGCGGATTGTTCCACTCAACTCACGCGTGGGGTGGTCTGGTACACTACCCCAGGACACGGGGGGCTCAGCGTAACCGTGGCTTGGGCGCGCGATAACCTCACGCTTCAAGCGCAGTACCTCGCTATGTTCTGGGGCGGGAAGCTCTGGTATGAAGAAGATTGCAAGTGCGCAATGGTGTTTCATGAGCACCCCCACTTGTGGTATCGCCTTATCGTGGGTGAAGATCCCACGGTAGACTGGACAGCTTCCATTCGGTCCTGGGATCCCGACTACTTTGATCCCGATTTCATTGCTCGCTGTAAAGCGGCCGGTGATATTCCAGACCTGCTGTTTATCCAGCCCGGGGACCAGATCAAAGTGGGGGATAACATGTACCGCGTGCTAAACGAGTGGACCCGACGCGGCAAATCTGCCTACCGTATCATGGTGCACGCGGATAACCGCTACCCAACGCACGGTGGACCCCGGTATCGCGTGAGTAACGCGGAAATCCAGGGACGGCTACAGTCCATTACCCGTGAAGGTTCCGTGGTCTGGACGCGCCCGTGTGAACGTAGCTGGGAAATGAAAAAGGAGATCGTCAATGGCTAAGTATTCACCCGAGCACATAGTGCGGCTCGAAACCGGTTGCGAAATCCGTTGCCCCGCGCATCCGGCCCCTTGTTCCTACGTGCGGATTGTAGATCCCGTGGTAGGGGAAGTGGTCTACTGGGATAGCGCCGAGTGGCAAGAGGATCCAGAGGGCGTTATGGGTGCGATCATGGGGGCTATCGCGGGACCCTGCGAAGATGACTAAGTAGCCTGTCAACCTTGACAACGCTACCCTCCCGACTCATACTGTACCCAACGGAGGAACACACCATGAAAACTGTTCAGATCGACAAAACCCTGGTATTGTCAACGGCGCACTTCACCGATGACGACAATTCGATCCTTGCTCGGTTCGCGCGAGCGCACACCGATTCCCCGGATAGCAGCGCACACTTTGTGATCGACTTCGGGTACGGTTATATTGTGTGGGTAAACAGCGACGGGGATTTCTCGGAGTATGCAGGTAAGCTATCCCCGGCGTTCATTTGCGCGCTACGCTTTGCCCACAAACAAAAGGTGGAGTGGGTGCGCTTCGACCGAGACGCTAACACGGTAGAAGGGTTGCCCACGTTCGATTGGTAGGAGTACACCATGGGACACGACAACGAAACAGGATATACGCCGGACCCGTGCCAAGGTTACGGTACTCCGATCTGGGGCCACCAGTATTGTGAGACTCCCGGGTGTCCTTATGAGCACTGGAACCAGGATATCCCACGGGCAGACGTGGAAGTCTTGACCTTGCGGGAAATCGAGCGCAAGTACGGGCTCGCCGCGCACTACTGGCCGCTTAAAGCGGACCCCGATACCCGTGGGATATGGGTGCTCAGTAGCAGCCACCTAACCCCTCGCGACTGGGGGAAGCTCTTGGAAGGGGCCAAGGTTAACTGGTGCCGTGAAGTGATAGCCCCCCAGGGTAGCAGTAGGCGTCACATGTTCCCCGAGTGGAAGGGGTACATGGTATGGGTGCCCGCGAAGGGTAGCGTTCACCACGATCACCTGGAAGCTTTGCGGTGCAGTGGCTTTTCCGAGGCGTTCATTGCGATCCTTGAAATCGCCCGGCGCGCTCATTGTCTCGCGGTACACTTCCACCCGGACAAAGACCCCCACCCGCGCCTGGCCACCTTCGAGTAATCCCCGGGGCGCGAGCCCCGCTCCCCCGCAGGCTAAGCCTTTACGCGTTACCACGATCATAGCGTTGTCAATACCCCGTGTGTCGTTTTGTTTATAATCTTTTTCACCGTCATACTTGACATCGCTACCCTCCCGACTCATAATAAAAACACAAAGCGGGACACCACAACCACCCGTTCGGAGGTACACACCATGGCCGACAATTATTCTCAATTCTCTGAGGTGTTCTGCTTCAAAACCAAAGACGCAGCTCAGATCTTTTTGACGCTGGCTTCCATCGGGGAGGGCATTCACGACGGGGATGTCGACAGTGACGACCTGCTGGACTACGACCTGAATGGTACGGGGGAAGTGGATAAGAGTCATGCCGAGCTATGGCAACGGCTTACCATGGACCAGCGGGACGATCTGCTCACAGCCTATGATATGAGCAGGATCGACTGTGAGCCCAACGAGGATAGCGATACCGATGTATGGGTGTACGCTGATGAGTACGGCAACCTTGACGGGGTTGGGCTGTGCGCTCAAGTGGCGTTGGAAATCACGGGGGACACGGATTCCATTTTTACCCTCACCTGGAGTGAGACGTGCTCCAAACCCCGCACGGGGGAGTTCGGGGGCGGTTACATGGTGATTCACTCGGGCGGGATAGAGTACGGGCACGTCTGGGATATGGTTAAGAAAGCCGCCGACGCAATCCGTGACACAAAGAAGTAACCTTGACAATGAAGGGTAGGCGACTCATACTATCCTTGTAAACGGAGGTACGCACGATGTGTGATCAGGTGACCGCAATACGCTATGAACCGGTGGTGTGCGTAAGCACAGTATTCACGGTAGTTAAGACCACTCTTATGGAACGCGGTATCGACGCGGAAGCCATCAGGTTTAACTACGGCTTCGAGCGCAGAAACGACAAAGCGTGGAGCACAAGCTGTATGCGATACGGCTCAGAGGCCACCTTAACCAACGCGGGTAACGCTCCCTGTAATTTTGTGGTACGAAAACCAGGGAAAAGAACACGCGTGTTTAAGATCAGGAAGGATAACAGCGTGAACGTCAAAGGCATTGTGGAAGCAATGCTCAGCTGATTTACGACCTGTCAACCTTGACAATGAAGGGTAGTCGACTCATACTATCCTTGTAAGCGGGACACCACAACCACTCCCGCACGGAGGAACACACCATGAGAACCAGAGGCCTTACCGCAGTAATCCTGGACGGCAAACATCGCGTGGCGCAGTACGGGCAGTGGGATCACTATCCGAGTGGGCAAGGGATTGACGTTCTGGAGTTCTGCCGGAAACATTTGGGCAGTATCAAGAAGCGCAACAAGTTCAAAACGGCGGTGCGGAAAACCCGTTTCATCGACGACGCCGAGTATGCCAAGATGTATGCTTCGGTAGGCGTAGACATTATCGCCAGCGATGGCTTGGTATCGCTAGCCAAGTCCAAAGAGTTCTGTGCTCGGTATCCGTCTTTGCACAGAGACACCGGATCAGAGATCCTGACCCTTGTTTTGAATGGGGAGACACGCCTTCAGGACAGCTTCGACTTCGCCAGCGATTCCCTCTTTTGTGAGGGAGTGTTTCTGATCGACTTGGACCGGGAGATCTACGAAGTGTACGACGGAGGGCAAGAGGTCCCGCATAACCAGGGGAGATTTGCGGGTAACGTGATCAAGGCGCGCAACGGGGCGGTACAATACTATCCCGTTAAGCTGGCCGCGTCCTTCAAGCTAAGCGGGCTACCCTCAAACGAGGCGTTCCTGGAAATCTTGGAGCCCCCGGAGGAAGTCGAGCAGGGTCCCACTTTTCAAGAGGTGGCGACGGTTCAGATCGAAAGCGGGCGCGCAATCAATAAACCGAGGGAGCTACACGTTAAGGATGCGCTTGCCATGATCCGGCATTACTGCGACGCCCACGGTTTGGATTACGGGAAGCTTTCCGGTGCGGCCACCCGGCTGTACAGGCGACAAGCAGGCGCGGACAAGCTCACCAGTAAGTAGCGTGTCAACCTTGACATTGCTACCCCGGCAACTTACACTGTACCTAACAACGGAGGCACACACCATGGAAAATAAAAAGCTGGTAAACGCGCTAACCCGGGGATTGCTGGCACTGGTTGCGCGCGAGGTGAGTACACCGTGGGATATAACCCGTGAAGATCTCGACGCCCACCCGGCGCTGAGACATCTTTCAACCAGCGAGGTGTTGACCGCGCTAAAAGAAATGCGGAATCTCTTGGAGAATGATACGCAAAGGATCGCGGTTAAACTCTCGGAACAAATCCTATCCGGTATCCTGGTAGACCCCAACGACCGGATCTGTGCCTGTACTAACCCCACCTGCTGTAATCACCTAACGGGGATCTCGGAATCCGCGTTGCTGGCCCGGTTCCCCGATCAACGGGTGCTGGATTTGATCTCCCCCGGGGATACGGTGCCCCTGGGGATCTGCCCCGACTGTAAGGGGGCGATCTACCAACCCGAGGATGAGGATGACGTGGATTGGAGCGCCGACTGCGATTGCCTGGATTGCCGTCAAGAGCGCGCGTACCAGAAACAGCGCAAAGCGGGCTGGTCGCATGAAGAGGCCCGAGATAGGGCCAGCAAATTGCGCCGACAATGGGAATCCGCGCAGCACAAGGAAAAACCGGAGCGCGCCGCCTACACGGAACCGCACCGCGCGGATAACGTACCTCCGGTTGACGGGTGCGCGTGCCGTTGGTGTATCTCCAAACGTGGTTCCGTTATGGGGCTGAAGCCAAGCGTGGTCAAGGCAGTGCTAGGGTCCATGGGGGACACCTCCGACAACACGGGGACCACAAAGCAAGGGTCTAGCGATCACACGTAGGGCGTAACCCCCTCTATACAAAATGCGGATCCGAGTAGTAGATCCAAAGTCCCACCAGATCTAACACTCTCTTACAGTCTATTACCCTGATACCCTAATAGCCCTGGCCCCCGGGGCTCGACCCTAGGCTTATCCTTCACGCGTTACCACGATCATAGCGTTGTCAATACCTAGCGGGGCGTTTATTTCATTTATTTAGTTTCCCGTCAAACTTGACATCGCTACCCCGGCGACTTAAAATAGCAGCACACAACGGAGGTACACACCATGACCAGCAAAGAATTCATTACGGCCCTGGAAGATATCGGATACGAGCCCCGCGCGTACTCTGGACGCGGGATGTACGGGAGTAGCTGTGTGGGGGTGGACGTGGAAGATCTGGGCCACCTGTTTCAGTTGGGGTACGAGCTTGCGGCCAACAGCCCGGATCCCGACGGGACGTATCCATCGGCCCCCAGCTCCGACTCCATGGGGCTGGGCTATATCCTGTACTGGCGGAATTTCGATTGGCCCGAGTAGCGTCAACCTTGACATTGCTACCCCGGCGACTCATACTGTACCTAACAACGGAGGAACACACCATGGCTACCAACATCGAACGGAAACCGAAACCCAAGAAAATGCGGTGGGACTGTGCGCCCCGCCAAGACAAGCAGGAACGGCGCAACCGGAAACAGCGCCGCAATTTCAAGCTGGCCATGGCCACGGTAGAGGTGGAGTAATGCCCAAGGTACTGATCAAGTGCTACGCCGACGCCGATTATGCCGAGCGCGAGACGTGCTTGTGTATCGACGTGGACAGCGAGCTTGCGAAACAGTGGATCACCAGGATTGAGACAACCAAGATGTTACGGGAGAATGACGACAACCTGTATTCCGTGGATTACTGGGAGTGTCACGGGGATTTCTTCGACTTGGGCGCGCTGGACGCTAGCGTCAAAGGTATCGAAGAGATCTTCGAGGACCTGGAAGAAGATATCGTGGTGCTCGACCCTAACTCCCCGGCCTACGTGGAAGTGTCGGAAAAGATGATCCGCTGTAAGGCCGATGGCGGCGCGCGGACCCGTACCGAAACCGACCTGCTGGAGGTCGCGGAAGATCACGCTATCCGGTGCGGTTACGTTAAACACACCAGTATTCGAGTGGAATCCGTGCCGATCACTGCTTCCGAGCTTCGCCGATTCGTTGACCTGTAGCCTGTCAACCTTGACAATGCTACCCTCCCGACTTACACTGTGAGTAAGGAGATAACGCACCATGAAACCCAAGAGCTACCACCCCGACGATGGCCTGTATCGTTGCCCCCAGTGTGAGGGTAACGCCAACGTCAAAATCATTGCCCAGTGCCAAGTCGTTTTCCAGGTTAATGATGACGGTTACGTCGTTAACAAGCGTACCGGCGGAGAGCACTATAATCTGGGAAACACGGTGGAGTGCCTGGATTGCGGGTACAAGGGATTACTGGGGACGTTCCTTATGGGCTACTGCGATGAAAGCCTGGACCCGTGCCCCGAGTGTGAGCACACCATGGAGATCCCAGCGGCGGACTGCGACGCGAACGGAACCCCTGGACCAGACGCTACCGTGCACTGCCGGGAGTGCGACGCGCATACCTTCCCGCTGGTCGATTGGCGGGAACGGGGCTGGCAATGCCTGGCCACTAAAGTGAAGTGGTACGGGCGAGCACGTAAATCCTGCCCCCGGTGCGCGGAGCGCGTCGATTTTGTGGACGTTACCGGTAAAGCTAGGGACGGTATGATGCTATGCCGGTGCTCCGCTTGTGCGCACTGGTGGGCCGAGCCCGAAGATGGCCACCCGGACCACGATTTCTAACGTGTCAAACTTGACAATGTGTGTACCAGGATTATAATAGGTACAGGAAGGATACCGAGAGCATGAAAGCCAAAACGACCATGGACAAGGCGGCTAAAAAGAACGGTTGGAGCGTGGCCCAACAGCTCGCGCTAGCCCTGGAATACATCGACGATCTGAGCAACAATGAAGCCTTCCAGGATTTCCTGGAGTTCGATGCGTTCCGTACTTTCCTGGAGACTCAACCGGACGATTAGCAGTCGCCCACAACACAGAGGTAACACACCATGGCAAAGAAAAAACTCAGCAACCAGTTACTCGACGCGATTCGGGGAGCCAATGAACTTTGGCGTACCTTTAAGCACGGCGGTTCCAGCACGCGGGAGTTTCAGCTGGGGTTCCGTGCGGGTGTGGAAGCGATGGCGAACCGGATTACCGACTTGCGCGGTGCCGTGGAACAATTCGAGAGCACGGATACCGTGAGGATGGCCGAGGAAAGCGAGATCTTTGATGCGCTTCAATGGAACCTCGCCCAGTATCGTCAGCTGGTGTCGATCCTGGAGTGCGAACGTGAATCGGCTTGGGTGGAATCGAATATCGTGACCGCCCTGGAGCGTGTGCTGCGCGGCGAGAAAATGAAGAAGGTCACCGTCTAGGGGTGACCCCCCTCTATACAAAATGCGGCGCGGTGCTTCGGGGCTTGCTACCCCTCGGAGTGCCGTGCCGCTTACAGTCTATTACCGTAAGAGCCTAATAGCCTAGGGCTTAGCCTCTACGCGTCGGCACGAATCAGTCATTGTCAATACTTGACATTGCTTTTTTTCGATTTATACTAGGGTTACAACGGAGGTTATACACTGTGCCATTGTATGAAGTCCAACTAATGCGACGGGTAACCCAGACGGTTACCGTGTACGTGGAAGCGGAAAAGCCGCAGGACATAACGGAAAGCGTGATAAGGGATGCCGATAGCGTTGTGGTTACTCACGCGGATAACGTGGAGAGTTGGGACGAATACTCAGATCCTGTGTGGGTGCTAAATCTTGACCGCTTGGAAGATAACAGCGTGATCCATAACGTGGTGCTAAAGTTACCTGCACGGAAAAAGTGACGCACGGTTCTGTCAACCTTGACATTGCTCCCCCGGCGACTCATACTGTGGGTAAGGAGACAACACCATGAAAGCGCACTGTCCAAACAACCCCGAGCACAGAGAGTTCAACACGGTGGTACACGTTACCGAGCACTGGATCGTAGACGACTCGGGTAACTTCATTGAAGTGGAGGATAGCGGCGAGCTGGTACACGGCCCCAACCCTGGTAACAACTGGTACTGTGTTGAATGCAACGCGGTAGCGGAGGTCAAGGATGCTTAATCGCGCGATCAATTGGGAACCTGGCAACGGTACACGTTACGAGTGTCTGGTATCCACGGTGGACGATACCGAGGGCGAGCCCGGCGTGCTGCTGGTGTGGCTCAAGCGCGGGGGAAGCGGCGGCCCCGCGATGGTAGTACGCCCGTGGTCAACTGTATCCTTGGGTTACATTATGGAAAAGATGCTGGTCAATGAGGCCGACGGGGCCGCGCTGCTCGCGCTGCTCAAGCAAGAGTGCGGGATCCCGGTTTACATGCCTGAAAGGTACGATGACAACGGGTGTCGGGCGAAGCTATGAGCATCAAGCTCGAAATGGTAAAAGAGGGCCATCTCTTTTTTAACCAGGATTCGTGGTACATTGAATTGACAGATGGCGATAACATGTTTCTTGAACGCTGGCCGTCAGCGGACCTGTACTGCGGGCGCGATGAAAACCGGAGGGCGCGCGTTGTCGTGGTGGACGGTAAAGCAGCGTTCCTAAACTTCCTGGATTAACGCCCCCCCTCTTTTGAGGGGTTTCCGCCAGGCTAAGCCTTTACGCGTTACCATGAACAAAGCATTGTCAATACCCCTGAGTGCTTTTATTTATTCCGTGTCAACCTTGACATCGCTACCAAGGCAACTTACAATAGAAACACAACGGAGGAACACACCATGGATCGCTACAACCCCTTGGCAGAAGGTCACGTCGAACGCGTCGGCGTGACAAAGTTTGGGACCCGCCCGGTGTATATCGTGGTGGAGCCTGAGCACCACGCGATTCGTGCTTGTCTGGAAGGGTACAAGTACGTTCCCGGTAAGTACGTGCTGGACACCGACCGAGCGGTTACCGGGTGGGTTTATCGACCCGCCCCTAATGATTACTATCCCGCGCTGGTAGAAGAGAAATGCGAGAAGTGCGGGCTCGCGGGATCTGAACTGGAGATTTTCGATCAGGACTCCGAGGTTTACGGAGTGGCGTGTCCTTGCGGTCACCTGTGGTTATCTTCACTTCACCCGGAAAGGTAAGGGCACGATGAAAGAGTACAAGCTGATCGAAGTTGCCACGTACTACGATCTAACAGGGGTGGAAAAAGTGTTAAACGAGCACGCTTTCCGGGGGTTCACGTTAATGGAAAAGCTGTCAACCCCAACTCTATTCGTTATGGTACGGGATAACGGGGAAGCTGGGGAAGCCGCCGCGACTACTAAGGGGGCGCCCAAGGAGGTTACCCAAGATCGCCGCTTGTGCCCCCATTGTAGCGCGGTTAGGGAGGACCCCGAGCCCGGGTTTCGTTCCACCTTTTCCTGGATTTGCTCCAAGTGTGGAAAGTTAATGTCCGCCGACTAGGCACGACGGGTTCTCGGGGGGCGCTGTCCCCTCTAGCCTCTAGGCTTAGCCTTTACGCGTTACCACGATTATGTCATTGTCAATACCCCTGAGTGCTTTTGTTTATTTCCATCATACTTGACAACGGTATCCCGACGACTGATACTGTGTATAAGGAGATAGCACCATGCCAAACCGATGGACACCGCCCGAGCTATTTTTGACGCACTCTAACGGGGTGAAAGTATGGCATACGTACAAAGAGTTCGGGGGTAACGCTAGTAAGATGGAGTACTGGTACACAACTTACGAGGCAGAAGATGACGCGGAAAGTGGAAGCGCCTATATCTTCGACGTGCGGGACCTGGACGGCGTAACCCAAGAGACTGTGGACATCCTGCGAACGTCGCCGAATAGGGAGCAGCTACACCGGGGGATAATCACTCACGCTATTTCTCAGGGTAAGCTACGATTGCCCTTTGAGAACCGGCCCAAAGACTATCCCCAATGGCGTACCGTTACCGTAGAGAAACAGGTACGGGTGTGTCCCGATTGTTCCGCGTCCATGGTGCATGAAGCGGACCCGGACGCGCGCACCTTGTACACCTGGAAGTGCCCCGCGTGTAAGCGAAAGATCTAACTGTCAACCTTGACATTGCAAGTACACGACTTATACTATCAACACAAGGCGCACACCACAAACAACGCGCCCGGAGGTACACACCATGTCAACTCGCTGTCACATTATTGTTGAAGATCAGAAGTACGATGAGCGGACCATCCTTTACCGTCACAGCGACGGTTACCCAGACGGGAAACACGGGGTTCTGGCGACCCTGGTTCCCTTTGTCGCCCGGTTCATTAAGCACCGGGGTTTCGATGCCTGCTACATGGGCGCGCAGATCATGTGCGACCAGATCAACCAGGCTCGGAGCTACTCTCGGGCGTACCGAAAAGAGCGCCTGAAGAAGCTGTATGCCGATGGCTACTCCCGGAACCATCGGTTGGCCAAGCTAGCGCGCGAGGACATCAAAAACGTGGACAACGATTTCCTGGGGTTTGGGATCTCCAGTGATATCCACGGGGACGTGGAATTCATTTACCGCGTGACGCGGGAAGGGATCCACGTCGAGTACCCCAACGGGGAAAAGCTCACGACGGACGCCGAAGCGGCGGCCATGTTGACCGGTGAGATCCCCGAGGGTTTCCGGGAGGTCGTTGAAGTAACGGTTGTGGATACCCCGGCAGACCCCGGTTCACTCGCTTACCTGAATCGGTAACCCCTCCCTACCGTCAACCTTGACATTGCTACCCTGGTAACTTATACTGTGGGTAAGGAGATAACACACCATGGCAAACGATAAAAACGGCAAGGTAAACGAGGCAATCGAAATGCTACGGAACCACGCCTCTAAAGATCTCTTGGACGCGATCATTCAAGAGGTCAAGAGTAATGAAGCGTGGGAAATCAATCACCGGGGGACGAAGGAAGCGCAGCTGGCCTACATCGAAAAGGTGGGCATGAATCCCGGCGCGTTGTTTGCGTTGTTCGCGCACCTCATTACAGATCGGGACCGTCACTATCCGTATGCGTAGACAAGGAGACAACATGTTTTACTTCACGGCACAAACGGGTGTCTGGAAACTACAGCCCCCGAAAGCTCCGAGCAACTATTACACCTACGCGCTACCGTGGAGTGCCTTGGGACACGTTCAACTCGCGGTGGAACATGCTACAGTTGGTTCGTGCGGGTTGGAATACTCCCCGGCGTTCCTGAAGTGGCTTCGGGACAACGATCAATCTCCCCGGGGAGTGGGTTAACGGACCCTTCCCCCTCTATACAAAACCCGGGAGCGTGTGTGGTGTGCGTTCCCGGGTTCCTTTTTCCTTTCCCCTTACAGTCTATTACCGTAATAGCTTAATAGCCTAGGGCTTAGCCTCTACGCGTTACCATTAACTAAGCATTGTCAATACCCAAGGTGAAGATAGTTTCTTTTTTGTCGTACTTGACATCTACCTAGTGGCGACCGATACTGTGTGCACAGCGGGACACCACAACCAACCCCGCGCGGAGGTAGTGCTATGAAGGTCAAGGTCTACAACGTGAACAAGCGTATGCGTTCCCTGCTGAAGTCGGAGAACCTGGAAGTGTTCGGCACGCGTCAAGAGTTGGCGGTGCTGGAAGGTCCCATGGGCTTTGTGGTGACGTGCTCCGAGGGGGTACATTTCCAGTTCACGTCCCCCGACGACACCGTACCCTTGGGGCTCACGCGTCCCTGTAAGAAGGGTCAATTCGCGATCATGCCTTCGCACACGACGGACATCCCCGTGTCCGAGATCTTGGAGTGTGAGCACCGCGAGCAACCCCTGGGGTCCTTTGTCCGCCGATTCGGTACTCGGCTGGAGAGCAACTATGCGACGTTGCTTCAGTCCATCAAAAAGGTGGGGCTTGACCCCACGGATTACCCACGGTAAGCATGAGGGAGTGAGTGCGGGGCTACCGTACCCCTGGCCCGGTGCGCGCGCTGGGAAAGAAGAGTACGCTAGCCCCGCCCACTCGTTTTCAGGTAAGGCGCGTAGGTGCTCCCCCCTCTATACAAAATACGGTAGCGCGTATTCGAGTGTGTTACCGGGTTCCATTGTCCCCTCTCTTACAGTCTATTACCGTAATAGCTTAATAGACCTGGGCTAAGCCTCTACGCGTCGGTACGAATTGATCAAAGTCAAGGCCTAGGGGGCGCTTTTATCTCTTTTTATCTCGGGTGTCATACTTGACAGTGACGCGTGTACGATTACAATAGATGCACAATGCAAAGAGGTAAGACACCATGCCCTATGAATCCGAAAACGAACGGTTACAACGTGAACTGAATGAAGCTAAGAAGCTACTGGATAGCTTCCAGAGACAAGGGACACGGATTAGCGTGTCCGCCAAGCGGGGGGTTAGCGTGTACGGGCTCGGGCGCTACCCTGTTACCCTGTACAAGTCGCAATGGCGAAAGCTGCTAGCAATGAAGGGCACGATCTTAGGCTTCATTGTGGAGCACGAATCAGAACTACCTGAAAAGAATGAATAGGAGTGAAAAGCATGATCGTCGAAATCTACAAGTTGGGTGAGCTGGCCCCTACTTTCACCTATCATTCAACTAAAGGGGTCCAGGGAACCATTCGTGACGTGCAAATCATGTTCGCGGTGGACACCTTCCAAGTACGTGGGAACGTGCTAGAGGTCACGGTCCCCTCGTTTCCGGGGTAGCCCATTATCTTGACCTAAGAGACACTGGTTAACCTGAGAACACTAATCCCCCAGGTTAGCCGGTGTTCTTTACCGCCCCCCCCCAGGCTAAGCCTTTACGCGTTGTAACGAATATATCAAAGTCAATACCCAAGAGCACAAATAATTCTTTTTTCGTCATACTTGACATCGCTACCCAGGCGACCGATAGTAAACGCACAACGGGACACAACCACCCCCCGTTTAGAGGTAGCACAATGAGTGATAAAAAAGACAAGCTCCAAGACGAAGCGCGCTACTCGGTAGCCATGGAATTCCTGTATGCGACCGCCGCCGTGGCCTTTGCGCGCACGCTGGTCATGGCCGCAGAAATCCTTGATCCGGGGGTAGTGCTCACCCAAATGAGCAAAACACCGACCCGTGATCAATTCTGGGCAGACATTGCCGCAGTACAACGGGACAACGGGCTAAGTCCGAACGATAGCCCTGTAGACAAGCGAATAGAGGTAGCAACCAACTACACCCGAGTGTTGCTCCAAACGGCTCAAGACATCGGGCACAACTTGGAGCGCGCCCAAGAGCGACACTCTCCCCCAGTGCCCGGTTACGTGACCCCTGTGAAGCCTAGTGAATATGGCGCCAACTAACCTCACGGGGTGCGGGGCTACGGCCCCCGCCCCGGCCCCCGGTCCCTAGGCTAAGCCTTTACGCGTTACCATTAACTAGGCGTTGTCAATACCTTGACATTGACTATTTTCGATTTATACTAGGGATACAGCGGGCACACCACAACCCACCCCGCGCGGAGGTAGCACAAAATGACCAAGCAAATCAGAGTAATCGCCCTACGAATGGGTGAAGTCCCCAAGGTGGAGATGATGGACGCCGGACTGAACGCAATGAAAGCGTTCGTTGGCGGTAACATCGAATGCGTCCAATTGGACGGCAACTACACCAACGGCTGTGATCTCTGGTGCAATGAAGAGGG
>Ga0114918_10002008_pt1 | contig 18274 bp, 19 predicted proteins | sample LantaG_FD_87015 | JGI IMG/M metagenome (GOLD analysis project Ga0114918, IMG submission 87015) | Deep subsurface microbial communities from Baltic Sea to uncover new lineages of life (NeLLi) - Landsort_02402 metaG | ecosystem: Environmental > Aquatic > Marine > Oceanic > Sediment | place... | reverse complement strand
TCTGCATCAGATGATCCGCTGGCAGAGAGACGGCCTGCACCTGGTGGAGGGGGAAGCCGTACAGCAGAGCGGTGAGCATCATTTAGCGCTGACGTTGGCTCCTGATGGGGAAGAGTTGGTACTATCGGTGAGCCAGGACGGTGGGCCGCCACAGGAACTGACGCTGCCGGACGATGTCCTGCTGGCGGCAGAATGGCCCTGGCGACTGTCATCTCTGCCCTTCAGCTTGAGCTATAGCAGGAAGGCAACGCTGGCTTGGCCAAGCCAGTGGCGCGAGGAGACTCAGAGTAGCGGTCCGGTTGCCGAGGACATCTGCGTGGTGGTGCGCGACGCCGGGCCGGTATGGACTCCGGCGGGTCGCTTCGTCACCTGGCGGGTCACGGTCGGCGATCGGCAGACTGCCTGGTACGATGCGGAAGCGCCTCACACCCTGGTTCGCTACCATGATGGCATTGTGACATACTTACTGACGGAGGTGGAGCAGGAGAGCGCCGCAAACGAGTGAATACCCTTCTGGGTGGTCTAGGGCGTGTCCGAGATGTTCCACGAGGGAGTGAGAGATTATGTGGCTCGAAGATTTGCTTAGGAATCAACTTCGGAGATTGTTAGCCAAAGAGAATCATATTGCCCTTGAAAATCGGATTTCCTTGCTTGATAGGAGGCTTAGGGATATAGATGAGTTCGGTCTCTATCTGCACATCCCCTTCTGCCGCCAAATCTGCCCTTATTGCCCTTACAACAAAGAGATCTATCATCCCGAGATAGCAGAAAGGTATGCAAGAGCTGTCATAGAAGAGATTGATATCTATTCCGAGATGGTCGGCGATAGGCCTGTAACCTCATTCTACATTGGTGGCGGAACACCCACAACAATGCTCTATAGCGGCCTTGATAAGATCCTGGAGCATGTGTTTGAGAGTTTCAATATGCAATGCGGCATACATATGGAAAGCCATCCAGATGATTTGAGCCTGGACAATCTCAATGTCATCATCTCCATGGGTGTAGAGCATCTAAGCATCGGGGTGGAAGCCCTCCAAGACCACCACCTGAAGACCCTCCACAGGCCGTATACTGTCGAGCGAGTAAGAGCAGCAGTTGAGCGGGCTGTCGGCCAGGGCTTCAAATGCGTCAACGCGGACAGCATTTTTGCGTTACCTAATCAGACCTATAGCGAGCTAGAGCAAGCAGGCTACGCCCTGGTTGAGATGGGTGTTGATCAGGTTGCGGCTTATCCTCTTTTCAGGTTTCCTTATACCAAATGGGCACACATCTCCAAAGAGAACAATTACAGAAGATTTAGCGTTTTCAAGAGAAGGAAAATGCTTGGCATCCTGGAGAGGATCTTTTATGATGCAGGCTTTGAAAGAACCTCTGTTTGGGCCTTCACCAGGTCAGGAGTTCCAAAGTACTGTTCTGTGACAGTGCCTCTCTACATTGGTCTTGGTGCAAGCGGAGGCTCCTATCTGAAGGACGTCTTTTATCTCAACACCTTCAACGTTCATGAGTATATCAGGGCGCTTGAAAGTGGAAGAATGCCAATTGCCCTATCGCTTGATCTGTCAGAAAACGTGCAAATGGCAGGCTGGCTTTACTGGAGGATTTATGAGACAAGGTTCAAGAGAAGCGATTTCCAGAAAAGGTTCGGAAAGGAATTTGACGAAGTCTATGGAGAATACATGAGGCGATTATCTCTCGTCGGATTCTTAAGCGATGATAGGGATGAGATAGTCCTCTCCGACAACGGCGCCTATTGGCTGCATGTATTGCAGGATCTATTCTCAAATGAGTACATTAGCAGGCTCTGGGGAACTTCAAAGCAAGAGCCCTGGCCAGAGAAGGTGATTCTGTAGCAACATTGCCTGCGACCAGGTGGTTGGTGGGCTGGGGCCGGGAGCGGTGTTTGTGGTGGTCGTTCTTAGCGACAAGAGTTGCAACTAATGAACTGCGGCGGCAAGTTGAGCGAGAGGGATAGCATGAGACTCATCTACTACGGCTACAATGCCCTCGTCATCGAAGGCGAGGGGAAGACACTCATCTTGGACCCAGGACAGGACTTGCACTGGCGGCGGCTTGATTCGTTGATCCCCCGTTCGCTCTGGGCGCAGGCCGACATGATCCTGGTGACCCACGGTGACGCTGACCACGCGGAGTATGCACCTCAGGTGGCCCGCGCCAGCGGCGCGCCGGTGGTCTGTGGGCCAGCCCTGGCCGGGAAGTGGCGGCGCAAGGGGCTGACTGTGGTGCCGGTGGCTCCAGGGGAGACGGTCGAGGCTGCCGGGGTGCAGGTGCAGGGTGTCCCCGTGCAGCACGGCCCCCTCCTGACCCTGTTTGGACGTTCCTTCAGCCTCAAGCCAGGCTTCGTCGGCGTAGGGGCGGTGGGGTTGCTCTTCATGCTGGAGGGGCGCCGGCTGCTTAGCCTGGGCGACGCGATGCTGCTGGAGGACGCTTGGTGCGGGCTGCGCCCCGACGTGCTGATGGTGCCTATCGGCGGGGTGATGAAGATGGACGTGGATCAGGCACTGCGGGCCGTGGCAGCCATTGAGCCGGAGGTCGTCATCCCGGTACACTATAACTGGGATGTTCTATTCTACCATCGCCCGGCTGACGTGGAGCGGTTTGCCGCTGAGGTGCGGGCAGGAGGCCGCCGATGCTTCCCGTTGAAGCCGGGGGGGAGCGCTGAGGTGTGAGTGTTGTGGTCGAACAAGAGCAACTACTGCACCTGGTCTGGAACCGGACCAGCGTGATCAGGAGATGAACGATGGATACAAGACGCGAGCGGGGACTTTTCATCGCCGGGGGTGTGTGTGCCATCCTCTGGCCCATTCTTTCCCTGGGATTCTATGCTGCTTATCCGATAGCAGCCGGTGGAGCCATGTTTCCCCAGCAGGGAGGGCTGGAAGCCTTTGCCACCCGTCTGGCTGAATTGGGCCAGAGACCAGCGGTCGTGGCCCTGGAGTGGAGTCAAGCGGCGGTTCCGCTGCTGCTTTGGCCTTTCCTCCTGGCCCTGTACCGCTTGCTCAGGCAGCGGGGGCAGCGGAACCTGACCCTGGTGGCTGTCGGTCTTGGTTTCCTGGGAATGGGCCTCATGGTATTCAGCGGTACTTTCAACGCAACGGCTCTCCACGCTCTAGGCCAGGCCTACGTGGATGCGGGTAGCGAGGCCGAAGGGGCGGCCCTGCTGGGCATGCTCACCAGCCTGATCCACTGGATGCGGGGATTGAACCAGATGTCGTCGCTGCTCTACCAGGGCTGCGTGGGATTGATCGGCCTGGCTCTGATCCGCAGCCGCACCTGGCGGGCCTGGGGGTGGGTGGGTGTCGTAGGAGCGCTGCTGGCTTTGCCGGCAAAGCTTCCCCTTGGCTTAAAGGTGCCAACGAACGCCATCTGGACCGGCCTGGCCTACTATGTCTGGCCCACAGCCTTGGGCATTGGCCTGTTGCGCAGCCCGAGGTCGCTACCCCAAACATCAGGATTGGAGAGCGGCATACTTGGTCTGGCCGCCGAGAGACCGAGAGGAGCAAAGAAATGAAGAAAATAAGGATGGAACAGGCAAAGTTGCTGCTGGCGGGCCTGTTGGCCCTGGCATTATTGACTGGCTGCGGCGGAGGCGGGAGGCCGACCCTCGAACCCGGCGCGGTGCGGACACGGGAGGCGGACGGGGCGGAGATGGTCTGGGTGCCGGCCGGAGAGTTCACCATCGGGCTGGACGAGGCGGACGTGGACAGTGTGATGGCCGGGTGTACCAACTGCCGTCGTGACCGGGTGGACAACGCCTGTCCCCGCCACACCATCCACCTGGATGGCTTCTGGATAGACCGGCGGGAGGTGACCAACAGCCAGTACCGGCGGTGCGTCGAGGCCGGGGCCTGCACGACCCCTCGCCACACCGACGCCTACGACGACCCGACCCAGGCCGACGAGCCGGTCGCGGCCATCACCTGGTATCAGGCGGTGGACTACGCCCGCTGGGTCGGCGGGCGGCTGCCGACGGAGGTGGAGTGGGAGGTGGGGTGCCGCGGTTCCTACGGGCTGGACGGCACGGGGGGGACGGTCTGGGAGTGGACCAGCACCCTCCACCGGCTCTACTCCTACGACGCGGCCGACGGGCGGGAGGATCCCGATGTGCCACGGATGCGAACCGTGCGCGGCGCCGCGTGGATCTTCGACCCCGACGTGGAGTGCTGTGCCTTCCGCTTCTACTCGCCGCAAGATATCTTCAGCGACCAGATCGGCCTGCGCGTGGCTGTTTCTGGTGTCCCATAACGCGAGCAGGAGGTAGGACCAGATGAATGACGTCAACGAGCGTTCACCCTACTTCATTGATCCGGAGCAGGCCCCCAGGTTCGCCCAGACGGAGGGACTAGAGACGACAGTGTTGACCGGCCTCCAGGGCGAGCAGATGATGATGGTGCTCAACGCCACCATGCCCGGCCACAGCGTGCCCACCCACTCGCACCCACACGAGCAAATCGGGATGGGTTACAGCGGGCGGGCAATCTTGCGCATCGGCGATGAAGAGCGGGAGGTTGGACCGGGAGATCTCTACCGAAGGGTCATCGCTGGGCGGGAAAGCAAAAGTGTAAACCTATTTCCGACCAGAATTGAAAGGAGTCTATGCTATGAAAGGGAGAGTGATCCTCGCCGTTGTGGTTGGCCTCTTGATCCTTGCCGTCGTTGTCTTCTACGTGAAGGTTGGAGGGCTGAAGCCAGGCAGAGAAGATTTCGATAGGAAGAGGATGGGGTACTGCTTTGATGTGGCCACTGACCAAACAGGAAGCAGGCTCTTCTTGGCTGCAGGATATCGAGGGTTACATATTCTCGATGTGACGCAAGGGCAATTGAAGTACGTTTCAACTTACTACGATGATGGATACTATCGCAATCTGAAAGTGTGGAAAGATCGAGCCTACATCGCCGATTCGAAGAGGGGACTGGTAGTGTTGGACATCAGTGGGGAAACGCCGGTAACGACTTGGGTCCAATCCAGCGGCAAGGCTTATGGTATCTACGTTGAAGACGACAGGGCCTACGTGGCAGCCCATGGGGAGGGGCTGGAGATCTTTGACATCTCCAATCCTGATTCGCCAGTCCTACTCAGCACCCTACAGACAGGCGGATACGCCTGGGATGTCTGGGAGCACGATGGGTTCGCGTATGTCGCTGACGTTGACAGAGGAGTGAGTGTTTTTGATGTCTCTGCGCCAGCAGAGCCTCGCCGGGTGGGATTTGTCACGTGGGCGCAACACCATCCGGCCGCAGAGATCGTGCGCGGCGAAGGAAATGTTATCTACATCGCGGCGGCCGATCATGGCCTCATCGTCATAGATATTTCTGATCCTGCTCACCCTGTGGTCGCATCAACATACCGGCCCGTCTACACTGGCGCGGCTGAGGGGCTTGCTGTCAGAGATGGCATTGTGTACCTGGCGGTGGGGAGTAATATAAAGTTGGAGATCCAGGGGGAGATCATCTGGGAGGTCTTTACAATAGAAAACGGCCTTCACATGGTTGACACAACGAACCCCTATTCGCCCTCACTGATTAGCAAAATCAACTTTCTGGACTGGGTGGAAGGTGTCCACGTCGCTGGTGACTTTGTGTATGTAGCCAATACTGGTACAGGAGTGCGGTCAATAGACATTCGCGACCTCGAAGAACCGGTGCTGCTTGACACATTTAACCTATTCCCATAGACTCTCGATGACGGCTAGATGCAGTGAACGTGCTTGTGTGGTTTGTTGTGGTGCCATCAGGGTGGTGGATGGGCGTATTGCATATCCCCCTGTTTGCGATCTCGGTCCATGCGTTTGTGCTGGCATACCTCAGAACCAGGGGAGGCCGCGTATGACGCAAGTGACCGAAAGCGAGGGAAACTGTGACTCGGCCCAGACCGACTGTCAGTAGCATTAGCAAATACGACGCCTACTTCCGCCAGGCGCGGGAGTGCGCCAGCCGCTTCGCCGACCACGAAGGCGTAGTGGGTGTGCTCCTCACTGGCGGCGTGGCCCGGGGGTATGCCGATCACTTCTCCGAACTTGATCTGGCCGTCTACCTGGCACGACCCCACTTCGATGACTGGACCCGGCGCGGCCTGGCCCCCTTCCCCGAGGGCGATTCCTGCCTGGACGGCTGGCACGTGGACTTCGGCTACCTCTGCTATGAGGACGAGATAGAGGCCGAGTGGGAGCACACCAGGCGCTGGGACCGCTCCTACGCCGTCATCCTGCACGATCCGCAGGGGTGGATGCGGGAGATGCTGGCCCGCAAGGCTGTCCTCACCGAGGAAGACAAGCGAAGCCTGACCAGCCGCCACCTCATCCTCTACGGCGACTACTTCTGCGACCTCGTCGTCCCTTCCTGGCTGCACCGGGGTGACATGTTGGCTGTCCACCATTGCCTCAACGTCGCCCTGGATAGCCTGATCAAAACGGTCTTTTTGGCCAACGACGAACTGGTTCCCTTCGACAAGTGGACGCTCAACCTCTCCTACACACTGGCCTGGACGCCACGGGACTGGCGAGAGCGAGTGGAGCGTGCGCTCTTGGTGCAGGAGGTCTCGCGGGCGGACGTCGAGCGCCGCTGCCGCCTGATCCGCGATCTCTTCGCGGAGTGCAAGGAAAGGCTGGTCGGCGAGGGGGCGGAGGGTCTGGGAGCCATCGAGGCCCGCAAATTGGAGATGCTGCGGTACGTCCGGGAGCGGGGGGCGATGCCGGCGGGTGAGTTCGACCAGCGCTTCGGCCTGCGTAGGGCCATCCAATCGCCGCTGTTCCACCTGCTGCGCCGAGAGACGCGACGTGGCCAAGAGTACCTGGTCTTCGACGAGGACCGGCTGCGTGAGCACTCGGCGCGGGACTTCGAGGGCTTCCTGAGATGGGACCGGGCGCTGCTCAGGGCATTGGCAAGGGAGATGGAGGGATGAAAGACTCCATAGAAATAGTGGAGAGAGTGACTGCCCGCAAAGCCTGGCCCGACGAAGCGGAGGCCATCCACCGAGTGCTCGCTGCCGCCTTCCGGGGACTGCGGGGGCGAGGATACAGTCACCGGGCGTTGGATGCAGCCGTTATCTCGCCGCGGGAGATCAGCCAGCGCATAACCCAGGGTGACCACGTGCTGGTCGCTGAGATCGGAGGGCAAGTCGTGGGCACGGCGACAGGGCTGGAGGAGCACAAGGCGCTGCACGTCTGCTCTGTCGCGGTCCAACCTGCCTGGCAAGGGCGAGGGATCGCCCGGACGCTGATGGAGGCACTGGAAGACATCGCCCAACTGCGGGGGTGCCACAAACTGTGGTTCCAGACCGCCTGTACGAGCGGCTGGGCTACCGGCAGGAGGGCTACCAGCCGTGCCAGTTCTACGGTGATGACTTTCTGGTGTTTGGCAAAGTGCTGGAGGGAGAGGTTGAGCCAGCACCGGAGACCTCCAGGCTGCACGGCGCGATCCTGATCTTCCCTGATGTGGAGGAACTGGACTTCGTCGGGGTCTACGAGGTGTTGAGCAAGGCAAGGACGATGGCGGACGAGGGCCAGTTGGCGCTGGCGCAACCGCTGGAAGTGTCGCTGCTGGCCCGGGAGCAACGGGTGGTCTGCGCCAACGGCATGGTGGTGCAACCCCACCGCCGCTATGCCGGGCTGGCGGGGTTCGATTTCGTTGTCGTGCCCGGCGAGCGGGGGGTGCAGGCCTGCGGGACGATGCTGCCTTGCTGGCCGACCTGTCTCGTCTCCAGAAAGCCGGTGGGTTGCTCTGTTCCGTCTGCACGGGTGCGCTGGTTCTGGCCTGGGCCGGCGCGTTGCAGGGTCGCCGGGCCACCACCCATCACGCGTATCGGGAGAGACTGGCCGCTTATTGTCAGGTGGTGGATCAGCGGGTGGTCACCGGCGGTAACGTCATCACCGCTGCCGGAGTGTCGGCCTCGCCGGATCTGGGGCTGGCCCTGCTGGAGCGGTTTTATGGATCGGAGACGGCCCGCCAGGTGGCCCGACGCATCGAGTGCCATTGGTGACACAGGATACTGGCGTCAAGGGAAACTGGCAAAGACTGTAGAAGGTAATACTGTGATGAAGAGGCATATTGGACGACTCGTTGTGATCGACCAATAGAGATGTGAGTGACGCAATAGTGAGTCTAAGGAGCCCAAGATGTTTACCAAACATCACTTTCTAGCGACCGTATTCTGCACAGCAATACTCTCAGTGCTGGTTGCAGGTTGTGCTACTCCAACACCCGAGGTGATTGAGGTCTTATCCACAGTCGTGGTAACACCCACACTGGCGAAGGAAACGATAACCCCAGGATCAACGCCGGAGGTGCTGCCAACAACGTCTGTGCCACCGATGCCGACACTGGAGACACCAACCGTTGCTCCTGCCTCACCTGCACAACTACCCACACTCGTGCCGGTCGATCCGCCATACGATGATCGCGGAGACCCGGTCCGCCTTCTCGCGTCGTATTACAATGCCATCAATCGCAGAGAATACGAGCGTGCGTGGGGATACTGGGAGAACCCGCCCAATCCATCGTATAAGGATTTCGTTCAGGGCTATGCCGAGACGGCCTCTGTGCTCCTGGTGGTCCGCCCGCCGACGCGCTTCGAAGGCGCTGCTGGCAGCGTGTACGTCGGTGTTCCTACCTTGTTGATCGCGACGCACTTCGATGGCAGCCAGCACAACTTTGTGGGGTGCTACGTGGCCCGGCGTGCCAACCCCGATATCGAAGGTGCGCCCACCGATAGGGGATGGTCACTGTACCGTGCGATGATCACCGCGACACCTGGTAACACTGCCGACGCGACCCTGTTGGCACAAGCATGTGCAACACAGTGAGACGGAGCAAAGCGCGTAATACTGGCTAACACCACCCTAACACTACAACGAGACTTCGTCATTCTGAGGAGCGAAGCGGCCTGCCCTGAGCGTAGCCGAAGGGACGAAGAATCTCGCTTGAACACAGACTACAGGAGGGTACACCGATGAACCTGAAATATGACCCATTCCCGCTAATTTTCACTCGAGGAGATGACACGACAAGGCTCGTATGCCTGGATTTCTTCGGCCTGGGAGATTCCCTGACGGCGAAGGACTGCCTGGCAGAGTTGATCAAGCAACAGCGTTCCGATGGAGCCTTCCCGAGCCGCCTCGACCCCGAGACTTGGGGGATGCAGGAGACGGCCAGGCACGCGCTTTTCCTGCTGAAGGTCGGGCTGCCGCCGGAGGGAGTGAACGTAGACAGCGCCGTGCGGTTCATCCTGGGCCACCAGAACCCCGACGGCGGCTGGTGCGAGAACCGCGCCCTGAAGATTCCCCCGGAGCGGACCTGGCTGAGCAGTGAGCGAAGTGTCGCCTGGCTGACCGCGGACGTCGTGGGACTGTTACGCCAGGTAGGGATGGGGGAACGCTCCGAATGCAAAACAGCAGTGGAATGGCTCAGGAGGATGCAGAACCGGCACGGTGGCTGGCCCTCCCTCGCCAGGGAGATCGGCGACCAGCAAAATGACACCGGCGACCCCGACGCCACTGCCCAGATCACCTTCTTGATGGGTGAGATCTACGGGGACGAGGACCCAGCCTATCTGAAGGGCAGGAGACTGTTTGAGCGTGACCTCGACGAGTGCGCCAAGGATGTCGAAAGAGGCTATCGGATTAGATTCCGCGATGGGAAGCGAGAAGAACTCGATGTCTATACTCTGACCCATCTACTTTTGTCCTGGTTACTCGATCCGCCGCGCCGCTTCCAGAGCGGGTACGACGCGAGCGACCCCCGGGTGAAACGGATGATGGAGGCCCTGGTTGAGATTCAGCGGAAGGACGGCGGCTGGCGCCCCTTTTGGGCTGAGGAGAGCGACCCGGTCTACACTGTTCTGGCGGTCAAGGTCTTGATCTTGAGTGGGATGCTCGTCCGGCAAGATCTGGAGGCCGATGTCAAGGCGTGCGCGGTTTGAAGGAGGAAGAAAAAGCGTGACGTGGCTGATCACACCCGAACAGGCCCTCTCTGCCGCCCGGCAGGTCGGGCTCGGCGATGAGGAGTTGGGGATAGCAGGTGTCGCCGTGCTGACCTTCTCGAAGGCAGTCGTGGATCGGCTGGAGGAACTCTGCGCACTGGAGGATGGGGCGTGGCTCTCACCGCGCCATCATCCCTATGCCGCGCCGCACGTCGTGAAACGAGGCGCGTTTCATGGGCTGGGTGTCACCATCCTCGTCCCCCCGATGGGCGCATCACCCCTGGCCTGTATCATTGAGGACCTGGTCGCCTGCGGCGTGGAGGCGGTCTTCCTCGTCTGCGCTGCGTGGTCGCTGGGGCCACCGGTCCGGTTCGGCGACCTGATCGTGCCCATGTTCTCCGTCGGCCCTGACGGGATCTCGATCCACTACGGCAACAGCAAGGGCGAGGTGTACGCCGCGCCGGAGGTCGTGGACGCACTGGTGGAGGCGTGTCGGGCCCTGGGTGCGCGATACCACGTCGGGGGGAACGGGACCTGTGAGGCACTGTACCGCGTCACGTCACAAATGGCGCAGGGCTTCCGCGAGCGTGGCTGCCTGTGCATGGACAACGGCGAGGTCAGCGTCGTGTTCGCCACCGCTCAGACGTTGGGCATCGCCGGTAGCGTGCTCTTCCAGCCGTACATCGAACTGGAACGAGGGTGGGATCCCACTCTCCTGCACGACGAGCGTTACCGCGCTGCCTGTCGCCTTCAGGCGGAGGTGGTGCTGGAGGCCAGCGTTCGGCTCATGCAGCATAAACTGGAGGAAGGTAGACCATGGCGATAATCCGATTGATGCGCGAGGAGGACACCGACGCGGTCCGCCAGGTGGATGCCCTTGCCTTTGGCGCGTGGTGGAGACAACTGGGGGGCGAACCAACCGAACTGCCCCAGCGCACGCGCACGAACGTGCTGGCCCTCCGGGAGAAGGACCCCGAGGGCTGCTTCGTCGCCGAGGAGGATGACCGCGTGGTGGGGCTTATCTTCTCCCGCACCTGGGGCGGCGTGGGCTGGTTCGGCACTTTTGCTGTGCTGCCCAAATACCAGGGGCGTGGGGTCGGCAAGCGGTTGATCGGTGCCAGCCTGGAGTACCTGCGCCGGGACAAGGACCGCATGATCGGGCTGGAGACAATGCCCGAAAGCCCCTACAACCTGGGCCTCTACCTGCGGCGGGGGTTCCAGGTTCGCCTGTCGACCCTCCTGCTGGGTAAGACACTGGAATCTTCTGCCGGGGGCGACGTGGACCTTCCGCGCTGGTCGTCGGCCGGCGCCGGGACGCGGAAGCGCTGGCTGGATGACCTGCGGAAGGCCACCGGGCGCATCTACCCTCGGCTGGACTACGCCAAAGAGATCACCTCGACTGCCCAGCACGGCCTGGGTGAGACGCTGATGCTGACCGATGGCGGCAGGGCCGTCGGCATAAGCACCGTGTGGCTGGTGAGTAGCCGGGAGGGCTGGGGCGAAGAACTGGCGGGTATCCAGATTCTGGCGCTGCATCCGGCGCATACGAACGAGGAGACCTTCCGCGTACTTCTCGACGCGACCGAGGCCCTGGCACGTGCGCACGGCAAGCAGAAACTGACGCTGCCGGTGAACGGTCGCCACGCCTGGGCGCTGGAACGGCTTTTGGAGTGGGGCTACCGGGTCGAGCGGGCGATGGTGCGTTTGGTGCTGGAGGGGACGGACGTAGGGCCGTCCGCCGACGGCTGCGTAAACCTTTCGCGCTGGGCCGGGTGAGCCCGCGCCGCTGGAAGTACAAGGAGGTCTGGACCTATGGAGGAATTGGAACTCTTGCGCAAGTGGCTCGAAACGTTAGTGGCCGGCTTGGACGCTGAGGTTGATGAGAGGACAAGGACACAAGTGATGGAATACTGTGGTCGGGCCTATGCTCTCCATCATGGGAACATTGAGAAAGTCAAAGCAATCAAACGTAGCGCCAAGGAGATTGATGAATTGTTGGGTAAGCTGAATCAGCAGGAGAACTTCTGGTGTGGGAAGTGGGTAAGAGACGGCGACACTATCTACTCGGTCTGTGAAGACTGTGGTTGTCCTCTGGTAAGAGCAGGTTTGGTTGAGCTATCACCGACTTTCTGTGACTGCTCCCGGGACTGGGTCAAGGCGGTCTTCGAGACCATCTTTGGAAGGCCAGCGGAGGTGGGGCTTGAGCAAGCGATTGGCCGAGGCGATCAAGTTTGCGAATTTACTGTTCGCTTTGAAGAAAAGTCAGGATCATGAGCAACGAGATGACGCGAAGGTGCTATCTTGCTCGCTTGAGATGAGGAATAGACGTGAAAGAATATCGCTTCATTCAGGTAGACGTCTTCACCGATAAACCCTTCGGCGGCAACCCCCTGGCCGTCTTTCCCGATGCCGAGGGGTTGACCACGGAGGAGATGCAGCGGTTGGCGCGGGAGATGAACCTCTCGGAGACGACCTTTGTGCTCCCGCCGCAGGCGCCGGATGCTGATTTCAAGGTGCGCATCTTCACCCCGGCCAAAGAGTTCCCCTTCGCCGGTCATCCGGTGGTCGGTACCCACTGGGTTCTGGCCCACCTGGGGCGCGTGGACTTGTGCGAGCCGGTGACGCAGGTGCGTTTCGAACTGGGGGTGGGCGTGCTGCCGGCCGACCTGTACGTGGTCGGTGGCCGGGTCGAGCGGGTGGTGATGACCCAGGATCGTCCCACGTTCCGCGCCGTGCTGAAGGACGTGACTGACCTGGCCGAGGGGCTGGGCCTGCCTACCGAGGCGATTGTCGAGACGGGGTTGTCTGTGCAGGTCGTCTCCACGGGTGTGCCGCAGATGATGGTGCCGGTGCGTTCCTTGGTCGAGGTGCAGGGCCTGGGCGCCGGCCGGCTCAACGTCGCTGCCCTCAACCGGGCCTGTGGAGCCTGCGGCACCGAGTGTGTGATGGTCTTCACCTGCGAGACGGAGCGGCCCGAGGCGACGGTCCACGTGCGCATGTTCGCCCCGCTCGCGGGAGTACCCGAGGACCCGGCCACCGGCAGCGCCAACGGTGCACTGGGGGCCTACTTGGTCCACCACCAGGCTGTGTCGGTCACCGAGCCGACCACCCACATCGTCAGCGAGCAGGGTGCTGAGATCGGCCGGCCCAGCACGCTGCATGTCGAGGTGGATAGCGCAGGCGAGGCAATCACCGCCGTGCGAGTAGGCGGGCAGGTGGTGCCGGTGGCCGAAGGTGTGGTGCGGTTTTGATGCGCCTCTGGCAGACTCACACGCTTGAGGACATCACGCTCGTCCGTGGTCAGGGTTGTACCGTGTGGGACGCGAGGGGCAAGCGCTACCTCGACCTGCTTTCCGGCACTTGGTGCAATGTTCTGGGCTATAGACATCCGCGCTGGGTGGCAGCGGTCCAGTCGCAGATGGCCAAATTGACTCACGTCGGAGCTCCATTCTCCACGGAGGAAGTCAAGGAAGCTCTGTCAAAGTTGGGTGAAATTCTGCCCTCTTCACTGAACCGCGCGGTCTTCCTCAACACCGGCAGCGAGGCCGTGGAACTGGCCCTCAAGATGGCCCGCGCCGCCACCGGTGCGGATGGGATCTTTGTCATCGAGAAAGGCTACTACGGTGCGACAACCTATGCCCTGGCCCTCTCCGAAGCAGGGCGGGCCGCGACCTATCTGCCGCGCCTGGGAGGCATCCACCGCCTGCCGGCGCCAACCTGTCGGCGCTGCCCGGCGCGACGTTCTTGGCCTTGTGAGGATTTTGCCTGCCTGGGCTCTCTGCGAGCACTGGCGGACGAGGGGCGTATCGCTGCCGTGATCTACGAACCGGTGATGGCCGTCGGCGGGATGATCGTACCGCCCCCCGGCTACGGGGCACATCTGCGCGAACTGGCGACACGCTGCGGAGCCCTCCTCATCGCCGAAGAAGTGACGACGGGCATGGGGCGCACCGGCCGCTGGTTCGGCTTTGAACACGACGGTATCGTGCCCGATGTCCTAGTCATCGGCAAGGCGCTCGGCGCGGGACTGCCCATCTCGGCGGTCGTGACCACCCAGGAGGTCGAGACGCGCTGCCAGGGCGTGCTGCGCCACGTTCAGTCTCACCAGAACGATCCTTTCTCAGGGTGGGTCGCGGCAACGGTGATCTCGATCCTGCAGGAGGAGCGGTTGGTCGAGCGGGCAGCCGACCGCGGCGCTTACTTGCTGGAAGGCATGCAGGTGTTACAATCGAAATACGCCTGGATCTGGGACGTGCGGGGCAAGGGGTTGATGGTGGGGATCGAGTTGGAGCGGGAGCGGGCCGCCGATGGCGCAGCCACGTTCCGGCGGCTGCTGGATGCGGGGTTCATCGTGGATTACCAACCCCATACGGCGACCTTCCGGCTCTTTCCGCCCTACGTCATCTCCGCCCAGGAGATAGACCGCTTCCTGGAGGCGCTTGACCGTGCCCTGAGCAACAGCGCCCAGGTCGGGACGTTGTAATGTGAGAGAGATATACCTCGCCACGACAAACAAAGAGAAAGCCGTTACCTATGTGCAGACCCGGGGCAACGCCGTTGAGCGGGCACGCCTGGCGACCATCCTGTGGGGTAAACCGCCGCCAGAAGCAGCGCTGCGGGAACTGGCCGCCCTCCAGAAACCGGACGGCGGCATTGCCTACTGGATACAGGGGACGAGCAATGTCTGCGACACGGCGTTCGTGCTCCAGTGATTCGATGACCTTAAGGTGTACCGGGGGCCGATTGTGGACTGGGCGTGCCGCTTCCTGCTGGATCGCCAGCAGGAGGACGGTGGCTGGGACGAGGTGAAAGCGGTGCAGGCGCTGAACCCGCCAGAGTGGATGACCCCTGGTCGGATCGAGACCCGCGTCTGGCTGACCGCCTACTGTGCCCACGTGCTGATCCGCTTCGGCTACGCTGAAGCCCCAGGCACCTACTGTCCCACCGACTTCTTGCTTGCTCATTGTGACGAGAGTGGTCGGCTGGCCGGTTACCTGCGGGCCACCTGGATCGCCCTGCCGATGCTGGCCTTCTACCCCGGGCCGGACTCGGAGCCGTTCCGCCGGGCGCTGGCGGTCGTGGAGGCCAACTACTCACCCGATTGGGAGGGCGCGTACCTGGCCTGGCTCTTGCGCTGCACCCAGGATGCTGGGTTGCCGGCCGATCACCCCCTGGTCGCCCGCAGCCTTGTCAACCTGGAGCGCAAGCAGCGGGCCGACGGGAGTTGGGAATCCGAGGACGGGGAGGAGTTCGCCGTCAGCGCCACCGTCGAGGCGCTGCGGGTGCTGAAGGGATATGGACGGATCTGAGGGGGAGTACGATGGTCATCCGTGATTTCCGGCCCGAGGATGCTGAACCGTTGGAGGATCTGCTGATCGCGGTTGGGGAATTAGCGCACCCCGAGGTAGATGGACGCGAAGCGATGTTGCGCGTGCACGCCTGTTCGGCGGCGGTCTTCCTGGTGGCCGAGGAGGATGGCAAGCCGGTAGGCCTGGTCCGTGGGGTGTACGACGGCTCGCGGGCGCTGATCCACCTGCTGGCGGTGCACCCCGATTGCCAGGGGCGGGGTATCGGCACAGCACTGGTGCGGGAGATCGCCCGGCGTTTCAAGGTGCAGGGGGCGCCCACCCTGGGTGTGACGGCGGCGGAGCGGGCAGTAGGCTTCTGGGAGCGCCTGATGTTTTGGCCCTCGGCGCGCTATATGGTTGCCTTCGACATTGAGATGCTCATAGGCGAGGAGGCGAGATGAACGTGCTGGTGACAGGCGGGGCCGGCTACATCGGCTCACACCTGGCAGACGTGCTTCGGCAAGCAGGACACGCGGTCCGTGTGCTGGACCTTCAGCCTGTCGGCGGCGACCATCCGGCTGGTCCAGGCTGTGACTTCGTTCAGGGCAGCGTTGCCAACCCGCGCCTGGTCGCCCGGGCGATGCGAGACGTGGAGGTGCTCTACCACCTGGCCTGGGGCTTCTATCCCGGAGACGAACGGCGCGAGGTGCAGGAGAACCTCTTCGGCACGCTCAACCTGTTGGAGGCCGCCCTGGCAACGCGGGTGCGGCATTTCCTGTTCGCCAGCACAGCCGTGGTCTACGGCCCCACCGGCCCTGTCCGGGTGGATGAGGAGCACCCCTGTCACCCGGAGCGGAGCACCATCGGCGGGCCGGTCTACGGCATCACCAAACTGGCGTGTGAGAAGTACTGTCTGGCATACCAGCGGCGGGGCCTGCCGGTGACCATCTTCCGTATGCACGGCGTCTTCAGCGAGGACCACCTGGGCCAGTTCGGGCCGATGATCCGGCAGGCACTGGCCGGGGAGTCTGTGAAAGCCACCCGGGGGGCGGGCGGTGAGCATGCCCACCTGGAGGACGTCCTGCGGGCGTTTCTCCTAACGATGAGCGATCCTGGGGCCCACAGGAGGTCTTCAACCTGGCAGGCTCGCACACCTACAGCGACACCGGATTGGCCCGCTACATCGTCGAGAGAGCAGGGTCGGAAAGCCGGGTTGAATTGATCGAGGATCTAACGCAAGGAATGATCTCGGTGAGCGTGGACAAGCTCTGCAGGCTTCTGGAATACGAGCCCAGATATGGGGAGTTCCTCACAGGATTGATCCGACGGGCTCTCAGCGAGAAGGAGGTCAAACGCTATGAGACTGAAGGGACTGGATATTCTCCTGACCTATAAGTGCACGGCCTCTTGTGCCCATTGCTGCTACCGTGCCGGGCCGGGACAGGGTGACACAATGACCCTAGCGGAGGTGGAAGGTTACCTAACAGCAGTGGCGGATCAGCCGCTGGAAGGGATATTGCTCTTTGGTGGGGAACCATTCCTCTGCTACGATCTGTTGCGAACGTCCATCCCCCTGGCCGCCCAACTGGCCTACGTGTACGTCTTCACCAACGGTTACTGGGCCACGGACCCAGATACTGCCCGGCAGCGGCTGGCCGGGCTGCAGGAGGCGGGGCTGGACTACATACTGTTCAGCGTGGATGCCTTCCACCAGGCACACGTCCCCCTGGAACGGATCGCCATCGGCATTGAGGCGGCGCGCGAGTTGGGTTATGATAGGATCGTGATTGACAACCGCTACCTGGGCGTGCCGGACGCGGACAACTCATTCAACCGGTGCACCCAGGACAATATGGCCCGCCTGGCTGGACTGTGCGACCTGACCAGCGTGGAGGTCTACCAGGGGCCGGCGCGGATGGTGGGGCGCGCCGACGACGAACTGAGCTCCTACCTACCGACACAGTCCACCCTACCAGCAGAGTGCACGCTGCCGGATTATCTGGGCAGCGACTTGCGTGCTCCGACCGGCGTGGAGATCCACCCCGGTGGCTGGGTCGATCTGTGTGCAGGGCTGGCGCTGGGCAACGCCCGTCAGCGTTCCCTGGACGAGATCCTGGCCAATTACGACCCCCAAGCCCATCCCATCATCCGCCTGTTGGCGCGGGAGGGGCCGCCAGGGCTTCTGCGGCTGGCGCAACGTCACGGGTATGCACCCGCAGGCGGCTACGTGGACGGCTGTCACATGTGTTACGAGGCACGGCGCTTCTTGCATCCTTACTATCCTGACCACCTGGCTCCTGCCCATCCCTACTTGTCGCAGTGAGGGCACTGCTGTCTGAGAAGCGCGTGCAATGAAGGATTTCTGGCGCGGTCTGCTGGCGACGCTGCCGCTGGCCCCTGGCGTCGTTGCCTTCGGCCTCCTCTACGGCGTGATGGCCCGGCAGGTGGGGTTCAGCCCCTGGGAAGCCTGGGCCATGTCCCTCATCGTCCACGCCGGTTCGGCTCAGTTCACCGCCATGGGGATGTGGGAGACCGCTGGCGCGGTCCCTATCATCCTCGCTACCCTGACCATCAACCTGCGCCATCTGCTGATGGGCGCGTCGGTGGCCCCGTATCTGCGCGCTCTGTCCTCGCCGGCCGCCCGGCAGGCCGGTCTGGACGACGAACGGTTATCTCTTTCGGGCGTCGCTGTGCTGACCTTCTCGAAAGCGGTCGTGGATTGGCTGGAGGAACTCTGTGCACTGGAAGACGCAGAGTGGCTCTCGCTGCGCCATCATCCCTACGCCGCGCCGCGCATTGTGAAACGAGGCACGTTCCAGGCGCTGGTGTCACTGCCCTCGTCCCTCCAATGGGCGTGTCCGCCCCTACTCCGCGGGTAGGACATTTGACAGTGCCAGGATTTCATGATACAGTTATAAGGTAGTTCAAGAACTCCTTCTTTGACGACACAGGCAGATGAATGGAACACGGATCAACACGGATTGTACGGATAAACACAGAAAAATCAGTGAGAGTCCGTCTGATCCGTGACTATCCGTGTCCTATTTTG
>Ga0114918_10002007_pt1 | contig 18280 bp, 26 predicted proteins | sample LantaG_FD_87015 | JGI IMG/M metagenome (GOLD analysis project Ga0114918, IMG submission 87015) | Deep subsurface microbial communities from Baltic Sea to uncover new lineages of life (NeLLi) - Landsort_02402 metaG | ecosystem: Environmental > Aquatic > Marine > Oceanic > Sediment | place... | reverse complement strand
GTCTTTAGCTAATTGCTCTACATTATCAATTAATGATTCTTCTACTTTGAAAACATCAGTTGCTCCTATTTTTTCATCTTGAAAAAACGTGTCTTTGTTTTCTTCGGTTAAATTTAAAACATTTCTCATAATATTATTTTTTCATTCTTAATTTAAGTTCTCTTAATATTTTATTATTAAAAAAATTATGTTCCCATGAACCATCAGCTTCTTTAGCTTTTTCACAAAGAGGTAATAAAGCTTTAATAGCTTCTTCTATTATTTTTTGATCTAAATCATATCTGTTTCTATCTGTTTCTGCTTGTTCTTTATTCGGTTCTTTTAAAGGCTTTATTAAATTATGTAAATCAAGATCTAAAGCGCTAGATTCATCAACACTTAAATTTTCATCTATTATAACACTAATTATTTTAGCTTTACGATGTTTATTTGTGTTATGAAATGGACAGAAATCTCCATATGTTGTATATTCAAAAGAATCACACTCGCCTGTTATAATTTTTAAAAAATCTTCTTTAGTTTCAACTTTAGACCATAATTCTTCCATCTCAAGAGCTGATTTATGATCTTCATGATAATATCTATCACTTTTAGGATTGAATTCTGGTTGGTTAAGATAATCTTTAATATCATCTTTAATCTCTTCAAGAATTTCTAATGAATTAGCTATAAGTTCTCCTGTTAAATATTTTCTACTTTCTCCTTTTATTTCATGTAAAAAATTAGAAACATTATAAAGTTTTAAATATTTAAACTTATCATGTATTTCTGATTGCTCTATAAGCAATAAATTTCTTTCTTCACCTTTATCTAAAAATTTAAGTTCTTTTGTAATATCTTCATATCTTTTAAGACTTGGATAAAGATCTAAATATTTATCAGCTATTTCAATTTTCTTTTTTATTATATTGGGAATTTTTTTAACATTCATAGCCATTTTCTTTTTTAATAGAGTTTATAATATTATCTATAGAATCATTAGAAATGAATTCTTTTCCTCTTTTTTTCTGATTTTCTAAAACTTTTGAAACTATATTATCTAAAATTTTCATAGAAGATTCTAAATCTTCTAAACAATTAGAATCTAAATCATTAAATCCATTTTTAGAAACTTTTTCTATAGTATTTATTCTACTTTTGATAGTTTCTATAGTTTCAAATAAGTTATTATTTCTTTTCATATAGCTAATATATACAAAATATTTTACATAGAAAACTTTTTTTAGATTTTTTTACATTAATTAATCCTAAATTTACCAAAGTATCATTTGATATTTGATCAGCATTTAATTTATGTTTAGGCCAATTAAAAATATTTTCTCCAGTTTTATTATTAACAATAGATAACCATTCAACATTCTTATTAGATTCAATATCTATTGCTTTCCATTTTTTAACAACTCTTCCTATATAGAAAGATCCATCGTTATTTTTAATATAATATGCTTCCATTAAGTATTATTTAAAGTGTATAATTACAACGTAACAATCTTTTAATTCCTTTTTAAGTATCTTTTTAACTTTGCTCCATTTAAGACCGGCTTTACCACAACCTATTAACGGAATTCCAATAATTTTGTCTTTATATTCGGTATTAATCTTTCTCATACAACTTTCAATAGCTTTATATCGATTAAAGTCCGAATCTTTACCCCATTTATTTTTTCCTTTATAGAATTGGGTATAAGAATTAATAACATCGCAGCACTCGTATTCTCTACATATAGTTATATCACCCATAGAAGAAGGAGTATTCTGGTCATTCTTAAATGCTTCTGGGAAAGCTCCTTTCATTGTTAATGCTATTCCAGCTCCCCAATCTTTACTACAATTACATCCATGTGTAATAGCATCAAATCTTCCTTCTTTTGCTATTTTTATTAGATTACCATATTTTTCTATAAATCTTTCCATCACATTATAATCTTTCTTATAAAACTAATATCTAAGTCTTCTAAATTTTTCTTATGGAATTCAACCCATATTTCATATTTATCTACACCTGTATTACATTCTATTTTACATACTTTATGCATAGACGGATACATTTTTGTCATAGAATGAAAAATTTCTACTTCTGATATTAATACTTGTTCTTTTCCATAATCTTTATGACATTCAAGTAGTATCATTTTTAATAATTCATCTATTTTATCTTCTTCAACGACACATAAAAATTTAGGTGGGTTATTTTTAGTATTTATAGTTACTGCTAAATTCATATTTTATTTTTTAAAAGCTTTTTTACCAACTAATGATTCATCAAAAATAAAATTTTTTCTGATATTATCATCATATTTAAATTTAAGAGTTGATTCATCTACAATTTTTTTAGCTTTATTGTTATTACATTTATGACAACTAATGTATAAATTTGTAGGGTCTTCAGTTAATTCTGGATAATCTTTTTTAGGTAAAAAATGATCAACTGTACACATTATATTAGTGTTTTGTTTTTCGTACCATTTTATTATAATTAAATTTTCTTTACCACAATATTCACAATGTAATTCTTTAAAGCTATTAAACATAAAAATAGAAAATTGTTCATTATAATTAACTCTTCTCCATTTCTCCGTTTTTTGTGGTCTACAAGTATAATCCATTTTTTTATATTCTTCAACTAATAACCAATAATTACCAATAGAACCAGGAGATGTTTTACCTAATATAGTTCTTTTATAAGTAATATTATTATAAGTTTTTAAAATAATCATTTAAATTATATTTATATTTTTAAATAAAAAAGAAGAAGAGTTTTAATTAAAACTCTTCTTCTTATATGAATATTATAAAAATATTCATTATTTTGTAAAGTTATCAATAGTATATCCTAATTGAACTTTTGCAATTGGATCAATGAAATCAGAATCTGTGTTATCAAGACCCCATTCTCTACAGATTACAAATTGTACTCCATCTCCAGCAGTTTGGATTTGGTTAACATAGTAACGTTTGTATTTTCCTGTAATTGATTTTTTTACAAGTTCATCTGTAATTGGACGAATAACATCGTATTTAGGATAAACTCTACGACCATCAGCGTCAAAGTTAATTTTTTCAGCTAATTCTTTAAAAGAAAGAGACGGATTAGCATTTGTAAAAGATGCTACGACAGCTTTAACAAGTTTAGCTTTACCATAATCTTCTCCTTCAAAAGTAACTCTATCTCTGTTTTTTGGAGCTTTTTCGTTACGAATATCAGCAGATTCTTTAGCAGCTTTTTTAGCTTTAGCAACTAAGCTTTCTTTTTCTACTTTTTCTTCTGTTTTTTCTTCAACAATTGGAGTAAAAAGAAATTTACGTAAAGAACCAATTTGTACTTGGTCTCTATTAACAATTCCTTCTTTAACTAAAGTTGCACATGCTCTACGAACTGTATCAACTCCATATTCTACTTTTTCTGTGATAGTTTTAGTATCAACTCCTGGGTTTTTAGTAATAAATTCTAATACTAAATCTTTTGCGTTTGACTTTTTCATTTTTCTTATTTTTTTAATTAGTGTTATTATTAAAGTTATGTAAATATAAACAGAAAAATGTAAACCCGAAAACTTTTTTTGAAAAAAGTGCACAAAAGAAGTTTTTTTCAATATATAACAAAAAATCGCATACATAAAAGAAATGAAGAAAAACAATTCTAATTTTATTGGTATAGATCCGTCATTAATATCTACAGCTGTTACTATAGAGACTTCTAATGGAACTAAAATGTTTAGTTTTTATAAAGATAAAAAACTTAGTAAATGGGAAAAAATAGCGGAAGATATGGTTAATATGCAATTTTTAAATTTCCAGGATTATAAGAAAATGTCTTATTCTGAAGAACAAATGGCTAAACACGCTGATTATAGTAGTGTCGCTGAAAAAATATCTAATACTATATTAAATAATATTGATGACACTGAAGAAACTTATATAGCTATAGAAGGTTATTCATATTCATCTAACGCTGGACCTTTAATTGATCTTGTTACATTTAGTACTTTATTAAGAGACAATTTATGTAATTATATAACAAGTAACATAACTGTTGTATCTCCAGGAGAACTTAAGAAAGGTTGTGCAATGGTTGTATACGATAAAGGTGAAGATGGAGCATATAGAAATAATGAAATGCAGAAAAATGGTAAATGTTTAGCAGGTGGATCATTTAAAAAACATGATATGGCTAGAGCTATGATAGATTATTACGGTAAAACAGGTTTAATAATAAATCAAAGTTGTCATGATTTTTTAATGGGTCATAAAGAAGAGATATTTGAATTAAAAGGATTCCCAAAACCTTTTGACGATATTATAGATTCCGTTTGGGCTAAAGAAGTAATGAAACAACGACTTGCAATGTTGTCAGCTTAATATATAATTTATGGAAGAACAAGAAGAACCTAAAAGTAAGACTAAAGACCAAATAAGAGCTGAAGAAAAGCTTGTTAATAAATTAGATAAATTAAAAGAAGTTAAAGAATCTAATAAGTCTTATGGTATTGAATTAGCAAATTATGGAAAAATATCTATGATGTATCTTGATAATATAAATACTTTTTTTGATAAAAAAGGTGTAATGTTTATTCCCAAAGTTAATTATATGCAAATTTTTGAATCTAAAGATAAATCTTATGTTTCTAGATTTGCTCTTAAAGGTGTTGATTTATTTAAAGAACTTCCTATTAATGAGCCTGTTAAATTCGATGTTCTTAAAATGAAAACAGCAATTGATCATGGTATGATTATACTTATTAATTATAAAGGTGCTGAAGATGATGTATTATCAGGCCACGAAAGAGTTATATATCCAATGGTTATGGGTAAAAGCTCTAAAGGTAAAATTCTTTTAAGAGGTTTTCATTTAAAAGGGTGGTCTGTTTCTAATAATAGAAACACTGAAAAAATATGGAGAATGTTTAGACCTGATAGAATACTTTCTATGACTTTTACCGGTTCTTTTTTCAGACTTCCGCCTGGTGGTTATAATATGTATGATAAAGGTATGAAAGGTGGTATTATAATTTCTGCTGATTTTAATAGACTTAGAAGAAATCAAAAGAAATTAATAGATTCTCAAAAAATTCAAAATAGAGATGACGCTAATGTTTCTAAAGTTGGTTTAACTAAAATGAAAATGACTGATACTGATACTGTAATAGATGTTAAAGATCCTTTTTCTAATAAATATTTAAATGTTAAAGAATTAGATTTTTTAACTATAACATTTATGAAATCTATATTTGGAAGTAATGAACATATAGCAGTATTAGGATTAACTAGTGACAAACCTAATTTAACAATAAAAGCTTTTGATGAAAAGAAAAAAGCTATAGGTACTTATAAAACAATTTCAACATTTAGTGGTAAACAATTAAAAATGTTTAAAGCTAAAAATATTAAAGGACAACAAGAATTCGATTTATATATTTTTAACGAGAAATTTTAAAGAGCTTCTTTTATACATTCTTTTAACTTCTTAATAATATCTATATGTTTACGTTTATTAATCTTTCTTAGTTTTCTTAATTTATCAACGTCTTTAAAATCTACATTAATAAACAAAAGTTCTTCAAGGGTTCTTTCAACGCTGAAAGTTTTATCTATTGATTCAAAAACTTTTACAGAGTCAGAAGATTCTTTTTTCTCAGATTTATTCTTTTTTGCCATTTTATTTTTTTGAGTTCATTTTAGCCTCTAATAATATGTTTTTTAGAACATCGATTTTATCGCTAACATTATTCAATGAATTGAAATTTTCTTTTTCGACATCTCTTATAAGAGCTTTCAAATCATCAGCAATACTTTGTAGATTCTTTAATTTAAGATCTTGATTACTTATTTTATTAGCATTGTTCATAACACTCTGTGCAAGATTCTTAAGATGATTAATCTCAGATTCTGTTAAGGCGTTCGGGTTATTATTATTATTGGTATTGTTTTCGTTGTCTTTTTTAAGTTTAGTATTATGTATATAAATTCTAATGAAAGCTTCTACTATAAGAGCAGCAACACCAATTATAGTAGCAGCTAATTCCCAAGAGAATGCGTTGCCTGTATTTGCGCTTGTACTTTCTAAAAACATTAAAGCTTTATCAAACATTTCGTTTTAAATTTTTTTATGCGAATATCGCGTTTATTCTAATACCATTAAGAGTAAAGTCAATTAACATTACATCTTGTACAGTACCAGGTAAAATATTTACTTCTAATTTATACATAAGATTAGTAAGTTCTGGTACATATTTATTTATTTGATCATTTATTTCGCTTTTAACAAAATCTGCTGATACGTTAGTTTGGTGAAGATAATTATATAAATTTGCTCCTAAATCAGGATTACCATAAACCTCACCTTTGTTTGTAAATAAAATCATTTCAACTTTATTCACAATAACACCAATAGCATCATCTTCAATAACCTTTTTTGAATTATACCCAGGGTGTCCAGGATATTTTATATAAAAGCTTTTAAAATCCATTTTACTTTATAAACATTTTAGCTCTTAAAATTAAAAGCTTAGCTTTATTATCTTTTACACTATTAAGTGTTTCAAGTAAAGGTGAAATATAAATTTTACCGTCATTTTCGTTAACTAAAAGACTTCTATTAATATTAATATACTTTTCTAATTTAGAAATAGCATCTAATTGATCTTGATTTAAATGAATCTGATCATTCGATACTAAATCCTGTAAATGAGTTGCAACATCTCCTAATCTAGTTACTAAATCATTACTTATTTGTTGCACATTCATAGACATTTCTGGTGCATCATAAGTATTTGAAGTCATACCAATTTCATTTTCGCTGAAATTTTCTTTCTTCATTTCTTTTTTATCAAGCTTTTCTCTTTCTATTTGAGTTAAAGTTTTATCATATTGATTAACCCTATCATCTCTATATCTAGAAACATGTTTATATCTTTCTTGCGCTAAGAAATATAACTCTCTTATTACTTTATCTTCAGATTTTCTTAACATTCTTCTAAAATCAGCTTCATTAACTATTTTTTCAGGTTGTTTAGGATTAATATATCTTAAACAAAATGCCAAACTATCATTTCTTGTTGCCATATTATTAAATATACCAGCTATGTAATCTATCATGTCTCCTTTATGAAGTCCACTCTTTTTTAAACCAGTAACATAACCTTGATAATTTGATAAGTTATTCATTATATAAACATTATTTTTTTCGTTAAAGTATATATAAAAAAAGGGATCATAATTATGATCCCTTTTTAAAAAATATTTTAAAAAATATTAAAATGTGCTTTCCTCTTCAATTAAACTAAGGTTTCTAGTACACATTTTTTGTAATAACTTTCTTCCTTTTCTAATTTGAGATTTAACAGTTCCTTCAGCAAGACCAGTATACTCTTCAATTTCTTGATATGTCATATTTTCAAGTTCTCTCATAACAATGACACTTTTATATTTTTCTGGTAAACTATCAATACAATCTTTAACATAATTATATTTCTTTTGAATTATAGCTTCATCTTTAATTTTTGTGCTTTTTTCTGTTGTTAAAATTTCACATAATGTGAACCCATCAAAATCTTTATCCATAGATACAGTAGATAATCTACCTTCCTTTTTAATATGAGCTCTAGCTATATTTTTTGCGACTGTAAATAACCATGTTACAAAATCAGATTTGGTTTTATCAAACTTATCAAGTTGATCTAATGCTCTGATAAATGCGTCATTAGCTAAATTTTGTGCGATTGTCTCATCTCTTACGTATGAGTTTAAGTGGAATGCTAATTTTTGGAAATTAGCGTTGTAAAATTCGGATAATACATACCCTGTTTTTTCTTGGAATTTTTTCTCATTTACTTTCATTTATTGCTTTCTATTCTTTTTATGCGCTTAATGCGTTTCTATAAGTATTATATATAGAAAAGAAAAGAAAGTTTAATATATTTTATAAATTAAATTTAACAACACTAGATGCTGATTTAGAGTAAGTACGAATATCTTTTAAAATTTCAGAATTTCCATACCACGTTATTTCATTTATATCTCTAATAACATCTTCGGGATTAGTTCCAGGTCTCTGAAAAAATTTAAACATATCTCTATAATAATGATTTTCATCCCATCCTATTTCTGTTATTACATCTCCAGCATGAGCAGATACAGTTTTATGATAATTTAATACTTTCTTTTGTCCTAGTGTGAAATCAAATTGATTATCAGAATAATATTTTAAAACATCTAATTTAAAAAAAGTATACATGTTTATTTTATTACCACTTAATTTAATTTCAAATTTTGAAATATTATCATGTTTAAAATAAACATTTTCTAAATTTTGGCAATTATAAGCTTTTAAAGTTTTTATAGTACTATGTATATGTTCTAATGTTTTTATATTAGATCCTGATACATCTATAGTATTAGGTGATATTTTTATATTATCACTTTCTAAAGATTCTAAAACAGAACAATTATTTAAAAGTATTTTTTCAGCACATAATCCTTTTAATCCATTTAAATTTTTAAGAGAAGTATTACTAAAATTTGCTCCCATAATAATTATAGGACAATATTCTAAATTAATTAATTTACAATAATCTGCTTCTAAATATGCAACAGTTTGATTTTCTAATCCTTTTAAAACACTAATAGGATTACCTGTTATATGCAAATATAAGGACACCTCTGGACATCCTTCTAAAGATGTAAAACCACAGTAATTAAGAAATAATTGTTCTACATTAGATGGAAAGTGTTTAAAACTATTTAAATGTATATTATCTGATATATTTAATCTTGTAACTCCTTCTAATGGGAAGTCACATGTAATTTTTTCTATATTGCAATCCCTAATATTATAATTTTCAGCTTTAGGTATAAAATCTAAAACTTTTATATTATTATAATTACATGTAAAACTTTTACATTCATCAGGTGCTCCTATTAAAGATGTTAATCCTAATCTTGAACAATCAAATTCTATATGTATTATACCGAATTTAACATTAAATTTGCCGTCAGTAATTAAGCCCCAATCTTTTTCAATTGTTAAATGAGAATCATGCCTCCCTTGTCTATGATTTCCTTCCGTTTTAAAATAATTCCATTTACCATCTTCGTCTTGTTCAAAACCCATAGACATTAAAAATCCAATACCTCTATAATTATCAGATGTAACTCCTTTTAATATAATTTCTTCTGACATTATAAATTAAATTTTTTGATTCCTTTATTACTACGAAGTATTTCTTCTCTTTTTTTAATATTAGAATCAAATTCTAAATTTAACTTAAGAGCATTAGAGTATGTTATTGGATCTTCTGTCCAATATTTTAAAACTTCCCATTCAAAATCTTCTCTACTTAAACCTCTTGGGTCTTTAACTCTTCTTGTTTCTTTTGATACTAAATTAGCATAAAATGCTGAATAATAAAGCATAAAATTGCTACCAAAATCTCCATAGTATTTTAATATAGCATTAGACTGAAGAGTCATGTAAGGATCTAAATTAGGACAATCTTTTATAATTAATATAGCATCATCTTTTATTTGTTCTAAACCGTTAATTTTTGTTAAATTAGCACAATTTCTTATTGTAATATTTTTAGTAGTATTTGGTATTTTAATAGATTGTAAATTAGTCATTTTAATAACTTCTAATTCTTTAAGACCTTTTTTAAGATTATCTAATTCTAATAAAGTATTATTATCATTTATAAAAAGTCCACCATTAACAATAGGAAATCCTTCAGAACTTACATATTTATTACCTTCTAAACATAAATCATAATTTATAATTTTAGGGAAATTATCGAAATTCTTAATGAAATTTTTCTTAAATGTTAAATTATTAATTTTATCAGGAAATGGATAACTTATATTTTTAACTCTACAACTTATTATATCATAATTTTCACATTTAGGTAAATAATCTATATGCTCTATTATAAAATTTGAAATATTAAAATCTTTACATTTAACAGGAAAACCTTTTAAAGAATCTATATTTTTATTAATATCACTATGATTACTAATTAAATAAAAACTTCCACCACAATCTCCAAAATTAAATATGCATTTTCCGTCTTCTATAATATCCTTATAATATACATTTGTAATAGTTGTTTTATCTCCTATTTTGTTAAAAACATTATTTTCATCAGGCATTAAATATCCTTCTATTACTAGATTAGATACTTTACGCATCCATTCATAATCTACTTTAGTTGTATCTATTATCATAAATTAAATTTGTTAATTGATTTATTAGATTTTAAAATATTATTTCTTTTGATATTTAATTCTTTTGATTGGAATTGTATTTTAACCCAAACATACGTATTAGTATTTAATAATTTATCATAAAGTGCTGTTTCAAAACCTAATTTACCCATTTCTATAGATTTTTCCGGTCCTAACTCATTAAATAATTCTTTATAAAAATTAAAATATTCACATCTAATGTCTATTAAACATTTAACTTGATTTAATGTATACAAATCTATATTATAACTATTAGATATAAATATTGTAGTATTTTCTTTTAAACTTAATAAAGAAGAAATGTCAGTTAAGTTTTCACAATCTCTAATATTTAAAGTTTTTAAAGTTTCTGGAAAATCAGGTAAAGAATTTATTCCTAATTCAGTAAGATATAATTCTTTATAATCTCCTTTTAAATCGGATATATCAACCAACTCTTTCATATGCCCTATATTAGCATAATCTTCAACTAAAGGAGATCCTTTTAAATTTTTAAATTTATTGCTTGATATTTCAAGCACATCAACACTTTTTGGAAAATTATCAAAGTTTGTTAAAAAATTATCGTCTATAGTTAAACTTTTTATATTTTTTGGAAAAGGATAATCTATTCTTTTTATTTTACAATTTGACATTTCATAGGAATCTGATATTGGTAAATAATCAACAACATCTATAAAAAGATTATCTATATCAAAAGTATCAACTTTTGTAGGTAAGCCCTTTAAAGATTTAACATTACTATAAGTACTATCAAAACTAAAAGCTTTACCACAATCCCCAAATTCAACGATACATTTTCCATCTATAAAAATTTTATTAAATTCTAACTCATGATCTTCTATAAAAGGATAAGCATGCCATTTTCCATCTGTAAAAGGTCTTAAATTTTTTAAAATTAGATGTGCATATGCAACTAACATATAATCTTTTATATTATTTGTATCTATAATCATAAGTTAAATTTTGAAACATTTTTAATAGAATTTAAAAAATTCTTTATCATAGGTAAATAATCATCAGGCCATTCATATGATTCTACTATAAAGTTATAATCTGATTCTGTATGTATTTTACCTTTGCTGTGTAAATATCTTAAAAATTCTCCATGATAATTAAAGTTATATAATTTATCTGAATTTTCGTTGAAAAATAAAATTTCTTCTTTTAAAGAGTTTGAATTAACATCATCAATTTTAATTTTTTTAACTTTATGACTAAAAGATTTTAGAGATTTAATATTACATGAACTTAAATATAAATCTTCTATTCGAAGTAAGTCACTGGATTCTCCGTTTTCTAATTCATTACAATTTTCAGCTAATAACATACATACATATTCTAAAGTATTAGAATTAAAGTTTTTAATTTGTGTGTTATTAATATTTAGTCTATAAATATGTTTAGGTAAATAATCTAAATTTAAAATACCAGTTAATGATATATTAATTTCTGAAAAAGAATTTATTTTTTCACTTCTATTATATGCATAATTAATTCCTTTAGCTGATAAAAGATTAATATTCATAGAAACATTTAATCTTTTTACAGGTGGTATACCTTCTAAAGATCTTAAATCGTTATTAGAAATATTCATTTCATCTGAACATCTATTAAATAAAAGTGCTCCACTAGAAGTTATACATTTTAAACGACAATCATTTGCATTGAAAAGAGTAGCAAAAGGAGAATTATCTAATGATTCTATATTATTAAACGAGCAATTAAAAGTTTCAAGATCATCAACATTAAAAACTGGTAATTCTGTTAAATTGTTATGCGCTATATTAATATGCCAGGCTCTTTCACTAAATTCTGAATATATAAGTTCAGTATTATTACCTACTAAAACATAAACTTCAGAATCAGGTAAATAATCTATAATATGAATATCATTATCTAATAAATGTATCTCACTACAATAATAAGGTAAACCTTTAGTTGTTTTTAGACCCATATCTTCACAAGCAAAATATCCGGTTAGCATACCGAAATCTACAGTTAACATACCATCATATACTAAAAAATTTAAACTTGTACATTCTATATCACCATCATAATTCCATAATAAAGAATCATCTTGTACAGCACCCATATATTTAAGATAAGCTTCAGCTCTTTCTTTAGCTTCTTCAAAGGATAATATATTAGAATTTTCTTGTCTTGGTGTATATAGTCTTGTTAAATTAATAATATCTTCTTCAAAAGAATTATTATATCCTCCGTTATAACTATGTAAATTAGAAGATGATACTTCTTTTTTAGAAATATAACATAAGTTTCTAGGCGCTATAAAACAATCTTGTCTTTCCATCATTTTTTATAAAGTTTTATTACTTTAAATTTATTCATATTACAAATATAACAAAAAAATATATAAATATGAACTTTACAATGAAAAAGTTATAAAAACAAAAAGCTTTATTTTAATGGCGAAGTTAATAAGATTAAACAAAGTTGAGAACAGAAAACTGATAGAACGTTTAGCAAAAGCAGAAATAATTGTATATGAAGATGTACAAGGACATAATATTTTTGTAAACTGGGATGGTGATAATATAAACATCAAAACGAAATCAATATCTTCTGATCCAATTAATATGATAGACGTTGCAATGCAAAAAGTCTATAATAAAGCCCTGAATTTCTTTCTAAATTTAGATCCAAGAATAAAAGGGTTATTAAAGAAAAATTTATGGTATGGTTTTGAATATTTTTACGATGAACAACCAGCTCATATAAAATATGATAGAGTTCCTAAAAATAATTTAATATTAACATCTATAATAAAAGGTAATAATAAATTTACATATGATTTAGATGAAATTATAGAATATGCTAATCTATTTGAGTGTGATTATCTACCTGTTATATTTAGAGGAATTCTTAACCAAGATCAAATAGATCTTATTAGTAACTTTTTAAGTACTTCTAAAAATGATTTGGAATATGTTTTCGGTGAAGATAATTTTGCTTATTTTTTCTATAAGATTTTAAATCCTAATTCTAAAAATTCATTTTTAATGGATGGAGATAACTATCAAGATAATATAGAAAAGCTTATAATTAGGTTTATTGATAATAATGAAGAAATTAGTTTTGAAATATTAAATCCTATGTACACGAGATTAAGCTCAACGAATTCTACTGAGCATGTTGAAATGTATAGTTTAATAATGCTTAACTTCTTAGAATATTCTCAGTTGATTAATATAGATTCAATAAAATTAAGAGGTCAAAGCAGAGATGAAGCATATCTTGATATTATATGTAAGCTTTATAATAATTATATTGAAAAGATTATAGAAGATATAGATGATTTAGATATTACTGTTCCAGAATTCTTTAAGAATGATAAATTTAAAATAAATGTTGATCTTATAGATAATAGAATTACTAAGAAACATATTAAATCTAATATAAAATTGGAATATATTTTTAAAATAATACTTGGTTCTTTTAATAAGAAAAGAAATAAACCTATTGGAATATTTAACGATATGACAATAATACTATTTAATAATTTTGTTGATAGTATTAATAAATCATTAGATAATTATTTAAAATTTATAAGAGAAACTGATATTAATGATGATAAACTTTTAAATTTTTCTGATTATTTCAAAGTTAATTATAGTACTGACGCATCAGGAACTGTATATCCTGATATTTATACTGAGATAGAAGCTGAAGAAACTGGAGGTAAAAAGAAGAAAAAACTTGTACCAGGTAATAGTAAGTAATGAAAGAATTAATAGAGAAAAAAGTAAAAAGAGCTCTTCTCATCAGAAGAATAAATGTTTGGGTTTTAATATCAACCATTATTTCTTTATGTGTATCAATTCTTTTTCTTATGTCTGATAATTTATATTATAGAACATTATTTATATTACCTGTTATAGGAATTGTATATTATATTTATAGAATAAAAGCTTATAAAAAAGAATTAGATTATTTACCTAAATTTCTACATGCTTATTCTAAATTAAAAGAAAAACAAGAAGAAGGTAAAGACTCTTATAGAGATCCTAAAACAAAAATTGTTTACAAAGATAAGATTGTTTACAAAGATAAACCTATTTATAAAGATAAGATTGTTTATAAAGATAAGATAATTGAGAAGCAAGTTGAGAAAATTATTTATAAAGATAAGATAGTTGAGAAACCTGTTGAAATAATAATTGAAAAGAAAGTTCCAGTAGAGAAAATTATTTATAAAGATAAGATAGTTGAAAAGATAGTTGAGAAAATTGTTGAGAAGCCTGTTGAAAAAATTGTTTATAAAGATAAAGAAGTTAAACCTAAAAAAGGATATGTTAAAAAGAAAAACATATACGCTGGAAATGATATTGTTAGAGAAATAGAAGAAATGTTAGCTAAGCAGTTTTATAATATTCCAATGCAAGAAAGAGCAAGAAGAATTTATAGTATGATTAATCAAATGAATGTTGATAAGAAGATTCAATATGAATACGAAAAAGATAATACTTCTAATTAGGGTATCTAATCATAGTATCTTTTATAGTAAAATCTTTATTAAATCCTTTATTAAACACAAACCCAAAACTTTTATAAAATTTTTTTAAATTTTCAACATTTGAACCAAATTCATTAGTAGGTGTCAAATGTATAATTTTATTTTCTTTATTAGAATATTCAATTAAATCATTTAATATTTTCTTACCGTATCCTTTATTTTGAAATTCTTTTTTAATTATAATTATATTTAATTCTAAAGATTTTTCATTTTCAAAAATAAAAAGTTTTGCAATAACATCTTTATATTTTTCTTTTAAGAATTTGTTTATATAAGATGGTTGATACATTTTTTCATTTATAAAACTATTAAATCTTTTTATATACATTTTTTATAAATTAAATTTATTTATTCCTTTAATAGAAGATATTAAATCATTTGTTAGAAATCCTTCTGGCCATCCTTCAACTTTATCTAAATCTATACGTTGTTTAATCATATAATTTAATAGATCTTTCCAATAATCATTTTTATAAAATCCTGATTTTATAAAATCCGCTTCTATATTTAAATGATTTATATTTAAAACAATTTTTAAGCTCCCTTCAACTTCTTTAGGTCCACCTTCTAATGATGTTAATTGATTACCAACACAATAAAAATTTCCTTTTATTGAAATAGGACTCCCTTTTAACGATGTTAATAAATTATTACTACAATCAAAAATTCCACCTACTTTAGTTAGTGCTCCTTTTAAATTAGTTAAATAGTTATGATGACATATAAAATTTACACTAACTTCAACTGGACAACCTTCTAAACTTGTTAAATCATTATCACTACAATCAAAATTTCCACCTACTTTATTTGGTCCACCTTTTAAATTTTTTAACTTATTAAAATCACATTTGAAATCTCCTCCTACTTCTTTAGGTCCTCCTTCTAATGATTTTAAATTTAATACACTACATTTAAAATCTCCATCTATTATTTCAGGTATAATTCCTTCTTTAAAACGCCCATCTATTATCATAGAAGAATCTACTTTAAAATTTCCTTTGTGTGTATTATTTTCTTTTATGAAATTTTTAAATCTTTTAATTTCCATATAGTATATAATAAAAAAGAGCAATTTAAAATTGCTCTTTTAATTTAAATTAAAGAAAATAATCTTCCGATTTTAAAGATTTTAATTGTTCTGTTTTCTATTAATCAGTAAGATTAGCTCCGGTAAGTCCAGCAAACATTCCATCAATATCACGTTCATTATATCCAGCTTTACTACATACTTCTGCAAAAGTAGTAATTATAATATCATCTTTATCTTCTAGATCAGTCCAGTAAAGAAAATCTTCATTACATATATTAAAAATGTATTCTACGTAATCTTCAAATGTCTTTAATGTATTTTTATATGGTTTTTTTTCTGACATATTTTATATTTTAATATTGTTAAATGAAATAAATTCTCTTTTCTTTTCTTTGATTTTTGTTTATAATTTTTTGAAACATCTTAATATATTGTTCAGGAGTCGCACATTTCTCTAAATCATATTTATTTTTCTTTAAGCTTTTAAAATGAGTTTTATGATCATATAAACCTGTTTTAAACATCATACTTAAAGCTCTAATAACTTTAGTATTAACCACCTCATCAATTATAGATTGATAATCTTCAACAATATTAGCCATAGAATGGTGATTTATCGCTCCACATTTAAAAGTTCCAATTTTTATAGATCTACCAGCATTGCCTTGTCCTGCTATAGCTAAAGCATTTGACATATTAAAGCCTCTCTCAATAAGTTCCATTATTTTACAATATTCTTCTTTGCCTTCTAAAGCATAATATTGAACGTAATCAGCTAATGTCCAAGATTTTTGATTACTATTTAAAGAGATTAAAGAATCTTTAATATTTTTAATATTTTTAGGTTGAACCCAATATACTGGTATATTTAATCTTTTACATGCTTCTAATCTGTGTTGACCATCAACAACGTTGAAATGTTTATCAACTATTATTGGATTAGCTTCTAACAAATTATGTGCTCCTATTGAAGACATAAGTTTTTTAACATGATTATCAACAATAGTTCTATTAGAACCTATATGTTTAAATACTTCATAATTTTCAGTTGGACTTGTAATGTGAACTGTTTTCATTTTAAATAATTTTAAATTAATAATTTTAAGAATTACAAATATAATCAAAACATTTAATCTATAACTATTTTTTAAAAAATTTTCTTCCTATATTCCAACCTTCTTTTTCCATTTTAGAAATTTCGTCTTTAGTAAAACTTTTACTTCTCTTAAGTTCTAAATTATACATCCACTTTTTACTATAATTAGGATTCTTTTCTCCTGTTTGAAAATCTGGATTATTTTTCAAATACCCTCGTCTAAAATCAGATATTTTAGATTTAGATTCATCAGTATATTCTCCACCTTTATTCCAAAGATATACTCCAAGTTTATTATCCGACATCTTTCTCTTAGATTCATCTGAATGTTTCATACCCTCTCTAATATGTTTCAACTTACCATTTAATAATCTATCGACTCTAAATATATTACCATTATCATCTTTAACAGCTATTGTATCTTTATGTATCAGTTTATAACCTAAGCGGTTGGTTATCAATTATCTGCGTACCATGCGGATAAAATTCGAATTTGGTATTTTCTTTAGTTCTTCTTCTACTTTTTCCATTTCTTTGTCCGCTTGAGACTCGAATTTATCAGCATTATATTGTACTCCGCCAGGAAGATTGAAATTAAACATTCCAATTAAGTTTGATATTTGTATTTTACATAAAGCAGTAACATATCTTTGAAATAATTCATCATCATATAAACAATGTGCTTCTATTCTAGCATAAGCTTCTATTATAAAAGAACACATTTTATCCATACTCGTTAAAAAATTAAGTCTGCTATTATTTTCATTAAAATCAAACTTATAAGTAGTTTTAGTCAATTGATTTAACATATCAGAGAAGCCGTCCATTATAGTTTTATATGTACCAAGTTCACCAATAGTAGATAAATAAGAAGAAACGTAAGGTTGATTAGTTACACCAAAATTAACAGATAAATTAGGAGCATTAACACCTAATTGATATAATGATTTATCAGAGGTAGGGAATATCCATGTTACGTTTTGAATTTCACAAGGCAATGTTAAATATCTATATTTAGTGTATTCGTCAATATTAAATACTTCTTTATGTAAATAATAATATGCTTTTTGTACAGCATATTGATAATTCTTATAGAAATAAGGTTCAGCTCTTTTTTCAACTATTCTTCTAATTTCTAGTGCGTCAAGAATTCTTGGTAATCTACATCCAACAGTTAATTCCTGTTGAGTAGTATCTATTAACTCTTCTATTGTCATATCTTATTTTTTCTTTTTTGTGTCTGTGTCTTTACGTTTAATACCGAAGAAATCTTCTCCTGTTGATCTAATGATTCTTGTAGTAGAACTAATTTCTCCATTTGGTCCAATTTTACCAGCTCTAAATATACCACCCTCCATTCTAGAATCCATAATACCTCCGT